>Ga0335081_10022758_pt1 | contig 10139 bp, 8 predicted proteins | sample Lox_Sample_35_FD_206713 | JGI IMG/M metagenome (GOLD analysis project Ga0335081, IMG submission 206713) | Soil microbial communities from Loxahatchee National Wildlife Refuge, Florida, United States - Lox_Sample_3.5 | ecosystem: Environmental > Terrestrial > Soil > Wetlands | place: USA: Florida... | reverse complement strand
CGTGAGTTCGCTCCCAGCCAGATCTCAAAACCTCCCTTCGCGAACGCAGTGGATGCGCTGGGCGAACCGTTCAAGCGCCTTCAGGAAGCCGGTTTCACGGACTGGCGCCTCAACGTTGATGGCATGGTCGCCCGCCCGGCGTCGTTCTCGCTGGCGGAACTCAGGCGCTTTCCCGTGCGCAGCCAGATCACTCATCTGGCGTGCGAAGAGGGCTGGTCTTACATTGCCCAATGGACCGGCGTGCCTTTATCTCACATCCTGGACCTTGTGGGGACTCTCCCCCAGGCCCGCTATGTGATCTATCGTTCGTTTCAAACCGAATGGTGGGAAAGCGTCGACATGGCGGACGCGCTGCACCCTCAAACTATCGTTGCCCTCGGCATGAACGGCGCTGAGCTTCCCGTCAGCTTCGGCGGACCTCTTCGACTTCGTGTTCCGCGGCAACTCGGGTACAAGAGCGTCAAATACATCACGCGCCTCACCGTTACCGATAGCCTGAAACCATTTGGCAAGGGCCTGGGCTCTGCGTCTCCCGAAGCCGGATACGCCTGGTACGCCGGCATCTGACAGGACAGGCGAGCGGTTTTGCCTCGTCATGCCTGCGGCTGTGCCGGTTCGCGCTTCACCCAGCCGTATGCGGCGACTGAATTCTTCCAGAAGAATTTTTCGGCGATGGGTCGCCCTTTTGCGGTGAAGTATTCGCGCACGATCTTCAGAACCTGCGGGTATGGCCCCCACAGGTCGCTGTTCGGCCAATCGCTTCCGTAAATCAGGCGGTCCTCGCCGAAAAGGTCCCAGAGTCGATCCAGCCTGGGCCGGTAAAAATTCAAGTCACTCGGTACGCGGCCGTTCACGCGCCGGAGAACTTCGGAAACCTTGATGTAGACCTGAGGGCGCTTCGCCAGCTCTCGCAAATCGGCCTCGTACGCGCGAAGCTGTGGCGCACCCGTTGGAGGATCGAGCTGCGGCAGGTGATCGATCACCACGCGCAGCCGGGGGACCTGATCCGTCACGCGCACGGCCGCATGGATGAGCACCGGGTCCTGGTTGGCCGTATCCAGCTCCAGTCCGGCATCGGCCAGAAGCTTCAAATCCGCGATGAACTCCGGCCGCGAAAGTTGCGCAGCGAGATTTCTGTTCCACAGATTTCCATAGCGGATGCCGCGAAAGAGCGGGTTGCGGTGGAATCGCTCGAGTTGCTTGCGGAACTCCGGTTTTCCGGGCTCCAGATCCCCCACCGTGCCGACGATGATCGTGTCCTTCGCGGCTACGTCCAGAACCCACTGGTTATCCTCCAGCCAGGGGCTGGCTTCCACTTCGATCGCGCCCACGATTCCCAGCGGCGCGGCGATTTTGCGATAGCGATCCGGCAGCGCCGGCTTGTAGAGAACGGTATCGGTCTTCTCCGGCCAGGGAACGCCCTCCGGACGCCGGGGGTCGAACAGGTGAATGTGCGTGTCGATGATGGGGATCGGGGCGGCCGGCGCGCCCAAGCCCGGAGAGGCAATGCCGCCGGCCATCGTGAGAAAGGCTCTGCGATCCACAGGTCTCAGACGAACTTGTAGACGCCGGGCACCGGTAGAGGCGGCACATCCATAGGCTGGTCGTAATCGAAAGCGTTGGGAAACAGGTCGAGCTGCGAATTCATGATCTGGTCCCAGGTGACCTTCTGGCCGGAGTAGGCCGACTCGCGCGCCATGATGCAGGTCATGGTGCTCTCGGCGACCGCCATGCCGTGATTGATGTACGGCCCCTGGCCGCGAATGCTCTTCACCAGGTTGATGTGCTCCTGTACGTAAGGGTCGGTGCCTTCCTTCCCCAGGTTCTTGCAGTTGCTGCGGCCTTTCGATCCGACCACCAGCTCCGAGATGTTGGTGTGCAGGCCGCGCGGGTATTGCCGGCAGTAGCTGGACATGTGCACGCCGTTCGGATAGACGAAATCCGCGCTGATGTGATCGTAAATATTGCCGTAGATCTCTTCGCGAGGACGCCAGGCGGCGCCGCCCGAGGCCACCACTTCCACCGGATGCCCGCCCATGACCCAGTTGATCACGTCGATATTGTGCAGGTGCTGCTCGACAATCTGATCGCCGCAAATCCACACGAACGAGTACCACGCGCGATGCTGCCAGGTCATGTCTTTCCAGTTGGAGTCGCGCTCCTTCTGCTGAATGACCGGGGTGCCGACCCAGTAAGCGTACGCCGCGGCGATATCGCCGATGGCGCCGTCCTGAATGCGATGGATGGTCTCGACATATTCCTTCTGGGACCTCCGCTGCGCGCCGGACATCACCGTCAGCTTCAGCTCCTGCGACTTTTTGGCCGCGGCCATGAAACGCCGGACGTTCACCGGATCGGTGCCGAAGGGCTTTTCCGCGAAAACATGCTTCTTCGCCTCGACGGCGGCCTCGAAATGCATGGGACGGTAGCCGGGCGGGGTGCACAGCATGACGATATCGATATCCGAAGCGAGCACCTTCTTATAGGCATCGAAGCCGATGAAATGATGCTCGGGGTCGACCTTGACCTTTTCGGCGATGCCCGGATACTCGGTCGAGTTGCGGATCTCGTTGAGCGATTTCTCGAGGTGATCCTCGAAGATATCGCCCATCGCGACCAGCTCGACATTTTCGTTGCCGTGGAGGAACTGCTGCGCAGCCTCCGTGCCGCGGCCGCCGCATCCGATCAGCCCGGCCTTCAGCTTCTCGTTCCCCGCTCCGCGCACCAGCTCGGGTTTGAGGATCGTGAATGTGGCCGCGCCGGCGGCGACGCCTGTAGATTTTCTGATAAAGGACCTTCGCGAAAGCTCGTGGGGGGTTTCCATAGATACCTCGCAGTCGATGTGATTGTATCGTAATCACGGGAAGCGCCCGCCATCCGCCGATTGGAATGAGGAATGGCGATACGCGGCGATCGCCGCGCTCATGAGAATACGCGGCTTGCGCCGCTTCGGGCAGGCGGCCGGGGCCACCCGTTGCAACGCCGGCGCTTTTGTTCGCCTTGACTTTCCGCATCCCCCCAAATACGATAGCGGCTCGAAAGCGGTTTACCCGGGATGCGCCCGTAAACAATGCCAATCTCCCTTTTTCTGCAAGCGGCGGGCTTCCGCCTTGTCTCGCTCGCGCCCGTTGACATCGCCATTATCACGCTCTATTTCGCCGCGGTCGTGGCCATCGGCTTCTACCTGAAGCGCTACACCAAAACGGGCGAGGATTTCTTTCTGGCCGGCCGCGAAATGACGGCGTGGATTGCCGGGTTGAGTTTTCTCGCGGCGAATCTCGGCTCGCTCGAGCTGATGGGCTGGGCGGCGTCGGCGTATCAATACGGCATCCTGGCCACGCACTGGTATTGGATCGGCGCGATTCCCGCCATGCTTTTCCTCGGCATCGTGATGATGCCCTTCTACTACATTTCGAAAACGCACTCGGTGCCGGGGTATCTGAAACTGCGGTACGGCGAGCCGGCCCGGGGATTGTCCGCGATCAGCTTCGCGGTGATGACCGTACTGATGAGCGGCATCAACATGTATTCCATGGCGCTGGTGATGAAAGTCGTGCTGGGGTGGGATATTCACTTCAGCATCTGGGTTTCATCGCTCACCGTGGCGCTGTACGTGTTTCTGGGAGGGCTGCTTTCGGCGATCTTCAACGAGGTTTTGCAGTTCGTGCTGATCTGGCTGGGCGCGCTGCTGATTTCCATCATCGGGTTGATTGAAACAGGAGGCTGGAGCGGCATGGTCGCGCGCATCGCCTCCAATTTCCCGGGGCAGAATTACACGCACCTTTGGAGCACGCTGGGCCATTTCAGCGACAATCCCATGGGCATTCACTGGACGGGCATCGTGCTGGGGCTCGGCTGGGTGATTTCGTTCGGATATTGGACCACGGATTTTCTGGTGGTGCAGCGGGTGCTCGCCGCGCGCGATCTTCGTTCCGCCAAGCTAGCGCCCATTATCGGGGCATCGTTTAAGATGCTGGTTCCCTTCATCGTGATTCTGCCGGGGTTGCTGGGGCTGGCGGTGCTGCCGCAGAAGCTGGTGGGCGAGGGACAAGCCGTCGCCAGCGGAGCGCACAGCTACAACGAAGTCCTTCCGCTGATGCTGGCGCGTTATTGCGGTCCGGGACTTTTGGGCTTGGGAATCACCGCGCTGATCGCCGGCTTTATGTCGGGCATGGCGGGGAACGTGAGCGCGTTTGCGACCGTATGGACCTACGATATCTATCGCGCGTTGATCAAGCGCGACTCAACCGACGCACATTACGTGGCCGTGGGCCGATGGTGCACGCTGCTTGGGGTTCTCATCAGCATTGGAACGGCCTATCTGGTGATGCAATTCCTGAGCATCATGGATTACGTGCAGGCGCTATTCAGTTTCTTCATTGCGCCGCTTTTCGGCACGGTGTTGCTGGGCATGTTGTGGCCGCGCGCCACGCCGGCCGGAGGATTTTGGGGGCTGCTTTGCGGCACGCTCTCTTCCATCGGCATGTGGCTCTGGGTCAAGCTCGATCCCGGAGCGCTGCGTTATATTGCATTGTCGGCACACGCCCGGGACATGGCGGAGAACATGTATCGCGCCTTGTGGTCGTGGATCATCTGCGTTACCGTAACGGTGCTGGTTAGTGCCGCGACATCGCCCAAGCCGGCTGGGGAACTGGAGGGTCTGGTTTACGGATTCACCAAACTGCCGTCGGAAGAACATCTGCCTCTCACCCGGCGGCCGATATTCTGGGCGGGGGTGGTCGCAGCGGTGTTTATCGTGTTGAATATTATCTTCTGGTAGGAACATGCATCGCGAAGGACTGGTATCCATCTGGTTTTTTATCGGCGTGCTGCTGGTCATCTATGGAGCGCTGATTGCCGGATCGGGTCTTTATGAATTGGCCGCGCCGCCGGAACACCCTGTCGTGCTGGCCGGCCTGCACGCGGAAATCTGGTGGGGAGCGCTGCTGCTGATCCTGGGCGGGTTCTATTCCTGGCGCTTCGCGCCGCGAAGGAGGCGCTAGTATGCCCGCGCGAAAGATGAATTTCGGCGTTGTCATCGGCAATCGCGGTTTCTTCCCCGACCACCTGGCTAAGAGCGGCCGCGCGGAGATGATCGGCGCGCTCGAGAAGGCCGGATACGGCGTCGTCGCGCTGGGGCCGTCGGATTCGAAGTACGGAGCGGTCGAGACTCGCGAAGAGGCGCTACGGTGCGCCGAGCTTTTCCGCAAGAATCGCGATTCCCTCGACGGCATCATCGTTTCGCTCCCCAATTTCGGCGACGAGCGGGCCATCGCGGACACGCTCCGCATGGCCGATCTGCCGGTTCCCGTGCTGATTCAGGCCACGCCCGACACGCCCTCGAAAATGTCGATCGAGCACCGCCGGGACAGCTTCTGCGGCAAGATGTCGGTTTGCAATAACCTCACCCAGTACGGCATCCCCTATTCCCTCACCACGCGGCATACCGAGGCGCCCGACTCGGAATTTTTCCGCAACGATCTCGAATGGTTTGCCGGAGTCTGCCGGGTGGTCCGCGGGATGCGTAACCTGCGAATCGGCGCCATCGGCGCGCGGCCGGCCGCCTTCAACACGGTCCGGTACAGCGAGAAAATTCTCGAGGCGAACCGCATCTCGGTCGAGCCCATCGACCTTTCGGAAATCCTGGGCCGCATCAACCGTCTGAAGGATACGGATGACGTCGTGGAACAGAAACTGGCCGCCATTCGCAATTATGTCGGCACGGAAGGCATTCCGGCTGCCGCGCTCATCAAAATGGCCAAGCTGGGCGCCGTCGTGGACGATTGGATGAAACAGACCGGCGTTTCCATCAGCGCCGTGCAGTGCTGGACGTCGCTCGAAGAGTACTTCGGCGTGGTGCCGTGCACGGTGATGAGTATGATGAGCAACGAGCTCATGTCGAGCGCGTGCGAAGTGGATATCTGCGGTGTCGTCGGCATGCATGCTCTGCAACTCGCTTCGGGGACGCCCAGCGCGCTGCTGGACTGGAATAACAATTACTGCGACGATCCCGACAAAGCCGTGTGCTTCCATTGCAGCAATCTGCCGAAGCACTTCTTTCGCGAAGTTCACATGGATTTCCAGGCGATCATCGCCGGAACGGTCGGCCGGGACAATACCTACGGAACCTGCGTAGGGCTGGTGAAGCCCGGGCCCATGAGTTATGCGCGGTTTTCAACGAGCGACCGCGAAGGCACGATGCGCGGATATGTGGGTGAGGGCGCTTTCACAGACGATCCGCTGGAGACCTTCGGGGGCGCGGGCGTGGTCAAAATCCCGCGCTTGCAGGATCTGTTACGCTTCATTTGCGAGCGGGGGTTCGAACACCACGTGGCCGCGAATCTATCCACCGTGGCCGGAGTTCTGCATGAGTCCGGTACGCGCTATCTCGGCTGGGATATCTACTGGCACAAGAACTGAGAGGGACGACAGGTGAGTATCGTTGCGGGTGTCGATTTCGGCACGCTCAGCGTCCGCGTTTCCATTTTTGACGCGCGCAAGGGCCGATTGGGATCGGCCAGCGCGGAATACCCGCTGCATCGCAAGCGCAACGACCCGGACCACGCGACGCAGAGCCATGGCGCTCACATGGACGCGCTGGTCCAGGCGATGCACGGCGCGGTGGAGGCGGCGGCCGTTGACGGCGAGCAAATCGCTGCCATTGCGCTCGACACCACCGGCTCGAGCGTCATTCCGGTGGGCCAGGCGCTCGAGCCGCTCGACGATTACTACCTGTGGTGCGATCACCGGGCGTGGAACGAGGCGGCGGCCATCACGGCGGCCGCGCATGAACGCCACTTGCCAGCGATTGACTGGTGCGGAGGCACATATTCGTCCGAGTGGGGCTTTGCCAAGCTGCTGCACTGGTTGCGCCATAATCCCGACAAGCGCGCGCGGATGGTAACGGCGCTGGAGCATTGCGACATGGTCGCGGCCGTGCTCTGCGGAATCACGGATGCCTCGGCGGTTCCACGAAGCATTTGCGCCATGGGCCACAAGTGGATGTGGAACGAATCCCTGGGCGGCTTGCCGCCAGACGATTTTCTGACGGCCGTAGACCCGCTGTTCTCCGGCGTCCGCAAAAAGTTGCGGGGCCGTTACGCAACTTCCGATCAGATCGCCGGCCGAGTGGATCCGTGTTGGGCGGAGCGCCTGGGCCTGGCGCCGGGAATTCCGGTGCCGGTGGGCGCTTTCGACGCACACTGGGACGCCATCGGCGCGGGAGTCCGATTGGGCGATGTGGTGAACGTGATCGGAACCTCCACCTGCATCATGGCCATCAGCGAGAAGAGCGAGCTGATTCCCGGTGTCTGCGGCGTGGTGCAAGGTTCGGTTCATCCCCGCTATACCGGCATCGAGGCGGGTCTCTCCGCCACGGGCGACATCTTCGACGCCATCGCCAAACGCGCCGGCACAACCGTGGCAGAGCTTTCGCGGGAGCTCGATCAGCACCGCGCCGGCGATACCGGGCTGCTGCGCCTCACCTGGGACAACGGCGACCGCACGGTCCTGGTGAATCCGGAGCTGGGCGGCGTGACGTTGGGCTGGACGCTCACCACGGCAGCTTCGGATGAGCTGTTCGCCGCCATCGAAGGCACGGCCTTTCACACGCGCGTGATTCTGGAACGCATGGAGCAGCACGGCGTTCCCATCCGCCGGGTAATCAATGCCGGCGGCATACCGCAGAAGAACGCCACGCTCAATTACGTGTACGCCAACGTGCTCAACAAGCCGATCCTCGTCCCGCGCGACGAAGTGACCAGCCTGGGCTCGGCGATTTTTGCCTTCGTGGCCGCGGGGGCGTTCCCCACCATCGAAGCCGCGCAGGATGCGCTTTGCCCGGGATACACCACCCTCGCGCCCGAGCCGCGTAGCGCCGCGATTTACGAACAACTTTTCCCGCTCTATCGCCGCCTCTATTTTGCGATGGGCCGCAAGGACTCCGAGCCGGCCGCGATCGGCGAAGTGCTGCCCGCGCTGCGGCGCATCGCCGCGCAGGTTCGCGCCAATTGACCATGCTCGAATCCCTTCGCGCTGAAGTTTACGAAGCCAACATGGAGCTGGTCCGGCGCGGACTGGTGCTCTACACTTTCGGCAACGCGAGCGGAATATCTCGCGAGCAAGGCCTGGTCGTAATCAAGCCCAGCGGGGTTTCGTACGAGGATTTGAAACCCGCGGACATGGTGATTACGGACCTGGACGGCCGCGTGGTGGAAGGCCACCTGCGGCCGTCTTCCGATCTGCCCACCCACCTGGCCCTCTACCGCGCCTTCCCGGCGATCGGCGGCGTGGTGCACACACACTCGACATACGCCACCTCGTGGGCGCAAGCCAGCCGCGAGATTCCCTGCCTGGGCACCACCCACGCGGACTACTTCCGCGGACCGATCCCGGTGACCGATCCGATGGAGCCGGACGAAATCCATTCCGCCTACGAAGCCAACACCGGCGAGGTGATCATTCGCCGATTCGCGCGACTCGATCCTCGCGCAATTCCCGGCGTTCTGGTTGCCGGCCATGGCCCGTTCTGCTGGGGTGAATCCGCCGGCGCCGCAGCGCACATAGCGGTGATCCTGGAAGAGATCGCTCGTATGGCCTATTACGCCATGACGCTCAATCCGGAATGTGCCCCGGTTTGCGACACCCTTCGCGACAAACATTTTCTCCGCAAACACGGACCCGGCGCGTATTACGGCCAGAAGTAGACCGTCGCGCCCCCGAGCGAGCCTTATTCCCGATGCCACGGTTCTGATGGTTTTCGATTATTGTCTCGCCGAGTCGTTTCTGATTATGCTCGTTCACCATGACCATTCCGACTGAGCCCATCGGCAGCATTCCGCGGCCGGCAGAATTGATCGCAGCCTGGGGCGACCGGCGGGCTGGGCGCATTTCGGGCGAGAGATTTCAACAAATCGCAGAGAACGCGCTTCGCGACACACTCCGGCTCTTTGAGGAAACCGGATCTCCGGTGATTACCGACGGCGAGCAGACGAAACCGAGTTTTGCCACCTACGCGTTGGACGGCCTCTCGAACCTGGCCCCCGATGGCGTGGTGATTCCCTTTGCCGACGGGCACACCCGGCAGTTGCCGCGGCTGACATCAGGACCGTTTCACTACGGCACGTATGCTTCCCAATACCTTGTTGCGGCAAAGGCGCTCACCGCCCTGCCCGTGAAGCAAGCGGTCATCTCGGCGTCGGCTTTGAGCCTGCTTTACCCGAATTCGGGGATTCCGGGTTACACGCGCGAGGCTTTTCTCTCGGATCTGGTGGACGAAGGTGTGGCGGACATCCGCCAGTGTCTGGCGCAAGGAGCGGACAGCGTGCAGATCGACTTCACCGAAGCGCGGCTCTCGCTCAAGCTCGACCCGTCGGGCGGGTTGCTGGAGAGCTTTGTCGCGCTCAATAACCGTGTGCTCCAGCACTTTTCCCCGCGAGAGCGGCGGCGCATCGGCGTTCACACCTGTCCTGGAGGCGATCGCGATTCGACGCACAGCGCCGACGTGGATTACGCGGATCTTCTGCCGGTTCTCTTCCGGCTTCAGGCGGGACGATTCTATATCCAGTTGGCCAGTGAAAAAGATCCGGAGCGGGTGCTCCGCCTCATCCGCCCGCACGTTCAGGAAGGGCAAACCGTTTTCGTAGGCGTCACCGATCCCATCAGCCCCGTGGTCGAGACTCCCGAACAGGTGCGCGAGCGGGTCCGGCAAGCGGCCGGGCATCTGCCCGTAGCACAATTAGGAACAACCGACGATTGTGGCTTCGCACCTTTTGCCGACGACACCTCTACCTCGCGCGATATTGCCTTTGAGAAAATCCGGGCGCGCGTCGCAGGCACGAAGCTGGCGGCTGAACAACTGGGATAAATCCGGCAACAGAATATCGGGGAGCGTGAGCGCGGGTGTAACAGCCGTCTGTCGCGGCGCGGAGTCAAGACCGTTCTATGCGTAGCGCGCAGGAGTTGTTCCGCCTGTTCCTAAGGCCGGCAGCGGCGATGAGCGCCATTCTCGATCACGGCAGCCTGCTCTTCGCGAGCCTTGCAGTGATTGTGGTTTCGTCGCTGCTGCCAGTCAGCGGGCTGGGCTCCCTGTCGTTTTCGTCAGCTTTGATGCCGCTTCTCGTGCTGGCGGTGGTGTACGT
>Ga0335081_10022757_pt1 | contig 10139 bp, 10 predicted proteins | sample Lox_Sample_35_FD_206713 | JGI IMG/M metagenome (GOLD analysis project Ga0335081, IMG submission 206713) | Soil microbial communities from Loxahatchee National Wildlife Refuge, Florida, United States - Lox_Sample_3.5 | ecosystem: Environmental > Terrestrial > Soil > Wetlands | place: USA... | reverse complement strand
GGCTGGTCGACCGTTACAAACAGGGGCGTGTTTTTATAGTGGCACTCGCGGCTCGGTTGCGGCACCATGGGGGCAAGAGGAGATGACGCAAATGCTGTCGAGGCTGACAGGACATCGACGCCCCAGTCAGGGCGGATACCGGATATTGTGGCTCGTGACGGTGGGTCTTCTTGCGGGCGCGCTTCTCGCATCCGCGTCCTCTTCGGCTGAGTCCGACCGGACCGTGTGTGTGCTGAAGCTACACGAAGACATCACGCACAACACCTTGTATCTCGTGCGTCGCGGGCTCCGGGAAGCGGAGGAGAAAAATGCCGCGGCCATTGTGCTGGACATGCGCACCAACGGCGGCCGGGTCGATGTGACCGAGGACATTATTCGCCTGCTCGAACACGCGCCGATGAAAACATACACTTTCGTGAACGACAAGGCGTACTCGGCCGGCGCCTACATCGCTGCCGCGACGGACAAGATTTTCATGGCGCCGGGCAGTGTGATCGGGGCCGCGACTCCAGTGGTGATCGGCGCGGGCGGGGTGCAGGAACTGCCGAAAACGTACGAGGAAAAACTCACGTCCGCGATGCGCGCGCGCATCCGCGCCACGGCGCAGGAAAAGGGGTATAATCCGGACGTATTCGAGGCCATGGTAGATGCGGACCGCGGGTTGACGATCGATGGCAAGGAAATCACGCCCAAGGGCAAATTGTTGACGCTCACGAACGAGGACGCGGCGCGCAAATATGGGATGCCGCTGAGACCACTGCTGTCATCGGGGACCGTGGGATCAGTGGCCGAATTGCTGGAGAAGGTTGGGCTGAAGGGCGCCACCACGTTCACCGTGTCGCCATACGGGTTCGAACAGCTCGCGCGATGGATTACAACGATCTCGCCCCTGCTGATTCTGGTGGGGTTCCTGGCATTGTACATCGAGTTGTCGCATCCGGGCGTGGCTTTGCCCGCGATTGTGGCGGTCGTGTGCTTCGGCGTTTATTTTCTCGGCTATCTGGTGGCGGGACTTGCGGGGTGGGAGGAAGTCGGCTTGTTTGTCTTCGGACTGGCATTGCTGGCGGTGGAGTTCTTCCTGTTTCCCGGTCATTTTGTGTCGGCGGCGCTGGGCACAATTGCGGTGCTGGCGGCGCTGGTGCTGGCCATGACGGGGCGGCTGCCCGACGAGCCCATTCTGCCGACCTGGCCGCAGTTGGAGGTGCCGCTGCTGAAAGTCTTTGGAGCCCTCGCTGGCTCGGTCGTGGCTGCCATGGCGCTCGGCCGGTATCTGCCGCAGAGTACCCTGTTCAAGAAAATGGAATTGGCGACGGCGACCAGCACGGCGGACGGTTATTCGGCTAGCCTCGGGGAAGCGAAGGCCCTACTCGGCGCGTCGGGCGTCGCCGAGACAAATCTGCGTCCGTCGGGCAAGGGCCGCTTCGGCGACAAGCTGGTCGACGTGGTCACGGAAGGTGATTTGATCGAGCGGGGCAAACCGATCACCATTGTGGACGTGCAAGGCAGCCGGGTGGTGGTGAAGCTGGCGGCCTAACGAGCATGAACTGGACAGCCATTCTCATCCTGACGGTTATGGGGCTGATACTGATCGCCATCGATTTCTATTTGCCGAATTTTGTGCTGGGCAGTATTGGCGCGGTACTGATGTTAACGGCGACCACGCTTTATTACGACGGCAGCAACAGCCTGGACCAGACCATCATCTTTTTCCTCGTCGAAGTGGCGCTTGGAATCGGCGCCGGCTACATGTCGATCAAGTATTTTCCGAAGACCCCGACCGGTAAGAAGATGATTTTGGCGGAGGCGCAAATTGGCGTGCGTGCCCAGTCGCGACATGCCAGCGATTGGGTGGGACGGTCCGGGGTCGCGCAAACGGTGCTGCGGCCCGCAGGGGCAGCCCTCATCGACGGCAAGCGGCTCGATGTGCTCGCCGAATCGGGTATGATCGAAAGTGGCAGTCCCATTACAGTGGTGGCGGTGCAGGACAATCGACTCGTGGTACGAAAACTCAGCTAAAGGAGATCACTTCATGAATCCAGGCGAACTCATTCTCTTGGCGCTCGGTCTGTGTGTTGCCGTTGTCTGTTTGATCGTCATCTTCGTGGTTATTTCATTTATCAACATCTGGATCCAGGCCCGCATGACCGGCGCACCCGTTACGTTCCTGACGTTGTTAAGCATGCGACTGCGCCGCGTGCCCATCGGGCTCGTCGTCCAGAGTCGCATTACGGCGGTCAAGGCGGGGCTACCCCTCACGACCGACCAACTGGAGGCCCACTACCTGGCCGGTGGCGACGTCAACCAGGTGGTCCGCGCGCTGATTGCCGCCGAGAAAGCGAACCTCAATCTCGGATTTAACCAGGCGGCGGCCATTGACCTCGCCACGCATCAGAGCGGCAAGAGTGTGTTTGAGGCCGTCATGACCTCGGTGAACCCGAAGGTCATCGACTGCCCCAACCCGGCCAGCGGCAAGCAGACCATCGCCGCGGTCGCCAAGGACGGCATCCAATTGCAGGTCAAGGCGCGCGTTACCGTGCGCACGCATCTGGATAGGTTTGTCGGTGGCGCCACGGAAGAGACCATCATCGCCCGTGTTGGGGAGGGCATTGTCACGGCCATCGGGTCGGCTGACTCCTACAAAGACGTGCTCGAGAACCCGGATACGATCTCCAAGCGCGTCCTGGAAAAAGGCCTCGATGCCAGCACGGCGTTCGGCATCATGTCGATCGATATTGCGGATGTGGACGTCGGGGACAACATCGGGGCGCGGCTGCAGGCCGAACAGGCGGAAGCCAACAAACAGATGGCCATTGCCAACGCGGAAACCCGCCGCGCGATCGCCGTCGCTTCCGAGCAGGAAATGAAGGCGCGAACCCAGGAAATGCGCGCCAAAGTCGTCGAAGCGGAGGCGCAGATTCCCATGGCCATGGCGGAAGCGTTCCGCAGCGGCCACCTTGGCGTGATGGATTATTACCGCTTCCAGAACATCCAGGCCGACTCGCGCATGCGCCAGTCAATCGCTGGAGAAGACGTCGGGAAGTCGGGACCCACGAGTTAGCATCGTGAAACTCGCCGATATCGAGCCGCTAATCTGGCTGATCATCTTTGTGGTGATCGCCATTTCGAAAGGCTGGAGCAAACTGCACCAGTCGACCGACGATAGTTCATCCGATGCAGATGAACCGCCTCTCGTTTCCCCTCGACGCCAGACTCCGCCGCGCGCACGGCTGCAACCGCGACCCATTCCGCCGCCCACGGTTCGTCGTCCGGTCCCTCCGCGGCTGCCCACGAGACCGCGCGCCATGCCTCCGCGCGTCCCGGCGCCAGTTCCTGCTGAGCGGAAGGTGAAGGCCGATGCCGAGCAAATCCGCCGTCTTGTCGAAGAGATGGTCGCCAAACCCCCGCCTGCTCCACCAGTGCCGGTCCCGACCCAACCCGTTGCCACGGTCGAGCCGCCACCACCACCGCCGCAGCCTGAACCCGCCCTGACCGCGACCGCCGTTCCGCAAACGATTGCGGACGCGCCAGCGCCGCCGCCGCGGTCCCGGAGTTCCCAGTGGATGGAAGCGCTCCGAGATCGGCAGAACGTGCGCAACATCATCATCGCCGTCGAAATCATCGGCCCGCCGAAAGCTGATACCCTTTAACCACGCTTCGGCGCCCCACGCGATTCCGCCGTGTGGAACAAGTGTAAATTGGCACCGCCAGTGCTGCAACGACCCGGTGCGTGAGTAAGTCGTATTCAACCGTAATTCCCTAAAGAAACGCACTAATTAGCCGTTATAGAGAAGGAGCCATGAGCACTAATAATCTCAGCCGGGATAACCGGGGCTTCACCCTGGTTGAAATAATGATAGTCGTCGCAATTATTGGATTGCTGGCCGCGCTGGCAATTCCAGGGTTTGTCAAAGCCCGCAAGCAATCACAAGGACGTCGCATCTTGAACGACGTCCGCCAGATGGACGCCGCCATCGATCAATGGGCCCTGGAAAACGGGCTGAAGGATGGCGATTCCATCGACACGACGAGCGCGCAGAGTTACCTCAAGACCGCATGGAAGACATCCGACCTGCTCGGGAACGCCTACGTTGTGACCGTGGTCGGTTCCACCCAGATCGCCATCAGCGCCGCGACCAAGACCGCCTTGGACGGCGTGGGCATCGACTGGGGCGCGTACTGAGACTCCGGAGCCGTCGCCATTTGGGGTGCTGAGGGCCGGACCGGCCTTCCGCACCCCTCTTTTGGTTCCATCCCGGTGCACGCCGCCTGTTCCCGATGTGAATCGTCTTGCCCTTGGCTGCATAATTCCGTATTGGGGAGCCATGCGGACGGGACACTTTCCCGGGCGCAACCCGAGGTGGTCATGAGAATTGGTGTCATTGGCGGCAGTGGGCTGTACGAGATGGACGGCATCCAGCAGAAGCGCTGGGTGCGCGTGATCACACCGTTCGGCAGAGCTTCTGATCAGTACCTTGTGGGCCGCATCGGCGGCCGCGATGTTGTTTTTCTACCTCGTCACGGTCGCGGCCACACGATTCTTCCCAGCGAATTGAACCACCGCGCCAATATCTACGGCATGAAAAAACTGGGCGTCGGCCAGATCATCAGCGTAAGTGCCGTGGGATCGCTCAAGGAAGAGTATCAGCCGACGGACATCGTGATCATCGACCAGTTCTTCGACCGCACCAAACGCAGCCGGGACTTTACCTTCTTTGGGGATGGCATTGTGGGCCACATCGCGTTTGCCGACCCGGTCTGTGGGCGACTGCGACAAGTGCTGGCCGACTGCGCCCAGCGTGCCGGCGCGACAGTCCACGTCGGAGGCACCTACGTCAACATGGAAGGCCCCGCTTTCTCAACGCGGGCGGAATCGTTCTTTCACCGCAAGATGGGCTGGGACGTGATTGGCATGACGAACTACGGGGAAGCGCGCTGCGCCCGTGAAGCCGAGATCTGTTACGCAACCATGGCGATGGTGACCGACTACGATTGCTGGCACGAAGCACATGCGGCCGTCACCGTCGAGATGGTCGTTGCCAACTTGATGAAGAATTCCGCCACCGCACAAGAAACGATTCGCTCCGCCGTGGCCGCTCTTGACCCGGACGCGGACTGCCCCTGCCAGCACGCCCTTGCCGTCGCGGTGATGACGCAGCCACGGGCCATACGGCCCGCCACCCGCAAGAAGTTGAAACTGCTTCTGCAGAAGTACTCCGCAAGAAAGGGAGTCGTACCGGCCTAGTGAAACATCGGGGATTGCGCTCGACGCCGGATGTGACGCATCGCACTGCGGTAGTCCCACTTCGTCGATTTGGCGCATAAGCGCCGCACTTCAATCTCCAGAAAACAGCGGCGGACGATCAGGTCGTAGACCACCAACGCTGCGACCAGCCCGCCGGCCGTGGCCAAGGGCACTTGATTGATCAGCATGAAGAACGCGCCGATCAACGCCACGATCGCCCCCAGATCGAGGACGCGCAACACTTCGTTGCTGCGCGCCAGCGCGGGGCGGGCATGAACAGGACGAAACAACCAGAAGCGGACGGCGGTCTTGACGAGAACATAGAGAATGCACAACGCGAAGCCGATCCTAGCCACAATTCGTTCCCTCAATCACCGGTCGTCTTTGTTGTTTCTTCAGGGGAGTGGTATCCCGAAACTGAGGAACCGGTCAAGCTCCAACCCACGCGGGCACTCGAAGAAACCGGCTTTCAGATTACGGTGACGTGCGTCACCGGCCGAATTCGATGACGATCTTCTGCTTCGCCCCGTTGGAGCTGTTGACGAGAAGTATTTGCCGCTTGGAATTGTATGTGCCCGCAAGTGCGACGTCCTGGCTATCCACCGCTACATGCGCACGGACCCGGTTGCGCGACGTGACAATCGCTTCGCCGACCGTGTCACCTGTTGTTCCGTCTAGGATATTGAAAACACCCGGCTCGCCGGTGCGCGACACGAAATCATCCGTTTGCGTTGCGGTTGTGTGGAGCGCTTTGTTCAGCGCAGTGGCGGCCCAGTTCCCAGTCAGATCCGGGACGCTGGACTCGAGGAATCCGTTCCATTTGCTGAGAACGCCGCCATCCGATGTCTCTAACATCTTGAGCCAATGACCAACACGCGCGGTCGCTGAAAATGTTCCGGATTCTTCGCCGCAAACCGAATCCTCGGTGATCGTCCCCACGATTGCGCCCCGAGCGCCGGTCTGCCACGTTCCCGTAATGTCGAAGACGTCGGAGCAACCTGCGCGAAGACCGTACCCCTCACAGAGTAATCACTGTTGGAATTGATATAGGCAATTCCCGCATTTGTACCGGCCGTCGTCGCTTCCCACGTGGTGCCCGCAATCGGCGGCAGGTTGGTTGAGAGGTCGCCCATGAACTGAAAATCCAGAGAGTCAATATCGCCCACGAGGTTGGACTCACTGCCAAAATCCATCACCAGGCGCATCACCTGGGGCCCGGCGGTCAACATCACGTTGTTCGTGGTCACCATCTGCCAATTCTGCCAGCCCCCGTGTCCGGAACGAGGAGCAGTCCCGTCTGGTCGACGCCGTTGAATTCGAGGTGAAAGGCGCCCCCGGTCCCCTGCCCTGCCACGCGGATGCTCACCGCACACGGGCCGCTGGTGGCGACGTTGACCGAATAATCGATCCACTCTCCCGGCTCCAAGAGGGCCAGGGCGTATCCGCTCGTGTTGGTGACGGCATCGAAATCGACACTGTCGGTCACGCGGTACGTCGTCGGATAGTGGGTCAGGTACTCATCCATGTTCTTTGTTTTCAGATTGTGGTACGACCAGTTGGGACCACCATAGTCGAATTGCTCCGCCTCGATGTGTCCGGGAATGGCAAAGGGCGTGCCGTTGTAGGGCGTCAAAACGGGGTGTACGGGATGATTCCCGTAGGCTGCGAGATTCCCCAGGGCGCGCCACCACTCGGTCGTCGCCACCCTCTGGTTGGCCGTTGTCACCATCGTGATCTTCCCGTTGGGATCATCCACCAGGAACATGTTGCCACTGCCATCCACACCCCCCCACGATTTTGACTTCGCCGCCACCACGTAATCCGGCCGCATCATCGCGATCCCCACCGGTCCATTGTAGTCATGCCCGTTGGGCAGCCCGGCCTGCGGCAGGTTGTTGTCGATCATCCACTGCCGCAACTCCGTGTTCGGCAGATCGCTCAACATCGTCTTATCCACCAGCGCCGCTTGATCGAATACCACTCCAAACAGCACCGCCCGATATCGCTGCAGGCAAATCTGTGTGGCCCACGGGTCCACGGTGTCGTTGTAGTTCTGCAGTTGGTTCTCCGTCGGGCCGCCGCCCATCCAGCCCAACACCACCAGATTCGAGATCGACGGATCCATGAGATAGGCGCTGGCCAGCGGCGGCGGCGGACAGCCCATGATGACCAGCAGCGGTTTGTTCGGTGTCGCGTTGTGGGCTTCGGTCACAATCAGGTGCGCGCCCGGGGTGTCCACCGGTGCCGTGTCCGCGATGACACCCGAGGCTGGCTTCACCAGTGCCACCGCCGACCCGGCCACCGGCGTGGGACAATGCTGCATCCCGCTGCGAATGGCTTTGCTGACCAATTCGCTGCGACCGGAGTAGGACCAGAAAAACACGAAGTTGGGGTCGTACGCGAGATTGGGGTACATCGGATAGGGCCAGCCGCACGAGCTGGTCATCATGCCTTTGAGGGCAATGTCGCCCGCGCTGTTCAACGACAACAGGTACTCGTCAGTATACATGTCGTCGTGAGTATCGTTGTCGTAGATGACCGGGCATGTTTTGTCATACGGCAGCGAGATTGCGACGGCCACTGCCCGGAGGGAAAGCAGGCACGTAGCCGTAACAAATATGAACGCCAGCGACCGCGTGCGTCTCCCGCCGTTTGCGAATCTGACGAAATATCTCGTTTGGTAGGTGCTGATGCCTGCTCAGCGCGCCCGGTTGCTCGTGCCGGCATCACGCCTGCTGATTCCATGCCAATTCTGCGCTGCCATCATGCCGGAACACCACACAAGCAACGGCGCCCTCCCTTGGCGACCAGCCCCGCAGGGGCAGCGGACGGTTGTTGGAGCTTCCCGCTTGTCGAGTTCCGGCATTGCCCGTACACTCCGCGGACGTGCATACCCGACCGCAAGGGCCAAGACCATGAACAAACCTGACGGGACACGGTTCTCACGCATGACAAGAGCAGTCCCAATCTTGGTGATCGCCGTCACGCTCCTGACCAGCCTCAGCAGCCGGGCGACCCCCATGGATGAGTGGCCGGTAAAGTTCCATCCACATCTCGATCTGGCGGCGACCTACGACGACAACATCCTGATCTCTCACAGCAACGTACTCAGCGACGTCATATTCACGCTACGACCGGGGCTGGAGCTGGACTACGGTGAGGCACCCCACAACCACCTGTCGCTCGATTACACCGCCGGAATTGAGCGCTACGTGGATCATGGCAGCCAGGACGCTGTCAATCACTACGTGGAACTGAAGGGAGTCTTCAATTTCAGCCGCCTCAAATTGCAAATCCAGGACCAGTTTGCGGATGAGACAGCCGCCAACGTCCAGGCCGGCGCGCGTGTCGAGGAAGAACGGAATATCGCGCAACTCGGCACGGAGTATCTGCTGAACAAGTACTTCTCTGCCGGCCTGCTGCTTCACACGGAATATCACCATTTCGTTACGCCCGGGCAGATTGATTACAATTTATACCAACCGGGCGTGGCGTGGTATTATCACGCGTTGCCAAAGGCCGACGTCTATGGCGAGTTCGACTACGGGTGGATCGATGAGCAACGGGGCGAGGATCGGCAATTGGCAAGCGGCAGCATGGGACTCCGTGGGAAGATTACCGGCAAGATATCCGGTCAGATCGGAGTCGGCTATGAAAACCTGGACTACTCTGGCAAGACCCCCAGCGTCGATGGCGTGATCAGTTCTGTTTCGTTGCACGGAGACTTTACGCGGCATACCTCTGCTGATCTGGCGATCTCGCGGCAAATCAATCCGTCCATCACATCCCAAAACGACTCGTATACCTCAACCCGTGTGGAGTTCACCGTCATCCAGAAGATTTACTACGAGAAGTTCAAAGCCACTGTTGGCGGTTCCTACGAGCGGGATGAATACGACGAACCCATTTCGCAGACGCCGAAAGTGACCCGGGACGATGACCTGTGGCAAGCCCACGCCGGGATCAGGTACATCGCCAGGAAGTGGCTGGAGTTGGGTGCGTCTTACAGCTACCAGTGGGATCACTCGACCGTCGGTACTCTTTCGTTCCAAGAGAATGTCGTCACGCTGGATGCGCTGTTGCGATACTGACGGCATTGGTCAAAGCCTCCGCATCCCAGCGCGTTGACCACATCTCCGTGTGGTGCTGCCGGGCCGGTGCCCCAAGGCCGACTTTTCAACGCGGGTGTCGCCCAGACTCCCGATCGCCTAACTAGTTTGTAATGTGGTTGTTCCGCAACCAATGCCCTCGTCGTAACAACAATCTTGTTTCTGGGACCGACATCCCGCAGTCCCCTGCGCGACATGCAAGCCGATGGAAGCCCCACTTCTGGCACGCGGCCCGCTCTCCAACCCAGTGTCGCACTGCGTGCTGAGTGAATCGCGCGGGCCAAATATCGCTTTGTGACTTGAGAATGATGGTGACCATCGGCGTCAATCGGGCGGTCGGGAAAAGAATCTCTACGGCAGGGACTGCGGTAAGGTCTCCACGTGTGGGGGCAGTCCTTCTACTGGCCCTGGCTTCCTGTCTCGCATTTGTCTCGTGTAGTACCGACAACCCAGAGGTCGTCGCCAGTGCCCCTTCCAAGACACATCCGTCCGCAGAGACCGTAGTCAGTCAGCCACCCACACGGCCGGTCGCCAATCTCCCGGCCGCGGGCGTCAACGATTATCGAATCCAGCCGCAGGACACGCTGCAGATTGCCGCCGCCTTCACCGCCTCCTACCTGCTCTATGTCAACGATGACAAGATCAAGACCTACGAAGACGTCGAGGCGCTCGGCCTGTCCCTGCTGACCGGCATACCACACATCGGCCTCAAAGATCCGTCCCAGGCTGGCCGTGTCCTGCAAGCCGACCCGCATTCCATTTCGGCCGAGGCATTCCGTGGTCTCCGG
>Ga0335081_10022756_pt1 | contig 10140 bp, 11 predicted proteins | sample Lox_Sample_35_FD_206713 | JGI IMG/M metagenome (GOLD analysis project Ga0335081, IMG submission 206713) | Soil microbial communities from Loxahatchee National Wildlife Refuge, Florida, United States - Lox_Sample_3.5 | ecosystem: Environmental > Terrestrial > Soil > Wetlands | place: USA... | reverse complement strand
AGTGAAGGTGGCGGCGGCAGTCAAGGCGGACCCCACCAAGCCGGGCGAGATCGGCGCGCCGATTCCGGGCGTGGTTTCGACCGTAGCGGTGGAGTTGAATCAGTTGGTGCAGAAGGGCGACCGTTTGTTGGTGATGGAAGCCATGAAAATGCAGAACACCGTGTATGCGCCGGTGAGCGGGAAGGTGACGCAGGTGCTGGTGCAGCCGGGGCGGCATGTGGAGGCGAAGGATTTGCTGCTGGCGATTGAGTAGCCGTGCGCCTTCCTACACCGATCGCCGGTCTTATAACAAAAGCCACACTTTAAGTGAGAAAAGTGAGAACACTTCTTGCGCTTTGGCTGACTGCATCGCCGATCGCGCTGGCGGCCGGCCCCCGGCTGCGAACATTCACCAGCCCGGATGGCGTCTTCCGGTTCCGGTACTCACCGCTGCTCGTGGATCGCACAGCGCCGCCGGCGGGTGTCTGCGCCGACACCGCAAGTCCCGCCACGACCATCGTCTGCTTCGCCTACCCGGAGTTCCAGGACAAGCCCACGTTCGGCGGCGCGGCTGCCTTCGTCGCGGAGGTCGACGAACCGGAGGATGCCTGCCTGGCAGCGTCGCACTACTGGGACATTCGAACGGTCCGGGAAACGCAGATCAACGGCGTCGCGTTCAAGGTCTTTCACGTCAGCGACGCATGGATGAGCCACAGCCAGGAGTCGTCGTTCTACAGGGTATTCCACAATACCAAGTGCTATGAGTTAGGGGTGCAGTTCATGACCGTAAGTTCCGGCGCTTTCGACCCGGCCGTCAAGCCGCTCACCCGGCGGGACAGGGATGAGGTAGACCGCCGGCTGAACGAAATCATCCTTTCTTTCCGCTTCCTGCGCTGACGCTTCCCAACGCAAGCCAGCCCAACGCCCCCCGCGTGGCGGCACGGGATAGCGGTCTGTCCGCGGCTGGGTCCCAAGGCTGCTCGCTGAGCACCATACGGCCCGTGAACGTGGCGCCGCGATCGTAGGACACCGCCATGGCCAGGTCTACCAGCATGCTTCCGCCGGGAGTCTTGGGGCCGTATTCGTAAAACGCACAGCAGATCTCGCCGCCGGCGGTGAGGATCAGGTGCGGCTGGAATTCTTGCTGGCCGGACCCTTCGCCGCGAACCAACGGCTCGCCGGCCGATGGACCCTGCCACGTCCGGCCGCCATCGAGTGAGCGGCGATAGTAAATCCGGGCAGGGCCTTCGCGGCTGTCGGCCCACACGCATAGGGCCACACCGTCCTCCGCGATGCAGGCAGCCGGAGCCGTTTCCGGAAGCCCATCCTGTACGGCGACAATCCCTTCGGCAACCGTCACCGGCGCGCCAAACGTTTGCCCGCCGTCGCTGGAGTCGACCGCCAGAATGCTGCAGCCGGATGGGCCGCTCATCCACACCACGTGCACCCCGCCGCCCTTATCAACCAGCACTTCCGGATTGAAACAAAGGCCGGAGAGCAGCGCACCGGGTCCGGAATGCCCTCGCCCGCCCCAGGACTTTCCGTCGCGGGAACGCGCGAAGCACAGCGCATTACCCATATCGGCGGCCAGATAAATGCTGCCCCGGTACGCGCTTAAAGGGTTCAGGTCCGTGGCGATCGAGTAGCAGCACTCGGCGGCGCCCGTCAGCACTACCGCCGGCAGGGCCCAGTGAATGCCGCCATCCTCGGAACGGTAGACCACCAGGGATGCGCGGGCGCGGTCCGCTCCCAGCGCCAGCGCCGCCAGGTTTAGGGTACCGCGGGCGTCCATCGCCAGCACCGGCCGCACCACACCCGACCATTGCGCTTCCATGGGCAACGGCCAGGATTCTCTCCAGTTGGCGCCGCCATCGAAGCTGACGCGCGCGGAGAGGACCGGCGCGCCGTCCCGCAAAGTGATCTCCTCAACGCCCACAATGTGCTGGGAATCGAGCGGGTTCACGGACAGCGCGGACGCGCTCTGGGCGGCGGCGAGGCCGGCGCGTTTTCCTTCGGGTTCGCGATCCGGTTGTACAATGTCGATCATAGCTGCGCGGGAGGTCCTGATTGTATTGTGAGTCAGGATCGAATTTCGTTTCCTATTATTGTGCGCGGATTCCGGCGGGTTCGCGCCATTAGGGTTTACCTTATAGCAGATTCAGGAAAGGCTTGAAAGCTTGGTGGCCCGCCTGTTAACCTTTCGGGGCTTGTCTGATAACCATCAGCCATAACCTGATTAACTCTTCGTCCTGGCCTGACCGCGCGCGCCGCGGCATGCGCCCGGGCATCCGGCTGCAATGCTATGATGACCCCTGACAGCCATGGAAACGCGTCCCCTGGCCCTGATTACCGGCGCTTCGAGTGGTATCGGCGCCACGTTTGCCCGTCAACTGGCTGTGCGCGGCTTTGACCTGGTGCTGGTTGCGCGGCGCCAGGAACGGCTGGAGCAGCAGGCTCACTCTATCCAAGCCGGCCATTCCGTGCAGGTCGAAGTCCTGCCCGCCGATCTCACTTGCGACACGGATTTGAAAGCGGTCGAAGATCGCATTGCCGCCGCGCCGAATCTCGAATTCCTGGTCAACAACGCCGGGTTCGGCATCACCGGGCGCTTCTTTTCGGTTCCGGTGGAGGGCCAGGACCAGATGCACCGGCTGCACGTTCTCGCGCCCATGCGGCTGATGCATGCCGCACTCAAGGGTATGGTCGCCCTCGGGCGCGGCAACATTATCAACGTCTCCTCGGTGTCTGCCTTCGGACAGAATCCCGGCAGCGTCAGCTATTCCGCGACCAAGAGTTGGATGAGCAGCTTCACTGAAGGCATCTACATGGAGTTGAAAAGCATCGGCTCGCCGGTGCGGGTGCAGGCGCTGTGCCCCGGCTTCACGCTCTCCGAGTTCCACGACACCATGCATTTCGACCGCAAGGCCATTCCCGCCTGGATGTGGATGTCCGCGGACGAGGTGGTGGACACCTCCCTGCGCGCCCTTGACCGCGACCGGCTCTTCGTGATTCCCGGCTGGCGCTACCGCCTGCTGGTCTTCGTCATGCGCGCTTTTCCGCGGCAATTGTATCACTCGCTGGCCATCAAATACGCCCGCGGAACGGGACGGGACAGGGCTTAGCGGCAGGGCTACTTATGATGCCCGCTGGATGCCGTCGTAGGCGCAATCACCGTCCCGCCGTCGGACGGACGGTCCGCGCGGCTCAGAGGGATCGTCTGCACCGTGCGCATCGCCCCGTCCGCGTCCGGAGCCATCACCTGGATGGACGCCGTCACCTGCGCCTCGCGGAACGATAACAACGGCTTCCGCACCATGGCCACGCCCACCACCAGCGCCTGTGCATCGGCGGCCGGAGCCACCGACCCATCCGAGGCGAACGACGCTGCCATAGGACCCTCCGCATGCGACGCGCCTGCATTGGGGATCGCCGCGGCCACGGCCTCAGCCGTCGCGGTTATGCACGGTTGCGCCGCGGCGCCGGCGCCCAGCGGCTGCAGTCTCACGGTCTTCTCAATCACCACGCCGGCCGTCTTGACGTTGATGAACTTCAGCGTCACGTCCACCGCGCCCGTGCCGATGTTGGTGGCGCAGAGTACCAGCTTTTGTCCCGGCTCCGCGCTCGCCGGCAAGCTCGCCAGCCGGAACGTCACGGGGTCCGCCCATGCGCCGGGCGCGGCCGCCAGGATGAAGCATGTAAACCACACGCAAGATCTCATGGAAGCTCTCCTTCCTGCGCGTGAGACGCGGCGCATCCCAGACCGGTTACCGTCATCACGCCGCTGGCACGGGCTGGATCGCGGCAACCGAGAAGCGCGCCCGGACCTCCGCGCTGACGGCCACCGGTCTGTGTCTCTGCGCGTCTATCGGACACCAGAGCGTGCGCGCCTTCGCCAGCAACGTCCGGTCGCCGGCCCGGAGCAACTCGGTGAAGCGCTCGAATCGCACCCGGCTGGCGCTGCCGACCCAGGTGCGCGCCACGATCCCGTCGCCCAAATAGGCCGGCTGCAGGTAGTCGATTTCGTGGCGCAGCACAATCCAAAAGACCTTGGCCTGGTCGGCGGCGGGCGCTACGGCCGTCCAGTGCGCCACGGCCGCCTCCTGCACCCAGCGGAGATAGGTGACGTTGTTGACGTGGCCGAGCTGGTCTAGATCCGCCGGCTCCACCGGCAGCGCGATCTCGAAGGCTTGCGGAGCGGGACCCATCTCTACAGTATCCCGCCCCCCTGCTATCCTGGGAACTTCGGGAATCCAAATCGTCATCAATCGAGGTAGACCGCCGTGCGTGTAGTGGCCGGAGTGGACCTTGGCGGAAACGCCATCAACTATACATTAGTCAGCCCGCAGGAGCAGTTCTTAATCGAAGGGCTGTGCGAGTATCCCGCCCGATCCAGGGAGGGACCCGAAGTTTGCCTCCGGCAGATCGTGGACGGCCTGAAAAGCGCCGTCGCGCAGGCCGGCCTGAGCATCGCCGATGTGGCCGTCGCGGGCCTCGACACGCCCGGCCCCGCCAGCGCCTCCGGCGTGCTCAGCGCTCGCGGCTCCACTAACTTCGTGCACCGCGATTGGAGCGGGTTCGACATTCGCGGAAACCTGGCCACGCGGTTGGGCATACCTGTGACCTATTTGAACGACGGTAACGCCGGCGCCCTGTGGGGCCACTTCAACATCTTCGGCACGAATCGGGAGCCGGCCTCCGTCACGGTGGTCATTGGCACGGGGTTAGGAGGCGGCGTCATTATCGAGGGCCGTGATATCAAGGGCCGCAAGGGCTTTGGCGGGGAGTTGGGACACGTGCTCCTGCCGTATCAGAATATTCGCGGCATCGCCGGTCTGGTTCCCGAATGCAACTGCGGCCGCACCGGCGATCTCGAGTCGGTTTGCTCTCTCACGGCCATCGAGAAATCCTTTTTGCCGTACTTCCTGCCGCGCTACCCGGAGCACGAGCTGGGCAAGCTCGGCAACTTGCACCAGGCCGCCAAACTCGTGCGCGGCCTCGCTGAGAAAGGCGATCCCATGTGTAAGGAGATCTTCCGCGTGCAGGCCCATGCGCTGGGCATATTCTTCGACGAGATGATCAACACTTTCGACCCCGATGTGTTGATCGTGGGCGGCGGCGCGATCGAAACCGGTGAAGAGTTCCAGCGTTGGTTCATCGCCGAGATTCACTCCGGCATGCCGCCGCAACGCGAGGAGCAGGCGGATATCCCCATTTACATCATGCCCAATGGCGATACGGCGGGCGCGCGCGGGGCAGCCATCGAAGCGCTTCAGTTCGCGCGGCAAACTGGACTGCTGTAATGTGGACAAATGAGCACACTCCAGAACATCTCCCGCCCGCGATCCCGGTCCCGGCGAAGCGCTGGTCAGGGTCCTATACCTGTCGCTCGATCCCGCCATGCGCGGCTGGATGAAACGCCGGCAGGTAGTACATTGCGCCGGTCGGCTTGGGCGATGTCATGCGGGCGGACGGGATTGGCCGAGTGGTTGCTTCCAACCACCCGAGCGTCGCGGTAGGCCATACGGTCGTCGGCATGGTCCCGCGCCGCTCCCGCGCTATTTGGGCGCTCGCGATGCCCGATATCGGCCGGCCCAGGGAAGTCGAGACGCTGGCGGTCTCGACCGGTTCGACGCCCGGCAACCAGACACTTGCTTTGGCCGATGAACATCACTTACGAGTGACTAGTAAGCTTCGGCGCCTGCACGCTGAAGCCTCGAGCGCCCAAGCCCGAGGCCGGCTAGGGCCGAGACGCCTGCGCCAATGATGCTCGCCAATCGTTTGAACCAATTAACATGAGGCTCGTAAAGACTCTGCTTCGGCCGATATACTATCGCGTATTTCGGCTTTGTCTGCGCGGCCGTTTTTGGCTGGCCGACTATCGGGCGCAGAGGCGGCCACCGGCGCTGCCACCCTTACCGCCGGCCCTGCTGCGGTATCGCGTTATCGAGTCGCTATCGATCGGCGCGTTTGTTCGAATCGGCAAGGCTTGCGCCGGGCACGTTGATCGGCAGGTCCGGGAGATGGGCACGAGCTTAAAGGAAGCCAAACGGGTCCTGGACTTCGGATGCGGGTGCGGGCGCACGCTTCGGTGGTTGGTCGAAAGCTATCCGACGACCCAGTTTTACGGCGTCGACGTAGATGCTGACGCCATTCGGTGGTGCGCGAACAACCTGGAAGGAGCGACGTTTGTTCACAGCAGCCCGCTGCCTCCACTACCTTTTCCAGCCGGTTACTTCGATATTGCGTATTGCTTTTCAGTTTTCACGCACCTCGATGAGTTCCTGCAGGACATCTGGCTAGGTGAATTGAAACGGATTGTTCGGCCTGGAGGAATTGTCATTTTGACAGTCCATGGACAGAACGCAGCGAAGGTTTTGGATGAGGATGCTGCTACGGAATTAGCACGCACCGGCTTCCTGCATCTGCGAAGCCGTAAACTCGCCGGAATCGTTCCCGACTGGTACCACACATCATGGCATTCGGAAGCATACATTGTTGCTCGGCTTAACGCGCTGTTTACCGATGTTCATTACACCGCCGTCCGCGATGGCATCCAAGACTTAGTTGTCGCGCGTGTACCTTGATGGTTGACCGCTCCGTCCCTGTCAAGGGTGGAATGCCGTAACCTACGCTTCTGGTATATCTCGCCAAGAGCACGCGACACAAAGGCATTTAGTTCTGACCAGCCCGTCGCCCGCGTAAACCGCCCGCCCAGCCCATCCAGGCTAGACAAAACCGAGGGAACTGCTTGGCTCGCGGCATGAAGGCTCCGGCGAGGGCGACAGTTCGCCGGTTGGCGACGTACAGGGCATCTTCATCGTCTACCGTGTTCCCGGATAGCGGCCACCGCGACGAGCCGGCGGTTGCGTGCCGCAGCCATCGAAGTGCTACAGTTCGCGCGGTAAAATGGGCTGCTGTAAGGTGGACATGTGAGCACACTTCAAAACCGGCAGTTCAAGTTGACCTCCCGCCCCGTGGGCATGGTCAAACGCAGCGATTTCGAATTCGTCACCACGCCCGCGGGCGATCCCGGTCCGGGCGAAGTGCTGGTCAGGGTCCTGTACCTGTCGCTTGATCCCGCCATGCGCGGCTGGATGAACGCCGGCAGGTCTTACATTGCGCCGGTCGGCTTGGGCGACGTGATGCGGTCGTCGGCATGACCGGCGTTCAGGACTACGCCGTCGCCAAAGCGAAAGACTGGACCAAGGTCGATCCACGTCTCGCGCCGCTGCCGCGCTATCTGGGCGCCCTCGGCATGCCGGGCCTCACCGCCTATTTCGGATTGCTGGATATCGGCCAGCCGAAGGAGGGCGAGACAGTGGTGGTCTCGGCGGCGGCGGGCGCCGTGGGCGCGGTTACCGGACAGATCGCCAAGATCAAAGGCTGCCGCGCGGTCGGCATCGCGGGCGGCCCGGACAAGTGCCGGTACGTGGTGGAGGAACTCGGCTTCGATGCCGCGATCGACTACAAGAACGACGATGTGCGCGCGGCGCTCGCGCGGGCCTGTCCCAAGGGCATCGACATCTATTTCGATAACGTAGGCGGCAACATCCTGGATGTCGTGCTATCCATGTTGGCGCGCCGCGCGCGTGTCATCATCTGTGGCGCGATCTCGCAGTACAACAACCCGGAATCGATTCAGGGCCCGCGCAACTACCTATCGCTGTTGGTCAATCACGCGCTGATGGAGGGTTTCGTGGTCTTCGACTACGCCGCGCGCTATCCCGAAGGCATGCAGGCGCTGGCCGGCTGGATGTCCGGCGGTAAGTTGAAGGCGCGCGAGGACGTCGTCGAAGGACTGGAGACTTTCCCGGATACGCTGCAGAAGCTGTTCCGCGGCGAGAACTTCGGCAAGCTGGTGATCAAAGTAGCGGACCAGTAAGCAGGGCGGACCTCGTGGCCGGCGCAGGCGCATCCGTTCCCAAGCAGCGCGGATCGCCTCGCACTCTGTTGTAATATGAAGTTTACCGCATGAAGGCCTTACTGGAGTCCGTCCGCCCCGGAGAAAGGGATTGGGAGCTGGCGCGCGCGATCGATCCCGACAGGTTGCCGGCGCACATCGCCATTATCATGGATGGCAACGGACGCTGGGCCGCGCGGCGGCGGCTGCCGCGCGTGGCGGGCCACAAGGCCGGGGTCGGGCCGGTGCGCAGCACGGTGGAAACATGTGCGCGCCTGGGAATCCAGGTGCTCACGCTGTACGCGTTCTCGGTAGAGAACTGGAAGCGCCCCCGCGCGGAGGTGGAAACCCTGTGGCGCTTGCTGCGCTTTTACTTGCGCAAGGAACTGCCCGAGTTGCAGAAGAACGATATCCGTTTGCAGGCTATCGGCAGGCTGGACGCGCTGCCGCCCGACGTGCGGCGCGAATTGGACGCCGTGGTGGACGCCACGGCCGCCAACCGCGGCCTGCTCGTCAACCTGGCGATCAATTACAGCGGCCGCACCGAAATCGTGGATGCGGTCAACTCCATTATCGAACTGGCCCGCATGGAGGGGCGTCTTTCCTCGCTGCGGGTGGACGAGGAGCTCCTTACCGCGCACTTGTATACGGGCTCCTGTCCCCCTCCCGACCTGCTGATCCGCACCTCCGGCGAGATGCGCCTCAGCAATTTCCTGCTCTGGCAGATCGCGTATTCGGAACTCTACGTGACCGAAACGCTGTGGCCGGACTTCAGCCGCACCCATCTTCTCACGGCGGTTCTGGAGTACCAGAAGCGCGAGCGCCGCTATGGCGGCTTGAGCGCGACGCCGCTCAACGGCGCTCAGCCTACCGATTCCGAAGAAATGATCGCCGCGTTGCCGGCCAGATGAAGCGAGTCCTCACGGCGCTGGTCCTGTTTCCGGTGGTCACCTATGTGGTCCTTTGGTCTCCGCCCTGGGCCGTGCTGGCGGTCACCGCAGTGGTAGCACTGTTGTGCTTTTACGAGTTTTCCGGCATTGCGGCGGCGTATCTGGGCGAACAACTCGGTCCGCTCGGCTACGGTGCGGGATTGCTGATTCTGGCGCTACGAAACGACGGCCCGGTGCTGCTCACAGTGATTGCGGTGGCCCTGATGGCTCTCAGTCTGGCGTTGCGCGCCGACGATCTGCGCGGCGGAATCCTGTGCGCCGCATTCCTGCTGTTGGGCGTCGTGTATGTCTTCGGCTGCTGGCGATATGCGCCGTTGCTCGCCGGAAAGAGCCGCTATTGGCTCCTCTACGCGCTGGTGCTGAACTGGATTGGAGACATCGGCGCTTATTACGTGGGCCGCGCTCTGGGCCGTCACAAACTGGCGCCCATTGTCAGCCCCGGCAAGTCGTGGGAGGGTTCCGCGGCCTCGCTCGCGGCATCGCTGATCTTCGGCTTCTTCTTCTTGCGCTGGGCAATTCCCTCGGTTCCAGCGGGCGTGGCGCTGGCGCTCACCGCCGTGGCGAACGTAGCGGGCCAATTCGGCGACCTGTGCGAATCCGCCCTTAAGCGCGGTGCGGGCGTGAAGGATAGCGGCACGTTGCTGCCCGGCCACGGCGGCTGGCTGGACCGTGTGGATAGCACGCTGTTCACGCTACCGGTGGTGTATTGGTACGTCGCTACGTATGTGAGATGACCCTGGTCGCCGGTTGATTGGACGTACAGAGGTGGCTTCCTGGCGCGTAACCAAACAGGCGCATGCGAGTATTAGAATTATGCCCGCACTCTGGAAAGACTCCCGCTTTGCTGTCCGTACCCTTCTCAAGACCCCCGGCTACACCGTGGTGGCGCTGGCCACGCTGGCCCTGGGGATCGGCGCCAACACCGCCATCTTCAGCGTCGTCAACCAGGTTCTGTTGAATCCTGCCGGCATCGCGCACCCCGAGCGTGTCGTCTCGCTGCGGGTGCGCTATGACAAGCTGGCGCTGCACAATATCGGCGTGTCGATCCCCGACTTCGCCGATGTGCTGCACAGCACACAGCAATTCGAGTCGGCCGCGCTCATCCAGCAGGGCGACTTTAACTATACCGGCTCTACCGTCCCCGAACGGCTGCGCGGCGCCAGCGTCACCTGGCGCTGGTTTGACGTCTTCGGCGCGAAGGCCAAACTCGGGCGCGTGTTCCGGCCGGAAGAGGACCGTCCCAACGCCAACCGGGAGGCGGTGCTGTCGTACGCCGCCTGGAAGCGGCTCTTCGGCCAGGACCCCGGCGCG
>Ga0335081_10022755_pt1 | contig 10140 bp, 8 predicted proteins | sample Lox_Sample_35_FD_206713 | JGI IMG/M metagenome (GOLD analysis project Ga0335081, IMG submission 206713) | Soil microbial communities from Loxahatchee National Wildlife Refuge, Florida, United States - Lox_Sample_3.5 | ecosystem: Environmental > Terrestrial > Soil > Wetlands | place: USA: Florida... | reverse complement strand
GGGCGCCGCCGCGCTATGGCGCGCGCACTACCTGGCCAGCCTGCGCCTGGACCTGGCGAACCTCGACCGGGATGCCATCAACACGGCGCGCAAGCGCTGGCGCGAGCGGGTGCTGGCCGATCCGCGCGTATGGTTCTCGCGCATCGGCCCGGAGATCGTGTGCACGGTGCCGGCTGTTACCGTGCGGCTGGTGGTGTTCGGAGAAGCCGCGCCCCTGCGCTTCGATGTGAACACGGCGCAGGTAGGCATCCTGAAACTGATTCCGGGCATCACGGACGGCGAAATCGCGCGTTGGACCGCGGAGCGCGCCCGGCGGCCCTTTGCCAGCGCCGCGGATTTCCGCGAGCGCGCGGCGCCGCGGGACTCCACCCTGGCGGCCTTGAAGTTTTCTGACTAGGCCGATGTTACCCTGATACTTCATATGGCGCGAAGAGTGGCGGTGATCGGGAGCGCCGGGCAACTCGGCGTGGAGCTGGTAGAGCAACTGAAACAGCGCGGATACGAAACGGCCGGTTGGGACCGCGACGCGCTGGACATCACGGATAACCTGCAGGTGGAAAGCGTGCTGACGCCTTGGAATCCGGAGATCGTGATCAATGCGGCGGCCTACAACCAGGTGGATGTCGCGGAAAGCGAGCCGCGCGCACCCTTAGAAGTGAACGCCCTGGCGGTGCGCAACCTGGCGCTGGCCTGCCGGCAACTGGACGCTCTTTTCGTGCATTTCTCGACCGATTACGTCTTCGACGGCACGGCGGGACGTCCTTACACGGAAGACGACCCCACGCACCCGCTGGGGGCCTACGGAGTTTCGAAGCTGGCCGGCGAGTTATACGCGCAGGCTTACCTGGATGCGCCGCTGATCGTGCGCACCTCGGGCGTCTTTGGACCGGGAGGACTGCACACGGCGCGCGGCAATTTCGTGGAACTGATGCTGCGCATAGCGGGCTCGGGGCAGCCCATACGGGTGGTGGAAGATCACGTGGCTTCGCCTACTTATGCGCCGCTGCTGGCCGCGCGCACTATCGAGCTGATGGAGCGCGGCCACACGGGCATTTTTCATGTCGGCGGAGGCACGCCGGTTTCCTGGTTCCACTACGCGCGGCTGATTTTCGAGGCGGGGCTGCCGGGACAGAAAGTGGAGCTGCACGCCACCAACGAGCGCGAATACCGCACAGCCGCCCGCCGTCCCAGGTTTTCGGCTTTGTCGAATGCGCGGATGGAGAGCGTAGGACTGGCCCCCATGCCGCCGCTCAGCGAGGCGTTGCGCCTTTATTTCGTGGCGCGCAAGCGCATGCTCAGCTCTGGTCCTGCTTAGACGCGTAGTAGCCTTTGCGCACCTCCACCTTCAGGTTCTTGTCGGCCACGCGCACGGTCAGCTTGCGATAGGAACCGTCCTCTTCGGGATTGGTAGAAGTGTAGGCGATGGAATACTGGCTGCGCATTTCATCCTGCAATTGCTGAAACACGTCGTGGAGCGTGTGCCTGCGGGTGACTTTAAACACGCGGCCGCCGGTCTCGCCCGACATTTTTTGCAGCGCCGAGTCGCTGACGCCGCCGATCGAAAAGATGCCGCCGCCACCGTAGGCGCTTGGATCCGAATAATCGATGCTGTAGATCACGGCGTCGGCTTTCTGCGCGGCTTCGATGGCTTCATTGATCGACAGCCGGCTGCCTTGGTCGATACCGTCGGTGATCAGCACCAGCACCTTGCGTCCCACCTCGGAACGCAACTTCTCGTGGGCAGCCAGGTAGACCGCGTCGTAGAGCACGGTGCCGCGCGGCTGATCCATGGTGGGCACGGGGCCGGGTCCAATGCCGGAAGCGCCCGAGTTGATCTGCAACTGGGAGAGCCCCGACTGCAACAAGCGCGGGGAATTGGTGTAGTCCTGCAGCAGTTCGGAATCCTCGCCAAAGCTGATCAGGAAGGCCTCATCCTTCTTGCGCAGCACCTGGTAGAAGAACTCGCGCGCGGCTTCTTTCTCGATGTCCAGCAGGTTTCGCTGGCTGGCGCTCACATCCACCAACAGGCCGATGGTCAAAGGCAGATTGGTTTCGCGTTCGAAATATTTGATAGTCTGCGGCTTGCCGTCTTCGAGCACGGTGAAGTCATTCTTGGTCAGGTTGTCGACCAGGGCGCCATGCTTATCATGCACAGAGGCCAGGATGTTGACCAGATTGACATTGACGGAAATGGGAGGCGGCACGTCGCCGGCCGGCTGTTGTTGCGGCTGTTGCGCTTGCTGTGGTTCCTGCGCCGGCACGGCCGGAACCAGCAGGAGCAGAGAAGCCATGAGGCATCCGCGTGCGGTGTTCGACAGGACCATAGGATTAAAATGAAGGACGTAGCCGCTCGCAACCCTGTTTCAACTATGCGCAAAGCCATTCGCCATCTGGAAAGCACCGATCCGGTGATGGCCGGGATTATCAGCCGTGTGGGCGCCTACCGCATCCGGTTTCTGGAGCCGGCCTTCGAGACGCTGGTCAAATCCATCGTGTATCAGCAGCTTAGCGGACGCGTGGCGCGGGTGATCTTCGAGCGGCTGGTGGGCGCGGTCGCCGGAGCGACGCTCACACCGGAGAATGTCCTGGCGCTGCGGCCCGCGCGCATGCGGACCCTGGGCCTTTCCCGGCAGAAGATTGTCTACATTCGCGACCTGGCGCGGCTCACCCGCGCGGGCACGCTGGATTTTTCGAGCCTGCCCGAACTGCCGGACACGGAAGTGATCGACCGGCTGACGAAAGTGAAAGGCGTGGGCGTGTGGACCGCGCACATGTTTCTGATTTTCGCCCTGCGCCGGCCCAACGTGCTGCCCAGCGGCGATCTCGGTATCCGCGCGGCGGTGCGCCAGGCCTATGGGTTCGCGGAGATGCCCACACCCGCCGAAATCGAGGCCATGGGCACACGCTGGCATCCTTACTGTACAGTGGCTGCCTGGTACTTGTGGCGGAGCCTGGAACCCAACGCCAACCTTTAGCGCCGGGCGTCACGCGATCAGTTTTTCCATCGCCCCACAGAAGGTATCGATCTCGGGCAGCGTGGTGTAGATGCTGGGCGTGATGCGCAGTCCCTTGAACTGCGGATGCACGATCCCGGTGGCCATGATACGGTACTTGTCCCAAAGCTGCTCGGTCAACGGACCGGGATCCTTACCGGCCACGCAGAGCAATCCGATGCCGCAGCTTTGGCTGGGGTCGGAACTGGTGAGCGTGGATACACCCGGCAGGCGCGTGAGCCGTTCGGTCCAGACGGCGCGCAGGTAGCGCAGGCGGGCGGCCTTGCGCTCCACGCCGATGGCGGTGTGAAACTCCAGCGCCTCGGTGATGGCGTTGTGATTGGCCGCCGGGTGCGTGCCGATTTCCTCGAACTTGCGGATGTTATTCGCCATTTCCGGCCCCGCCGCCATGAGCGGCCACACCTTCGGGATGTTGGATCTGCGCACGAACAGGAAGCCGGTTCCATGCGGCGCCATCAGCCATTTGTGCAGGCTGGTGCCGTAGTAATCGCATTCCAGATCGGCGTATTTGAAGGGGAATTGCGCGTAGGCGTGCGCGCCGTCCACGATGGACTCGATGCCGCGGCTGCGCGCCATCTGGCAGATGCGTTTTACCGGAAAGATCTGGCCGGTGAGGAACGTGATGTGGCAGAAGTGAATGACGCGTGTGCGCGGCGTGATGGCGCGTTCGAAGCGCTCCGCCAGATCGTCGAGGGAAGGCGGCGGCGTGGGGAACGAGATCATCTTCAGCACGATGCCGTCGCGCCTCTCGCGCTGCTTCCAGGTGGTGATCATGCGCGGGTAATCCTGATCGGTGGTCAGGACTTCGTCGCCGGGCTTGAGATCCAGGCCGAATTGGACGTTTTCCAGCGATTCCGAGGTATTGCGCGTGATGGCCATCTCTTCGGGGTCGCAGCCAAAATCGGCCGCCAGTTTCTGGCGAACGGTCTCCACCTCGGGTTCAAGATCCACCCACATGGTGCGGGCCGGCGCGATGTTGCTGAACTCGAGATACCGGCGCATGGCTTCCTGGACCACCCTCGGCGCGGGGCTGACGCCCCCGTTGTTCAGGTTGATGATGCTGCGGTCCAGGGTGAACGCGGATTGGATATCGCGCCAGAAATCCTCGTCGCGCGCCAGATCTTCGGCGGGGCGGCGATTGCCCACGGTGGCGGCGCGGGCGCGATCCGCGGCGTCCGGGCGAAGCAGCGCGAGCGCACCCGCGGCAGCCAGAAAGTGACGGCGCTCCATCGATCCTCCTTGTGCGGCCAGTTGGCCGTGTTGCTTATTGTAGCGGGAGCGGGACAAAACGGAAGGAAAAAAATTCGGCGGGTCAACTTGTGTAGTATATGATATACTACTATTGCCATGGCGCATCTGACAATCTATCTGTCCGACAGCGTGGAGCGGCAAGTTCGCAAAGCTGCTAAAGCCGCCGGCTTGAGCGTTAGCAAGTGGGTGGCGGAGCGGGTTGCCATGTCAGTAGAGACCTCCTGGCCGCAAGAGTTCCTGGCCCTTGCAGGGGCCTTTCCGGATTTTCCGGACGCTGACGAGCTTCGCAGGGGTTACGGCGAAGATGTGCCGCGGGAGAGTGTGGATTGACGCTCCTGGACACAAACGTCATCGTGCACTATCTCAAAGGTGATCCCGGAATTGTGGCGCGCATCCGTCACGCGTCGCGGGATGAGATAGCGATCCCGTCGATCGTCGTGTATGAACTCGAATACGGAACTTTGCGGTCCAGACTTCCGGCACAGCGGCGGCGCACGTTGCGGGAAGGCCTCGCAGACATACGGCACATGCCGTTCGACACGGCAGCCGCGCTGGCCGCCGCTGGCATCCGGCTGGAACTGGAGCGGCGGGGGATGACGATAGGTCCGCTGGATCTGTTGGTTGCCGGCACGGCGGCCAGCCTCGGCGCTGTGCTGGTGACCGACAATGCCGCGGAACTCTCGCGCGTGCCAGGTCTGCGGGTCGAGGATTGGAGGATGGCGTAGCCCACGCCGTCAGCGCATCAGCGCTGGCTGACTTCTCCGCTCTCCACCCGCCGCGAGAATTCCGCCGACTTACCGCGCGGGATGCTCAGCGAACGCCACCGGTCCTGCTCGAAATGTTTGGCCAGCAGGATGATCTGGCCCACGTGACTGGCGTAGTGCGCCACCTGCCGGTTGATGGCCTGCATCACCGAATGCGCCTCGCCGCGGATCATGACCCGGCGGGCCAGGTCGGCATCCGTCAGCGGCTCCAGCGCCGTGAAGACGCGGCTCCAGCCTGCCTCCCAAACCGCGAGGAGCGCTTCACGTGTGGGCGGCGGCTCTTCAAACTCCGTGTCGCGATGGCGGTCGGGCTTCTCGCCGTCGCTGGTCAGAAAATCCGTCCAGCGTGAGCGCATGTTGCCCGCCAGGTGCTTGACGATGATAGCGATCGAGTTGGACTCCGGATCCAAGGCCGCGTAAAGGTGTTCGTCGCTCACCTGGGCCATGGCGCCTTCCGCAAGCTTCTTGTACTGGCGAATCACGGCGAGAGAATCTTCCAGGTACGAGGTGCTGAATTGCAGGGCCATAAGGTTTTGACCGGCCTGCCTGGCGGCGATTTCAGCTTATCATTGTGGTTTCAGCATGACTACCTCTCACCTGGCTCTCCTGGTGGCAGCCGTCTGCCTGCCCATGTCCGCGCAAGTCTATAAGGACCCCGATCAGCCGATCGGCAAGCGCGTGGACGACCTGCTCTCCCGTATGACCCTGGAAGAGAAGGCCTCGCAGTTATTGAGCGCTTCGCCGGCCATCCCGCGGCTCGGTGTGCCGGCCTACGACTGGTGGAACGAGTGTCTGCACGGCGTCGCCCGCGCGGGACTCGCCACCGTCTTCCCCGAGCCTATCGGCATCGCCGCCAGCTTCGATACCGCCCTGCTGTTTCGCGCGGCCACCGTCATCTCCGATGAAGCCCGCGCCAAGCATAACGAATTCGTGCGCCGCGGCAAACGCGGCATCTACGAAGGGCTGACTTTCTGGACGCCTAACATCAACATCTTCCGCGACCCGCGATGGGGCCGAGGCATGGAGACCTATGGCGAAGATCCTTACCTCACGGGCCGCATGGCGGTCGAGTTCATCCGCGGCCTGGAAGGCAACGATCCGAAATACCTGAAGACCGTGGCGACGGCCAAGCACTACGCGGTGCACAGTGGGCCGGAGTCTTCGCGCCACACCTTCGACGCGCGCGTCTCGGAACTCGACCTGTGGAGCACCTATCTGCCGCACTTTGAAGCGGCGGTCAGAGAAGGCGGCGCGTATTCGGTCATGTGCTCCTACAACGCCGTGGATGGCTTGCCCGCCTGCGCCAACCCGCGGCTGCTCAGAGATATCTTGCGCGGCGAATGGGGCTTTCGCGGTTACGTGGTGTCCGACTGCGGGGCGATCGACGACATCTATAACGGGCACAAAGCGGCCAACAGCCTCACCGCCGCCGTGGCGATGGCGGTGAAAGCGGGCACCGATCTCGATTGTGGCCTGGAGTACATGGACGTGGCGCCCGCCGTCCACGCGGGACTGCTGAGCGAAAAGGATGTGGACACCGCTCTGCGGCGCCTGATGACCGCGCGTTTCAAACTCGGCATGTTCGATCCTCCGGAGCGGGTGCCCTGGTCGCGCATTCCCTACAGCGTGAACGACAGTCCCGGACACCGGGAGTTGGCGCGGGAAGTGGCGCGTGAATCGATCGTGCTGCTGAAGAATGAAGGCGGCCTGCTGCCGCTCAACCGCAATGTGAAAACCATCGCTGTGATCGGTCCGAACGCCGATTCCGTGGAGGTGATGCTCGGCAACTACAACGGCGAGCCGTCGCACCCGGTGACGCCGCTGGAGGGCATTCGCCAAAAAGTGTCACGCGGCACGCGAGTGTTGTACGCGCGCGGCTCGGACCTGGCGCAGGGCATGCCACTGATGGAGACCGTGCCCGCTTCGGCGCTGTTCACCTCCGATGGCGCGGACCGCCGCACGGGCCTGAAAGGCGAATACTACAACTTGGCCAACTTCAACGGCCGGGCCTATTTCAGCCAGGCGTTCGTTTCTCCGGCGATGCGCAAGGCGGCCGTGATTCCGGCAAATCCGCGCCCGCTGTTGACGCGCACGGATGCGCGTGTGGACTTCAACTGGTGGGACGGCGCGCCACGGGCGGACATGCACGACGACGACTTCGGAGTGCGCTGGACCGGATACCTGGCCCCCCCGGTGAGCGGCCAATATCAGTTAGGAGCCACCGGCCTGAATGCCTACGAGGTGTATCTGAATGGTCACTTGCTGGTGGAGCGCGACAACGTGCATGAGCGCGGCTACGAATACCGGCCCGTCGACCTGGAAGCCGGAAAACTCTATCCCATCCGCGTGGATTTCCATGAGGTACACGGCGACGCGGATATCCGGCTGGTGTGGGCTCCGCCGCATAAGAGTTACGCGGACCCGGCCGTTCAGCTCGCCCGGCAAGCCGATGTTGTGGTGATGTGTCTGGGGCTTTCGCCGCGCCTCGAAGGCGAGGAAATGCCCGTGCAGGTGGAAGGCTTCCGCGGCGGCGATCGCGTGACCTTGGGCCTGCCGCAGGTTCAGGAAGCACTGCTCGAGCGGGTGGCGGCGCTCGGCAAGCCCGTGGTATTGGTGCTTCTGAACGGCAGCGCGCTGGCGGTGAATTGGGCAAAGGCGCATGTGCCGGCTATCGTCGAGCTGTGGTATCCCGGGCAGGCCGGCGGCACAGCGCTGGCCGATGTGCTGTTCGGCGACTATAACCCGGGCGGACGGCTGCCCGTGACATTGTATAAGTCGGTGGATCAGTTACCGCCGTTCGACGATTACAGCATGAAGGGCCGGACTTACCGCTACTTTGAAGGCGAGCCGCTCTACCCATTCGGCTACGGCTTGAGTTACACGACCTTCGCCTATTCCAATCTCGAGGTTCCGGCGGAGGCACACGTAGGCACCCCGATCAAAATCTCCGTGAATGTGGAGAACACCGGAAAACGCGCCGGCGACGAAGTTGTGCAATTGTATACCAAGCACCCTGGCGTGGTGCGTGAGTTGCAGGGATTCGAGCGCGTATCGCTCAACCCCGGCGAGCGAAGAACTGTGGATTTTACCGTCACTCGCGCGGATCCGGGGGACATTCAGATTGCGGTCGGCGGACTCGTGAAGCCGTGCCACATTAAGAGGTAGTCAATCGACATTTCTTAACCGCTTCGCAACTAATTTGTAACAATTGAAACTGTCTCGCCGGGTTATCATTACTTCGATAACTTCACGGAGGTGCTTCAATGTACAAGTGTTCGCTCTTTGTTCTCTTTGTGTGTTCGCCCGTCGCCATGCTGGCTCAGTCGACCTTCGGCACGGTGTTGGGCACCGTGCGCGACAATTCCGGCGCGGTTGTCCAGAAAGCGAAAGTAACGCTTACCGATACGGACCAGAACACCAGCCGGGCCGCCTTAACGGATGCCAACGGCAATTATGAATTTGTAAATACCAAGGCCGGCCACTACAAGGTGGGGGTGTCGGCTCCCGGATTTGAGATCTTCGAAGCCACCAATCTGCTGCTCGTGGCTCGCCAGACCCTGCGCGTGGATGTGACGCTGCAGGTCGGCCAGGTCGCCACGCAGGTGCAGGTCGAAGCCACCGCGGGCGTCATCACCACCGATACGCAAACCATCGCATCCAGCCTCGATGGCAACGCGCTGAATACCTTGCCCGGTAACGTGCGCGGCATGAACGGCAGCACCAGCCCCTATGCGCTGATCGCCGCGCTGCCCGGCGTGCAGCCGGATGACAGCGGCAATTTCTCCATCCAGGGCGGCATCCAGTCCATGTCGGAGTTCTCGGTGGACGGCATTTCCATCGCCAACGTGGGCGGAAACAGCCCCCTGACGGATGCGTTTCCTTCTGTGGACAGCATCGCGGAAATCAAGGTGCAAGGCGTCGGCAATACGGCCGAGTTCGCCGAAGCCGGCGATGTCACGACCATATCCAAGAGCGGCACCAACGAGTTTCATGGCGGGCTGTTCTGGTATCACCAGAACGCCGCGCTGAATGCCACCGCCTACGGGCAAGCCACCAAGCCTTCCCTGATCAGCAATGATTTTGGCGCCACTTCCGGTGGCCCCGTGATCATTCCGCACTTGTACAACGGCAAAAACAAGACATTCTATTTCGGAACGTACGAAGGCTTGCGGCTGCCGCGCAGCGCGACGATTCAGAACCAGGTGCCCACTCAGGCGATGCGTAACGGGGACTTCTCCGCTTCGGGCATCAACGTGAACGATGCCAACGGCGTGCCTTTCCCCAACGATGTCATTCCCACCGGCCAGATCAGCTCCGTGGCCCAGGGCTTTTTGGCCCTGTATCCGACGCCGAATGCCGGCGACTTGAACAAGCCGCATGCGGCGAACTATATCGTGAATCGGAACGACAGCATTAATTCCGACCAGTTCGATGCCCGCATCGACCACTATCTGAGTTCCAAGATGTCGGTGTTCGGACGCTTCACCTATAAGAATATCGGCCAGGACTTTCCTCAGGCTCTGCTGGTGCCATCGGAGAATTACTCGGTCAATTACAAGATGCTGGTCGCCTCCTGGAACTGGAACCTGCGGCCTAATCTGATCAACGAGTTCCGTTTCGGCTTCACCTTGAACCCGGCAACCCAGACACTGCCGTTTGACGGCGCCAAGTTTACTGATGCTCTCGGCTTGGTGGGTGTCGGTCCGACGTTTCCCTTTAACGGCTTGTCGGAAGTCGATATGGGCAGTTACACCTGTCTGTGCACGGATCGTGGCAACGCGGTCTCCCAGAACAACACTTACCAGTGGAACAACAACACCACCTGGACGGTGGGCCGCCACACGTTCAAGTTCGGGTTCGATATCCGGAAGATCAAAGCTGTCTCCGCGCTGGGCTTTATCGGCGGCGACAACTACGGGAACTTCAACTTTACTGGAGGCTTTACCGGCGACGCGTTCGGCGACTTTCTGCTGGGCCTCCCGAGTTACACCGGCATCGACCAGGTACAGCACGATAACTACGGCCTTTCCATGCAGTATGCGGTATATGCGGAGGACTCGTACCGCGTCAGCCCGCGGCTGACACTCGAATATGGCGCGCGCTGGGAATAC
>Ga0335081_10022754_pt1 | contig 10140 bp, 16 predicted proteins | sample Lox_Sample_35_FD_206713 | JGI IMG/M metagenome (GOLD analysis project Ga0335081, IMG submission 206713) | Soil microbial communities from Loxahatchee National Wildlife Refuge, Florida, United States - Lox_Sample_3.5 | ecosystem: Environmental > Terrestrial > Soil > Wetlands | place: USA... | reverse complement strand
ATTACCGACACCATGACGCGGCACCACAGGGACTGCGACCGCGCCTTCCGGCGCGCCGATGAAGCTCTCGCGCGTCCCGACTGGGCCGCAGTCGAGCGCGAAGCTGGTCGGTTCCTGCGCGAGATGGCGCGGCACATCGACCTCGAGGAAGACGTGCTGTTTCCCGCCTTCGAGCAAGCGACCGGAATGACGCGAGGGCCCACCGGCGTGATGCGCATGGAGCACGCGCGGATGCGCGAGGCCTTCGCGCAAATGCGCGCCGCCATCGCGGTACAGGACGCGCCGAAGTACCGCGATGCGTCCGCCGGTCTGATCGCCCTCTTGCAGCAGCACAACCTGAGGGAAGAGGGCATCCTCTACCCGATGCTCGACCGGTCGCTGGGCGACAAGACACGCAGCCTCGTGGAGAAGGTCGAGGCGCTCCTCGCGTAGCGCCTCGCGGCCGCGTCGGCCGGCGGCTCCAGTGCATCGCTCGATTGCATGGCTAAGACCGCTCTGCGATTCGAACAGGCGCCGCCGGTCTGGGTGCCGCTGCGCTTCTTCCTGAGCGCGCCGATCTTACTTTTGGTCGCCGCCGCGACGCTACTCTGGCGCGCCCCCGAAGTCCTGCAGTCGCGGCTGTCTCCCTCCGCGCTCGCAGTCACGCATCTTTTCACGCTCGCGTTCATGTCGATGGTCATGACCGGCGCGCTCATGCAGATGCTTGCGGTCGTGGCCGCCACGCCGATGGCGCGGCCGCGCGCTGTTCGTCGCCGTGACGCTGCATCTGCAGCAGCGGCGCCGCCAACGAGAGGGCGATGCAATGTTGGCCTTCTGGCGGATCGGCATGGCGAGCCTTCTCGCCGCGTGCCTTCTGTGGATCGTTCGCGTCGCTTTGCCGCAGGGCATGCCTGCATCGATCGACGTGCTGATCGGCGTTCTCGCACTGCCCGGCTTCGCCGGCTCCATCATCAACGGCATGCTCTACAAGATCGTGCCGTTCCTCGCCTGGTTTCACCTCCAGTCGGTAACCAGCGCGGGACGCGCGGTCCCAAACATGAAAGGGATCCTCGGCGAGGCGGAGCAGCGCCGACAGCTCACGGCACACGTCGCGGCGCTGGGGCTGCTCGCGGCCGCCGCGATGGGTCCGACCGTGCTCGTATCCGGCCGCCGAAGCTCTTGGCGCGAGCGTCGTACTGCTCGGCGCCAATCTGCTCAAGGTCGTCCGCAGCTTCCAGGCAATCCCGCAACTGAAGCGCTCGGCGCACCGCCGTACGGCGATCGCGCTCTGGCATGAAGAGAAACGATGAGCCATTCCGCGAAGAACCGAACCTATCTGGCGATCATCGCCGTGCTGCTGATCGTCATCGCCGCAACGAGCTACAAGTTCATCGTCGCCGGATCGACAGCGAAGTCCCCCGATGGACGCGTCGCGATCGTCCTCGAGCCCGGCGAGCGCGACCTCACGCTGCGCGAGATGCGGGACTTCCTCGCCGGCGTGCAGACGATGGCGGACCGCCTCGCGCACGGCGACATGCACGCCGTCGCTGCAGCGGCGCGCGGCATGGGCATGGCGAGAACCCACGACGTGCCCACGGCGATGATGGGCAAGCTGCCGCTCGGCTTCAAGTCGATGGCGCTCGGCGTGCATCAGCAGTTCGACACGATCGCCGCCGACGCCGCCGTCGGCGGCGATTCGCGACACACCCACATGCAGCTCTCCGACGTCCTGCGTCAGTGCGTCGCCTGCCACGCGGCGTACCGGGTCGCCATTCGCGCCGGCTCGACCGCTGCTCCCGCGCACGATTGATCGCTCGCGGCTCCCCCGATAAACTACCGTCCAGCCGTCGTCCCGGGACGGCGAGAACAAAACGGGGTTTGCATGGATACGGTCGACGTCATCGGGCTGCTCGCGCCCGCTACCTACTTCGTCTTTCTCGTCACCGAAGAGCTCTGGCCGGCGCGAGAGTTTCCGCCTCGCCGTGGATGGCAGTGGATAGGCATCGCCTTCCTGGCGCTCATCGGGACGATTTCCACCGTCGTTCCGCTGCTCATCCCGGGTGACTGGCTCGAAGCGCATCGCTGGCTCGACGGCACGAAGCTCGGCGTCTTCGGCGGAACGATCGTCGGGTTCGTCGCGCTCGAAGGCATCATCTACGCCTACCATCGCAGCGCGCACCGCATCGATTACATGTGGCGGGCCTTCCATCAGCTGCACCACAGGCCGAACCGCGTCGACATTCCGGGCTCGGTGCTGTTCCATCCGCTGGAGATGCTGGTGCAGGTCGCGTTGCAGCTCTTCGCGACCGTGATCGTGCTCGGGCTCGATCCGCTCGCCGCCGCGCTAGTGGGCTACCTCGTCGCCTTCGCCAGCTACTTCCAGCACTGGAACGTGCGCACGCCGCAATGGGTGGGCTACATCCTGCAGCGCCCGGAGTCGCATTGCGTCCACCACCGGCTGGGATTTCACTATTACAACTTCGCCGATCTTCCGCTGTGGGATATCTTGCTCGGCACGTTCCGCAATCCGCCCGAGTTTCGCGGCCAGTGCGGATTCGAAGCCGGCGGCGATCGCCGCATGAGCGCGATGCTCGCGTTCGCCGACGTCAACGCCCCGCTGTACGGCGCGGACAACCGCGGGGTGAAGCCGCGCCCGGCGGCGGCCTGAAGGCGCATCGGATCGCGCGCCGCTTTGCGGCGAGCGAGGTCGGGCCGCCGGCGCCCGGCGGTTGGCCGATCCTCGACAAGGGAGTTCTCCCATGGGATTGACGTTTCTCAAGATCGCCGTCGTCTATCTGTTTGTCGGCGTCGCCCTCGGCATGGGCATCGCGCAGAATTTCGCACTCGTGCCCGTGCACGCGCATCTGCTGCTGCTCGGCTGGGCGTCGCTCGCGTTGGCGGGCCTGGTCTATCATCTCTACCCCGCCGCGGCGACGACGCGGCTTGCCCGGGCTCACTTCTGGCTCCACAATCTGGGCTTGCCGGCCTTCATGCTCACGCTCGGTCTGTATCTTCTCGGCCGCGAGCCGCTGGTGCCAGTCGTGGCCGGCTCGGCGATCGTGGTGCTCGTCGGCCTCGGAGTCTTCGCGGTGAACGTGCTGGTCAACGCGCGCGCCCCGAGCTAGCTCGGGCGAACCGCTGCTGATGGAAGAAAAAGCGATCGTGCATCGGGGCGGCTGCCATTGCGGACGCGTGCGGTTCGAAGTGGACGCGCCGCGCCGGCTTCCGGTCCTCGAATGCAACTGCTCGATCTGCTCGAAATCGGGTTACCTGCACCTCATCGTGCCGAAATCCCGCTTTCGGCTCCTGCAGGGCGAGGACGCTCTCACGACGTACACGTTCAACACCGGCGTGGCGAAGCACCTCTTCTGCTCGACCTGCGGGATCAAGTCGTTCTACGTGCCGCGCTCGCATCCCGACGGCTACAGCGTCAACGTCCGCTGCCTCGATCCCGGAACCGTGGAGGCGATCGACCTCGAGCCCTTCGACGGGCGGGAGTGGGAGAAGCAATACTCGGAGGGTCGCGCACCGAAGTAGGCGCGAATTCATTCGCGCACGCCATGGCGAGCATTCGACAACAGCAAAACTCGAGGAGGGAACCATGAAGACGTTCATCATCGCCTGGATCGCGGTGTTCGTGGTCTGGTTCGCCGGGAGCTTCGTCGTGCACGGCGTCCTGCTCCACGACGACTACGCCCGTCTCGCGAATCTGTTCCGCTCGGAGGCGGAAGCGCAGGCGTTCTTCCCGCTGATGATCCTCGCCCATGTACTGCTGTCCGGGGCGTTTGTCTGGATCTATGCCCGCGGCGCCGCGGCGAAGCCCTGGCCCGGCCAGGGGCTGCGCTTTGGGGTCGCGGTGGCACTGCTCACCGTCGTTCCGACCTACCTGATCTACTACGTGGTCCAGCCCATGCCGGGCGCCACGGTCGCGAGGCAGATCGTGTTCGACACCATCCTCACGCTCATCCTGGCGCTCGTCGCCGCGTTCATCTACCGGCGGCCGGCGCTGGCGCGCTCGCCCGTCGTTGCCTGAAGACGGGAGGAGAAGTCACGATGGCAGCCAAAGTGTTGTCCCTGGAGGGACACTGCACGTGCGGCCGGGTGCGCTACCGCATGACCAGCCGGCCGCTGTTCGTTCACTGCTGCCACTGCCGCTGGTGCCAGCGCGAGACGGGCGCGGCGTTCGCGCTCAACGCGATGGTCGAGGCCGAGCGGGTCGTCCACCTCGGCGAGGAGCCGGAGCTCGTGCTCACGCCGTCCAACAGCGGCAAGGGTCAGAAGATCGCCCGCTGTCCGACGTGCAAGGTGGCCGTGTGGAGCAACTACGCGGGCGCGGGCGACGCCGTGCGCTTCGTCCGCGTGGGAACGCTCGAGAACCCCGACCGCCTGCCGCCGGACATCCACATCTTCACCTCGTCGAAGCAGCCGTGGGTCGTGCTCCCTCCCGGGACGCCGGCGGTCGCCGAGTACTACGACCGCGAGAAATACTGGCCGAAGGAGAGCCTCGAGCGGCGGGAGGCGCTGCTCGCGCGCCGGCGCAACGCCTGAGGCGCCGGCAACGTTCGGCATCGAAAGCTTCGATGGCACGCCTGCTGGTCACGCTCGGCATCATATTGGTGGTCGTCGGCCTCGCCTGGCCGTGGATCGCCAAGCTTGGCCTGGGCCGCCTGCCGGGCGACTTTCGCTTCGAGCGCGACGGGTTCACCTTCTACTTTCCGCTGACCTCCGGGCTCATCGTCTCCGCGGTGCTGAGCCTGATTCTCTGGCTGCTGCGAAAGTGACCGTGCGGACCGAGGGCGACGTGCGTCAGCACCGGTGAAGGCGCGAAGCTGCGATGACCGAACCGAGTCCCGAGTCCACCGCCACGCCGCCGCTCGCTCGCCTGAGCATCGGCGCACTGTTCGTCGGCTTCCTCAAGGTCGGCCTCTCCGGCTTCGGCGGCGTGATGCCGTTCGCCCGGCGGATGATCGTCGAAGAGCGGCGCTGGCTCACCGAAGCCGAGTTCCTCGACGTGCTGTCGCTGTCGCAGTTCCTGCCCGGCCCAAACATCGTCAACGTGTCGGTGATCATCGGCCGCCGCTTTCGCGGTCCCGCCGGGTCGGTCGCGGCCACGGCCGGGCTGATGCTCATGCCCCTGGTGATCGTCCTGCTGCTCGCCACCGTCTACGCGGAGTACGCCCAGATCCTGGCCGTGCGCAACGCTCTGGTCGGGATGTCGGCGTCCGCCTCGGGCCTGATCGTGGCCACGGCGATCAAGCTGGCGCGCCCCATCCGCGGCTCGACGTGGCAGATCGCGATCTGCGCCGCGGTGTTCGCTGCGATCGCGCTCGGCCGCGTGTCGCTGCTCTGGGTGCTGCTCGTCGCCTGTCCGCTGTCCTTCGCGCTCGCCTGGCGGACGCGCCGATGAGCTCTCCGGTTCTGTGGGAGCTCGCCGGCCAGTTCTTCGTGCTGTCGCTGCTTTCGATCGGGGGAGCCAACGCGGTCATCCCGGAAATCCAGCTCCGCGTGGTCGAGACCAAGCACTGGATGAGCAATGCCGATTTCGCGCAGCTCTTCGCGTTGTCGCAGGCGGCGCCCGGTCCCAACGTGCTGATCGTCAGCCTCGTCGGGTGGAAGGTCGCCGGCGTGCTCGGCGGAGTGCTGGCGATGATCGCGATGTCCGGACCGTCGTCGATGCTCACCTACGCCGTCGCGCACGCCTGGGAGCGCTTCCGCGACGCGCCATGGCGGATCGCCATGCAGCGAGCGATCGCGCCCGTCACCGTCGGGCTGATCCTCGCTTCCGGCTACGTGCTGACGCGCACCGCCGACCATACGTGGGGCGCGTACGCGGTGACTGGCGCGACGCTGCTCCTGGTGCTGCGCACGACGCTGCACCCGCTGTGGATGCTCGGCGCGGCGGCGCTGCTCGGTTCGTTCGGGCTGGTCTGACGCGCGCGCCGCGATCTTCCAGCCATGCCGGAGCTGCCAGACGTCGTCGTCTATGTCGAGGGCCTCGCCGCACGCATCGTGGGCTCGAAGCTGGAGTGCGTGCGGCTCGTGAGCCCCTTCGTGCTGCGCACCGCGGTGCCGCCGCTCTCCGCCGCCGAAGGCCGAACGGTGACCGCGGTGCGGCGCCTCGGCAAGCGGATCGTGCTCGCGCTCGAGGGCGAGCTGTTCCTGGTGCTGCACCTGATGATCGCCGGCAGGCTGCGCTGGCTGGAGACCGGCGAGAAGCCGCCCGCGCGGATCACGCTGGCGCTGCTCGACTTCCCGCGCGGCTCGCTTGCCTTCACCGAAGCCGGCACGAAGAAGCGCGCATCGTTCCACGTCGTGCAGGGAGAGGCTGCGTTGCGCGAATTCGATCTCGGCGGGCTGGAGCTCGCCGACTCACGGCTCGACGCGTTCCGCGAGCGTCTCGTTTCGGCCAACCACACGCTGAAAAGAGCCCTTACGGACCCACGGCTTTTCAGCGGAATCGGCAACGCCTACAGCGACGAGATCCTCCACCGGGCGCGTCTCTCGCCGATCGCGATGACGGCGAAGCTCAAGCCCGATGAGATCGAACGGCTCCATCGCGCGGCGCGCGAAGTACTCGCCGAGTGGACGGCGCGGCTGCGTGCCGAGGCGGCCGGCCGTATTCCGACGGGCGTCACGGCGTTCCGTCCCGAGATGGCGGTGCACGGCAAGTACCGTCAGCCCTGTCCGGTGTGCGGCGCCCCGGTGCAGCGCATTGTCTACGCCGAGAACGAAACCAACTATTGCGCGCGCTGCCAGACCGGCGGAACGATCCTCGCTGACCGGGCGCTCTCGCGGCTTCTCAAATCGAGCTGGCCGCGCTCGATCGACGAGCTGGGTTGAATTTGTTCGCGCGAGCCGCGGGCTGAAGGTACTTCGTGGGCGCGAATTCATTTGCGCGGGCCCAGTCGCCCATGATCGGCATACGCGCACCTAGACCGCCAGCGGGCGCCACGCGCGAGGAGTAGACTGCTCGCGTAGCGGAATGCGGGAGGGGCCCATGGCGGCAACGATCACTGATGCAACGCTACTCGACAGAGCAGCGCATCGGCCGCGTTTCTATCTTTGGATGGCTCTCGCGATGACGGCCACCGCGTTCCTTGGCTTTGTCCCCACCTTCTGGGTCCCGTTGGCTCAGGGCATACCAGAACGGATCGGGGTGCTCGCGATCCACGCCCTGCTCTTCTTCGGCTGGACACTGCTCCTGATCTGTCAAACCTGGCTGGCCGCATCGGGGAACGTCGCACGCCATCGCGATGTCGGCTTGATAGGCGTGTCGCTGGCAACCGCGATGACGATCTTCGGCATGTTAGCAGCGATCAATGCAGCCCAACGGGCGATCGCGGCAAATTTTGCCGACGCCGGCGAGGCCTTCATGATAGTGCCGATGACGGACATGCTCTCGTTCGCGGTCCTCGTGATTGCGGCGATCGTCAATATGCGTCGCTCCGATTGGCACAAGCGCCTTATGATCTCGGCGACGGCCGTCCTCCTTGGCGCGCCCATCGCACGTCCTTTCATCGCCTACATCGTGATGGGCGGGCGTCTGCCGCCATTCGAGGGTACCGTGGGATTCGCCGGACTGCCAGGTCCGCCGCCGCCGGTGGTCGGGGTTCTGCCGCCGACACTCATCGGTGACCTCTTCATTGTTGCCGGTATGATCTATGACTGGCGGACCCGCGGCAAAGTGCATCCTGCATATCTTTGGGCGGGGGGCCTCGCGCTGGCAATGCAGCTGTTGAAAATTCCGTTCAGCGCAAGCGCGCTTTGGCACGGCATGGCCCGATGGTTGATCTCGCTCGCCGGCTAGGTGCCCAGCTTTGTCGCTGATAGGGATGGCAGGAGACGGATATGCACAGTAGCGCAAATCCTAAATTGAAATGTAACCGGCAAGGCCGGCTTTTGGGCCGACCTGAGGCGTTGGCGTTCGGCCGAGTCCGACCCCGTGCCAGTCACTCGGCCGCCGGCCAATAGGCGCAAAATGGACGCCCAAGTCCTTTCCGACTTCCGAGGCTCACCATGACACTCTGTCCCGTCGCGCTTGCCGTCGGTTGCAAGAAGTGCCCGATCTTCGCAGTCTGTCCCTTGAAGAGCGTTATTGGTGATTACAAACCCAGGGTGGGAGACGATAAGACGCCGCAGACCCGGCCGACGAAGCGCGGCGGCAAGAAGTCGCGATAGGCAGGTTGCGCAAGGCCCGCTCCCCCGAGGAGTAGGAGGCCGGCCGAGATCGCAGGCGCCGGGCTCTGAGGCGTACCTGTACTCATCGTACGGCGACAGCACCGCGCTCGAGGGATAAGTCCAGGTGCTCCGTGCCAGGCGCCTTGTACTCCGGACTTCAAGCGACGCACTTGGCGCGAGGGATTCGAACGCGGGCGCCGGTCCGAGTGCTTAGAGCTGAGTGCGCCGCCGGGCCGAGATCGACCCTGAGCGGTCCTCGGCGAAGGGCCGCTTCACTGCATCACTGCTGCGCTCCTTCAGAACACGTCCAGCGTCGGAAACGCTCCCTCCCCGCGGATGCAATCCCATAGGTACACGGCAAAGCCCGGGTCGCCGGTCCAAAGCGAGTAGCGCAGACGGCCGTGTTGCGCGGCATGTGCCTCGGTCTGGCGGATGCCGTGCATTGCAAAGGCGCGCGCCCGCTGCGGCCAACGCGCATCACCTGTGCGCTTCCACAGCTTCAGGAAGGCGTAGCCGTTGCGACCGGTGCCGTGGCACAGGTTCGAGCCCTTCTTCAGCGGCCCGGCGGCCCATGTGGTCTCGCCGGCGGCGAGCAGCAACGCATCAAGTTCGAGGCTGGGACTACGGCGCAGCTACGCTGCAACTCGGCCGCACCCATCGAGCGCAGGTGGTGCAGCGCCCAGAGCACACCGTAGGTTCCGAAGTACAGCGACGGGTTGCCGGCCTGCTGGTTATCCCCGGATTCGGCATCCAGCGGGTCCGTGGGCCAGCCGCGCTCCGGGCTGAACTGCGCCTCAGTATCGCGCACGACGTCAGCGATGCAGGGCGCGCGCGGGTCTCGTCCCAACCATATACATCTGCGGGGTGCAGCGACTCGTGGCGGTCCGGGTCGTAGAGCATGGGCATCCTTGTCGGACGACGAATGACACCCGTTACCGCGGGTACGGTGCGACCCGACCCCCGATTAGGGCGTGATGCAGAACGTTGCAGACAGCGTCAGCGGACAGCGGGTCGGAATGTGTCAGTGACTTTGAGACACCTCGGTTGAGAAATTAGTGTGCAACGCGGGGGTCGTGGTCAGGTCATGAATGGGCTCCGTGGGTTGGGATGGTGGCAAGTTGATGCCGACGACCTCGGGCAGTGCCGGCGGTGTCGGGTGCTTGCCCTTGAAGCGCTCGGGATGCGCACGATAGGCTGCGGCGAGCACGGCGGCGCGCGGTTGTTGCAGAGCGGTGGCATGGCCGAAGTGCAGCGCCGCCGGCGTCATGAAGCCGATGCCGGAATGACGATGTTCGTCGTTGTACCAAGCGAAGAAACGACGAAGGTGGGTACGCGCGTGTTCGATGCCGTCGAAGCGCTGGGGGAACTCGGGCCGGTACTTGAGCGTCTTGAACTGCGCCTCCGAGAACGGATTGTCGTTGGACATCCGTGGCCGCGAGTAGGAAGCGGCCACACCCAGATCGACCAGCAGCTCGGCGGTGGTCTTCGCCCGCATCGGACTGCCGCGATCGGAGTGCAGCGTGAGGGTATCGCGATCGAGCGCGCCGCTCTTGCACCAGGCCGCTGGCGCCGAGCACGCGATAGAAGGTGCGCACCGAGGCGAGGTAGGTGCCTTCGTCGAGCAAGCGCGCCCACGCCGTGCAGGGGGTGCAGTCGGCGAAGCGCACGCTGTTGAGCGTATCGAGGACCAATTGCCGCTCGCTGCTGGAGAGCGCCAGCGGCGGCGACGGTCGCGAGCGCACAACGGCGCTCCGGCGCGTGGCACGACGACGTCGATACCAGGTCGCGTGTGCGGCCCCCAGCGCGCGCAGCGCATGCCGGGTCGCCATCGCCGGCACCAGTTCGGCCACCGCGCTCAAGATTCGCTGTCGTTGTACGCCGCCTTCAACACCAAGACCGGCGAAGTGTTCGGCAAGACCGCCGCCCGGCATACCTCGGCCGAGTTTGTCGCCTTTTTGACCGACATCGTGGTCAACCAACCGC
>Ga0335081_10022753_pt1 | contig 10141 bp, 7 predicted proteins | sample Lox_Sample_35_FD_206713 | JGI IMG/M metagenome (GOLD analysis project Ga0335081, IMG submission 206713) | Soil microbial communities from Loxahatchee National Wildlife Refuge, Florida, United States - Lox_Sample_3.5 | ecosystem: Environmental > Terrestrial > Soil > Wetlands | place: USA: Florida... | reverse complement strand
CAAGGATCCGTTTCGCTCGACGAGGCGATCCAGCAGCTTGTGGACCGCATCGCGTCTATTCCGAATCTTCGCGGTCCTTACCGGCTGGAGATCTTCCAGAACTTCGCGCCCGAATCTGTCAAGGGCACGCAGGAATCATTGCGCAAAGAGTTGGAAGCGCGCCACCTCCTCCTTGGCGACGACGCGGCCGCACCGGTTCTGCATATCGGCATCTCGCAAACACCTACGCAGGTCATTCTTGCCGCCAGTGCACGCGTTGGCGAAAGGGACGAGGTCCGGCTACTCACCTTCGCGCGCGCGAATTTCCGCTTCTCCAGCCTTCCGGTGGCGCCGGTGCGCCTCGAAAAGCAACTCGTGTATCAGACTCCCGAACGCCTGCTCGATGCGTCCTCGCTGTGGAACGGGGCCCCTGCCGGTATCGCGTTGCTCGTTGACCGCGATGGGGAAATGAATGTCGTACGGACGGACTCCGCGGGCGTCGTTCAGCAGACGATCTTATTGGCTGCTGGCGGGGATCTTTCCCGAGACCCTCGCGGCGAACTGGCCTTGCAGGCCGATGCTGGCTCCGTGCTCCTGCCGGGGAAAGCCTGCCAATTCACCTGGGCTGCCCCGGGGGATTCCAAATGCCACGCAGCAAAATCCGCTCCGCGAGCAAAAACGGCTCTAACTCCTTCCTGCGATCCGGGAGGCTGGAAACTCGAGACGGATGGCTCCGATTGGACTACGCCCGACATGCTGCAAGCTGTGCCGGAAAATGCCGCGCAGAAGGGCAGCGCCGCAATTCTCAGCGATTTTCCGGGCCCGATTGTGAGCATCAACGGCGAACAGAATCCTTCGAGCGCTTTGGTGGTGACGCGTAATCTGCGAACAGGGAATTATGAAGTTTACAAAGTCACTCTGGCTTGCGGCAATTAGCGCCGCACTGTTTGCGCTGCTTGGCTCGTCGCCTACGCAGGCCACGAAGCGCCCGCGTTATGGCGGCACTCTGCGCGTGGAACTTTCCGTCACTTCCGTATCGCTGGACCCGCGCACCTGGAAGCCCGGCTCCGTAGCTGCCGCTGCGAATGAAAAGCTCGCCGCGCTGATTTACGACCGGCTCGTTACGCTGGACGACTACGGCCACTTCCGACCCGCTCTGGCCGTCGATTGGTCCCATGACACCTCATTCAGGACTTGGCAATTCAAACTGCGCCCAGGCGTCAAGTTTTCTGACGGTGAGCTATTCACGCCCAAGGAAGCCGTCGCTGTACTGCAACAATTGCTCCCGCCTGGCCTGCAAATCACCGCGACTGAATCCGGCGTGCAGATTCGTGCCGCGCATCCGGCTCCCGACGTTCTCGAGCAACTCGCCTCCGGCCGCTACTTTGTTTTCCGCGTGTTGCCCGATGCTTCGCTGGTGGGTACCGGCCCTTTCGTTCTCGAAGGAGCGCTGCCGGCGCAGCAGGAAGCCACGCCGCTGAAGCCGTTGCGCCTGAAATTCCGCGCCCGCGATGACGCCTGGTCCGGCCGTTCCTTCGTCGATTCGGTCGACGTGACTCTTGGCAGTCTTCCCCTGCGCCAAATCCTCGACCTGCAAGTTGGCCGAGCGGACATCATCGATATCCCGCCGGACCTCGTCCGCAAAGCGCGCCAGGACAATTTGCGCGTCTGGAGTTCTCCTCCGGAAACGCTTCTCGCACTGCGCCTCGACGATTCCCAATCCGCCGCAGCGAATGCGCAATTCCGTGAGGCTCTTGACCTGGCACTGGACCGCGACACCATGGCCAACGTGTTGCTTCAAAGGCAAGCCCTCCCTGCAGACGCTCTTTTGCCGCAGTGGCTCTCGGGATATGCTTTTCTTTTCGGGAATCCCATGAACGTAGACCGCGCTAAAACGCTTCAGGCCAGCCTTCGTGCCAGCGCTCCGGGTGGCGAACCGGTGCGCCTTCGAGTCGACGCGGTCAGCGACTTGATGAAACTCCTCGGCGAGCGCGTTGCGGTGAACGCGCGCCAGGCCAATATGGCCATTCAAATCGTTCCGCACGTTGCGATGTCCACAACCACCGCGGCGTCGCCCGCTATCGGTCTACATCTTTTCGCCTGGCACTACAGCTCGCTTTCGCCGCGCGTGGAATTGCAGGCGCTTGCGCAGCATCTTCATTCGGAATCCGGCGCTGAGTCCGAATCTATCGAAGAGCCCGCGAATCCGGAGAAGTTGTACGCGCAAGAGCGCGGCCTGCTCGAGGAACGGCAGATCTTGCCGCTCCTGCTCCTGCCCGAATATGTCGGCATCGCTCCAAACGTCCGCAATTGGTCCGCCGAGCCCTCCGGCTCCTGGCGCCTTGCGGATGTGTGGATCGAGCCTGCCGCCTCTGCGTCCAATCCAGATACCGCAAGCGATGGCAACAGTGCCCCGGGAGCCCGCCCATGAGTTTTCGTACCAAGGTTTTCCTCATCTTTCTGATTACTGTGCTCGCGTCGGTTTCCCTCGTGGCCTACGCTGTCACCTACTACACGCAGCGCTCCTTCGAACAGATGGACGCTCAGCGCACGCAAAGCCTCCTTGCACAGTCCCAGAAGGAATTTGAGCAGCGCGGCGACGTCGTCGTTCAACAGGTAGAGAACATCGCCAACTCCGGGGAAACTGTCCACATGGCCATCGATCTGGCCAGGGGCGCGGATCCAGGCCTATATCTAAAGGATGCGAATGGCGCTGCGCAAACGTACAGCCTCGACTTCGTGGAATTCGTGAACTCTGAAGGTGCGCTGATTTCTTCCGTCCAGTATTCGGCGCGCGTCGGTTACAAGACGGATTGGGTCACTGCCGCTGGGAACTGGGATGGTTCCAAGGCATTTTTTAGGCGCGAAGAACTTCCGGACGGTGCGGACCTTTCGCTCACGGCTGTGCGGGTTTGCTTGACCGCTCCCAAGCCCCTGTACATCGTTGGGGGCCGCCGGCTGGACCAAAACTTCCTCGCTTCTCTTGCTCTGCCCGGCGACATGCACGCGCTCCTATATCGCAATTTGCAGGACTTTTTTCTTTCGACGGCTCTCACCGACTCTAGCGGCCCCGTTTCTCAGGCCGATCGATTCGAGCCTCTCATCGAGGAGATCCGGAAACAGCCGCGTCCCGAAATGATCGTCAAGACGATTCAGTGGTCGAGTGATCCGGCGAGCGCGGAAACGTTTCACGCCATGCCGCTCAACGGCCGTAATGGCGAACTGCTGGGGGTGCTGCTTCTCGGTAGCCCGCAGCGCGAACTGATTCTCCTTCGCCGGCAGATCCTGAAAACCGCCGCGCTGGTGGCCTTGGCGGCTATCTGCATCGGGCTGCTGCTGAGCTTTTGGGTCTCGCGACGCATCACCCGGCCCGTGGAAGAACTTGCCAATGGCGCGCGCGAGGTCGCTTCCGGCCGGTGGGACACGCAAATTGAGGTGCAGGGCAGCGCGGAAGTCGCGCAACTCGCCGACGCCTTCAATCACATGACACGCACGCTGGCGTCACAGAAGGAAAAGCTGGTGCAGACGGAGCGTGTCGCCGCATGGCGCGAACTGGCCCGCCGCCTCGCCCACGAGCTGCGCAACCCACTTTTCCCACTGCAAATCACGGTGGAAAATTTGCAGCGCGCGCGGCAGCTCGGCCCCGCACAATTCCAGGAAGTGTTCAACGAGGCCACGGCCACGCTGAAGGCTGAGCTCTCCAACCTCAACACCATCGTGGCGCGCTTCAGCGATTTTTCGAAAATGCCCGCGCCGCATTTCACGCGCGCCAACGTCAACGAAAACCTCCGCAACGCTGTGCGGCTTTTCGAGCCGCAATTCACCGCGGTAGGCAAGCCCGCCATCACCACCGAATATTTCCTGAACGAGTCGCTCCCGGAAATTGATGCCGATCCCGATCTTCTGCATCGCGCGTTTCAGAACCTGGTGCTGAATGCCCTTGATGCCATGCCCGCGGGTGGTACGCTCACCATCCGTACCAGCGACGGCGCAGACACCGTGCGCATCGAAGTTGCCGACACCGGCAAGGGCCTGACGCCCGAGGAAGCCTCGCGCCTGTTCACGCCCTACTACACCACGAAACAACTTGGCACCGGTCTCGGCCTCGCCATTGTGCAATCCGTCGTCGCCGACCATCACGGCACCATCTCCGTTTCCAGTGAAGAAGGCCGCGGCGCCACCTTCCGCATTGATCTCCCGAAGCGTCAGGAAGGCGCAGCGCCCAAATCCAAATCCGCGCCCGCCTCCGGCATAGCCGAGCCCGAGCGCACGGCCACCGCTTCCGACTGATTTTGTGGCACAGGCACTCTTGCCTGTGCTCTTGGGGTTGTACTTAGCTTGCACAAAAGCGATTCATCATTCCGAACGGGGTCCGCGGAGTGAAGAATCTCTCTTAGGTGCCCCACCCTCGGATTTTGAGGATGGTCTTCCGCTTCAACACGAGGAAAAGTTTTTGTGCCACGCAAAGCTCATCTTCTCCTGATAGACGACGATGCCAATACCCTGGCTTCTCTCTCTCGCGCTTTTCGTCTCGCCGGACACGAAGCCACCGTCTGCGACAACGCTCTGCGCGCCGCCGAGCTCATCCGCAACAATCACTTCGATCTGATCCTCTCCGACGTGGTGATGCCCGGCAAGACCGGCATGGAACTTCTCGAGGAGTTGAAGCAATCCGGCCTGAAAACCCCGATCGTTCTTATCTCCGGCCAGGCCAACATCGAAATGGCGGTGAAGGCCACGCGCCTCGGTGCGCTCGATTTTCTCGAAAAGCCGCTCACCACGGACAAGCTTCTCCTTACCGTCGAGAACGCGCTAAAACTCGCGCGTCTCGAAGACGAAAACCGCGAATTGCGCCACCGGCTTGGCAAGCACGAACTGGTTGGCTCCGGCGCGGCGATGTCCAAGCTTCTTGCGCAAATCGATCGCGTGGCTCCCAGCGAAACGCGCATCTGCATCCTGGGGGAGACTGGCACCGGAAAAGAACTCGTCGCCCGGGCAATCCATGAAAAATCCCCACGCCATGAAAACGCCTTCGTCACACTGAACTGCGCTGCCGTGCCCGCTGAACTCATCGAGTCCGAACTGTTCGGCCACGAAAAAGGCTCTTTCACCGGAGCCGCCACGCGTCACACCGGCAAATTCGAGCAGGCCGAGGGCGGCACGCTCTTCCTCGATGAAATTGGCGACATGCCTCTCGCCATGCAGGCCAAACTCCTCCGCGTTCTGGAAGAAGGCGAGGTCGAGCGCGTCGGTGGCGACAAGCCCATCAAGGTCAACGTGCGTGTAATCGTTGCCACGCACCGCAATCTCGAAGAGCTGGTCAAGAAAAACGAATTTCGCGCCGACCTTTTCCACCGCGTCTATGTCTTTCCCTTGCTGCTTCCGCCGCTGCGCGAACGCCCCGAAGATTTTCCCGCGCTCGCCGCCCATTTCGCCGCGCAGGTCGCCAAGCAAAACGGCTGGAAAGAAAAGTTATTCTCCGAGGACGCCATCAGCGAGTTGCGCCGCTACAACTGGCCTGGCAATGTCCGGGAGCTTCGCAACGTCATCGAGCGCCTCGTGCTGCTCTCCGCGAGCGACACGGTGACAGCCGCCGATGTGCGTCTGGTTCTGCCGGCCGTAGATTCCGCCGCCGCGTCGGGCTCGTCCGGAGGCACAGCAGAGCAGGGAACTCTCGAGCAACGCACCGAAGCCTTCGAGCGCGAAGTCCTCCTCGCCGAAATCCGCCGCCACAACTTCCACATGACCAACGTCGCACGCGCCCTCGGCCTCGAACGCAGCCACCTCTACAAAAAGTGCCAGCAACTCGGCATCGACCTGCAGTCGCTTCGCAAGCCCGAATAGTTCTACGTGCCGACCAGTAAGAAAGTCGTGTCGTCCTGAGCGCAGCGAAGAATCTCAACCTCGCGCCGTCCTGTAAACTATTGTATTTAATATGCTTACGGGAATTCTTGAATTCGCTTGACAAATTGCATATCGCAATATATATTTTGCATATCGCAATATTCACCAAGGCACACTCCCATGACACTCGGCGACAAAATCCGCTCCCTTCGCAATATCGAAGGCTCCCTTCGTGGCCTCGGCCGCCCTATGACGCAGTCCGAAGTGGTCGCGGCAATGAAGCGCGAACTGGGCCGTGGACTCAGCCAGGCGTACCTCTCGCAAATCGAGAACGGCGCGCGCCCGCACATGACCTCCACATCGCGCGAACTGCTGGCGCGGTTCTTCCGCGTTTATCCGGGATTCCTGGTGGACGATCCTCCGGGGTATTCCCGCGAGCTGCAATCGGAGCTGCGTATGGCCGACCCCACCGTCGACGCGTGGCTGTATGCCGGCGTCGAACAATTCGCGAGCGACCCCGCGTTGTCACAGGCGCTTCGCGCCATTGCGCAGGACAATGATTCCCGCGCCGCGCTCTTGCTGTTAGGTGAGATTCTTCGCACGCCCGGCTTGGCCGAGCGGCTCAGCGAAGTCCTGAATCCGAAACCAATGGTGGGGGCAGGTCATCCCCCGCCGGCGAGTCACAACTAGCGCTCCCTAGTGATCGACCACTGCAACGAACCATAGCGACGGGGTGTCGCTCTCGGAGGTGTCGTATGTCCTGGTCTGACTTTTATCTCTTCTGCTTCCTGGTTGGCGTCACGCTTAGTGTTTTGTCTTTTCTCGCGGGCGTCATCCATCTGCAGCTTCCGATCAAGTGGCATGTGCACATGCACGTCCATCTGCCGCATCCCCACGCTGCGAGCCATGGTGGCGGGCCGCACATCTCGTGGTTCAACGCGTCCACGGTCCTGGCGTTCCTCGCATGGTTTGGTGGCGTCGGGTACCTGCTGACGAAGTATTCGCACTTCGAAACGCTTTTCATCGTTGGCGCCGCCACCATGGCCGGCCTCATTGCCGGGTGGATCATGCTGCGCTTCCTGGTCAAGCTCGTTGGTCCATCCGATGAGCCGCTGCGCGAAAGCGATCGCCGCGTCGTCGGTGCGCTCGGCACCATCAGCATGAGCATTCGCGAAGGCGGCACCGGAGAAATCATTTTTCCTCTGGGCGGCTCGCGCCGCTGTTCCGGCGCGCGCAGTTCCGATGGTTCCGCGATCGAGAAGGGCGTGGAGGTGGTGATCGAAAAGTACGAGAAGGGAATCGCCTACGTGAGGCGCTGGGAAGAGTTAGTCAAATCGTGAATTTCTGAACCGGCAATTCCGCGGAACTGCCGCGCGGTTCATAAAAAGGAGGGGTTATGTTTGGGTTGCCGATGAATGTGGTGGTCGGCGTGGGCATCCTGGTGGTGGTCACCCTGATGCTCATGACCGTAATCGCCAAAATGTATCGCAAGGCAGGGCCGCACGAAGCGCTGATCGTCTACGGCCTCGGCGGAACCAACGTCTATACCGGGAGAGGTACGGTCATCTTTCCCATGGTGCAGACCTGCAAGGACCTGTCGCTGGAGTTGATGTCCTTCGACGTCGCTCCGCAGCAAAACCTGTACACCAAGCAGGGCGTGGCGGTGACCGTCGAAGCCGTGGCCCAGATCAAAGTGAAGAATGACAAGGAATCCATTCTCACTTCCGCCGAACAGTTCCTTACCAAAACACCCGCGGAGCGCGACGGCCTGATCCGCCTGGTCATGGAAGGCCATCTGCGAGGCATCATCGGCCAGCTCACCGTCGAGCAGATCGTCAAGGAGCCGGAAATGGTCGGCGACCGCATGCGCTCCACCTGCGCCGAAGACATGAGCAAGATGGGCCTCGAAGTCGTCAGCTTCACCCTGAAGGAAGTGCGCGACAAGAACGAGTACATCACCAACATGGGCCGTCCGGATATCGCACGCATCAAGCGCGACGCCGAAGTGGCCGCCGCCGAAGCGGACCGTGATATCGCCATCAAGCGCGCCGAAGCTTCTCGCGCCTCCGCCATCGCCAAGGCCCAAGCTGACCAGGAACGCGTCGCTGCTGAAACCGCGTCCATGGCCAAACAAGCCGAGGCCGAGCGCGATCTCGACATCAAGAAGGCCAACTACCTCGAAGCCAGCAAGAAGGCCCAGGCGCAGGCCGACAAGGCCTACGAAATCGAAACCAACCGCCAGCAGCAGGCCGTGGTGGCCGAACAGGTGCGCGTGCAGCAGGTCGAGCGCGAGGCGCAAGTGAAAGTCCAGGAAGCCGAAATCAATCGCCGCGAGCGTGAACTCATCGCCACTGTGCTGAAGCAGGCGGAAATCGAGCGCCAGCGCATCGAGACGCTCGCCAACGCCGAACGCCAACGCCTCATGTCCGAAGCCGAAGGCCGCGCCTCTTCGATTCGCGCGCAAGGAGAGGCGGAAGCCGAAATCATTTTTAAGAAGGGCGAAGCGGAAGCCAAGGCCATGAACGTAAAGGCCGAAGCGTACCAGGAATACAACCAGGCCGCGGTGGTGGACAAGCTCATCACCGGTCTTCCGGAAGTTGTCCGTGCGCTCAGCGAACCGCTCAGCAAAGTCGACAAAGTCACCATCGTTTCCACCGGCAACGGCGATGCCGCCGGTTCCTACAAACTCACTGGCGATATCGCCAAAATAGCCGCGCAGGTCCCGGCGCTCTTCGAAGCCCTCAGCGGCATGCAAATGTCCGAACTGCTGGGTAAGGTCCGCCTGATCGGCGACAAAGCGCCCAAGCCGCAGCCGCCAGCTTCCAACTCATAACCAATTCCGCCGGGGTCGGCGCGCCTTCGACCTCGGCGCTTCTCAAAAATGGGGGGACGTCATGGCCGCGACACTGCAACAAAAACGAGCACTGGTGCTGGGGTTGAGCATTCTCGCTGCAGTGGTTCTCGTCAACATCGCGTGGGCGCAGATCGCCGCCTCGATCTGTTCGCCCTTCTAGCTTTTGTAGTGGCCGGTCTTCAGACCGGCAAGGGTCGGACCTTTAGGTTCGGCATCCGGGGACTGAAAAAGCGATAGGCTTTAGCCCCTGAACAATTCATTTCGAAGTTCAACGACATTCGAAAGGAGCAACACCATGGGACTTCTAGAACGCGTCAGTACTCTCATCCGGGCTAACTTGAACGACATGATCGACCGCGCCGAGGACCCGGAGAAGATGATCAAGCAGGTCATCCTCGACATGGAAAACCAATACCTGCAAGTCAAAACGCAGGTCGCCGTTTCCATCGCCGATCAGCACATCCTGGAGAAAAAACTCCACGAGCAGGAAGACCTGTCCAAAGACTGGATGCGCAAGGCGGAAATCGCCGTCGATAAGGGCCAGGACGACCTTGCCCGCTCCGCCCTCGACCGCCATCAAACCGGGCACCGGCTGGCGCAAAGTTTTCAGGAACAGGTCAACGACCAGAAAGCGCAGGTGGACACCTTGAAATCCGCTCTCTTCAAACTCGAACAGAAACTCGACGAAGCTAAATCCAAGCGCGAAGTGCTGCTCGCCCGCCATCGCCGCAGCATCGCCCTGGACAAAGCCGCCAAAGCCCAGGTTGCCATCGGAGACAATTCGAAGAGTGCTTCCTTCGATCGCTTGAAGGAACGCGTCGTGCACACCGAAGCGACCGCCTCCGCCGAAGTGGAACTGCTCAACGACGACGTAGCCGAAAAGCTCAACCGCCTCGACCGCGACGCCGAAGTCGAGCGCCTGCTGGCCGAAATCAAAACCCGCCGCCTGCCCGAAAGAGTCGGCTGAGTCCTTGCAGGGACCGCCTTCTGCGGCCGTCCGCCAGTGCAGGTATTTAGAGAGAAATATTCCCAGGAGCAAGTGCAGTGAAAAAGGAGAAACCGATGAAAGTCACACGCTTATTCCTCTTCATAGCTGTACTGGTGATGTTCCTGCTTCACGCTGTCGTCGTACGCGCGCAGCAGAAACCGGAAGACCTGGCACAAAAATCCGCCGAAGCCTGGCTCGCCCTCACGGATTCCGGCAAGTACCCCGAATCCTGGGACGAAGCCTCGTCCTTCTTCAAATCCAAAATCACCAAGGACACCTGGGTAAGCAAACTGCAGCAGACGCGTAGCCCTCTCGGCGCCCTAAAATCGCGCAAACTTGCCACTGCCAAATACATCAAGAATCCGCCCAACGCGCCGGAAGGAGAATTCGTGATTCTCACCTTCGACACCAGCTTCGACCAGTTGCCCTCTTCCACGGAAACCGTTTCGATGATCCTGGATAAAGACGGAAAGTGG
>Ga0335081_10022752_pt1 | contig 10141 bp, 10 predicted proteins | sample Lox_Sample_35_FD_206713 | JGI IMG/M metagenome (GOLD analysis project Ga0335081, IMG submission 206713) | Soil microbial communities from Loxahatchee National Wildlife Refuge, Florida, United States - Lox_Sample_3.5 | ecosystem: Environmental > Terrestrial > Soil > Wetlands | place: USA... | reverse complement strand
AGGGAACTACTTGATCTAAGCTCTTTGGTGCGAAAGGGGGGACTCGAACTTGAGCCGGTTTGCGGGCGTGACCCTGAACGCAGTGAAGGGGAGAGCCCGCAGGCGAAATCCCGAGCGCAGCCGAGGGACCTCCTTTTACAAAGCTCTTTGGTGCGAAAGGGGGGACTCGAACTTGAGCCGGTTTGCGGGCGTGACCCTGAACGCAGTGAAGGGGAGAGCCCGCAGGCGAAATCCCGAGCCTAGCCGAGGGACCTCCTTTTACAACGCTCTTTGGTGCGAAAGGGGGGACTCGAACCCCCATGGGTTTCCCCGCCAGATCCTAAGTCTGGTGCGTCTGCCAATTCCGCCACTTTCGCACTGAAGGAATCTTCGCATGCTCGACGTGGCAATAACAACCCGCAAACTCCAAAGGGTTTCCTAATTAACCACGAATGAAACAAAGAACCGCGGACGTTAGTCCTGAAGGGACGCCCCTTGTGCCGCTTGGTGTCCTTTGTGGTCAAAGAATTTAGGCCGCTGCTCCTTGCTCGGTTCGGGGCAACCGCAATGCTGCGATCAGGCTTTGTGCGACCATGGCGGGCAGGCTGCGATAAAGGCGGCGTCGCAAGTCTCTATAGCCTTGCGTCCCGGCAAACATGTCGGACATCAGCTGGCGAAAAGTCGGGCTGCTGCCGGTGAACTGGATCATGCGTTCAACTACGGATTGTCCCATCCAGCTTCCCGTGTAGAAGCGGTCAGCGACGCCGGCCGCAGTCTCAAGCTCCCGCAGAAGCTCTTCGCCGAGGAGCGTCGGATAAGAATCTGGCTGACTACTGAGCAAGGCCTGCGCGAGAAGCCCGCCCGATTTGAGCGCATAGTAGAGACCTTCACCGGTGATGGGATCGACGAATCCTGCGGCGTCGCCGATTATGGCCCAGCCATCGCCGCTCACCGGAGCTTCGCGCAAAGTCGAAGCCCGTAGCGCGGGCAGCACATGCGAGTAAAATTTCGCGCCTTCATATTCGAGGCCCCGCTCGCGCAGTGAGTTTTCAAGCAGACGGCGCAGTTGCACTGTGCCCTGGCTGCGCAACTTTCCGCAAATGCCGGCGGAAAAATGGTCGGCGCGCGGGAAAATCCAGATGTAACCGTGCAGCCCTTCAAGGAACTGAATCTGCATGCAATGGCTCTGCCCGGGAATGTAATACCCGGCGGTAGCCATCAGATCTTCGGGTGCAAAAGGCAAAGAGAATTGCTGGCGGAAGGAGTTGCGCGCACCCGCCGCCAGCACTAAAAACCCGGCCTCGATCGAACCACCGGTGAACCGCACTCGCCACGAGGATTCGGCCCGATCAATCTTCAGCACACGCGCGCGAACGATACTTGCTCCCGCCCACCGCGCCCGCTCGAGCAGTAAGCTGTTCAACACGCATCGCGAAAAAATAGCGACCGGATGCTCCAGCTGAAACGAAACTCTGCGTCCGGTGGGAGCAATTAATTCACACGTGTCCACCCAGTTGCGTTCCACCGGTGCGTGGCGGAGAAAAGGCCATTCCTCAAGGGCCTTGTGCGTGATTCCACCGCCGCAGGGTTTTTCCCACGCCAGTTTTTCGTCGAAGAGAACAACTTCAAGGCCTCCGCCGGCCAGTTCGGCTGCGGCAAGAGCTCCGGCCGGACCGCCGCCCACAATCACAACTGGATTGATAGAGGACAAATTTCTACTCCCACAAACTGCAATGCCTTCCCTTTTGGGAAGGCATTGCGAACCTTATCCGCGCGGGCATGCGGGTTGGGATCAATGGCGAGAGCGCTCTGCTGCTCCCGTGATCACGGCATCTGGTTATTCAGCCCCTGATAAATGAACAAACCGACGATGACCAGGAACATCAGCCCGGAAGTAGCGCCCAGGATTTTCACCAGCGGATTGATCTTGTTGACCTTGGCCATGAGTTCCATCTGTTCCTGGGCCATATGCGATTCCGACTCTTCCAGGAACAACTGATCATCTTCTTGCATAGTTAGCGTGCTGCGGTAGATCAGCAGGATAACCAGCACTCCCGTCAAGACACCCCACACGATGAGCATAATTTCCAGACCAGGAGACATATGCCACCTCGGTGCTGAAGTTGAGCAACCGTCCCGCCCCGAGAGATGTGGATCTCGCGCGGCCCACCATCGTCTCGGACACCGGGCCCGCCCGTATTATATCCCCGTTTGGCAAGCCCCGGTCACTTCGGCGCCACTGCGACCAGAACCCTTCTGGATTCATCTAATTAGGTGAAGTTGGATTGCCAATCTGGTTCCGGGCGTCATTCGCGGTTGGCAGGGATTTGGGTTTGTTATAATCTCGGGAGGCACAAGTTTAAGGAGATAAGAATGGCCACGACAGTAACTCCGGAAGTGAAACCGCAAGAGCCGAAAAAGACAGCACCCATCACGCTGACCCCCAATGCCATTGCCAAGGTCAAGGAGATCATGGCGCAACAGAATCCGGTGCCGACGGGCCTGCGCGTAGGAGTTGTCGGTGGCGGCTGCTCCGGGTTCTCCTACTCGATGCAGTTTGAGAACGCCTCGGGGCTGATGGACAAAGTTTTCGACATGGACGGTCTTAAGGTCTACGTGGATGCGACCTCGGTCATGTACCTGAACGGCTGCATCGTGGACTACGTCGAGACGCTGGAAGGCGCGGGCTTCAAGTTCGAAAATCCGAACGTGAAGAGCACCTGCGGCTGCGGATCATCGTTCAGCGTTTAAGAATCCGAACGCGGATACCACAAAACCCCATCGCCGACGCGATGGGGTTTTGTTTGCACGTTGATCTCAGGCATTGCCATCCCGGGTGAAGTGATGGATCCGCATTTGCAACTACAGATTCCTCGCTTTGCTCGGAATGACAATTGGGCGGGACTGGTTTACTGATCCGGTGGCTGGGGTTGAACCAACTGCTGGCCCTGGTTCGAATTCTGTTGCTGCGGCTGCATGTTCGTGCCGAATGGGGCGCTTTGATTCGCTCCCAAGCCGGTTCCCGGCTGCTGTCCCGGCAAGTTTGCGTTCTGCAATGGCCCTTGCAACGATGGCTGCGCGGGTGTGTTCAACAATCCGCCTCGGTCGGTATTGGGATCGTAGATGAACTGCCAGTCGTTGTAGTGGTTCTTTTTATTGAACTCGCGGATGGTTGTGTCTTTGCTCATGCTGGCCACGCCGACGATGGGCCCGCCGCCAAAAACCTGACCACTGCTGCTTCCCGAGTCGGTTGATGCCGGCGCGTTGGACTGACCAGCCTGATCCGCCGTGTCCGTAGCTGGATTATTGTTTGCTGCTTGCTGCGCAGCCGCGTTCTGCGCCATCATGCCGGCAAGTCCCTGGGCGACTGCTGTGTTCGCTAGCTGCGCAGTCCCTCCCGGCAAAGCAGCGGCTCCAGCCGGTGTGGCGCCGATCAACGCTCCACCACCGGGAAACATTTGCACCTCGCCGTAATGCAGAAGCCTGAAATCCCGGTCCTTGTTGACCGGATCTTTGTAACGTTTGCGCAGGAAGCGCATGTTGTTGGTGTTTTCAAGGTCTTCGATGCGCGTGGGATAGCGGGCGAATTTCTTAAAGTAGAGGCGAATCGCGCGGGAATACTGCACCCCGCGATGGATCATTTCCTCTTCGCGATCGCGTTTGAGCTGCTGGGCGATGGTAGGCGCAGCCGCCACGGCAGCGATGGCCAGCATCGCTACCATCAACATCAGCAGGAGAAGAATATAGCCTTCTTGTCCGCGTCGAATTCTGGGGCTCTGTGACATTAAAATTCGTCGTTGGTCTTTCTTTTTTCGGCGTAAAGCCAACGATCAAAAGCCAACGACTAAAGACCGCTCATCATCCCTGCGTTAACGGAATGCTTTGGCGATTGTTGTACAGCACATCCTCCACTTCAACTGATACTGGTGTGATGCGCAGAATCCGGTATCGGCGGTCTATGATTTCGCCTTCTTTGGCGATGAAAACATCGCCGTCCTTGGACAAGAATGCTTTCCGCGGCTCTCCCGGATGATTTGAAAAACCAAAGTATTTCAAATTGATCGGCGGCGGCGGCGGCGGTCCTTGTGGCACCGGCGCAGCTGCCGGCGGTAGCTTCACGGGGCTTCTTATCGGTTTCGGGATATCCACCTGGGCCCGAAAGATGTTCCTTCCCGAACCCGAATACTTCGTGTCTTCCGATACTTTGAGCCAGTCGTAGCGCAGCTCGGGATCAAGGGAACGGGCGCTCGCAAGACCCCTGGTTTTCCCGGTCGCGGGCCGCGCGGTCGCCGGCGCGGCATTACTCGCCGAATCCGAAATCGTCGCCGCGTGCGTGGGGGCTGAAGGCGAACTGAAGATCCATCGCCCGATGAGGATGAGCGCCACCGCCAGCAGGGCGCCTGCTGCGATGGTTTTATTCCGGCTTTCCGTTCCCAGCTTCATCTACGCGCCTGTCTTGAGGTAGGTTTCCAGTTTCATCTGCAGCTTGACCACGCCAGCCTGCTCGCCGCCGAGTTGCACGCTATCGATGATGAAAAACAGCGGATCGCGCTCCAACCCATTGATGAAGCGCACCAGCTGGAGATAATCACCGGCAAAATCGGCCTGAATCTCAATGGGACGCAGCCCCACAGGCTCCGGGTCGCCGGGCTTATAGCGCACCTGCCCAATCTTGACTCCGGTTTGGCTCGCCAGCTTGCCCAACTCCTCTGATATGGCCGAGTTTTCACTGGGCAGGCGGGTCTTGTAAAAAGAGTCGATCTGTTCCCGCGCCGTGACAATCTTCTGGTCTACGTTTTGCAGCGGTTCAACTTCGCGGGTCTTCATCTGCAGTTCCCGCCACAACTGCTCCTGCTGTTCCTGGCGGGCACGCGCCGATCCTACAAGCGGGGAGAGCAGAATCCCGACCGCGACAACATCAATCACCGCCAGCACGGCGACGGCAATCTTCAACTTCCGCTGCGTCTCGCGCACGCCGGTCACGGTCTCGCCTCCGCCTGCTCCACCGGTTCGGAGCCCGCGACAGCGGGCACATAAATTGCGCTGATCGTGAACTGAACATTGTCGCCTGCGTTCTGCCCGGTCTGGACCGATTCCTGCTCAATTTCCGTCTGCCGGAAGCGCTGCGAGCTCTCCATCTTGCGGACCAACTCCAGCGCCCGCTCGCGCGATTCACCGGCTACCATCAGCTTGATTTCCAGCTGATTGCCTGACGACATCGCCGGCTGGATCGAGACCACGTGCAACTGCGCCGGCATGACCCGCTCCAGGTCCTCAAATACGCGGGTCCAGCAGAACGATTTCCGCTGGAACAGATCATTCAAAAACTGTAACCGGTCGCGCGTGTTGCGATTTTGCGGCAGATTGAGAGTTGCCTGCGCTCGTTGTTTCTGCGCCTCCCGCTGTGCGATCTGCTCTTCGCGTTGGCGGATCAAGCTGCGGTCCTTGGCAGCGACGAACAGCCCGGCCGCCGCCCAATACACCAGGACCAATGTAAAGATGCCCAATGCGGCCAGCGCCCCACCCCAGCGCAGCCAAAACCGCCGCGCATCCTGATAAGGCTGGCTCGCGAGATTGATACTGATCCGCATCTTAGGAAAACAATGCCCCCACCACTCCAGCCATGCGCCACCGCGGCACGGAAGCCGAGCCGGAACCCAGTACCGAAGCGCCGATCAACTCCTGCACCTCGGCCCCGGTTTGGGCGCGCAAGGCAGGCGCGGCCCCGCCTGACTCAGGCAGGCCGGCGAGCAGGATCCTGTCAATGTTCAGATGGTACGTGTCCTGAAAAAACACTACCGAGGGATACACTTCCTCCGCCAACTGCTCTCCTGTAATAGTAACGCCGCGGGTGTTCTCCAGCGTGCGGAACAGAAGCAGCTGTTCTCCATCAACAATAGCGATGCTCGTGGTCCGCGCATCGACTTTGATCAGCAACGTAGGGCGGTCTGGGTTCGCTACGCCCAGGGCCGCCAGCGTCGATGGCATGACGACACCGGGGTTGTAGCCCGCCTCGCGAAACGCTGCTTCGTATTCCTCCAGCACGCTGGTCAGTGCGACGGCTGCGATGGCATGGATGCCGGTGCTCGAGGGCTGGGCCTGATAAGAAACCATGGCTTTATCCACATCAAACGGCAACGATTTCTTCAGCCGGAAACGCACTACGCCTTCAGCCTCGTCATGGTTCGTGGGCAGGTTCTCGAAATCGAGCAGCACGACACGCACGGCGGCATCCGGCAGAACCGCAATCACGTCGCGGGAGCGGCCGCCCACACGCCCCATGGCATCACGCAGGGCCTGGCCAACTGCCTCGCGCTGCCGCAGGTTCGACTCCATCAGATCGGGAACTACGCTGCCCGGAGCCAATTCGCGCGAGGCGCAGGCTTCCAGCGAAAAGCCTTGTTCCGATAGACGTCCGGCCAGCACGCGGTCGGCGGCAATTTCGCAAGCCAATTTTGGCCGGGAACCATTATGTGGGTTGCTGCTCATGGGCCAGTGGACTTCCTACAAGTAGAACGCGGATGAAAGCTGGATTGCAATAGCTGGAAGGGCACTTTTGGCACTGGCCTGATGTCCGGCTGCACTGCTTTTACCGCATGCTCTCGATGAACGTAACTTTATTGATCTCCTTCAGAGTGGTCAGACCCAGCCGGACTTTGTCCAGCGCTGACTCACGCAGGAACCGCATTCCTTCTTCGCGGGCGGCGCGGCGGATTTCTGAAGTCGGTTTCTTGGCCAAAATCATCTCGCGGATGCGGTCGCTGAGATCGAGCAATTCGTGGATCGCCGTGCGTCCCCGGAAGCCGGTACCCGCGCACTCGATGCATCCCTGGCCTTCGTAAAACGCCACCTGCGACCACTGCTCGGGATCGAGTCCGCTGGCTTCCAGCACATCCGGCGGATAGTGGACAACCGTGCGGCAGGAGTTGCAGATCAACCTCACCAGCCGCTGCGCCAGAATGCAATTCAAAGCCGAAACGAAGTTGTAGGGCTCGACGCCCATGTTCAAAAAGCGGCCGAGCACGTCCACCACGTTGTTGGCGTGGACGGTGGTGAAAACCAGGTGGCCTGTAAGGGCGGACTGAATGGCAATCTGCGCCGTTTCCGTGTCGCGGATTTCGCCGACCATGATTTTGTCCGGATCGTGGCGCAGGATCGAACGCAAGCCACGGGCAAAGGTCAGGCCTTTCTTTTCGTTGACGGGAATCTGCGTGATGCCGCGAATCTGATATTCCACCGGGTCTTCAATGGTGATGATCTTGTCTTCATCGGTCTTGATTTCGTTGACTGCGGCGTACAACGTAGTGGTCTTGCCGCTTCCCGTAGGGCCCGTGACCAGTACCATTCCGTAAGGTTCTTTGATGTAGCGGCGGAATTTCTTCAAATCTTCTTCGTCAAACCCCACCACGTCCAGAGTGAGCTTGCGGAACTTCTCGCTCATCGACTCTTTATCGAGCACACGGAGAACGGCATCTTCACCGTGGATCGAAGGCATGACGGAAACACGGAAATCGATGGGTCGTTCCGGCTGGCCGTACTTTACGCGGAAGCGGCCGTCCTGTGGCACGCGCCGCTCCGAGATATCGAGCTCGCTCATCACTTTGATACGAGAAATGATTGTCGAGTGGTGCTCCTTGGCGATTGGCGGCATGGCTTGCGTGAGTACGCCGTCAATGCGGAACTTGATGCAGACCGAGTCATCACGAGTCTCGATGTGAATGTCGCTGGCCCGCCTTTGCAGCGCAGTGAAGATCGTAGTATCGACCAGGCGAATGATGGGGCTGATATCGGCTTGCTGGGTGAGCCGGTCGATAGAAATGCTTTCATCGCCCACCCCGGTTTCATCTTCACGAATCACCGAGAGCGCGAAGCCCTCGCTGGCATCCTCAAGCACGCGCTTGGACTGTTCCGTCTTCTTGAGAATTTCGCTGATCTGCGCCAGCGTGGAAACTTTGGTGACGATGCGCTTGCCCAGCAGCAAGCTGATCTCGTCAATCATCATCAACTGGCTGGGATCGGCAATGGCGATGGCCAGGCGGCCGTCTTCGGTTTCCTCCAGCGGAACGAAGTTGTAGCGGAACATCAGATGGACAGGAATTTTTTTGAACAGATCGTGATGAAGCTGAAAATTGCGCAAGTCAACAAACTGGCAGCGATAGCGCCGCGCGACGTCCTGGGCGCGGTCCAGATCGTCGGAGGGAACCGTAGGGATCAGGGGGTTCCCGTTACCGCCATTTGCCACGACAGTGGTTTTCTTCTCAGCCATTCCTGCCATTCCAAACCTGCCTACCAGGCCGCTTTGCTGCCCGCGCCTTAGTGAATCCCAGAACCAAGAGAAAAGATCGGCAGATAGAGGGAAATCAACACGCCCCCTACGAACACTGCCATGATAATCAGAATCACCGGCTCAATCAGCGCCATGGCGGCGCTCAGCGCCGTCTGGACGTCTTCTTCGTAAAATTCAGCCACCGAATTCAGCATCGCCGGCAAAGCCCCGGTTGACTCTCCGACTTCAATCATTTCCACAGAAAGCTCGGGGAACATCTTCAATTGTTCCAGGCTCCCGGCCAGGGTTTTTCCCTCACGCACCCGGGCGGAGGCTTCCATCACGCCGTTATAGATTTTCCGGCTGCTCATCGATGCGCCCGCGGTTTCCAGCGAAGGCACCAGGGGCAAGCCGCCCGCCAGCAGGGTGGAAAGCATGCGCGAAAAATTGGCCACCTGATATTTCAACAAGATGTCGCCAAACACCGGCATCCTGAGCAGCGCCGAATCGATCGTAGTCGCCCCGCGCTCGGTGTTTTTCCAGCGCCACAGGAGAAACGCAACCAGCACCAACGCAATCAGGGCAAACGGCGCGTATTTTTGCGCCGCAGTTCCTACCGCCAGCATGAATACCGTGATAGCAGGCAAGTCGGCATTAAGATTTTCAAAGAGCTTGGCAAATTGGGGCACTACATAGGTGACCAAGAACACCACCATGAGACATACCATCGTCACCAGCAGGCTCGGATAAACCATAGAAACCGCAAATTTCTTCTTGAACGTCAGCGCCAGCCGCTGATACGCGATATAGCGCGACAGCACTTCTTCCATGTTTCCGCTTTTCTCGCCCGCCATCAGCGTGGTGGTGTAGATTTTCGGAAACACATGCTGGGCGGCAAAGGCGTCTGAAAGCAATTCACCGCTTTTCACTCGTTCGCGAACGTTCTGCAGGAGCGACTGCAGGTGCTTGTCTTTCTGCCGCTTGATCAGCAGGTCCAGCCCGTTCAGAATCGGCAGGCCAGCCTTAATCAGCGTCAGGAACTGCTGATTGAAGATCACGAACTGGGTTTGCCGGATCTTCTTCCGGCCGGGCAACGACAGCTTGCCGCCGGAAAACAGCCCCTTGGGCTTAACCCAGTAGACCAGGTAACCTTGCTGCGCAAACCGCTCCCGAACTTCGGATTCGGAGGTACCGTGCTCAACCTGCTGGGCCAGGTTACCCTGCTCGTCTGCAACCTTTACCAGGAACTCGGCCATAGCGACCTAAACGAACCCCTTGCCACCCAAGTCTAGCATCCAAAAGCATTAAACCTGCGTCAATTCGCGGTAAATAAACGATCTTGACGGTATCCCAAGTAATGCTCATCCATCTCTTGTCGAAGGCTCAGCAACCACTGATAGATAAAGCACTTATCGGCACAAATCTATTCCGCCAGTTCTCCTTCAACCACTTCCACATCGGGAGGAGGAACAAACTTGAAGCGTTGGTCGGAGACGTTGACGTTATCCTCCTGCCCGGTGAAACGGTACTCGGTTACTGCGCCATCCTGCCCTTCAATTGTGATGCGAACGATTCGGCTATCGGGGGAAATCTCCAGCAAGACCTGGCTCACGCGATCCGCCATGGACTTGGGCACACCTCTGAGAACAACGTCCCCGGGAGAGAGAGGCGAGACATCCGGCGCCACGGACAATCCCTGCAACTCTTTCTCCAACCGGGTCTTACCCAGCAGCAAGGCCAGGGGAGAGCGCAGGTCGTCCAGATTCTTCATGGCGATCTTTCTGACTTGCCGGTCACCCGGGACGTAGAACCAAGCCTCATGCCCATCACTCAAAAACAGCTTCTCTGCAGGAGAACGGTATTCCCAGCGCATCTTGCCAGGTTTTTTAAGCCCAA
>Ga0335081_10022751_pt1 | contig 10141 bp, 12 predicted proteins | sample Lox_Sample_35_FD_206713 | JGI IMG/M metagenome (GOLD analysis project Ga0335081, IMG submission 206713) | Soil microbial communities from Loxahatchee National Wildlife Refuge, Florida, United States - Lox_Sample_3.5 | ecosystem: Environmental > Terrestrial > Soil > Wetlands | place: USA... | reverse complement strand
CGGTGGTGATGACGCCCAAGGGCGCGTCGCCCATGTTGGGCAGTTCTTCGTCGGTGACGATGTCCTGCGGCCCCACCAGCTTGATGCCCGCCGCCTTGAGGCCGAGATCGGCATAGGCCTTCATGAGCGCGGTCGCCTCCTGGCCGGCGGGGACGAAGACGTAGAGGACGTCGGGCTTCGCGTCCTTGACGCGCTGCAGGAAGGGCGCGAAATCGAGATTGATCACGGGCATGCGCAGCGCGCCGACGATCTCGCCGCCCGCATCCTTGAAGCCCTTGGCGAAGCCGGCTTCGCCGTCATAACCCGGCTGGAAGTCGCTGACGAGCGTCATGCCGCGCTTGCCGAGATGGTCCGCCGCCCAGCGGCCGAGCGGCAGCGAGAGCTGCCAATGGGTGAAGGAGACGCGCGCCACATAGGGCGAAAGCCGCGTCGTGGTGACGCCGGCGGCGTTCATCACCACGAAGGGGATCTTGGCCTCGGCGGTGAGCGGCGCGATGGCATTGGCGGCGGGCGTGCCGACGACGCCCGCGAGGATGCGCACATGATCGCGGGTGATGAGTTCCTGCGCCAGGCGCTTCGCCACATCGGCCCTGAAGGTGTCGTCGCGGCGGACGAGCTCGAGCGTCACCCCCGGCGGCAGATCGCTTGCATGCTCCTTGACGTAAAGCGCGATGCCCTTGTCGATCTGGCCGCCGAGCGAGGCCTGCGGGCCCGAATAGGTCAAGATCACGCCGACCTTTACCGTCTCGGCAGAGGCCGCCGCGACGGCGGCGCCCGCGAGCGCCGCCGTCAGGGTCGCCAGCAGCCCACGCCGCCGCATTCCGCTACTTCGGCGGGTTCATTTCCTTCCAGGGGTCCTTGGTCATGGGCAGGGTCTCGAACTCGACATTGGCGAGCTCCTCGCCCTGCTTCTCCACCTTCCGGATGTAAATGTGCTGGACGATGTCGCGCGTGTCGGGGTCGATCATGATCTCGCCGCGCGGGCTTTCGCTCTTCCAGCCCTTGAGCGCCGCCATCACCTTATCGGGTGCGACGGCGCCGTTGGTGGCTTTGATGGCGGCATAGATGGCGGCCATGGCGTCCCAGCCGCCCACCGCCATGAAGCCCGGATGGACCTTGTCGCCATAAGCCTGCTTCCACGCCTTGACAAAGGCGACATCCGCCGGGCGCTTAGCCGCGTTCGAGTAGGTGCCGACGGTGATGACTCCAAGCGGTTCCTGGCCCATGTTCGGCAGCTCCTCATCGGGCACGATGTCCTGTGAGCCGATCATCTTGATGCCGAGCGCCGCCATGCCGAGATCGGAATAGGCCTTGAAAAGCGCCGTCGCCTGCTTGCCCGAGGGCACGAAGACGAAGACGGCGTCGGGCTTGGCGTCCTTGACGCGCTGCAAATAGGGCACGAAGTCGGGGTCCTTCAGCGGAATGTTGACGCTGTCGACGATGGTGCCGCCGGCCTGCTTGAAGCCCATGGTGAAGGCTTCCGCCGCCTCATGGCCCGGCGCGAAGTCGCTGACCGCGACATAGACTTTCTTGAGCCCGCCTTTCTCCGCCGCCCATTTGCCGAAGGGGAGGCATTCCTGCCAGAGGGTGAAGGAGACGCGCGCGACATAGGGCGAGAGTCGCGGCAGCACGGCGGCCGCGGCGTTGGTGACGATGAAGGGCACCTTCGCCTCGGCGGTGAGCGGCGCGATCGCCAGGGCATTGGGCGACCAGATGCCGCCGGTGAGGAATTGGACGTGATCGCGCGTGATAAGCTCTTGCGCCAGCCGCTTGGCGGTCTCGGGATTGGGTCCGGTGTCGTCGCGCGGCAGCAGCTCCACCGTCGTCCCGGCCGGCAGCTCCTTCTCGTGCTCCTTCATGTAGAGCCGGATGCCCTTCTCGGTCTGGTCGCCGAACGAGGCGCCGGGCCCCGAATATGTCGCGATGAGCCCGATCTTGATGGTTCCCGCCGTTGCCGGCAGCGCTGCCGCGGCGAGCAGCGCCCCCAGCGCCAGCGCCAAGATTCTCTGCTTCATTCGTGCCTCCCTCTTGCCGTCGCCGGTTCGCGCCGGCGCCTTGTCGTGAACCGTCGCCACTATAGCTGTCCATCGCCGGAACCGGCAACGGCCGCCCTAAGCGATCGTCTTAGGTCCAACGGTTTCCCGCCCGCGCGGAGTGGGTGGCGCGAATAGCAGGGTGAAGGCCGGGGGCGAGGGGGAGCTCTCGACGAGCCGACCCGATTACTCCCCAGCGTTCCCCGCTGATCCCCGCATCGCCTTTTCTCCTGTTTTGTATCCTGGCGCGCTAAAGCTTCACCAGTTGTTTGCCGAAATTCTCGCCCTTCAGCAGGCCGATGAAGGCGCGGGGCGCGTTTTCGAGGCCTTCCGTCACCGACTCGCGGTATTTCACCTTGCCGTCCCGCACCCATTGGCCGAGCTGGCGCAGCGCCTCGGGCCAGCGCTGCATGTGATCGGAGACGATGAAGCCCTGGAGACGGATGCGCATGCCGACCGCCATCATGAGGTTCTTGACGCCGTAGCGCTCGGTCGCGTTGTACTGCGAGACCATGCCGCAAAGCGGGATCCGCGCGAAAGGGTTGCAGCGCAGCAGCACCGCATCGAGGAGCGGGCCGCCGACATTCTCGAAATAGACGTCGATGCCCTTGGGTGCCGCGGCGGCCAGCGCGGCATCGAGATCGCCGGCGCGATGGTCGATGCAGGCGTCGAAGCCCAGCTCCTTCACCACGAAGTCGCATTTCTCCTTGCCGCCGGCGACGCCGACGACGCGGCAATCCCGGAGCTTCGCGATCTGGCCGACGACGCTGCCGACCGCACCCGAGGCGGCCGACACGACCACGGTCTCGCCCGCTTTCGGCTGGCCGATGTCGAGGAGCCCGACATAGGCCGTGACCCCCGGCATGCCGACCACGCCCAAATGCGCCGAGGGCGGCGCCAGGTTTGTGTCGATCTTGCGCAGGTTGCTGCCGTCGGAGACCGCGTATTGCTGCCAACCGACGCGGCCCGCGACCCAATCGCCCTTGGCGAATGTCGCGCTCCGGCCTTCGATCACCTCGCCCACGGTCTCGCCGGTCATGACCTCGCCCAGCTCGACCTTGGCGGCATAGGAGCGCGCATCGTTCATCCGGCCGCGCATATAGGGATCGAGCGACAGGTAGCTGTTCTTGATCAGCACCTGGCCTTCGCCCGGCTTCGGCACCGGCGTTTCGACGATGCGAAAATCGCTCTCCTTCACCCAGCCCGTCGGGCGGTTGGCGAGCAGCACCTGCTTGTTGGCGGCCATCGGGATCTCCCTTGCTCTCTCGTTGCCGATTACCCTAGCCCCTCCGCGGCGGCGATGGCGCAGCGACCCTTAACCCGGCGTGCCGCGCGCGGTGAAGTCGCCGCTCGTCACGCTTTCGCGGTAGTGGTCAAGCGCCCAGCGCACCGAGGGAAAGGCCAGCTCGTCCCAGGGGATCTCGTCCCAGCCGAAGAGCTTTACCTCGAGGCTCTCGGGCCCGGCGGCGAATTCCATCGCCTCGAGATGCGCGCGATAGATTACTTGGACTTGGCTGATGCGGGGAATGTCGTAGACCGCGAGCAGGCCGTCGATGACGATGCGCGCCTGCGCTTCTTCCCACGCCTCGCGCATTGCGCCCGCCGCCGTCGCCTCGTTGAGCTCGAGATAGCCCGCCGGCAGCGTCCAGAAGCCGTGCCGCGGATTGATCGCGCGGCGGCAGAGGAGAAAGCGCTCTTGCCAGAGGCAGACCGAGCCGACGATGATCTTCGGATTCTCGTAGTGGATGAAGCCGCAATCCGGGCAAACCATGCGCTCGCGGTTGTCGCCTTGGGGTATGGCGAGGACGCTGGGACCGCGGAGCGCGGGAGAATTGGTCATCGGCCGAGCCCCCTTGCGGGGCCTGGGCTCAGACGAAAAGGTCGAGCAACCGTCCGCGGGTCTGGCTGTGGTGCTGCGAGCGCTGCGACTGCGGCGGCTGTTGCAGATCGGCACGACCGCTGTCGCGATTGGCGGTCACGCGCCGCGCCGGCTCGAGCGGTGCGGCCGGCGCAGCCACCGGGCCGGCGACCGGCAGCGCCGGCGACACGGTGCCTTGTGCCGGCTGGGCGATTCCGGCGGTTGGCAGAACCTGCAACATAGCGCAGCATATCATCAAATATCGTTGTTAAGCAAGGGATTAGCGGGATCATGGTTAACGCTTGAGCGCCGCTACGCCGGGGAGCTCGCGGCCTTCCAGCCATTCGAGAAAAGCGCCACCGGCGGTCGAGACATAGCTGAGTTTCTCGGCGGCAGCGGCGTGCGCCAGCGCCGCCACGGTGTCGCCGCCGCCGGCGACGCTGAGCAGCGTGCCGGCCGCGGTGAGCGCCGCGACACGACGGGCTACTGCCGTTGTGCCGGCATCGAAAGGCGGCGTCTCGAAGGCGCCCAGCGGCCCGTTCCAGATGAGCGTGCGGCATTGGCCGAGCCGCTCGCCGATCGCGGTGACGGTGGCGGGGCCGATATCGAGAATCATCGCATCGGGCGGTACGCGGTCGATCGGCACCACGCGGGTTGCGGCGCCGAGCGCACGCGCCTCGGCGACGACGGCGTCGACGGGCAGCATCAGCGTGCAGCCGGCCGCCGCCGCGCGGGCGATCAAATCCCGCGCCATCTCGGCCATGTCGCGCTCGCAGAGCGACTTGCCGACGGCGATACCTTGCGCGAAGAGCAGCGTATTGGCCATGGCGCCGCCGACCGCCAGCACGTCGACCTTGCCGGTGATGAAGCCCAGCAGATCGAGCTTGGTCGAGACCTTGGCGCCACCGATGAGCGCCGCCACCGGATGCTGCGGCGTCTCCAGTGCCTTGCTCAGCGCCTCGAGCTCGGCCTGCATCAACCGTCCCGCCGCCGCCGGCAGCAGATGCGCCAACGCTTCCGTCGAGGCATGCGCGCGGTGCGCCGCGGAAAAGGCGTCGTTGACGTAGAGATCGCCGAGCGCCGCGAGCCGCGCGGCAAAGCCGCGGTCGTTGGCTTCCTCTTCCGGATGGAAGCGCAGATTCTCGAGCAGCGCCACGTCGCCGTCGCCGAGCGCCGCGACGACGCGCTCGGCGGCGGGCCCGACGCAGTCCTCGGCGAAGGCGACGGGGCGACCGATCGCCGCAGCCAGCGGCGCCACCAGCGGCTTCAGCGAGAAGGCGGGATCGGGCTTCCCTTTCGGCCGGCCGAAATGCGACATCGCGACGACGCGGGCGCCGCGCTCGGCGAGCGCCTTGATGGTGGGCGCGAGCCGCTCGATCCGCGTCGCGTCGGTGACATGTCCCGCCGCCATCGGCACATTGAGGTCGGCGCGCAGCAGCACGCGCTTGCCGCGCGGCGCGAGGTCGTCGATCGTCTTGAAGGCTGCCATATCGGCCGCAGTCCTAGCGGCTTGGCAGCCGCTGCGTCAATTTGTCGAGCGCTGAATAACGCATGGAAACTGGTAGAATAAGCACCATGGCCAGGCCACTCGAAAAGATCGCCTACCACGCCGCGCAGCGTCTGCGCGTTTCCTGGTATACGGGCCAGAAATGGCTGAGCGCGCAACTCACCGAGCGCGTCGCCGCGTCTCCCGAGCTCCGGGCGCGCATGCCTGAACGCAGCCGCATCCTGGCCGATCTGCGCGCCCTCATCGACCAGGAGTGGCGCAATATCGAGGAGGGCTGCTACGCCCTGCCGGAGGATCTCGTGAGCCGTCCCTTGACCGCGCTCGCGCGCGCCGGCCGCTATTTCGCCGATCTCCCGGTCGTCGACCGCCGCCGGCGCGCCGACGCCAATGACGAGATATTTCGCGCCACGCCGCCAGGCGACTATCCCCGCTACTTCCTGCAGAATTTCCATTACCAGACCGACGGCTATCTGAGCCGTCGCTCGGCCGAGCTCTACGACCATCAGGTGGAAGTGCTGTTCGGCGGCGCCGCCGATGCGATGCGGCGCCAGGCGCTGGTGCCGCTCCGGCGCGTGCTGCGCGAGCGCGGCGTCAGGGGTGCACGGCTCATTGACCTTGCCTGCGGCACGGGCCGCTTCTTGCGCGAAGTGAAGCGGAATTATCCGCGTCTTGCCGTGACGGCGCTCGATCTGAGCCCCTTTTATCTCGACGAAGCGCGGCGCGCCTTGGCGCCTTGGCCGGACGCGGCCTTCATCGCCGCACCCGCCGAGCGCGTGCCGCTCGCCGATGGCAGCGCCGATGTCGTCACCTCGATCTTCCTCTTCCACGAGCTCCCCGCGAAAGAGCGCCGCCAGGTGGCGCGGGAGATGGGGCGGCTCTTGGTCGCGGGCGGCGCCGCAATCCTCGTCGATTCCATTCAGCTCGGCGATGTTCCTGACTACGACGCGCTGGTCGAATTTTTCCCCCAGGCCTTTCACGAGCCCTACTACGCGCAGTACGCCCGCGAGGACCTCGTCGCGCTCTTCGCTGCGGCGGGTCTGACGCTTGAAGAGAGCCGCGTCGCCTATTTCGCCAAGGTCATGACCTTGCGAAAATCGGACAACAGCGGACACACGGACGACCGATAGCCTCCGTCGTCCGACCTCTGTCGCCTGATTCAAGCGTCGCTCGGCGGAACCCAGGGGATGCGCGCCACCTCGATGCCCTCATCGGCGAGCTCTTGCGATTCCGTGTCGGTCGCCTCGCCATAGATGCCGCGCGCATCGGCCTCGCCGCGATGGATGCGGCGCGCCTCGTCGGCAAAGCGCGGTCCGACATAGTCGCAATTGGCCTCGACGTGCTTGCGCATCTGCTGCAGCATCCGCCGCATTTCCTCGGGGGACGGCGGTGCGGCGTTGCCGGCGCGAGCGAGGCGCGGTGCCATCGGCGCCTTCTCGATGGCGCTGTTGCCGCATTCGGGGCAGGCGATCTCGCCGCGCGCGGTTTGGCGCTCATAGGCGGCGCCGTCGCGGAACCACGCCTCGAATTCATGCTCGGCAGAGCAGCGAAGCTTGAACAGGATCATGGTAACATTGTATCAGGTTCGAAGACACTTGTCCGCCTGGAGCCCTTGGACACTCCGCAGAACACCCCGCCCTCTCCCTGGGTCCGCCGCTTCCTGCCGCTGCTGCGGCCCAAGGGCCGCGTCCTCGATCTCGCTGCGGGCGGGGGAAGGCACACCCGGCTGCTGCGCGAGGCCGGTCATCGGGTCGTCGCCGTCGACCGCGACGTGGCAGGGCTGAGCGCCCAGTGGGCGAGCGATTCTCTATGCGAAATCACGGAGATGGATCTCGAGGATGGCGGTCCCTGGCGGCTTGGCGGCGGCTATGACGCGATCGTTGTCACCAACTATCTCCATCGCCCGCTGCTACCGGCGCTTGCTCCGGCGCTGACGGAGGGCGGTGTCCTGATCTACGCCACTTTCATGACCGGGCAGGAGCGCTTCGGCCGGCCGACCAACCCCGATTTCCTGCTGCGCCCGGGCGAGCTCCTCGCCGCCTTCATGCCCCTGCTCGCCATCGTCGCCTTCGAGCAAGGCGAGGTGAGAATGCCCGGCCCGGCGATGGTTCAGCGCCTAGCCGCGGTGAACGGCGAGATCGGGCAGCTTCCGCAGTAAGGTTACTCCGCCGCCCGCGCGCCCGGCTCCTGCGCCGAGGCATAGGGCCGGTCATGGTTCAGCGACGGCACGGCGCGGCGCGCTTCCGCGACCTTGGCAGGATCGATCTCCGCGCCGATGAAGCCGGTGCCGTCGGGCGCTTCCGCCAGAATCTCGCCCCAAGGTGCGACGATGAGCGAGTGGCCGTAGGTCTTACGTCCCTCGGCGTGCTCGCCCCATTGCGCCGGGGCGAAGACGAAGCAGCCGTTCTCGATCGCCCGCGCCCGCATCAGCACGTGCCAATGGGCGCGTCCCGTGGGCACGGTGAAGGCCGAGGGAATGGCAAGGAAGTCGGCACCCGCCTGCGCCAGGCCGCGATAGAGATGCGGAAAGCGCAAGTCGTAGCAGACGGTCATGCCGAGCACGCCCCAGGGCAGCTTCGCCGTGGCGGCGGCATCGCCCGGCCGGAAGGCATTCGATTCGCGATAGCTCTCGCCGCCCGCAAGCTCCACGTCGAACATGTGAATCTTGTCGTAGCGCTGCACAATCGCGCCGTCGGGGGCGATGAGGAAGGAGCGGTTGGCGAGGCGCTCGTCATCGGCGCGCCGCACCACCATCGAGCCCAGCAGCAGCCAGGCGCCGGTCTCGCGCGCGAGGTCGCGGCCGGCGGCGAGCATGGCATGGGAAGCCTCGTCCTTGGCTTTGGCGATGCGCAGCGGTCGTTTCGGCTCCATCATGTCGCTCACTTCGGGCGTCATGATGAAGTCGGCGCCGTCGGCGCGCGCGGCGCGAACCAAGTCGCGCAAGGCGGCGATGTTGGGCTCGACGTCGCGCGCCGAGGAGAGCTGGATGCAGGCGGCTTTGAAGGGGCGCGTCACGTCACGACGGCCGGAGGCCGAGCTTGGCGTCGAGCTTGCCGGCGCGGTCGAGCGCCAGAAGCTCGTCCGAGCCGCCGATATGCTCGCCGTCGATAAAGATCTGCGGCACGGTCTGGCGGCCGCCGGCACGCTTCACCATTTCGTCGCGCTTCGAGCTGTCCTCGATCACGTCGATATTGACGTAATCGACGCCCTTCTTCTCGAGCAGGCTCTTCGCCCGCGCGCAATAGGGACAAAACAGCGTCGAATAGACCTCAACTCGTGCCATGACTGCTCCAGCCAAAGGTTCTGCCACCCGCACGATCTAGTGAAACACGAGGGTAAATCAAGCGATTTCTCGTCCTCTAAGCTATGCTCCCGCGGCAAAAGGAAGGCTTAACGCAAACGACGCGGAGGCTTCGCGGAGGACGTGGAAGACGGAAAATCGCCTGGCTCGGAGCGCCGGGCGCAACCCTCACTCACCATCGCCGGAGTCGCTCGTCGCCGGCTCGACCAAGCACATTCATGTCGACGGTGCCGACGCGATACCGTGAGGCGTTGATCTGATACACGGGGGCGCAGCGCTCCGACTGATCGCGCCACTGCAAGCAGAGAGAGCCGTCTTGGGCGATGCGCCAGTGTCCGTATTCCGCCGTCGTGCCGTTGATCGCGGCGACGCCGCTGCCGGCGAAGTGAATGTACGAGATCTGCCCGTTCTCCGTTGCGACCACGGTTCGCCCGACGATCTGCTGACGGAGCACCACCGGCGACACGGGCTGGTCGAGCTCGGCCTGATCGACGCATCCGCTGAGCCACAACGCGGCAACGGCCGCGGCCCGAGGCAGCACGATGGCAATGCGACGCGTCAAATAGACCTCCTCACGCGCTGAGGCAAACCCAGCCGACTATCCCTCCTGCCGCACCGTCCGCGCCAAAGTGAGGACATCGACGCCGGCGGCGCCGGCGCGGCGCAGCACCCGCGCGCATTCGCTCACGGTTGCACCGGTCGTGAACACGTCGTCGATGAACAGCACGCGCAGGCCCTTGACGCGACGCCCGGGTCGAAGCGTGAAGGCGGCTCTGACGTTGCGCTCGCGCTGCGCAGCGTTGCGCTTGCCTTGCGACGGCGTGCGCCGCCGGCGGATCAGCCAATCGGCGCCGACCGCAGGACCGCCGGCGGCCGCGAGCGCATGCGCCGGGGGCGGCTGCCGTGCGCAGGCGCCGCAGAGCGTAGCGTCGCCGAGATCGAACTCGAAAGGGATGCCGCAACAGGCACAGCACGGCGTGCCGAGAAAAGTGATGGCGCCCCAGCAGGTCGCGCAGAGCGTGCCTGTCGCGCCGACCGTCGTGCCGCAAGCAAGGCAGCGCGGCGGCAGTACTACGTCGAGCGCCGCGCTGGCGATCCGCCGCAGCGTCGAGGGTCGGGCGAGAGTTTGCATCCTTGGCATGTGAGCGCGGCGCCCGGCCCCTGTCAATCGCCGGTTGTGGCGCCGTGTCTCCGGCTATGCCATATAGCCGCACATGTCCGATCCCCACATCTTCGACCGAAGCGCGGTGCGCCGTCATCGTGCCCGCGCCGCGCGTGATCCGCGGGCGGCCGAGTTTCTCGCCGTCGCATCGGCGGAGCGGCTCGCCGATCGGCTCGACGACGTCGCGCGGCGCTTTCCCCTTGCTCTCGACCTCGGCTGCCGCGATGGCGTGCTGGCGCGCGTGCTGGGCGGACGGGGCGGGATCGCCACGCTCCTTCACGCC
>Ga0335081_10022750_pt1 | contig 10141 bp, 16 predicted proteins | sample Lox_Sample_35_FD_206713 | JGI IMG/M metagenome (GOLD analysis project Ga0335081, IMG submission 206713) | Soil microbial communities from Loxahatchee National Wildlife Refuge, Florida, United States - Lox_Sample_3.5 | ecosystem: Environmental > Terrestrial > Soil > Wetlands | place: USA... | reverse complement strand
CCGCTCATCCCGGGCAACGCAAGCGGCGCAATCCGGGGCAGGAGGCGGCAGAGCGGACACAAGCCACGATCATCCAGAGCCGGCCCTCCGTAAGCAAAACGACACGCCGAGCCGGCCAGCAGAACCTCCCACAAGCACAACCCGACACCGGAATACGCACAGCCAGTGGAGGGGGTGAATGCTTACCGGAGCTGCAATCAAGATGGCGTGTTCCATGGCGAGATTCAAGAAGGGCCGCGGCATGTGGCTGGCGGTCCGCGCCTTTATTGACGGCCGCAATGCTGTAGCTTTCGAGCGCGAACGTAGGGCCACATTGCTGATGGTACCCCCGATGCAGCAAGCCGGGACTGTTATTTATGACAGTCGGCCTGATGGAAGCGTTCTCAGCATTCAGATTCCGGCAGACCAGGTTGTCGTGTACACGGCAGCCCTTCAGCCTCGTTCCTCTGCCCCGGTAATCTCAGGTGATCAGGGCAGCCCGGCCATGGGCATCGAGAAGTAGTCGGCATCCTCGCAATCCCGGGAAAGCAGGAGATTAATCCCGCGGTTCGATTGTTATGGCAGCGCGGAGACGGCCGAGGACTTCCTCGATATCAGTGTCATCGCAAGGCCGCTCGAATGAGTGCCCGGCCGCCCGCAGCTGGTCGTAGTGTGCGGGCCGCGTGGCGTCCTTCCCGAGCCCAAGGCGATTGCGCAGCCAGAGCAGGATGATCCCAAGGAGACCGCATAGGAAGTCCACGATGTGCTCCTCCTCACGCATCCCATCAGCTCGAGCTAGGGAATGGTACTTGCCCGCCGCCTCACTCCTCGAGGCAAGCGCATACGGCATCGAACTCACCTCCTGTCAACGGTCAGCGTCCTCCATGAGGCCAGCAGCAAACCGTGTTCCCGCCTCATGATCATGTGCCCGCGGCTACGGTAGCTGCGGACCGTGACAAGCTTGATGCCCATCACCTCGGCAATCTCCTGATCCGTGTAATCCGCGAGATCCATCAGCAGCACCTTGTACGGTCCTTTGTGCTTGGCCGCCAAAGTCCGGCCCAGCGCCTTACGTGCCTCGCGATATGCCCGCTGGCGGTCGAGCATGTCGGCACCGTGCGACGGCTCCCCGGCGGGCTGATACGTGCGGTCGAAGCTAATCTCGGGAAGCTCGCCGACCGCCCGCTCAGGATCACGAGCTCTCCGGCGGAATTCATCAAGAGCCTTACGAGTCATCGTCTTGATCATCCATCCCTCTTGCTGGAATGGTACCAGGCTCCGGAGAGTGGGCCAATGATCATCTGACGCGGCCTTGATGAGGGCGTGATGAACACATTCTTGGGCTAGCGCGTAGTCGCCAGCACAGAGGCGTTCAGCCCGGTGCCCCAAAGGCTCGAACGTGCGTTTGACCATCTCCTCAAATACTGCGGTCTCGGTCTGAACAAACTCGAATCGGAGCTCTCGCGGATTGCGCACCAGGAATCACCCCAAATAAAGGGAGGTAGGGTTTCGACCCTTCCCGGCGCGCGGGGATCCTGCGGCCGGAGCAGGGCAGCTGCCTGCAATGCAGGCGCGGGGAACGAACGATGGAGAGAACGCGCATTGTCCCACTTTCTCCAAATCGGAGGACCGCGCACCTCCACACACTTGCCCCAGCCGTCACTGCAGCTGCCCAACTCTTCGTCTTGTGAGATGATATTTATTACATAACAGTTAATCGCTATCGTGTTAAGTCGGATGCGCCATATTATGAGTGGTTTGACCAGCGTTCGCGCCACAACGCTGATGGAATCAGATAGCGCAGCAAGAACCTTCGCCAACGCTCGCCAGTCCAGTTTGCTCATCACTGCTCCTCACCGACTGCGCGGCCCCACCCCTGTCTACGGCAAGACAACGCTCGCGCCCGGCTCATGACGCTCATACTAAGAACGTAATGTCTCGCCACGATGTTGCACGGCGGCAACGACCCGCCTGCCGGGCGTTCAGCTTGGGGCTTGCGGCCGCCGGTGTGGCGGTGGACCCGGGCGGCTTCGAGGTCGTCGCTCGTACCGTGCCCTCTACGATCAGCTCGCGCTGGAACTCATCGATCGCGCCGAGGATGCGGAAGATTACCGGTGTCGGATAACGGTCGATTCCCGACACCTACAGGTCCCGTTAGTCCCATAGGCGCGCTGTCTTGTCGTGGCTGGCGGTGGCGAGCAGGGTCCCGTCCGGGCTGAACGCCACCCCCAGGACCGGGTCGGTGTGGCCGGTGAGGGTGCGCAGGTGCTCGCCGGTGGCCGGGTCCCACAGCCGCGCCGTCTTGTCGTGGCTGGCGGTGGCGAGCAGGGTCCCGTCCGGGCTGAACGCCACCCCCAGGACCGGGCCGGTGTGGCCGGTGAGGGTGCGGGCCAGGCTTGATGGCGGGACTGTGGCCGCAGTCGGCGGGGGCTGCGCTGCCCGTGCACCTGGCCGGTCAGCAGGCCTGTCCCAGCGCGAGCCGCCGCCTGCCGCGTCCGGGCTGACGGTGCCGCCGGGCTGGCCACCGCGAGTGCTGCCGGTGCCTTGGCGGCCGGTTTCTTCGGCTGAGGCCGGAAGGGTGAACAGGCGAGTTTCGTGTCCGCGGAGGTATAGCACCGGGGTAACCCATTCCAGGGTGCGGTCCTAAGCCCGAGGATCGCGACCCGGCCGCTGGAGACGGCGTCATCGACGCCGCGGCCGCGGGCAATCGCGGCGTAAAAGCCGGCTCGGTCCGCCGTCCCTTCAAGGCGTTCAGAATCGTCTTGCATCGGGTGCAACGATGCCCTCAAGCGGATGCCGCTACAGGGCCTGTGACGAGGATCGGTACAGGATCCTGAGCGTCACGTGACGCCTCGCTGCGCGCCGACACCGTCGTCCCCTCGGCGATCCTGCGCACCCTGCAACGCGGCCCTGCCCCTTCCGGCCTCGCCCGCGCCCTGGCCGAACTCGGCCGGGGAATCTACCAGGCCGGGCAGGAAAGCCAACTCGACAGCGGCATCATGGTCAACGTCATCGTCCTCTGGCAGACGGTCTACACCCAGGCCGCCCTTGAACATGTCGCCGACAGCGGATACCCACTCGACCCTTCCGACGTGGCCCGGCTTACCCCGCTCGGCCACCTTACGATCAACCTCGATGGCCGGTACCGGACCACCAGCCGACCACCCACCACCGGACTCCGGCCGCTACGAACCGGCTGACTCAGGATCCTGTACCGATCCTCATCACAGGCCCAATGGCCGAATGGTTACGGTGCGGTAGCCAATGGCGGGTCTCGCCTCAATCCCAGGGGCGTCACGCGACCCCATGCCGCTTCGCCATCTGGCGGCCCATGGCGAAGGCCGGGCTGTGCGCGACGGTCTCCTCCCCAAGGCGAGGAGACACGGCGTATATGACATCGACGACGGCCCCCGCCGGACCGGCCGATACCACCTCGGGAGCGTCCCGGTCGATGGCCTTGGCCACCGAACGGGCCACCTTGCGGGAGGTCGTGGAGACGCCAGCGCGCCGGACCTGGCGGAGGTCGTCCGGCGTCGCCAGGTTGGCGAACATCCCGTCGTCGACCACAAGCCCCGGACACACGGTGGACACGCCGACGCCGGTGCCACGCAGCTCAAGCCGCAGCGAGAAGCTCCAGCCAAGCAGCGCATGCTTCGCCCCGGCGTACACGCTGTCCCACGGCCCGGCGCCTTTGCCGAACACCGACGACACGTTGACCACCTGGCCCCGTCCCCGAGCGAGCATCCCGGGCAGCACGCGGCGGGTGAGGAGCATCGGCGCCTGGACATCGACGGCCAGGAGCTGGGCGATGTCCTCGTCGGAGTGGGTGGCGAACGCACCGATGCGCTCGATCCCCGCGTTGTTCACCAGGACATCGATGGGCCCGAGGTCGCCCTCCACGGCCTGCACCAGCCGCTCCCGGTCCTCGGCCCTGGTGACGTCGGTGGGAACCGCGATGGCCCTGCCTCCGCCAACCTCGATCTCCTTCTTGAGGACCTGGAGATCCTCGCTGGAGCGGGCCGCGAGCGCCACGTGGGCTCCCCGCCCGGCTAGCTCAAGGGCGATCATCCGCCCCAGACCTCGAGAGCCCCCGGTCACGACAACGGTCGCCCCTCGCAGCTGGATGGCCACTGGGATCACCTCCACTGGGCTGTGTTGCTCGTCCACTATGAGCCGATCGCGCAACCAGGCCAGAGGCAAAGGTCCTTCACTGGCCGGGACTCCTGTCACTGCAGGAGTGGGTCAGGGTGAGCTTTACCAGCGACGCGCTCGGCTCGGACGGGAATGTGCTGGAGGTGCCCGCCTACGACAGGACAATCACACTCGGGGTGTAGCCGGTTTCCCCTGCGGCGTAGCCCGTCCATGAGCAGGTCCGGCAACCGCCCGACTTGGTCGCGCTGGTCTGGACCGCAGGCAAGGAAGACGCCGACGATGCCGACCATGCCGGCGACCACGTCCTGTGCGGGTACGTCGTCGCGGAGTGTATCGTCGGCAATTCCGGCGTCGAGCAGGGCCTGTACGGCGACGGACATCTTCCACAACGCCCTCGACATCATGGACGTCGTCCGCAAGCTGGTCGCCGAGGGCTGGCTCATCACCGCCGACCAGCTGGGCGCGATGTCGCCATACCTCCGCGGCCACATCAGCCGGTTCGGCGCCTACGCCACCGACGACCTCACCCGCCAGCCCGAAGCGTTCAACCCGGTGCTCAAGGAAGTCGACTTCAGCGCACCCGCTCTGGCCGCAGCCGCCTGACAGCCATCCCCGTGACGGGCGCAGCCCTGCCGCGTTCTCAGCGGATAACTGCCATTATCCGCTGAGTGAGAGTAGGATCTCAGCGGATACTGACGCTCCCGGCGGGCCGGAAGCGGTGACGGAACTCAGCGGATAACAAGGAGCGTGCCGTGTACGGGGACAAGGCCTACGCCGAGCTCGGCATCCCTGACCCTGCCCCGTGCCCGCCCTGGTGCCAGGGGAAGCACGGCGGCTCGCACGCCGGGCCCGGCCGCGAGGCCGTGACCTTCCACGGGGCGAGCGTCATCGGCGGCGCCGCGGTGGTGAACGGCGAGGTCGTTACCCACGGCATGAACTGGGCCGAGCACTTCGAGGACGGCATGTGGCAGCCTCCCCGGGACACGGACGTCGTCGTGTTCCTCGAGGTCGGGACTGACTACGTCCCAGTCGACGCGACGGAGCGGAACATGGCCGGGCTGGCCGCGATCGCCCGGCTGATCTCACCGGACGTCGAGGACCGGCTCCGGCAGGTCCGGCAGCTGCTCGGGGAAACCCGCGACGCCCGGCAGGCCGTCCCGCACGACGCCCGGTGACCGCGCCCGTCGTCCCGCTCCGGCCCGCCGGCGACGCCGCGGCGGCCGCCGCCGGGTACCTCGCAGTGCAGGGCCGGCACCTCGACCGGTGCAAGCTGGCGGCCCGCACCGTCCGGGTCTACAAGCGCCAGGCCGCCGCGTACGCCGCCTGGCTGGCCGCCAACGCCGGTGCCCACGGCGACGCGTTCACCGACCTGGTCGGCGCCGAGGCAGCCGTCACCGCGTGGAAGCGGGACATGCTCACCGCCCGGTCCAGCCCGTCGACGGTCAACCAGGCACTGGCCGCCGTCACGCTGATGTACGAGCAGTCCGGCCTCCGGATCGCCGTCAGGCGGGTCCGCATCCCCAGGCCTGGCGAGCCTGACGCGCTCACCCGCCAGCAGGAGGCCGCCCTGCGCCGCGCTGGCGCGCGGCGCGGTCCTCGTGATTCCGCGATCATCGCGGTGCTGCTGGACGCCGGCGCCCGGGTCGAGGAGTGCGCCCGGCTGGATGCCGGGGACTTCGCGATCACCGCCCGTACCGGCGAGGTCCGCCTGCACGGCAAGGGCGACGAGGTCCGCTCCGTCCCGCTGGCCCGCCGCGCCCGCGAGCTGGTCTCGGCATGGCTGGACGTGCGCGGCCGCCACCCCGGCCCGGCATGGACCGGGCAGCGCGGCCGGCTCACCACCTCCGGCATCACCCAGGTCGTGCTCGCCGCCGGCGGCGAGGCAGGAATCCCCGGACTGCGCCCCCACCGATGCCGGCACACCTTCGCCACGCGGCTCCGGCAGGGCGGGGCCGACCCCGCCCAGGTCCAGGCATTGCTCGGTCACGCCTCACTCGACACCGCGGCCAGGTACTTCAGAGCCGGATCAGCCGAGAACGCCGAAGTCATCGAGCGCATTTTCAGCGACTAGCAGGCCGCTGACCAGCCCATTGCCGTTTTCCGCCGTACTTGGTCTGCCCCCGCTGGTGTTCCGCCGCCGTCCGACCGGCGCGGGCGCAGGCGCGGGCGCAGGCATGGACCCAGCTGTGGTTCGGCGGCGAGCTCGCCCCCCGCGAGCCGGCCGCGGGGTCGGCGATGCTGCCGGGCGGCCGCCGCGGCATGCCCGGCATGTCGCTTGGCATCTCAAGCGATAGCTTGGTATAGTTAGCAACGGGAGCGGGTCAGGAGGCAACGTCATGGCCACCACCGTCCGGGAGGAGCAGGAAAAGTTCCTGCCCACCCTCCGCAAGGGCCAGGAGATCGCGCTGGATGCGCTCAAGACCCTGGTCGAGACCATCCAGTTCATCACCCCCAGGATGCCCGCCGTCCGGGTGCCGCTCGCCGGCCGGCTGCCGGCCCCGCACGAAGTCGTGGCCGGCGGTTACGACTTCGGCGAGCACCTGCTGGCCAACCAGCGGCAGTTCGCCGACGAGGTGATCACGGTAACGTCCCCGCTGCTGCCCGGCCGGGCAGGCAAGCCCGCAGCCGCCCGGTGAGGCCCGGGTCCGCGGAAGCCCGCCGCGGCCCGCGGGCAGGACCAGGTCGCGGCGGCCCCGGGAAGCCAGGGTTCCTGGCGGCGCCGCATGCCGTGGTCTGCGATGAAAGAGGCGGGCCGCGACCGGCCAGCGCGCCGCCGGCCCGCCGCGGGGGGCTGAGCAGCCGGCCGGCCGGGCAGGCCGGCGCGCCGCGCCCGCGCGCCCGGGAGGGACAGCCATGAGGCGGAACCTGCGGCTGGCGACCGCCAGCCGCGGCCTCCGGGAAAACCAGGCAAGGAGGATAAGCCATGATGTCACAGCCTTACGTCGACGGCATCACCGACACGGTGCCGCACGGCATCACGAGCAGCCTGACCGCAGGGAAGATCACGGCCGGCGAGGGCACGCTCAGGGTCTTGGTGGTCTGCCCTGACCGCTGGTTCCCCGGCGACCTCGCGGCGGTCACCAGCCGCGACGGCCGCGCGTTCGCCGGTGCGGTGGAGGGCGTGGACGTCTGCACCGGCGAGGTCACCGTCAGGCTGGCGGGCGGCTGAGCGCGCCAGCCACCCTCCTTCCGCGGTCCCCGCGGCCAAGGCCTGCGCCGGGGGTGCCCGCACGCCGTCATCACGGATCACACCGGCCGCCAGCACATCCCGCCGTACCCGGCCGGGTCATCAGTGACCGCCCGCCGCCGGGCTCGCTCACCGGCTTCCGGCGGGCACCCCGGTACTGCCCCGGCGGGAGGGCGGCCAGGCCGCGGTGGGGCCGGTCACGGGGAACCGCAGCGACATAGCGCGGACCAGGCCGCGCAGTTCCCGCCGGGGCAGCGGCGGCGAGAACAGGATGAGCACGCGGCGGCCGCCGCCCGGCGAGGCGCCAGCGGCGAACCGGGCACCTGGCCGCCCGGGCAGCTGCCCGGGCCCGGCGGCCTTGCGGCCCACGTCACGCGGGCCGGGTCCAGGCCGGGCGCCAGCATCATCTGGCCGGTACCCGTGCCAAGATCGAACACCGGCACCGTGCACGGCCGGTCAGGAGGCTCTGCAGGCAGCGGACGAGCATGCCGGGCCGGGTAGGTCCGGCCGCCGTCCCTGGAGACCCGGACGGGCGGAGTACTCAGTACCGCCGAGAAGGCGTGACCGACCGCCACCCGGCCTCTGCGGCAACCGCCAGCCCGGCGGGCGAGAGGCCTTCGCGACGCGGCGGAACTGCTTCCGCGTCTAGCGACGTGCTGCACGGCGGCAATACTGGTCTAGCTAGCCGCGCGACCACCTGTTAGTGTGGCCACGGGCTCAGCGCGTCACCCGGATAACCGGAACGGCTACGTGTTCCGCCAGGACGATAATCCGGCGCTGGAATCCGCGATGGCGCGGGCCATCGGGCTGTGGTACTCCTACCCGGCAGAGTTCCGGCAGCTGATGCTGAACGGGATGCGGCAGGATCATTCCTGGGCCCGGCCCGGCCAGCACGTGGACATCTACGACCACATCCGCTGCAAATAGGGCCCGCGCGAGCGATCGGCGCAGGTAAGCGGCCGGCAACCACTGCGGGCTCTTTGCCTGACGCGAACTTTTGCATCAAACACATAGCCAGGTAAAGGAGACATGCTGCCTATGCCGTCGTTCTATGTCACGGTGAGAGAGCACACGTATACCGGGCGGTTCTACCACGACGTGGTGGAGGCCGGGTCCCCCGCAGAGGCCCTGCGCCTGGCCGCCGGGCGGGTCACCGCACCCCAGCCGCCGCCTGGTCCCGGGCCGGAGCCAGACGGCGCGGATCGCCGGCGGTGCGGCGATGTCTGGGTCTGCTCCCTGCTGCACTGCGAGCTGACCGAGGGACACGACCCGCCGCACATGGCCACCGCACATGGCTACTGGCGCCCGGCCCGGTGGGTAAGGGACGACCGCGGCCTGGCGCACGCCTTGCCCGGGCCAGCCAGCCGGCCCTCCGCGATTTCCCCGGCCACGCAGCTGCCGTCCGCTCCGGCAGGGGAATCGTCCCCGATACCACGGACAGGACAGGGCGGAGCCTGAGCCGCTGGCCGGTCTGATATGCCGTTGCCGATGACGTTCCACATTCTTAAACATGATCGCGGCGTGATCGTCATCCCGCTCGCTGCCGGGTATGGCAGGAGCAGACCGTTGACCTGCCAGGCCGCGGCGTGACCGCCCGACGTCGCGGTCCGGGCGCCAGACCAGGAGGATGCCATGAGCGTGTTCCGGGTAATCGACGTGATCGGGACGAGCACCCAGTCCTGGGAAGACGCCGCGGCCACCGCGGTGAAGACCGCGCGCGAGTCGCTCCGCGACCTGCGGGTCGCCGAGGTGGTGCAGCAGGATCTGCACATCGAAGAAGAGGGCGGGGAGATTACCTTCCGCACCAAGCTGCGGCTGTCCTTTAAGTACGACGTCGCGCACGCGCACCACTAGGACGGCCAGCCGGGCGCGTCCCGCCCGGGCCTCCGCGGGTTCCGCCCGGACATCGCCCGGCCTTCAGCACTGCTGATGCCTGACACGCCGGGGATGATCCCCGTCAGCGCCCGCAGGCCGGGCTGCTGGACAGCCTGCGGGAGGCCGCGCGCATCAGCAAGCCACCGCGCTGGCCGATCGCATCGCCGCGCCGCGCGGCCGTGCCGGGGTAACGGTCGCTTCCCTGCACCGGGGGCGGCCTGCCCGGCGGCTAGGGGCTATGAAGCCGCCGCGTACCAGCTCCGCCTGGCCGGCTCTGCCGGCCGCGCCCGCGGCAGTCCCGGCCGCCGCCATCGTCAAGGCCGCGGGAGTCACCCGGCAGGCCGTCTGCCGCTAGTGCGCTGGCTACGGCTGACCGTGGCCACGGACACGCGCCTGGCCAGCCTGCCGTGCCGGCGCCCCGGGTAGTCAAAGGGAGCGCCGGTGCTCATCGTGGATGCCCGCGACATCACCCTTGCGGGTCGTCCAGGGCGTTGGGAGGCTGCGGAACAGCAGGCCTGAAGGCCGACAGCCGCGCGAGGCCGGCGAGCCTCCGCGCGAGGGAAGGAGCCAGAGGTCAGTCTTCGCGTGCCAGGCACAGACACGCGAACCTCAGGCCGATGGCGCCGATCATGCCATGCCGCCTGAGAGCGAACTGCCCGGTGGCCCGCACCGGGGCTGCGCCGATCGCTCGCGCGGGCCCAGAGCCCTGCGCTCGCGAGCCGGTTTTTCGTAACGCTCTTTGCGCGGGCCCTATTGGCAGCGGATGTGGTCGTAGATGTTCACGTAGTGCTGGCCGGGCCAGGCCCAGGAATGATCCTGCCGCATCCCGTTCAGCATCAGCTGCCGGAAATCTCCCGGGAACGAGTACCACAGCCCGATGGCCCGGGCCATCGCGGATTCCAGCGCGTGGTTGTCGTCCTGGTGGAACACGTAGCCGTTGCGCTCGCC
>Ga0335081_10022748_pt1 | contig 10141 bp, 7 predicted proteins | sample Lox_Sample_35_FD_206713 | JGI IMG/M metagenome (GOLD analysis project Ga0335081, IMG submission 206713) | Soil microbial communities from Loxahatchee National Wildlife Refuge, Florida, United States - Lox_Sample_3.5 | ecosystem: Environmental > Terrestrial > Soil > Wetlands | place: USA: Florida... | reverse complement strand
CGGAGCTCGAGGAAGAACTCAACCGCTGCGCCCGGCGCGCGGATTTCCAGCCCGACGGCGAGTTCAAGCTCTTGGTCTGCTTCGGTTTGGCGCGCGACGAGCGCTTCGAGCCGTTCGGCCGGCTTCTATTCGACTGGTTCCGCTGTCCGGCGCTCGAAGTAATCGTCGAACCGGGCGCGCGGCTGTCGATCGACCGCATCCGCCCGCGCAACATCACGCGCCTCGCCAATGGCGAAGGCGAGTTTTTCCGCGCGTCGCTGCATAATCATACCAAGCGGGAATGGCGCGACCCCAAGGCCCGCTCGGTCGCCAAATACGATCTCGCGGTACTGTACGATCCGAACGAAAGCGAGAAGACCGCGCCGTCGTCGCCGAATTCAATCAAGCATTTCATCCGCATCGCCGAGAAATTGTCGGTCGACGTCGAGCCGATCACCAAGCGGCAGCTCGCCGAATTGGCCGAGTTCGACGGCCTGTTCATCCGCGAGACCACGTCGATCGACAATCACACCTACCGCTTCGCGCGCCGCGCCTGGCAGGAGGGCATGCCGGTCATCGACGATCCGATCTCGATGATCCGCTGCACCAACAAAGTGTTCCTGATGGAGCTCTTGCAGCAGAATCAGGTGCCGACGCCGCCGACCGTCATCGTCGGCGAGGATACCGATTTCGCCAAGGTGATCGACGAACTCGGCCTGCCGCTGGTGGTTAAAATCCCCGACGGCTCGTTCTCCCGCGGCGTCCACAAGATCGAGTCGGCGGCCGAGTTCAAGCGCATCTGCGACGAGCTGTTCGAGGAGACCGACCTGCTGTTGGCGCAGAAATTCATGCCGACCGATTTCGACTGGCGCGTCGGCACCCTCGCCGGCGAGCCGCTGTTCGTCTGCCAATACCGCATGGCGCGCGGTCATTGGCAGGTGGTGAAATACCGGCCCGACGGATCGTCGCACGAAGGCGGCTTCCGCGCCTTCGACCTCGATCAGGCGCCGACGGACGTGCTCGATATCGCGGTGCGCGCCGCGCGCCCGATCGGGGATGGCTTCTACGGCGTCGATCTCAAGCAGACCGAGCACGGCATCGTCGTCATGGAAGTCAACGACAATCCCAATCTCGAACACGGCATCGAGGACGCGGTCGGCAGGGACGAGATCTGGATGCGCCTGTTGCGCTGGTTCATCGACCGCTTCGAGCAGTAGCCGCCACTTCGTCCAGCGGCCACCGCGCCCGCGGCGCGACGTCGAACAGGTCGGTCAGGCCGAGCGCCAGCCGCTCGGCCCCGGCCCAGGCGATCATGGCGCCATTGTCGGTGCACAATGCCGGCGGCGGCGCCACGAGTTCGGCGCCGATTTCGAAGGCGACCCGATGCAGCACCTTTCGGATCGCCTGATTGGCGGCGACGCCGCCGGCGCAGACCAGCGCGGTGGGATTGCCGACGCGCAGCCGGAACATGCGCAGGCCCGAGCGCAGCCGGTCTTTGACGACGTCGACCACCGCCTGCTGAAACGACGCGCACAGATCGGCGACATCCTGATCGGAAAGCGGCGCGACCTTCTGCGCTTCGAGCCGCAAAGCGGTCTTGAGCCCGGACAGCGAGAAATCGGCATCGCGGCGGCCGGCCATCGGCCGCGGCAGCGCAAAGCGGGCGGCATCGCCGCGCATCGCTTCCTTTTCGACCAGCGGGCCGCCGGGATAGCCAAGCCCGAGCAATTTGGCCGTCTTGTCGAAGGCTTCGCCGATCGCGTCGTCGACCGTGCCGCCGAGCCGCAGATAGTCGCCGACCCCGCGAACGCCGAGGATTTGGGTGTGGCCGCCGGAGGCCAGGAACAGGCAATAGGGAAACGGCGTCGCGTCGGTGAGCCGGGCGGTCAGCGCATGGGCCTCGAGGTGATTGACGGCGATCAGTGGCTTACCGTGAGCGAGCGCGATGGCCTTTGCCGTCGTCAGCCCGACAATGACGCCGCCGATCAAGCCGGGGCCGGCGGCGGCGGCAACGCCGTCAAGGCTTTCGAACGAAACCTTCGCCTCGGCCATCGCCTTGGCAATAATGTGATCGAGCGCCTCGACATGGGCGCGGGCGGCGATCTCCGGCACCACGCCGCCGAATTCGGCATGCTCGCTGATTTGCGACAGGATCACGTTCGACAGAATCTGGCCGCGCCCTTCCGGGGTCCGGCTGACCACGGCGGCGGCGGTCTCGTCGCAGGTTGTCTCGATGCCGAGAATGACCATCGCTATATTATACGCCTCTCATGAACCCGCTCATGGCAAACTCTCCGACATCCACCCTGCGCATCGGCACGCGCGGCTCGCCGCTGGCGCTGGTCCAGGCGCGCGAAGTACAGGGCCGCCTCGCCAGGGCCTGCGGCCTCGCACCGGAACGGATCGAAATCAAGACCATCCGTACCACGGGAGACGCGATCCAGGACCGGCCGCTCGCCGAGGCCGGCGGCAAGGGCCTGTTCACCAAGGAGATCGAGGAGGCGCTGCTCTCCGGCGCCATCGATCTCGCCGTGCATTCATCGAAGGACATGCCGACCGTTTTGCCGGCTGGCCTGGAGCTCTCGGCGTTCCTGCCGCGCGAGGACGCCCGCGACGCCTTCATCAGCCGCCACGCCAAGAGCCTGCGCGACCTGCCACGCGGCGCCGTCGTCGGCACCGCATCGCTGCGGCGGCAAGCCTTGCTCAAGCGCTTGCGGCCGGATCTCGCCATCGTGCCGCTGCGCGGCAATGTCGAGACGCGGCTGCGCAAGATCGAAAACGGCGATGCCGACGCCACCGTGCTGGCGCTTGCCGGATTGAAGCGGCTCGGGCTGGTCGACGCCGCAACCGCCGTGCTCGACCTCGACGAATTTCTGCCGGCGGTCGGACAAGGCGCGATCGGCATCGAGATGCGCAATGACGACGATAAGACGCGAGAGCTGGTCGACGCGATCAACGATCCCGACACGGCGACGGCGCTCGCCGCCGAGCGCGCCTTCCTCGCGGTGCTCGACGGCTCCTGCCGCACTCCGATTGCCGGCCATGCGCACATCGTCGGCGGAACGGTGCGCTTTCGCGGCCTGATCGCCAAGACCGACGGCAGCGAAGCGTTGGAGGTTTCACGCGAGGGGCCGCGCGGCGACGCCGCGGCGCTCGGCGCCGGTGCCGGCCGCGAGCTTAAGTCGCGCGCCGGTCCCGGCTTTTTCGACCGGACTTGAGCTGTGCGTATTTTGGTCACGCGCCCCGCAGCCGACGCCGCGCGTACCGCCGCCGCGCTGCGCGACCGCGGTCACGACGTCACCGTCGCGCCGCTTCTGACCCTCGAATTTTTTTCCGACACCGAATTGGGCGAAGGGCCCTGGGCGGCAATCCTGGTGACCAGCGCCAATGCGGCGCGCGCGATCGCGCGGCATAAGCGCCGGGACGAATTGCGTCGTATTCCTGTCTTCGCCGTCGGCCAGCAAACCGCGCAGGAACTCGGCGCGGCGGGTTTCACCGATGTTGCCTCCGCCGGCGGCGATGCCGACGACCTCGCCGCGCTTGTTGCCGCGCGGCTGAAGCCGCGGGCGCGCCTCCTCTATCCCGCCGGGGAGGAGCGCGCCGGTGATTTGGCCGGCGTGCTGCGCGAGAAGAATTTCGTGGTCGATACCGTCGCGGTCTATCGCGTCGCCGCTGCGGACAGGCTGCCGGCCGAGGCGGCCACCATGCTCCGGGGCGGTCTCGACGCTGTCCTGCATTACTCGCGCCGCAGCGCCGAGGGATTCGTATCCGCCAGCCGCAATTCCGGTCTGCTGGAGGCCGCGCTGAGGCCTACGCATTATTGTCTATCGGCGAAGGTTGCCGAGCCGCTCCGCGAAGCCGGGGCCGCCGATGTGCGCGTCGCGGCGCGGCCGGACGAGGCCGCGTTACTGGCGTTATGCCGCTGAAACCAACGCGATTATGCCGACTTGTCAGGGATTGTTCGGCCTGTTGCCGCTGCCGCCGCCCCGTATTATGCCCTCCTCGGGGACTGGCCGGGGAGACTATGATTCGGTGACCGCGTCGAACTCGCTTTGAGGAAAGCATGACGAGCGAGCCTGACAGCAACCCGGGCCGGCGGCCGCCGACCATTGAACTGAAGGCGACCGAGGTCGGACAACCGGAGGCCGCCGCGCAGCCGGGTGCAGGCGGCCCGAGCGATGTGCCGCCGCGCGATTCGTCCGGCCCACGCGCGGGGCGGAGCGCTCCGTCCGGCGACCGGCTGAAATCCCAGGCCGCCGGTGCAATCCTCGGCGCCGTGGCCGTCGTGGTTATCGTTGCCGCGCTATGGTTCGCAAGGTTCGTGCCGTCGCGCGAGGCGACGGCGCCTTCGCCCGCTCCGACGGCCGCACCGTCAACGGCGATGCAATCCGCACCAAATAATGAAGCTGCGATCGCTGCGCGGCTGAGCAAGCTTGAACGGGAAATAGACGCGCAGCGAACCGCGCCCGGCCAGAGTAAGCAGATAACCGCCGCGCAAGCACAGACCAAAGCGCTCGCGGATTCAGTGGCGGCGCTGAGCCGCCGTGTCGACGATATCGCGACGGCAAGCCAAAGCGCGGCGAAAACTGCCGACGCGGCGCAAGCGGCGGCCGCGGCGGCGACGACCGCAAGCGAAAAGGCCGGCGAGGGCGTAAGCCAAGCGGCGAGCGAAGCAGCAAGCAAAGCGGCAAGCCAGGCCGCCAGCCAGGTGGCGACTCAAGTCGCAAGCCAGACCGGCGTACAGAAGAGCGACCTCGACGCGCTGGGGAACCGGGTCGCGGCGCTGGAAAGCGCGGTGAAAGCGCTCTCGGCGAATGCCGCACATCCTGCCCAAGGCGCCAACGATCAGAGCGCGCGGCTGACCGTCGCGGCCGAGGCGCTGCGCGCGGCCGTCGAACGCGGCGTGCCGTACCAGGCGGAATTCGCCGCGGTGAAATCGCTCGGCGTCACGCCGGACGCCCTGGCGCCGCTTGAACCGTTCGCCGCGACGGGCGTGCCGGCAACCACCACGCTCGCGCACGAGCTTGCGGCACTGGCACCGGCGCTGGGGCGCGCTTCGGAAACGCCGGCCAGCGGCTCGACATTTCTCGCGCGTCTCGAAGCCCACGCGCGGCATCTGGTCCAGATCACGCCGCTCGATGCACCGCCCGGCAATGATCCGGACGCGGTGAACGCGCGGATCGAAGTCGATGCCGACCACGCCGACATCGCGGCGGCGCTGGTCGATGTCGCCGCATTGCCCGAGCCGGCAAGATCGCGCGCCGCCGCTTGGGTCGAAAAGGCCAAAGCGCGCGAAGCGGCGATTGCGGCGAGCCGGAACATCGCCGCCGCCGCGCTCGCGGATTTGAGCAAGCCGGCATCGCAATGATCCGCATCGTTCTCTTCCTCATTATCGTCGGCGCGCTGTCGCTCGGGGTGGCTTGGCTGGCCGACCGGCCGGGCGATATCGTCATCCTCTGGCAGGGTCTACGCATCAAAACTTCGGTGATGGTGCTCGTCGGCGGCGTCGCCGCGGCTCTCGCAGCGCTGCTCCTGCTCTGGACCCTGATCCGGCTAATCATGCGCTCGCCCGGCCTGTTGTCGCGGCATCGGCATCGCCGCCGCGGCGAGCGGGCATATGAGGCCATCTCCAGCGGGCTCATTGCGGTCGGCGCCGGCGACACCGCTGCCGCGCAAAAACATGCCGCCGCGGTCAATCGCCTAGCGCCGCATGAGCCGCTCGCGCTTCTCCTCAACGCCCAATCGGCGCAGCTCTCAGGCGACCGCGAGGGCGCCGAACGCACCTTCCGCGCCATGGCGAGCCGCGCCGACACCAAACCGCTCGGCCTGCACGGCCTGTTCGTCGAAGCGCATCGCCGGAACGATCCGGTGAGCGCGCGCGCCTATGCGGAGGAAGCCGCGCGCACCGCGCCGTCGCTCGGCTGGGCCAGCCGCGCAGTGCTCGAGGCGCGCTGCAAGGACGGCGACTGGGCCGGCGCGCTTGCTTTGCTGGAAGCCAATGCACGCACGCTCGCGAGCGACATTTACCGGCGGCAGCGCGCGGTGCTGCTCACCGCGCATGCCCGCGTCTTGGAAAACACCGATCATGATCGCGCCAAGGCCATGGCGCTCGAAGCGCAGAAGCTGGCGCCGACCTTTGTGCCGGCGGCGTCGCTGGCGGCGCGGCTTCTGGCCGAAGGCGGCCAGCAACGCAAAGCGGCGCGGATCATCGACAAGGCGTGGCGCGCCAATCCGCATCCGGACCTGGCGCAGGCTTACGCCGAATTGCGCTCCGGCGAGGCGGCGCGCGACAAGCTCAAAAGGATCGAAGCGCTGGCGGCAAAGGTGCCCGGCCATATCGAAGGCGCGCTGGCCACCGCGCGCGCCGCGCTCAATGCGCAGGAGTTCGCCAAGGCGCGCGCCGCGCTCGAGCCTTACCTCGCCGCCCCCACCAGACGGATTGCGCTGCTGATGGCGGAGCTCGAGCGCCTCGAGCGCAACGATGTCGGCCGCGCCCGCGAATGGCTGGCGCGCGCGGTGCATGCGCCGCCCGACCCCGCCTGGACCGCCGACGGCCACGTTTCCGATCAATGGCTGCCGGCGTCGCCGGTCACCGGGCGTCTCGACGCGCTGGAGTGGCGCGTGCCGGTGACGGGCGTGACCAGCGCGCCGGTGATCGAGCCGGAGCCGACGGCGATTGTGCCCGCGCCGCTCGCCAGCGCGGTAACGACCACGGACGATGAACCACCGGCGGATCAGTCAACGTCGACCGCGGAGGCATCCTCGTCTCGGCCTACCGATGGGCAGCCACACCAGATCTCCAAGCTTGAGACTAACCCGGCACCCAAGCCCGAACCGATCATCCCCTTGATCCACGCTCCCGACGATCCCGGCCCCGACGCCGTCGAGGAGAGCGAGCCGCGCGCCGAGCAGGAAAACAACGGCTGGCGGAAAATTTTCGGCTAGCCGGGGCCGGCCGGCGCCCCTTGCTTGTTATTTCGTCGCGGCTTATGCATTGTTCGACATGAATTATAGTGCATGAGCGGTCCAGCGCCGTGCCGACCGCAAAGCCCAAAAAGCGCGAAAAGCCCTCCTCCGCTGCGCCAAGCAATGCCGCCGCGGTCGCCGCCTTCCTCGGCGCAATCGGCCGTGAGGTGCGGCGGCACCGCGCCAAGCGCGGCATGACGCGCCGGCAGTTGGCGCAGGCGTCCGCGACCTCCGAGCGTTATCTGGCGCAGATCGAAAGCGGCGCCGGCAATCCGTCGGCAAGCGTCATCCGCGCCATCGCGCAGGCGCTCGACCTGCCGGCCGCAGCGTTGCTGCCGATACGCAGCGTGCGCCCCGCGGCACTCGACGCCGTGCTCGACCTGCTCGCCCAGGTGCCGGAGGGCGAATTGCCCGAACTCAAAAAGCTGATCGAGGCGCGCGTGGCGCGGGCCGCCGGCGCCGACCGGGCGCGGCGCATCGCGCTCGTCGGTTTACGCGGCGCCGGCAAGTCGACGCTCGGCCGCATGCTGGCGCAGCATCTCGGCTGGCCGTTCATCGAGCTCGACCGCGTTGTCGAGGAGGATTACGGCGCCAGCATTCCCGACCTCATCGAGATGGCCGGCACCGCCACGTTCCGCCGCCATGAGCGCGGCGCGCTGGAGCGCGTCGTCGCCGCCAACGAAGCGGCGATCATCACCACCGCCGGCGGCATCGTGTCCGACCCGGAGACCTACGCGCTCCTTCTGCGCCGCAGCCACACGATCTGGATCAAGGCGCGGCCGGAAGATCACATGAGCCGGGTGATGGCGCAGGGCGATTTCCGCCCGATGGCGCAGAACCGCGAGGCCAAATCAAATAATGCGATGGCCGACCTTGTGGCGATCCTCGAAGCGCGCCGCGCCGATTATGCCCGCGCCGAAGCCGAGGTCGACACCTCCGGCGACGCAGTGGAGCAAAGCTTCGCCAGGCTTGTGCAAGTCGTGACCAAAATGCTTGGGCACGGCGGCGAGAGCTGAGCGCAGCCGTGACGCTCGCCGACCAAGGCTTTCTCGACCTGCCGCCGCTGCGGCTCGAATATCGCATGATCGGGCCGCGGCCCGAGGCGGCGCCGACGGTGGTCATGCTGCACGAAGGCCTCGGCAGCGCCGCGGCCTGGGGATCGTTTCCCGAAGAGATCGCGGCCGCGACCGGCGCCGGCGTGTTCGCCTATTCGCGCGCCGGCTACGGACGCTCATCTCCCGGCGCGATGCCGCGCTCGACGCGCTTCATGGAAGAAGAAGCGAGCGACGTGCTGCCGCGCGTGCTCGCGGCAATCGGCTTTCAGCGCGGGCTGTTGCTCGGCCACAGCGACGGCGCCTCGATCGCCGCCATCTATGCCGGCAGCGCGCAGGACCATCGCGTGCGCGGCCTCATCTTGATCGCGCCGCATTTCTTCACCGAAGAGATCGGCATCAATGAGATCCGCCGCGCGCGCAAGTCGTTCGAAACCGGCGGCCTGCGCGAACGGCTCAAAGCCTGGCACGCCGACGTCGATTGCGCCTTCCGCTCCTGGAGCGAGCCCTGGCTGCAGCCCGACATGCTTCACTGGGACATCACGGAGGCGCTTGCCTATATCCGCGTGCCTATTCTCATCGTGCAGGGTGAGGACGACCAATTCGGCTCGCTCAAACAGGTCGAGACGGCGCAGCACGAATGCAACTGCCCGGTCGAGACCCTGGTGCTGCCCGGCATCCGCCACGTGCCGCAGCGCGAGGCCCCGGAAGTCACGCTCCAAACCGTGACCGGCTTCATCAATCGGCTGCTGCGCGACCACCGCGAAGCGGAACAGCGGCGGGATTCCGGGGTTGCCGTCTCATGAATTATAGTGCATGAATTGGCCCGCTCCAGCGTTGGCATGCACTATAATACACGAGCGGGATGAGGCCGGGACGACTGCCATTATGACTGTCATGGGCCATGCCGATCTTGCCGCGCCGCGCGACGCGCTCAACGGCCGCACGCGGATCGATTTCCAGACCGAGCCGGCGCGCTATCGGCACTGGAAGCTTGGCGTCGACGGCGATGTCGCGACGCTCACCATGGACGTCGACGAAACCGCCGGGCTGTTCGACGGCTACGAACTGAAACTCAATTCCTACGATCTCGGCGTCGACATCGAGCTCGCCGATGCGATCGATCGGCTGCGTTTCGAATATCCGCAAGTCCGCGTCGTCGTGCTGCGCTCGGGGAAGCCGCGGGTGTTCTGCGCCGGCGCCAATATCCGCATGCTCGCCGGCGCGAGCCACGCGCATAAGGTCAACTTCTGCAAATTCACCAACGAAACGCGCAACGGCATCGAAGATTTAAGCGAACACTCCGGCGTCAAATCGATCTGCGCCATCAACGGCACCGCGGCCGGCGGCGGCTATGAGCTCGCGCTCGCCACCGATCACATCATGCTGATCGACGATGGCTCAGCGGCGGTGTCGCTGCCCGAGCTACCGCTGCTCGCGGTACTGCCGGGCACCGGCGGGCTCACCCGCGTGTCCGACAAGCGCAAAGTGCGCCGCGATCATGCCGACGTGTTCTGCACCACCGAGGAAGGCGTCAAAGGCAAGCGCGCCGTCGAGTGGCGGCTGGTCGACGACGTAGTGCCCGGCTCGAAATTCGACGAGGCGATCGCGGCGCGCGCCAGGGAATTGGCCGCTAAGTCGCCGCGCGACGGTGCGAACGGCGGGATCAAGCTGACGCCGCTGACGCGGAAATTCGAGCCCGACGCGGTCGATTACGGCGCGCTCTCCGTGGCGTTGCACCGCGCCGAACGCGTCGCCACGGTGACGTTGCGCGGCCCCACAGCGCCGCCGCCGGCCTCGGCCGATGCAATGGTCACGCTTGGCGCCGAGTTCTGGCCGCTCCAGCTCGCGCGCGAGCTCGACGACGCCATCCTGCATATCCGGCTCAACGAGCTCGATGTCGCGGCGATCGTCTTCAAATCGTCCGGCGATCCCGAGCAGGTGCTGGCCTTTGACCGGTTCCTCGACGCCAATCGCTCGCACTGGCTTGCCCGCGAAATCCGGCTCTTTTGGAAGCGCGTGCTCAAGCGCGTCGATCTCACCTCGCGCTCGCTGGTGACGCTGATCGAGCCGGGTTCGTGTTTTGCCGGCACGCTGGCTGAGCTGCCGTTGGCGTCCGACCGTTCTTACATGCTGGTCGGGCG
>Ga0335081_10022746_pt1 | contig 10142 bp, 5 predicted proteins | sample Lox_Sample_35_FD_206713 | JGI IMG/M metagenome (GOLD analysis project Ga0335081, IMG submission 206713) | Soil microbial communities from Loxahatchee National Wildlife Refuge, Florida, United States - Lox_Sample_3.5 | ecosystem: Environmental > Terrestrial > Soil > Wetlands | place: USA: Florida... | reverse complement strand
CATAGACCTTTGCAGCAAAAAGACTGTCCGCGCGAGCCAGCGCGGCTTTCCAGCGTGATTTCAAGTCTGCCGCATCTGTTGGATCAAACATGCCGTGGAATGGCGGATCATCCTTCAGATTGCTGACGAGAGAGCTGAACACGATGGAAATGCCCGCAGATTGCGCGACACCGATAATAGCCTTCAAATTACGTTCATAGTTTTCCAACGTATATTTGTATTCGGGACTTCCATACGGGATATACTGGTCGCCGATCATTTGCGCCATCAAGGTTCCCTCTTCCTTTCGAGGAGATGCGGCGAGGTGTTCGCGAATCCATGCATACGCATCGCGCAACAGCAAAAACGTCTTGAAGCGCAAGAACGAGACCACAATGCGCGTGACCCAATAGCCACCGGGAATGCGAACAGAGGATCCTGACCCATAGACGCCGTAAAACTCGTTGTGGCCAAGATAAATGATGAAGAGGTCCGGATGATAGTTGACGAGCTCTTTGATGAAGTCGAGGACCACATAGCTACCGACCGCCGACAGTCCTACGTTTACAATCTCAATGGTATAGTGCGGAAACTCGGCTTGGAGCCGGTCCCGAAGGAAGCTGGGTGCTGTTGCATTGAAGTCGTAAGGAAACCCTGCCATCGTCGATTCCCCGAGGCAGAAAATTCTCTTGGTACTGTCTCCCTTTTGGATGGAGAACGTGTCGTCTGCAGGTTCGGGAATGACAGTGCCGGAAGAAGCAAAAAATCGCCTTGCGACCGATCGGTTAATCGCGTAGACCTTCTTTCCATTCACCACTTTTTGGACCACGAGGTCAAGGTCGCTGTCATAATGAAACACTCGAAGACCAAGCTCAACGCAGATCAGCCCAATGACCGGGACGCTCATCGTAATGAGGAAGAACAGGGTATGTTTCAGGCGGGCGGTCCGAAATCCGGAAGATGTGTCGGAACCGGTTGGAAGTCTGCTCATTTTCGATGGAGCGAGTTCAAAGAGTTCAGAAGAGATCGAGCATTGTTCAATGTCGGATTCAAACTCAACATTTCCTGAAGAAGGCTCTTTGCCTCATCGATTCTGCCGACCTTCGCTTTTGCCAACGCCAGGAGAAATCCTGCGGTGGTGTGCTGATCGGGGGAGCTGTTGAAGGAGAATGACTTCTCAAAGAGTGGGATTGCTCGATCCGGGTGAGACTCGGCCAGCTGGATTGTTCCGAGCATTTCATATGCTTCATACGATGGCTCTACATCCAATGAACGTGTCAAAACATCGGTTGCCATTTCGTAATTCTTTTGTGTCGTGTAGATTTGTCCGAGCTCAAGATACGCTGAATTGTTATAGTGGAGCTGGTCGATGAGGACACGGTATTCCTTTGCAGCAGCAGCCAGATCTCCGGATCGGGTATAGTATTCTGCCGCGGCAACGTGAGCCCGTTCCCACGTGGTTTGAGCATCGACAAGACTGTTGACGATTGTTCCGAGAGGTCCTGCAAGGAGCAGTGAATCCTTGACAGGCGTCGGCCTCTTGAACGGCCAGTCCGAGGTCAGGCGGTGGATTCTGATTTCGGCGGCCAACAGATCAAGTGTGGTGGTGGGACGATCATTCCACAGAGTCGCGTCGGCAATAGTGTCACAGTGCGCCCATTCTTGAGGTGTGGCAAGCAAGCCGTGGTCGCGCATGATCCTGGCATATTCCTTCGCCATGATGAAGCTGCCTTTGAGCCGTGGGTGCAGGTGCTCGAGAATCAGATTGTTTCCAATGATCCCGTCCGGAGATTGCTTTGACATCATTTCTTCAAGGGGGGCAAAGAAAACGTTGGTGTCTGCGGCTGCATCTTTGATTGCCTCATTGAAATCGCTGCTCGCGCGAAAGCGGAGCTCATCGAAATCACGCGCGGTGATGTATTCCCTTTTCGCGTCCTGCTTCCGACCCAGGGAATCGAGGCTTCGTGCAACCCAATAATGCGCGTCGGCACGAGTGCTGTCCAATGATTCGGCCGCAAGAAAATCGACGAGCGCTGAATCAATGTTCCCCCTTTCCCAATTGGTGCGTCCCTTGTCGAACAAGGCGATGAATTGTTCCTTCGATGCTCGCGAAAGCCCCTGTCTGTATTTCGAAACAAAAGGCGGCTCATCCCTCACATTGGAGACCTGTGGAGAAAGGATGAGTGGAATGTGATGCGATTGGCAGGTTTGTTTGAGGTCTTCAAGATTTGCCTTGAAGATTTCGAGTGCGCGCCTATAGATCGGACTGGAGATTGGCACATACTGGCCTTCGGAAAGTCGCTCCATAAGCGTTCCCGATTGGACTTGAGCATTATCAGATTTGAAGAAACTCATTACCGCATCGACAATTGAACGCATAAGGAGGAACGTCTTGAAATGCTCGAGATGGAGAGAGAGGTCGGTTAAGAACCTGCTTCCACCCAAGGATTCGTTCGAAGAAATGCCGAGTGCACCATAGAATTCATTGTGTCCATCATAGTCGATGATCAGATCCGGCTCATAGTTTACCACGTCGCGCGCAAGGTCTGCCGCCGTGTAACTGTTGGTCGCGGTCATGCCAAGGTTGATTACCTCAATTTGTTGGTCTGGGAAAATGGCTTTGAGTCGATCCCGGAGAAAAGAGCCGAAGGAACCGACCGGACCATAAGGGAACCCTATGGTCGTCGAACCTCCGAGACAGAAGATTCTGAACGTCCCTTTTGGTTTGGGAACAAGGAAGTAATCGGGTGAGGTGTTCGGACTGAAATCGACTCTGCTGAAGTAGCGGAACTTGACGTCCGGGTTCATCACATGATACGTTCTGTCGCCGAATTCCTCTGTGACGAAGAGCGATATGTTCGGACCATAGTGGAATATGCGAAGACCAACTTCAAGAACAGCCAATGCAACAAACGGCACAGCAATCGTAATGATGAAAAATGTGCGTTTCTTGGCATCATTCATTGTGCTGTTGGCAAGCTCTGCCTTGTTTGAAAATGTCCTCGGACCCGAGCTGTTATGTGTCGTTCTTTTTTTCAGGTGCGTCTGTCCATATTCATTCTTCGGTACCAGGATATTGAGTATTTGACTGAAAATCAAAGAGCGTGATTTGAGTGTGGGTATCGGGCGCTGGCGGAAGAATACATTGATCCAAGGCGTCGTGGGTGCGGATTTTCTGACTCGACGGTTCGTTGCAACTGCGCCGGTTTTTTTCTAAATTGGTTATGACGGGAGAAAACGTATGCAATGGATCAGGAAGATTGGATCGCAGATTTACAAAGGATGGATGCTGTTTGCCAGAGCATTGGCCTTCGTCAATACGAGAATTTTGCTGACTCTGTTTTTCCTGGTCGTCATTGGCCCCGTCGCTCTTATCACGAAGCTTCTCGGAAAAGATTTTCTTCAACGGCACATTGATTCCTCTCCGACGTTTTGGCAGCCCAAGGATGCAACAGAACATACGCTTGAGAATGCAACGCGCCAGTTCTAATTCCTTTCGCTTTTCAGCTTGCTATGATGTCGTTCGCATTGAATCGATGAAGGCGGCGGATAGTCTGCCGTCCAATCAATGAACATCCTGGGCCTTTCTTGTTTCTATCACGATGCCGCCGCCGCCGTGGTGCGCGACGGGGTTCTCATTGCTGCAGCCCAGGAAGAGCGCTTCACCCGGAAACGGCACGATGACAGTTTCCCGAAGCACGCCATCGATTTTTGTCTCGACTTCGCCGGAATTCGTGCAGACCAGCTCGATCACGTTGTCTTCTATGACCGTCCGTTTATCAAGTTTGAGCGGATTATCCAAACATACATTGCCACGTTCCCTCTCGGTTTCCAGTCATTCCTGAAGGCCCTTCCAGTTTGGCTGAAGGAAAAGATGTGGATCCCTCAGAGGATCAACGAGGAACTGGGATACGAAAAGCGCCCTCTGTTCGTTGATCATCACACGTCGCACGCCGCAAGCGCGTTCCTTGTTTCTCCATTCGACGAAGCTGCAATCCTGACGCTGGACGGGGTTGGCGAATGGGAAACCACAACGTATGGTATCGGCAAAGGAACGGATATCGAGTTGCGCAAATCGATTTGGTTTCCCCATTCTCTAGGACTTCTCTACTCCGCGTTTACGTATTACCTTGGGTTCCGGGTGAACAGCGCGGAGTACAAAGTCATGGGACTCGCTCCATACGGTGAGCCGAGGTTCTATGACATCATCATGAAGGAGTTAGTCGCGTTGAGAGAAGACGGGAGTTTCCGTCTGAACATGAAGTACTTCACCTACCACTACGGCTTGACGATGACCGGGAGAAGGTTCGAAGCATTATTCAAAGAACCACGTCGTGAACCGGAATCAAAGCTGACGCAATTTCATAAGGACCTGGCCGCATCGATCCAAAAGGTCACGGACACGATCGTCGTTGCCATGGCAAGACATCTTCAGCGAGAGACTGGACTGAAGAAACTCTGTATGGCCGGCGGCGTCGCGTTGAATTGCGTCTCAAACAGCAAGATCCTGGAACACACTGATTTTAAAGATGTTTTTGTGCAGCCTGCTGCTGGTGATGCGGGAGGGGCGCTCGGAGCGGCATACTATGTCTACAACTCCGTTCTCAAGAATCCTCGTGTCTTCACGATGAACGACGCATTCCTCGGGCCTGAATATTCCGATGTGGAGATTGGGACGCTACTGAACAAGTACGGAGTGGAATTCGAGCGTCACGATCGCGAACGTTTGTTGCGTGAGACCGCGGCGTTGATCGCAGAACAAAAGGTAGTGGGATGGTTTCAGGGGAGAATGGAATTCGGGCCCCGTGCGCTGGGAAGCAGAAGTATCATCGCAGACGCGAGGAACCCCAAGAACCAGTCGATTGTCAATCTGAAAATCAAATTCAGGGAGAGTTTCAGGCCGTTTGCCCCAACGGTCCTGGAGGATAGGACGGGTGATTATTTCGTGCCTGATCGGCCGAGCCCCTTCATGTTGTTTGTAGCCACGGTAAGGGACGACAAACGCGAGATTCCTGCCGTCACACACGTCGATGGTTCGGCCCGTCTCCAAACAATCTCACGCAACCAAAACGCTCTCTACTACGATCTGATCAAAGAATTCGAGCGCCAGACCGGGTGCCCGGTCGTCATTAACACGTCTTTTAATGTTCGCGGTGAACCGATTGTCTGTTCTCCTGAACACGCGTTGCGTTGCTTCCTGAGGACGGAAATGGATCACCTGGTGATCGGAAGTTACATCGTGGCGAAAGAGCGAGTGAAGAAGGAACAATTCACGGAACTGCTTGACGAAGTTTTTGAACCTGATTAGTCAATTCGTATGGCGAAACTACTGAAGAAAACGAAAGCCCGGGTTGCGATACTCGGTGAATTGTGGTCCTACATGAAAGTCCGGAAGAAGTGGTGGCTCGGACCGATATTTCTTGTCTTGATACTTCTTGGTTTGTTGATCATCCTGACGCAAGGCTCGGCCCTTGCTCCCTTCATTTACACGTTATTCTGATTCGCAGGTCACCCCCGATGAAACTATTCATATGCGCGTGTGTGTTGATGGTCCTTTCGGTGGAAGCGCTTTCGCAGGATTCTGTCGACGTGACATTCTATTACAAAGCCTCTACTCCGAACACCTGGAAGCTTGCCGGAGAGTTCACGAACTGGCAGAACAACGCCGTCACGATGACGACGAGCGATGGCGTCAATTATTCGTGCACGGTACGGTTATCGACCGCTGGACAGCCGCAAGGGTACACACCAGGTGCGTATGAGTACAAGTTCACCAATCCGACACTGCTCGCAAACAATCAACCGTGGCCCAATGATGCGTTGAATCCGCGGACCGATGGGCCCAACGGCAATTCGGTTCTGTATGTTCGAAACGCAACGATATATCAGTTCATCCCGAACCAGGTGACAGGCACTGTAACCAAAGCGAGACCAACGGTCAGTGCTTTCTTGTATCCGAAAGTAGGCGGGTCTGTTGATACAGGATCCATTTCTCTCACAATCGACACATCCCGATTCGTGGGGCTTGGCAAGTTTTACTCTTCCAGCACCCATCAATTTGTTTTTACATTGACGGCGCCCCTTGAAAACGGGCAACATACGCTTTATTTGCACGCCAATGAAAACACCGACAGCGTGACGATTACGGTCCAGGCGGGAGATGTGCAAATTACAAATATTGGCAACTTCACTACCCACAATCCGGTGCGGGCTCTGTACGGTAGTGTTGAAGATCCGAGGATTGACACCGTGCGAATTGTGCGCAATGATGTCGACACACTGATTGCGAGAACAAGCGGAGGCGTTTATTCCATCAATGTAAACCTCGTGGAGGGATTGAACTCGTTCAGGGCGTTCATTTATGATTCAACTGGAACTGTCCAGGTATCGAGTCCCCTTGTGACGTACACGTATGTTGTCAACCACGCTCCCAATGCGGTCGTAAGCTTCACCGACAATGGGTCAACGATTGCTGTTTCGGGTTCGCAGAGCACCGATCCTGATCCTTCATTGACAGCTTCCCTCGCATTTCAATGGTCGGCCGATACATCAAATCCGGAAGCGCTTGTTGGACTCAACACGACCGGTCCCGCCTCGGACGTCACTCGGCCTCACACGCCGGGAGATTATATTGTTCAGCTTGTTGCGTCCGATACACACGGCAATTCCGACACGGTGCGAAGCATGTTTACAATTTCTCGCGACGGCAAGTTCGACGGTTCGATCGCCACGGTTCCTCTGTGGGCCAAAGAAGGAAGGATCTACAGTTTTTTCTTCAACGGTTTGACGGGAGCCCCCGCGGGACAGAAGATCAATGCGGGGGTGGCATTGCTGCCATATATCAAGGCGATGGGCTACAATATGCTGTGGATTCTGCCTGTCATGAAGAACCACTACACGATCGACAATTCGGATGGACCGGGATATGACATTGTGGATTTCTACAACGTTGCGCCTGAATACGGAACCAATGAGGATTTCAAGAATTTTGTTGCGCAGGCACACGCACTTGGCTTAAAAGCAATCCTCGACGTGACTCCGAATCACACGAGTGCCGGTCATCCGTTTGTTGCGAGCGCCAGGAAATATGGAAAAAATTCTCCGTATTGGTCGTTCTATCAACACCAGGAAATCACGAACACGAATTACCACCCAAATCTTTCCGAGAGCATTACGGGCGATGGGTTCGTGTATTATGGCGGCTTCTCGGACGAACTTCTCAATTACAACTGGTCCGATATCGATGCAAGACAGTACATGATTGATGTCTACAAATGGTGGATCAAACAATTCGGCATCGACGGATATCGGTTTGACGTCTACTGGGGTCCGCACGATCGTGCAAACGGAGGAAACGGGGGAGACGGAGAGATGGGGATACCGGTGCGCAATGCGCTGAAGCAACTGAAGCCGGATATCTGGTTACTCGGTGAGACAGATGGAACGAGCAGTGGAACGGAGGTGAATTATGCGGACCAGGGGGGTGGAATTGATGCCGGGTACGATTGGCCGCTGAAAGATGCGGTGCACGGCTTGTTTCCAAACGGCTTTCAGAACTTTGCAGACCGTGTTTTCGATGCCGGCTATTTTCCCGGACCCAATGCCTCCTACTTGAGATTCCTGGAGAATCAGGATGAAGATCGGATTGTTCACGCATATTCGCAATATGCTGAGACGAAAGCGCCCGGTGCAGTGATTTTTACGGCACCGGGAATTCCGATGATCTGGGAAGGACAGGAGCTGGGTATCGGCCTTTTGGTGCCTGCTGGCCAGGATGATCGAAGGGCAGTGGTCAATTGGAATCAAACAGATTTCTACAACCTGCGGTTGCACTATCAACGCCTTGCACAGATCCGCGCCCAGTTTCCCGCATTTTCCACCCAGCGAATGGTTGTACTTTCATCTCCGGGAAAGGTCTTTGCCTTCGAGCGCCCCTACGTCGGAGAATCAGGCATCGTCGCAGTGAATTTCAATGGCTCGGATGTTACTGCCACCCTGCAGATTTCAAGGAGTTCACTTGATTCAACTCTCGTGGACGGTCATCAATATGTTCTGAGCGATATTTACAACGACAGTACCACCAACATTACATTCGCAGGCGGAACGTGCTCGTTTAATGTAAACCTCGCAACGTATGGCAGTGCCATCTTCGTATTGGCAGATACGGCCAGGCATCTGATTCTTCCTACCCTGCCGACTGTTACTGACGTGCAATCACCCGGCCAGGCACGTCAGGTGCCTGGATATTTTCGTTTGCTTTGCAACTACCCAAATCCGTTCAACCCAACCACGACTTTGACCTTCGACATTATTCAGCCCGGCGTGGTAACGTTAAAGATCTACAACTTGCTTGGACAGGAGATAGCCGTGCTTCTGGACGGATATCAACAGTCCGGCGAGCATAAGGTTACATGGAACGGAAGACAATCCGATGGTGGTCAGGCAGGTTCAGGCACATACTTCGCTCGCTTGCAGCAAGGTTCGCTGGTTGACGTTAAGAAACTCGTGCTTTTACGATAGGCCGCTCGTTTGAGCAAGTCGATTTCGAGGACTTCCGGAGTCCAGTTTCTGTGTGTGGCGTTGGTGTTGGCCAGTGCGTTCGGACAGCCACGATGGACGCCGCAAGGAGTGGAGTTTGTTTATCACGGTCCTGCGATATCTGTGGAACTGGCTGGCGATTTCAATCAATGGCGCCGGGGCCGGGATAGTCTGTGCACGTCGGACGGCACGTGCTGGTCGATTACGAAGCAATTGTCTCCGGGGATCTATCAATACAAGTATATTGTAACGCTGGACACGGTTTCCTGGGTTCTGGATTCTGCCAATCCTGCAAGAGTCGAGAACTACAATGGGTCATCGTTGAATTCCGTCTTCATTGCGAAAGAAGACGGTGGAATCCTCCTTCAAGGATATACAAGACGGGAATCTGCTATGAATGACGACTATCCACGTTCTGGCAAGACACTCTATCTCAACATCATTTGGCATCAGCATCAGCCCTTGTACCTGGACCCTGAATCAGACCAATTGCAGGGACCGTGGGTTCGGACACACGCGACAAAAGATTACTATGACATGGCAGCGGTCATAGAGAATTATCCCAATGTTCATTTTACGGTCAATCTCACATCGTCACTGCTGTTTCAGCTGCAGGAATATTATGTGAATAGGTTGAAGCCGTTCGTCAATCCGAGGAAGAACACTGTCGATGTGAAGGCATATTTTGCGAAGATGGCGGGGAAGACGGATCCCTGGATCGATTTGGCTTTGAAGGAGACAAAGGACTTCAATGCGAGAGATGTCAACTTCCTCTTGAAGAATGTCTGGAACGCATTTGGTGTGAGTGAAGTCATGATCGGCAGATTTCCGCAGTACAAGGCGCTCAAGGACAAATTCTCCAATGGGGGCGTCAACGCAATGACCGAACAGGATCGTCGTGAGGTCAAATTCTGGTTCTATCTGGCAAACATGGATCCGGATTTCCTTGACCATCCGGTGAAGCTCGCCACGGGATTCACTGTCGATTTGACAGATCTGGTTGCAGGGAATGCCGGTGGCACGTACGTCGTTCGGAAGAGAATTGGAGAGGAAGACTGCAGAAGAATCGTTGCGGAAACATATAAGATTTGTGCTGCCGTCGTGCCCGTCCACAAGAAGCTGATGTACCGGCCATCGACCGGCAAAGGTCAGATCGAGATCATTACCACACCGTTCTATCATCCGATCCTTCCGTTAATTTATGATAGTGACCTTGCGAAGCTTTGCCAACCCAACGACCCTATGCCTACTCGATTCCACTATCCTGTAGATGCGGAGGCCCAGGTGGCAAAGGCCGTCGCTTTCTTTCGAAAGACGTTTGGGATGAATCCGACCGGCATGTGGCCCGCGGAAGGATCGGTTGCCCACGATGTCGTTCCTGTATTTGCGAAGAACGGCATCCGCTGGATTGCGACGGATGAGAAAATTCTCGATCGATCCAAACCCCCTCATCAGCCGAAATACTATCCCTATGCTGCGTATGCGGAGCACGGAAAGCAAGGGGTAGCGTTGGTGTTCCGGGATACGGAGCTTTCGGATAAGATCGGATTCGTCTACCAGAACTTCTACGGAGAGGATGCTGCCGATGACTTCATTAAGGGGGTGCTTCAATTCTGCCCGAAGGA
>Ga0335081_10022744_pt1 | contig 10142 bp, 11 predicted proteins | sample Lox_Sample_35_FD_206713 | JGI IMG/M metagenome (GOLD analysis project Ga0335081, IMG submission 206713) | Soil microbial communities from Loxahatchee National Wildlife Refuge, Florida, United States - Lox_Sample_3.5 | ecosystem: Environmental > Terrestrial > Soil > Wetlands | place: USA... | reverse complement strand
CTTGCAGATTTGGTAGAAGCGATGCTGCCCGTAGAGGAGGCCGAACTGGAGCCTTTGCGAGCACCGACCGGGAAGATTGGGCCATAGCCGCTCGATGCGCAGAGCGGTTATGGCTCCAGCCGGCGCGCGGAACCGTTGCTTGCCGAGACAACCTCACGTCGAAGACGCCCAATTAACAGACGGGCGAAGGGACAGGCGCTGGCCCGGTGCGAATGCACGAAAAGAGGGGACAGGGGGTAGTCCCCACCGAGTACCAGTCGGACGAAGTCTGCCGCCAGTGAGACCATCATGGTCTTTGCAATCCGGCACGTTCCATGATCCTGCCCGGTCGAAGCCCCTCCCGCGCGCGCCGGCGGACCGCAGCTCGGTGCCTGGGGACGTGCCTCGCTGAACCGCTCGGCCCTCAGCGTCTCGAAATGTGGGTGCAGCTTGTACGAGCGCTCGCTCTGCTGGCAGGGACCGAGCGGCTGGCCGAGATGAAGCTGGAAGGGGATCACTGCCCAGCTCCATCTCGGTGTCCACGAGCGCCGGAGACCTGGTTACCTGCGCGCTGTCGCGGCCCGGGCCGAGGTCGGCCGGCGGAACCTTGGCTGTCCCTGGCCGGGGCTCTTGGCGCTTGAGCTGGGTATTGCTCCAACCGCAAGTATCAACCCCAGTGAGGTACCGAGTGGCCGACGGCAACGGCCTCGCTTACCTCGGCGCGTGACTTAGGCAAGTGCACGTGAGCAGGGTCTGCCCCGCCCTCAGACGTTCGACAGACACTACCCGCCGGTCTCAGCAGAGCGATCTTGGTGGCGGGCCGCCGCGATCTTGGAAGGCGGCGCACGATTGGTTCCTTCTTCACCGCGGACGGCGCTGGAGCCCTGCTCCATCGTCGCGACTGAGGGCCCACGCCGGACGCCATTCTGATCGAGACCACTGCCGAAGTATTCGGTGGAGGTGGCCCTCGCGTCGTCGGGGACCGCACGTTGCCCGTAACCCGGCGCATCCCCTCCGGTCGAACCACCGCCCTGTGCGTACGCCACGCTCGTTCCTGTCCCCAGCGTTGCGCCCAGCCCCAGTACGGTCACAGCGAGGATCTTGTACCTCATTGTCTGCTCCTTTTTGTCCCGCCCTCCCGGAATGGGAGCTGCTCTGGACGAGAAGAACCCTGCACGCCGACCGTGATCGCGGCCCGCGCGAGAGGAGGGACTCTACAGGCGAGGCCAGCTTGGACCTTACACTCGTCGTCACGCACCCCGCGAGGTGCCGGCTGGCGACGGCTTGAACTCGTCGGCCTCCTTCTGCCGCCAGGAGTCGGCGTCTTCATGAGGTCAGCCAGAGCGGTGGCGGGGTGGTGGTAAGGCGGATCGTGTAGCTGTACGGCTGCGAGGCCGAGGAGGGTCGTCTTCGGGCTGCACAAGAAGGCGTTCTCTCCGCGCTCGACGAAGCGAAGACCGAGCACTTCCCGTAGAGGGCACAGTCGATTCTGGTCGAGCCACCTCACCCTGTCGAGGGTGGGCGCCTTGGTCCGCCCGACGAGGCTCAGGGCGTCGCGCTCGCGGCGCTCGGGTGCGCTCATTTCGCAGCAGTTCTGGGCGGGCGAGGGCGGTGGTCGCCGTGGCATTTGGTCGAGCAGGGCCCTGAGCGCATCCTTCGAGGCGCGCAGGCCGATGCCTCCTCAGGCCGTCAATCGCGTTGCCGGTGCACGTCGTTTCTCCCAGGGGCGCTGGGGGTGATCACCTCCCGGTGCGGGACGTGGCGGCCGAGATCGACGGGCACGGGAAAGGCAGGCTCGTCAACCCAAGGAATTGAGGCACAGAGGCAACGAAGCCCTCCGCCCAGTGCAAAACATCAGCGATTCTGGCTGGAAACGCCGCTGCGGTGAGGCGCCACATGCAGTTCGAACCTCGCAGTTGACCGCGATCAACACGCATGAATGGCGATTCTGATAATGAACTCCATTGTCAGGTTCGAGATGCGCGGTCGACTGACTCTTCACTCACCCTCGCGCGTGCTGGTGGCCCTGGGTGGCCGTAGGAAGCTTTCTCATGACGGCTCAGAAGCATCGTTCGACAGCCAAGATCCCGCAGGACGCCTCCGCGGATGCGAAAGCGCGGATCGCCGCCTATCTTGCCCGCGCCAGGCTCAAGCACTCACGCGCCCGGGACGTCGTCGTTGATGCCTTTTTGGCCCAGTCGGGGCACGTTTCCATCGATGAGCTCACGGCGATCGTCCGTCGAACGGCTCCTGCCATCGGTTACTCAACCGTTTATCGGGCTCTGAAGCTCCTCGTGGCGTGCGACGTAGCCGCAGAGCGCGAGTTCGGGGATGGGCGCTCGCGGTACGAGCGGGTCCTGGAGGGGGCGCACCACGATCATCTGATCTGCACGGACTGTGGTGAGATCGTGGAGTTCGAGGAGCCAGGCATCGAGGCGCTGCAACGGGATGTGGCGCGCCGTTACGGATTCGAGGTCGTGAGTCACAAGATGGAGCTTTACGGCAGGTGTGCTGCCTGTCGACGGCACTAGGCGCACAGAACCGAGCGGCCGAGGTCCACGAACCCAGAGCCCAGTCGAGGCGCGATGCGCCTCGGGAGCGAGAGTCATGCCCGACGCCAACCCACACATTTCGCAGGAAGGGGTCGCCCGCGGCATGCCGTCGGGCATTCACTGTCAACGAAGAAGGAGCGCCGTGAGGCATTGCATCCATCGATCAGGTCTTGCTTTTTGCGCATGTCTGCTCCTCGCGGCGTTCGCGAACACCGGCTGCACCAAGAGTGCCCGGGCGAGCGTACCGGACGAACAGGCCCAGGCTTTCGAGCAACGAGGCAGCGACCTCTTCGTGCCGGAACGCTCGCCCCTCCGGGCGCGGCTGACCACCTCGCCCGCCTCACCCCAGAATGTCCGGCACGAGCTTGACGTTCCCGCCAGCGCCGAGGCCGACCCGGCCAAGATCACGAAGATCTCTCCGCCGCTCCAAGGGCGGGTGGTGAAGCTCATGGTGCACCTCGGGGATTCGGTGCAGGAAGGCGCGCCGCTCTTCTCCTTCGATTCAGCGGACCTTGCCGCCGCACAGTCCGACTACTTGAAGGCGAAGTCCGCTGAGGGGCAGAGCGCGCGAGCGCTGAAGCGGCAGGGGGACCTCACTGAGCACGGGATCGGCGCGCAAAAGGACCTCGAGCAAGCGGAAGCAGACCACGAACAGGCGGAGAGCGAGTTCGCTCGGGCCGAGACGCGGCTGCGGCTCCTGGGCTTGGACCCGGGTGGGATCGGCAATCCGCTCACGGTACGGGCTCCCATAACCGGCCGCATCATCGATCTGGCGACCGCGCCTGGCCAGTACCAGAACGACCCCGCCGCCGTGCTCATGGTGATCGCGGATCTGTCGACCATCTGGGTGACGGCTCAGGTTCCGGAGAAGGACATCGGGCGCGTCAGCGTCGGAGACGACGCACGTGTACAGTTCAGCGCCTACCCAGCGGAACGCTTCGAGGGTCGCGTACGATTCGTCGGGGACCTGCTCGCGCCCGAGACCCGGACCGTCAAGGTGCGCATCCAGCTCGCCAACGAAGGACACCGCCTGAAGCCGGGGATGTTCGCGAGGGTGGCCTTGCAGGGCAAGAATTCGTCCGAGCTCGTCGTACCGTCCTCGGCGTTGCTGGTGAGAGGAGACAAGAACTTCCTGTTCGTAGAGAAGGCTCCGTGGACATTCGAACGACGGGCGGTCGAGGTCGGCGAGCCGCTCGCGTTGGGAGTTCCGGTGACGCACGGGCTGTCGGCCGGCGAGCACATCGTCACCTCCAACACGATCCTCTTCCCCTGAAGCGCGTCGTCAGCGCCTCCGCGACCTCCTTCCATGATCAATCGATTCGTCTCCACCTGCCTTCACAAGCGTTGGCTCGCGGTTGCCGTCTTCGTTCTGGTGGCGGTGTTCGGCTACTTCTCGTTCAAGACGCTTGCCATCGAAGCCTATCCCGATATCGCTGACACGAGTGCCCAGGTCATCACTCAGCATCCAGGTCACGCCGCGGAGGAGGTCGAGCAGCAGATCACTATCCCGCTCGAGCGCGAGCTGAACGGTGTTCCGGGTCTCTCGGTGATGCGTTCGCGGAGCACCTTTGGCCTTTCGCTCATCACGCTCGTCTTCCGCGATGGGGTCGACGACTACTGGGCCCGCACCCGCATTCGAGAACGCATCGCCGACGCCGAGCTGCCGGAGGGTGTGCAGCCGCAGCTGGATCCGCTCACCTCAGCTGTAGGTGAGATCTACCGGTACAGCCTCGAGTCGAAGACGCGTTCGGTCCGCGAGCTCAGCGAGCTGCAGACCTGGGTCGTCATTCCGACGTTGAAGCAAGTCTTCGGAATCGCCGACGTGAGCAACTTCGGTGGCGAGACGACGGAGTTTGAGATCGCGCTCGACCCCGCAAAGCTCGCACAGTTCAACCTGTCACTCCAGCAGGTCATCGCCGCCATCAAGGCCAACAACGCTAACGCTGGTGGAGGCATGCTGGTGCGCGGTGAGCAGACGGCGGTCATCCGCGGCATCGGCCTCATCCGCTCCCTCGACGACCTCGGCAACATCGTCGTGTCCGCGCAGCAGGGAACGCCCGTCTTCCTGAAGAGCCTGGGCCGCCTCGAACTCGGTGCCCTCACGCGGAACGGGATCGGGGGGAAGGACGAAGCCCCGGACGTCGTCACTGGAATCGTCCTGCTCCTGCGTGGGGGGAACCCCTCCCGGGTATTGAATGACGTCCACAAGAAAGTGGACGCGCTCAATCACGGCATCCTGCCGCCGGACGTCAAGATCGTTCCCTACCTCGACCGCACGGAACTCGTGAACACCACGGTGAGCACCGTTTCCCACACGCTCCTCGAAGGGATGGGGCTCGTGCTCATCGTGCTCCTGCTCTTCCTCGGCAGTGCCCGCACCGCGCTCCTCATCGCCATCACCGTTCCGCTCTCCCTCTTGTTCGCATTCATCCTCATGGCGACGACGGAGATCCCGGCGAACCTCCTGTCGCTCGGTGCCATCGACTTCGGGATCCTGGTCGACGGAGCGATCGTCGTGCTGGAGAGCGTCCTGCGCCGGCGCGAAGAGAATCCGGGGGCAGCCCTCTCCGAGGGCGACGTGCGCGAGGCTGCAGCCCAGGTGGCTCGGCCCATGTTCTTCGCAACCGCCATCATTATCATAGCCTACCTGCCCCTGTTCGCCTTCCAGCGGGTCGAACGCAAGCTGTTCACCCCGATGGCCTACACGGTGGGCTACGCGCTCGCCGGCGCGGTCCTGGTAGCGCTCGCGCTCATTCCGGGGCTCGCTTTCTTCGCGCTGAGGCGGCCGCGGAAGGCATTCCGCAATCCCGCCCTCTCCTGGCTGCGGGCGCGATACGAGCGCATCCTGGGCTCGCTGCTCGCTTCGCCCCGCCGAGCGCTCGTCCCAGGCGTCGCGGCGGTGGCCCTTGCAGTCGTGCTCTCCATTACCCTCGGGCGGGAGTACCTGCCGGAGCTCGACGAGGGATCCCTGTGGCTGCAGGTGATGCTACCCCCGGGAATCTCCCTCGAGAAGGCGAGCGAGATGGCGGGGGAGCTCAGGAGGGCCACGCGCGAATCCCCTGAGGTGAGGACCATCGTCACCCAGCTCGGGCGCACCGACGACGGGATGGATCCGTGGACGCCGTCGCACATCGAGGCGTTCGTGGGCCTTACCCCCTACGCCACCTGGCCGCGTGGCGTGACCAAGCGCGGCCTCATAGCGCGCCTCGAGGAGCGCTACAAGAAGCTTCCCGGCGTGGACGTTGGGTTCTCTCAGCCCATCTTCGACATGGTGAACGACAAGATCGCCGGGGCGCACAGCGAGCTCGTCGTCAAGATCTTCGGGCAAGACTTTGCAGCCATCCGCCCCCTCGCAAGCGGAGTGGCCTCGATTCTTCAGACGGTGCCGGGAGCCGCCGACGTGACGGTGGATCAGGAGCCGCCTCTCCCACAGTTGCAGATCGAGGTCGATCGCGCCGCGGCCGCTCGTTACGGCATCAACGTCTCGGACATCTCCGATCTCATCGAGATCGGGGTGGGTGGACGGTCCATCGGCGCCATTTTCCAAGGGGAGCGCCGCTACGACGTCACGGCGCGCTACCTCGCGGAGGCGCGTGGTAGCCCGGAAGCGATAGGCAATCTCATGCTGACCGCCCCTGACGGCCAGCATATCCCGCTGTCTCAGGTCGCCCACATCGCCCTGCGCGAGGGAGAGAGCACCATCACCCACGAGATGAACCGCCGGCATCTCACGGTTCGCCTCGACCTGCGTGGTCGCGACCTCTCGAGCTTCCTCGCCGAGGCTGAGGCGAAACTTGTACCAGTGGAGAAGTCGCTACCCGAAGGAGTCGAGCTTTCCTGGGGCGGCCAGTTCGAGAACCAGAACCGAGCACAGGCGCGTCTCATGATCATCCTGCCGCTGGTGCTCTCCCTCATCTTTCTCCTCCTCTACGGCGCTTTCGGGACACTGCGACACGCTGCCCTCATCCTCGTCAGCGTCCCGCTGGCCCTCCTCGGGGGCATGTTGGCCCTCCACCTGCGCGGGATGACGCTCAACGTATCGAGCGCGGTAGGCTTCATCGCGCTGTTCGGGGTGGCGGTGCAGAACGGCGTCATCATGGTCTCGGCGCTGAACCGGGCGCGCGACTCGGGACTGGCGCTCCCGGCTGCGGTGCTTGAGGGCGCGAGCGGACGGCTGCGCCCGGTCCTCATCACCGCCACGGTGGCGGCGCTTGGGCTCTTGCCGGCGGCCCTCGCCCGCGGCATCGGCTCCGACGTGCAGCGGCCGCTCGCCACGGTGGTCGTGGGTGGCATCGTCAGCGCCACGCTGCTCACGCTCGTGCTCTTGCCCGTACTTTACCTGGTCGTCGAGCGCCGCTTCCAGAGGGCGGCGACTTCGACCGGGAAGGGAGTCGTGCCTGCCGCCGCGGCCTTGCTCGTGCTCGCGCTCTTCCCGCGGACCACGTTGGCCGCCGGGTCAGACGCCTCCGTACCTGCGGGGTCGATCGACTTTCCCGCATATCTGGAAGGCGTCCTTGCCTCAAACCCCGATCTTGCGGCGTCGCGGGAGAACGTCGCCATCGCCGAGGCGCAGATCCCGATTGCCAAGGCCTTCCCCGACCCGCAGCTGACGGCGGGCCTCACGAGTCTCGACGTCTCGCGCCAGAACAACCCGACTGAAACGGGAGTTCAGCTCTCCGTCCCCATCGAGCTCGGAGGCAAACGAGGCAAGCGCGTCGCGGTGGCGCGCTCGGGCCTCGAGGCCGCTCATTTCGACTACGACGAGGCTGTCCGCGCGCTGCGCGCCGGCGCCGGCGGTGCCTTCGCCGACTCGCTTCACGCGCGCATGGTCCTCCTCCAGAAGCAAGGCGTGTTCGCGAACCTGCAGCATCTCGTGGCCATCAACGAGCAGCGACTTGCGGCGGGCGACGTGGCGGAGGTGGCGCTCGTGCAGTCGCGTGTCGAGGCGCGGCAGTTCCAGGCCGACGTCATAGCTGCGGAGGGTGAGCGAGCGGCCCTCGACGTCGCGCTCCTCCAGCTCCTGGGCCCTGCCGCCTCGTCCATGCCCGCCGAGCCTCTGCTCGCCGGAGATCTGAGGTCAGTAGCTGCCGTCGTCGACACCGCGCGGGTGCTGGCGACGGTGGAGAAGCGCCCGGACGTGTGTGCCGCGGCCGCCCGCGTCGGCCAGGCGGAGAGGCAGCTCAGGCTGGAAGAGGCGCGGCGGGTGATCGACATCTCGGTCGGCGTCGGGTGGCAGCACAACTTCCCCGTCTCCGGCGCCCCGGCTGCCGATCTCATCAGCGGTTCGTTGACCATCCCCCTTCCGTTCTCGCACGTGTATCAGGGCGAGCTCGAGGCGGCGCGCGCTGGGAGACGACAGGCGGACAGGCAGCTGGAGGCCATCCGCACGAAGGCCGAGAGCGAGGTTCGCCAGGCTCTAGCCCGATTCAGGGCTGCCGCCGACCGCGTCCAGCTCTACGATTCCGGGACACTCGGCGACGCCGACGCCGTGCTCGAGAAGACGCTCTACAACTACCAGCACGGCGGTGCCTCCCTCACCGACTACATCGTCGCAGAGCGCACGGCCTCGGACGTCCACCTGGCCTACTTCGATGCGCTGAACGACAGGGCGCACGCGCTCGCTGCCGTTGAGCAAGCCTCGGGACTATCCGACCTGGTGAGGTTCTGATCCAGTGCCACGTCTACATCATACCCTTGTGGAGGCTCCATGATCGGTTGCTCCTGCCACGCCATCTCCGACCGCGTGCTGCGCGAGGCGGCCGCCGCTGGCCTGTGCCATCATGAGATCGTCACCACTACCCGCGCCGGGACGAACTGCGGCCACTGCACGGAAACCGTGGCGAAGATAGTCTCCCAGAGTCGCGGTCCTTGTGGCGATGGGCGCGGCTGCCCTGGTTGCTCCAAGCGGGTTCCGGCATAGCTTTTAGCGTTCTTGCAGTCGGGGCGGTGCCATAGTGGTGCTGCTCCTGTCCCCTCCAGTCAGAAAGGATCGCTGCCATGAAGGGTAGCCAGAAGGTCATCGAGCTGCTCAACCAGGTGCTCACGAACGAGCTCACCGCCATCAACCAGTACTTCCTGCACGCACGGATGTGCGAGAACTGGGGGTACGAGCGGCTCTGGCACAAGGTGCGTGCCGAGTCGATCGACGAGATGAAGCACGCGGACAAGCTCATCGAGCGCATCCTCTACCTGGAGGGCCTCCCGAACCTCTCGAAGCTCGGCGCCATCAGCATTGGTGAGACGGTTGACGAACAGCTCAAGCTCGACCTCGCCCTGGAAGCAGCGGCCATCCCGGTCCTGAACAGGGGAATCGATCTGTGCCGAGCCGAAGGTGACAACGGTACGGCCGAACTGCTCGAGGACATGCTCGTCGACGAGGAAGAGCACGCCAACTGGCTCGAGGCTCAGCTCACGCTCATTCAGCAGATGGGGCTCCACAACTACCTGGCTGAGCAGATCAAGGAGGACGAGTAGGCCGGTGCCCGTCCATCGAAAACCCTATACAGGCGAGCTGCAGAGTATCGGGCGGGTGGCGTGCGGGGCAGTCGAACCTGTTCGGACGAAGCTCGGGGTGCCGAAGGAGTGGGCTGCGGCTGGGAAAGTGGCGCTAAACAGGATCCGACTGGATCGGATCCAAGAAATTGACGAGTGTTATTACAGTAAGAGGATCAGGCTACTGCGATCTCTTCCTCTACCGAGGTGATCGAGGGTCGTGCGAAGAAGGGGGAGGCTATTAGTGAAGCCCGCCGGACGCGGGCTGCGCAGCGGGAGTTGTGGGGGCTTCGCGATGACGCCAAATCTCGCGGTGACCTGGCCACCTGGCGGCGTGCGAAGGCGATCCTCGGCTACATGAAGGGCAAGTCGGTCATCTCTTTGGCCGAGACGCTCGACGTGACCCGCAGCGCCATCAACCGTGGCTCCAATGGTACGAAGCTGAAGGCGTAGAGGGTTGTGCACGTTGCCCCGGTCTGGTCGTGCCCCGAAACTCGGTGAGGCCCAGCAGCAAGAACTGATTACCCTGATCGAGGCGGGGCCCCAGTCGGCCGGCTACGGTGCCGGTATCTGGACGGGGCCCATGATCGGCGACCTCATCCTTCACGACTTCGGTGTGCGCTACCACAACCATCACGTCCCCTGGGTGCTGCACCGCTTGGGCTTCTCAGTGCAGCGGCCCCGCAAGCGCCTGGCACGCGCCGATCTGGAGAAGCAGGAAATCTGGCTCCGCGAGGCGTTCCCCGCGCTAAATAATAGGCCGCCCGCCACCGCGGAGTGATCCTCTTTGAGGATGAAGCGAGCTTCTGGCTTGACGGCACCTCCACCGCACTTGGGCGCCGGTAGGCCAGCAACCCCGCGTCGATACGTTCGGCTTGCGCAAGACCGCCCACGTGTACGGTGCCGTGAGGTGGACGCTGCTCGCTTTACATTCCAGTTAGCTTCGGTCTTCAACGCCGAGACCTACCTGGCGTTCCTGAAGCTCCTGGTTACCAGGTACACCCAGAAGATCTTCCTCATTACGGACAATGGTCCCTGCCACAACCTCAACCAGGACGGGAAGAAATGGCTCGGCGAGAACGCTCATCGCATCGAACTGCACCGCCCGCCTCCCTACTC
>Ga0335081_10022743_pt1 | contig 10142 bp, 9 predicted proteins | sample Lox_Sample_35_FD_206713 | JGI IMG/M metagenome (GOLD analysis project Ga0335081, IMG submission 206713) | Soil microbial communities from Loxahatchee National Wildlife Refuge, Florida, United States - Lox_Sample_3.5 | ecosystem: Environmental > Terrestrial > Soil > Wetlands | place: USA: Florida... | reverse complement strand
GCCCATGGGGTTGGCCACGGCGGGGTTCTTGGCCAGGATCTTCAGGTTGAGCCGGTTCGGCCACCAGTCCTGGTTGGCGTCACCCATGGTGGGCTGCGTAAGGCCGGGCACGACCGGACAGCCCCCGCTCTCCGGGGTGGAGCCTTCGGCGACTACTGGATCATGGTTCTCAGACATGGGAATCCTTCCTGACTTGGCGGAATCACGGTGCTCAGGAACTGCGGGCAGTGGAACAGTCGGGACACAGGCCCCAGTAGACGACCTCGGCCTCGCCGATCGCGAAGCCATGGTCGTCGGACGCGGTCAGGCAGGGTGCCTCGCCGACCGCGCAGTCGACGTCAGCGACGACACCGCACGACCGGCACACGACGTGGTGGTGGTTGTCCCCGACGCGCCCCTCGAACCGGGCCGGGCCGCCGGCCGGCTCGATCCGGCGCACGAGTCCCGCCGCGGTGAGCGCGTGGAGGGCCTCGTACACGGCTTGCAGGGAGACATGGCCTATGCGATCGCGCACCCCGGAGGCGATCGCCTCGACGTCGAGGTGATCACCGTCCCGGACGGTCTCGAGCAGTGCGACGCGGGCGGCCGTCACCCGCAGGCCGGCCCCGCGCAACTCCTCGGCGATGGTCGGACCCTGGGATGCGGTCATGCCGCCCAGCCTATCTTCGTAAATACGAAGAGTTCAAGACAATGAATTGTTCGAGTTTAGTGCCGCATCGGCCAGGGGCCCCGGCTCGTCCGGGGCCCCTGGCCGTCTGTGAGTGGCTGGCTACAGCCGGGCCGGGCCAGACAGCCGGAGCAGCTCCTGCTGGGCGACCGGCGGCTTCGCCGAGGAGCAGGCTCCGCGGGCGCGGGCCGCGACCATCTCCAGGCTCAGCTGGTACGTGCCGTGCCCGCTGATCCCGGCGTACCGGCCGGTGCCGCGCACGATCCGGTAGCTGCCGGACTGGCTGATCACGGACAGGCAGCCCGCCGGGTAGAAGTGTGCAGAGGTCTTGCCTGGCCGGTGGCTGAGCACGATCGTGCCGCCGGGGAACGCGATCGTGCCGTCCCTGGCGTCGCCCAGGCGGGCCTGGCCGGCCGCGGTGAACACGCCGCGGGCGATGGCGCTGGCCGGCCCCGAAGGACCCGTGGCCGACGCGGACATGATCTGGACGTATTCGGTGCCTGAGGCGGCCTGACCGGTAACCGGCGCGGCGCTCGCCGCGGTGATGCCGGTGACGGCGGCGGCGGCGGTGACGGTGGCGATGGCCGCGGCAGCGAGCAGGAGCTTGCGGTACTTGAGCATGGCGGACTTCCTTCTGGGCTGTGGGATGGGTTGCGGCGTGTCCGGCTTGCCTTATGGCGCGGACATCGCCATCGACGCTAGGCGCGGCCAGCCGCCCGGGTCATCGACGAGCCGGCCGATCTTCTGGTCGGGCAGCCGGCCGATCTTCCGCCGCCGCGGCCTCATCCGGTTGGCCGATGACAAGCAGGTCAGCGGGGATTACCGTGACGGCATGCGCCTGCGGCTGAGCGACAAACGGCAACGCGACTGGATCGTCGCCGCCGTTCTCGCCGTCGCGTCGCTGCTGCAGATCTCGCTCACGCCGGGCCCGGTGCGCCAGCAGGCTCTCGGCGCCCTGTTCGCCGTCGCCACCTGCGCGACCGTCGGGTTCCGCCAGCGGTATCCGGCCACCGCGGGGGTGACCGCCCAGGGCCTCATGGCGCTGGACTTCCTCACCTGGCACAACCTGGCGGCCGGCGGGTGGACGATCGCCTGGTTCTGCTCGCTGTACGGCCTGGCCGTCTGGTCCTCGCGCTGGCATTTCGTGGCGGGCGCGATCTTCGTGGGGCTGACCGACCTGTCGCCGGTGGGGCGGGACGCCAACCCGGCCAACTGGAGCAGCACCGCGATCGGGTTCGCCCTCGGCACCGTGGTCGTGATGCTGCTCCTGCGCCGCATCGTCGGCGACCGTGACACTCGCGCCCGGCTGGCCGAACGCGAGCGGGACGTCGCCGCCCGCGAGGCGGTCGTCGAGGAGCGCGCCAGGATCGCGCGGGAACTGCACGACGCGGTGGCGCACAGCGTCTCGATGATCGTCATCCAGGCCGGCGCCGAGCGGCGCGTGCTCGGCGACAGCGACCGCGACAGCTCGACCCGCGAGGTGCTGCAGACCATCGAGCAGATCGGGCGCAGCGCGCTGACCGAGATGCGGCGGCTCGTCGGCATGCTGCGGACCGATTCCGCCGACCGGCTCGCGCCGCAGCCTACCCTGTCGGACCTGCCCACCCTGATGACGCAGGTCCGCGAGGCCGGGCTGCCGGTGGAGTTCCGCGTCGACGGCGAGCCCCGCGAGCTGCCCGTCGGCATCGAGCTTTCCGCGTACCGGATCGTGCAGGAAGCCCTGACCAACGCGCTCAAGCACGCGGGCCGGGCGCACGCCTCGGTCAGCGTGCGCTACGGGCCCGACTCGCTCGAGCTGGAGATCGACGACGACGGCGCCGGCGTCCCGGCCGATGTCCCCGGCGGCGGGCACGGCCTGGCCGGCATCCGCGAGCGGGTCACCCTGTACGGGGGCAAGTTCGACACGTCCGCCCGCCACGATGGCGGCTTCGCCGTCCGCGTCCTGCTGCCGCTATGACCACGCTGCTGATCGCCGACGACCAGGCGCTGGTCCGGGTCGGCCTGCGCAAGATCCTGGAGAGCGAGCCGCAGACCACCGTGGTAGGGGAGGCCGCCGACGGCCAGGACGCGGTCGCCGCCGCCCGGCGGCTGCGCCCGGACGTCGTGCTCATGGACATCCGCATGCCGGTCCTGGACGGCATCGAGGCCACCCGGCGGATCGTCCGGGCGCAGCCCGCCACCCGGGTGCTGATCCTGACCACGTTCGGCCTCGACGACTACGTCTACGACGCGCTGCGGGCCGGCGCGAGCGGGTTCATGCTCAAGGACGCGCCGCCGGAGGAGATCGCCGCCGCGGTCCGCATCGTGGCCAGCGGCGACGCGCTGCTCGCCCCGGCCGTCACCCGCGCGGTCATCGAGGAGTTCACCCGGGTCCCTGTCCGGGCGCAGCCCGCCGTCCCGCGTGCGGTCAGCGAGCTCACGCCCCGCGAGCGTGAAGTGCTCGACCTGCTCATCCGGGGCCTGTCCAACCCGGAGATCTGCCGCGAGCTGGTGATCAGCGAGGCGACCGCCAAGACCCACGTGGCCAAGATCCTGCAGAAGCTGGGCCTGCGCGACCGCGTCCAGGCCGTCATCTACGCCTACGAAACCGGCCTGGTCACCCCCGGCCCCGCCCCGTGACCCGCCCGCAGGGTCCCCCGATTCAATGAATGTGGCACCGTATCCGATCTATCCGGTAGAACGCCACTTTCTTTGAATCACGCCCTGATTCCGGACAGGACGCCCGTGACCAGCGAGGCTGCTGAGGTCAGTACCAAGCGTCTGGCGGGTGACGCCGCCCGGCCGGCGTCGCCAGCCGGCTCCGCCCGATGTCGCCAGCCGGCTCCGCCCGGCCCGGCTCTGCCGGCTCCGCCCGATGTCGCCACCGGCTCCGCCCGGCCCGGCTCTGCCGGACCGCCGCTGCTGCATATAGTGCGGATGTGGCTTCCCGTGGCAGCGCCGGACCCGTCGCCGACGCTATCGGCGCTCCGCAGATCAGCGCGATCTTGCTCGACGCGGGCGGCGTCCTGGTGTTCCCCGAACCCGCCAACGTCGTCCCGTTGCTGCGCAAGGCCGGCGTGGACCCTGACCTGTCCATGCTGGAGCGGGCTCACTACCGCGCGATGGCCAGCCAGGACACCGAGTCCCGGCCGCCCGTCGCGGTCTCCTGGTGGCGCAACTACCTGCTCAGCTACGTCGCCGCCTGCGGCGTGGCGCAGGAGCGGTGCGAGCCGCTCGCCACCGAAATGGCCCATCAGATCAGGGGTCACGGCTGGACGCACGTCGGCCTCGGGGTGATGGACGGGCTGCGGGCCGTGGCCGCGCTCGGCCTGCCGATGGGCGTGGTCTCCAACTCCGACGGCAGCGTGGAAGGCGACCTGCGCCGCCTCGGCGTCTGCCACGTGCCGGACCCGGGACCGGACCCGGCCGGCGAGCCGGACCCCAGGCCGGGGATCCCGATGGGCGTCATCCTCGATTCCGCGGTGGTCGGCGTGGCCAAACCCGACCCGGAGATCTTCCGCCTGGCCCTGGACGCGCTGGGCGTGCCCGCGGGCAGCGCCGTGCTGCACGTCGGGGACAGCCTGCGCTACGACGTGGCCGGCGCGCTGGCGGCGGGCCTGCAGCCGGTGCACATGGACCCGTACGGGTTCTGCCCGGCGCCCGAGGGCCACCCGCACGTCCGCAGCCTGGCCGAGCTGGCCGGGTCCCTGGAAACGAATCAGCGATAGCCGCCCGCCGCAGCTAAACTACGAGCTCATGCGCTGGTCCACGATGCACATCCCCACGCTGCGCGACGATCCGGCGGACGCCGGCGCCCCCAGCCACCGCCTGCTGCTCCGCGCGGGCTACATGCGCCAGCTGATGGCCGGGCACTACTCGCTGCTCCCGCTGGGCCAGCGGGTCCGGCTGAAGGTCATCGGGATCATCCGCGAGGAGATGAACGCCATCGGCGCGCAGGAGATCCTGATGCCGATCATGCACCCGGCCGAGCTGTGGCAGGCCAGCGGCCGCTGGGAGCTGATGGGCGAGGAGATGTTCCGGCTCAAGGACCGCAGGGGCGCCGACCTGGCCCTGGGCATGACCCACGAGGAGACCATCGCCACCCTCGCCACCGAGCTGGAGTCCTACCGCGAGCTGCCGCAGCTGTGGTACCAGTTCCAGGTCAAGCTGCGCGACGAGCCGCGGCCCAAGGCGGGCCTGATGCGCACCCGCGAGTTCACCATGAAGGACTCCTACAGCTTCGACCTGGGGCCGGACGGGCTCGACGTGTCTTTCGCCGCGCACCGCGACGCCTACGTCCGCATCTTCGAGCGGCTCGGCATCCCGGCCCTCCAGGCCGCGGCGTCCAACGGCACTATGGGCGGCTCGGACTCCATCGAGTTCCTCTGCCCCTCGCCGGTCGGCGAGGACCTGATCATCCACTGTCCCGAGTGCGGTTACGCGGCCAACATAGAGAAGGCCACGTCCCGGCTGGCGTCTATAGATGATTCTCCCGAACGGACTGCGTTGCTCGCCGCCCCGGAGCCCTTTGCCACACCCGGGGTGCGCACCATCGAGGATCTCGCCGGGCAGTACCAGGCCCCGGCCGACCGGCAGATCAAGACCCTGGTGTACTTCCTGGACGGCACGCTCACCCTGGTCCTGCTGCGCGGCGACCACGCGCTGCACGAGCAGAAGCTCGTCGACGCCACCGGCGCGGTGACGATCCGCCCGGCCGAGCCGGAGGAGATCCGCGAGGCGCTCGGCGCGCTGCCCGGCAGCCTCGGCGCGGTCGGCGTCACGAATCACCCCATCATCGCCGACGAGGCGCTGCGTGGCCGGCGCGGCATGTACACGGGCGCCAACGTCGACGACACCCACCTGCGCGGCGTCGACGTGGAGCGGGACATCGCCGTCGGCCGCTGGGCCGACCTGCGCGAGGCCGCCGCGGGCGAGGCGTGCGTCAACTGCGGTCACGGGCTCGAGGTGGAGCGCGGCATCGAGGTCGGGCACATCTTCAAGCTCGGCTCCAAGTTCACCGACTCCATCGGGGTCAGCGTGTCCGGCCCGGACGGCAAGCCGGTCCGGCCGATCATGGGCTGCTACGGCATCGGCGTGGAGCGGGCGATGGCCGCGGCCGTCGAGGTCCATCACGACGAGAAGGGCATCGTCTGGCCGGCCGCGATCGCGCCGTTCCAGGTGGTCGTGGTGGTCGCCCAGCAGGACGCCGGCGCCGTCGCCGCGGCGGGGGAGCAGGTGTACCAGGCGCTGCTCGAGGCCGGCGTCGAGGTCATCGTGGATGACCGGCAGGTCCGGGCCGGCGTCAAGTTCAGCGACGCCGAACTGACCGGCATCCCGTTCCGGGTAACGGTGGGCAAGCGTGCCCTGGCCGCCGGGGCCGCGGAACTCACCGATCGCGCCACCGGCTCCACCGTCCAGATCCCGCTTGAGGATCTGGCCAAGCACGTCCGGGAGGCCCTGGCGGGAGGCTGACATGTCGCAGGCAGTCAAGTGGCTCTCCCGGCCGGAAAAGCATGACTTCCAGGCCGCCGAGGATTACCTGTCGCTGATCATGCCGCCCAAGCGGGCCGCCGAGTGGCGCAGGAAACTGGCCGCCGCGCGGGATGACATCACCCACCGCAAGGCCAAGGACATCCTGCGGGCCAGCCAGCTTCCCCTGCTCGGCGAGGACAACAAGCACGTCGCATCCGACCTGCGCAAGGCCGCGTCCGGCGCGGCCCTGTCACCGATCCTGCTGCTGCGCGGCGACGACACCCGCCCGCTCATCGTCGCCGACGGCTACCACCGGGTCTGCGCCAGCTACTGGATCGACGAGAACACCGACATCCCCTGCGTCCTGGTATAGGCTCTGCCTCCCCGCTCGCCGCCGGGCCGCGTTCGAGGCGCCGTCTTCCCTCGTCGCTCGGCGCTCGTTCCTCGCCCCCGGGGTGGGTCCGTGGGGGCAAACGGAGTCCAGACGGCGCCGCGGCCCTTTGGCTCGCGGGGGCTGCTATCCCTCCTGGCGGTCGCGGGCCTGGCAGCGCAGCGCCCGGAGCACGTCGTCGCGGCCCTCGGTGAGCAGCCGGCGCAGCGCGGCCGGCGGCTCCGCGGTGGCGATGTACGCGTCCGTCGCCTGCACCGTCTCCTCCGAGATCGCGTTCACCGAGTAGGCGCCGCTGACGAAGTCCTGCGCCATCGCCGAGGGCCAGTCCCGCCACACGTCCCCGACCACGGCGAAGTACTCATCCCGGTACGGCTCCACCAGCTCCGGCTGGTCCAGGTCGGCGAATCCGGACAGGATGGCGCGGAACATGGCGATGGTCTGCTTGCCTCCGGTCATCACGTCCCAGGCCGTCCGCTTGGCCTCGGCCGTGGGGATGGCGGCGCGGCACGCCGCGGCGTGCCGTTCGCCCGCGTCGGTGGCGTCCCGCGCCAGCTCCGCGTCGATCTCCGCCGGGCCCGCGTGGTCCCGGCTGACCAGCCGCCCCAGCAGCGCCCAGCGCAGGTCGGTGTCGACGGTCAGCCCGTCGAGTACCACGGAACCGTCGAGCAGCCCGGCCAGCAGGGCCAGGTCGTCGTCGTCCGTGGCCGCCCCGGCGAAGGCCCGGACGTACGCCAGCTGAGTGTCCGAGCCGGCCGGCGCCTCGTGCAGCAGGCCGCGCAGCCGGCCGGCCATCAGGGCCAGCCCGGTCTTCCGCCAGCCGGGATCGGCGAACCGGCGCACCGCCAGGCCGGCCTGCCGCAGCAGCGTCTGCACCACGCTGATGTCGGCCACCGAGGAGATACCCGACAGGACCAGCTGGACGTAGTCGCGGGCCGCCATCTCGCCGTCCCGGCACATGTCCCAGGCGGCCGACCAGCACAGCGCGGCCGGCAGGGAGTCGGTGACCTCCCCGATGGCGCTGACCAGCGTCCGCAGCGAATGGTCGTCGAGCCGGATCTTGGCGTAGGTGAGGTCTTCGTCGTTGACCAGCACCAGGTCGGGACGCCGCTGGCCGGCCAGTTCCGGCACCACCGTGCGCGGGCCGGCCACGTCGGTCTCCACCCGGTGACGGCGGACGATGCCCTCCTCGGTCCGGTCGTACAGGCCGACGGCGACGCGGTGCGAGCGCAGCACCGGATGGGTGGCGGCCGCTTCCTGCTCCACCGCGAACTCGGTGAACCGGCCGTCGGCGTCCAGCGAGTAGGACGGCCGCAGCGTGTTCACCCCGGCCGTCTGCAGCCACTCGGCCGACCAGGCCGTCAGGTCGCGGCCCGAGGTCTCCTCCAGCGCGGCCAGCAGGTCCGCCAGGGTGGCGTTGCCCCAGGCGTGCGCGGCGAAGTACTTCCGCACGCCGTCCAGGAAGTTCTCCCGGCCGACATAGGCCACGAGCTGCTTGAGCACGGACGCGCCCTTGGCGTAGGTGATCCCGTCGAAGTTCACCTCCACCGCCTCGATGTCGGGTATGTCGGCGGCGATCGGGTGGGTGGAGGGCAGCTGATCCTGCCGGTAGGCCCAGGCCTTGTACAGCTGCGCGAACGTGGTCCAGGCCGAGGTCCACCGGGTCGCCTCGGCCTGCGCCAGCGTGCCGGCCCAGGTGGCGAACGACTCGTTCAGCCACAGGTCGTCCCACCAGCGCATCGTGACCAGGTCGCCGAACCACATGTGCGCCATCTCGTGCAGGATCGTCTCGGCCCGCGCCTCGCGGGCGAAGTCGGTGACCCGCGACCGGAAGATATAGGACTCCACGAAGGTGACGCAGCCGGCGTTCTCCATCGCGCCTTCCTTGAACTCCGGCACGAACAGCTGGTCGTACTTGCCGAACGGGTACTTGATGCCGAACGAGGCGTGGAAGAAGTCGAAACCCTGGCGCGTCACCTCGAAGATCTCGTCCGCGTCGAGGTACTCGGCCAGCGACCGGCGGCAGTACACGCCGAGCGGGATACCGTCGTGCTCGTCGCGGACCACGTAGTAGGGCCCGGCCGCGACCGCGGTGATGTAGGTCGGCATGACCGGCGTGGGCGGGAAACGCCAGCGCCGCGCCTGGCCGTCCGGGATGCTCGATTCCGGTGCCATGTTCGACACGACCTGCCAGTCCGCCGGGGCGGTGACGGCGAGTTCGTAGCTGGCCTTCAGGTCCGGCTGGTCGAAGCAGGCGTAGACCCGGTGCGCGTCGAACGTCTCCAGGTCCGAGTACAGGTAGACCCGGTCGTCGGCCGGATCGGTGAACCGGTGCAGCCCCTCGCCGCTGCGTGAGTAGGCGCAGTCGGCCGCCACCCGGAGCACGTTGTCGGCGGCCAGCCCGGTCAGCGCGATCCGGTCCCCGTCGAACGCGCCCAGGCTGACCGGCACGTCGTTCAGGGTGATCTCGCGGACCGCGGGGGCGGTCAGGTCCACGAAGGTGGCCGAGCCCGGCGCGGTGCAGCCGAACCTGATGACGCTGACCGAGCCGAACGTGGCATCGTCGTCCGCCCGGGGCGTCAGGTCCAGGTCAACCTGGTAGGAGGCCACCGTGATGAGCGCCGAGCGGGTCGTGGCCTCGTCACGGGTCAGGTTCGATGTCACCGGGTGTGGTCCCTTCTGCGAAATTTGCCGAGTTTTCCGGCCGTTAATACAGCCCATGCCCCCTCATGAGCCAACAACGCAGGAGCCCACCCGCGTCGACTTCTGGTCCGACCCTATCTGCCCGTGGGCACGGGATCGCCTCCCGCTGGATCCTCGAGGTGGAGAAGGTCCGCCCGGTCACCGTGACGCGGCGCTGCGCGTCCCGCACGCCGGCGGCATCGACCGGGTCGGCTGCGACGTCGGCACCCCGGTGATGTCGCCGATCCCGCGCGGTGAGGCTCTGGGACGGCGTGCCGCTGATGGCCGGAACCGACGGTTTCCTCGAGCTGAAGCGTGCCGTACCCGGGACCCGATCTTCGGCTGATTCGCCTTCTGGCAGACTTTGCCGTGTGCGCGTATACCTGGGATCTGATCACGCAGGCTTCGAGCTGAAGACCCGCCTCATCGAGTGGCTGGCGTCGGCCGGTCATGAGCCGGTGGACTGCGGTCCTCACGGCTACGCCCACGACGACGACTACCCGCCCTACGTCATGCGCGCGGCGGCGGGGGTCGCCGGCGACCCCGGCAGCCTGGGCATCGTGATCGGCGGCTCAGGCAACGGCGAGCAGATCGCCGCGAACAAGATCCCCGGCATCCGCGCGGCCCTGGCCTGGACCGAGGAGACGGCCCAGCTGGCCAGGCAGCACAACGACGCCAACGTGCTTAGCCTCGGCGCGCGGATGTACACCGTCGACGAGGCGGTCGGCTTCGCCAAGGTGTTCATCTCCACCCCCTTCTCGGGCGAGCCGCGGCACGCCAGGCGCCTGGCCATGATCGCCGATTACGAGAAGAAGGGCGAACTGCCCCCCCTGCCCGCCTCCTGAGCTCGCCCCGCAGCCGCCTCCCGCGCTCTTCCCGCCCGCCTCCCGCGGTAGCCCCCGCCGGTCCCCGCGCCCGCCAGCGGGAAGCGGTCACTCAGCGGGACTGGCGGCC
>Ga0335081_10022742_pt1 | contig 10142 bp, 12 predicted proteins | sample Lox_Sample_35_FD_206713 | JGI IMG/M metagenome (GOLD analysis project Ga0335081, IMG submission 206713) | Soil microbial communities from Loxahatchee National Wildlife Refuge, Florida, United States - Lox_Sample_3.5 | ecosystem: Environmental > Terrestrial > Soil > Wetlands | place: USA... | reverse complement strand
TTGACCACGACCCGGCGGGCATTCTCAAGTAGCGCCCCGATCACGACGCCCACGCTCGTGGCGCGAAAATCGCGTCAATCTCGTCCGGATCGCCCGTTCCGAACACCAACTCCGCGACACAACCACTTTGCTCCCGCCCCGCGTCGGCTCTATCGCTTCGCCGCCTCGGCTCCTGCACACCCGTCATTATCAACCGGCACATCTCGGCGACCCCGAGCCCCGGTCGCGCACAAGTGTTTCCTTTCAATGGGTGACGGTACGGTCTGCGGGTGGAGACCGTACCGTTTCCTCACCCGCCGTTGGTCGACGACGTGATCAGGCTTCGCGCGTGGGCGGCCGCTGACGTCGAGGTCACCCACCGCGCGACTCAGGATCCGGACATCGCACGCTTCACTCGCGTTCCTGCCAACCAGACGCGAGACGACGTCCGCGCGTTCATCGAGAGCCGCGAGCCGGCCCGGATGCGGGGCGAGACGCTGTCGTTGGTAATCGCCGCGTGCGACGACGACGTGCGCGCACACATGCTCCTCGGGATCCTCGACGCCTACCTTCTGCGCCTGGCGCGCCTCCAACACAACGCCCTCACCCACTGGGCGACGCCGTCCCAGGCGCTAGAACACGAGCTGCCTCCAGACGCCGTGCATCGATACCGCAAATGCACCGCCTCCGCCGACCCGACCGAGCTCGAAACCGCCTTGCTTGTTACCTGGGAGTGGGGCCAGGAGCTCATCACCGCGCTCGCTGAGCACGATCAATTCGCCGCACCCACGGAAGTCATCGCCGCGGCGAGTGAGCGGACAACCAGACTTACGAAATGCCACCAGCCGCGCAGGCGCTAACCGACCCCTCAGCGCTTCATCCGTGCGACGAACCACACCGCCGCAACTCTGACGCCCCGCTGGGGCGCTGCAAAGACGAGCTGACGCTGCCCGCCGACCTAGAGCCGGGCCGCTCGTGGCCCGGGTCGCCGTCACCGACGCCGACCCTCCCGAGTCGGCGACCGACGCGCGTCGTGCACGACAACGACACCGCAGCCATCGAACGATCCCCAGAAAGGCTCCCGCGGTCGTCCGCGATGCCTGGCCGAACGCCGTCGAACGACACATCACGTCCAGCAGAAAGCGTTCGCGTCACCGACGTCCCGGTCGACCGGCCTGGTCGTGCCTACCTCGTCGAGCGCGGACTTGAGGAGGACGGCTACGCGGCCCTGCTCGCGTCGGCATAGTATCTCGAAACCGCCAACCAGCTCGGCGTCCCGCCGATGTCCACGACGGTCCTCGGATAGCCGCGCGAGGGTGTGAAGCACGACTCAGGCCGGGACGGCGTACGTCACCGTCTCGAGCACCTGGAGCTGGAGCGCGTCGGCTATCTCCTGCAGCCGGTCGATCGCGACCCCGGAGTAGCTGTTCGCCTCCCAACGCTGAACCTGCTGCTCGGGCACTCCCAGTCGCTTGGCGAGTTCCCGCTGGGTCAACCGGGCGGCGATCCGCGCCTCAATCAGCGCGATCGGCAGCTCCCGCAGCGAGTGCAGCGTGCGCTGCGCGACACGCCCGGAGCGGAGGTCGTCGTAGCGTTCGAGCTCCTCGCGAAGCTCGTCGCGCTGGCTTTCGTTGGCCTCGATCATCGCCTCGTGGATCTGCGGGTTGACATCCGGACCCGGGCCCGAGTCCTTCAGTGCGGCGAGTCCATCCTCGAAGCGCTTGAGCGCCGCCTTCGTGATTCGATACTGGCGCTCGTTCGTGATCATGCCCACCCCTCGAGGTCGATGGCGATGATCCCCTTGCGCTCCTGCGTGAGCCGGTCGAGCTGGAAGAACTCGAGGAACGTCGTCCCTCCGGGCTCCGGGGCGAGCTGCGCGGGGAAGAGCTCGCCGCCAAACTTCGCCTTCTGCGCGGCGCGGCGGTCGCGGAAGTCGAGCAGAACCGGATCGAGCAAGGCTGGGTCGACGGAGCCGGCCTCCCAGCACGCGTCGAAGTCGCCCGGCAATTCCTTGTCGGTGACGAAGCTCCCGTCGAGATACACGCGTGAGCAGCCCGCCGCGTGCAGCGAGTCGATCGCTGCACGCAGACCATCCATCAGCTGTTCGCGCCGTTCGTTGGTCGCGTAGCGCTCCACGATCTCGTCCCAGGGTCGCCGGGTGGATGCCCGGCGGGAGATTCCCGCTCTCGTCAAACGATGGTATCACGACACAACATTCATGTTGGGTTGGATCATCGAGTGCCGACCCCGTGACAGAACGACCCTATACACTCCGTTGAAGCCAATAACGATACTTGACGATATACAGCATGACTTAGTAGGATAACCCGAGCGACGTGGCTATGAACCAAACACGATCATTGCCAAGGCACCTGGCATGGCCGAACAGCACTGCCGGTGCGCGTGCGAACTCTGAGCGCGCTCGCGTCCGGTGTCGAGCGATTTCTCGCCGCCTGGAGTGCGCCCCATGAGCGCGATTCTGGACGCGCTCGTCGCCGAGCTGACCGACGGCGACGAGAAGGCGCTCACCCGACTCGCCGACAAGCTCGCTCCGCTGCTGGCGAAACGCCTGATTCAGCCGGCCCCCGAGGACGGGTGGCTTCGCGGTGCCGAGCAGATCGCCGGCTACATCGGAAGCCCGCGCAGCCGGGTCTATGCGCTTGCATCCGCCAGGCGAATTCCCGTTCAGCGTGACGGCTCGACGCTTGTCGCCCGCCGGTCAGAGCTCGACTCGTGGCTGCATCACGGTGGCGGGAAGCGGCCGTGACGTTGCCGAGCGGCTTGCGGACCCGCTGGATGCGCGCGTCCGGCGAGCCAGCATGGGCAGCGTGACGGGCCGCCGCGCCGCTGCGGCCCTAAGAATCCAGCTCCCGGTCAAGGATGGGCATTCAGCGACGAGTACACCCGGGGGCAGATCGAGTCCGTCCGCGGGCGCGATCGGCGAGCGCCGACTCGGAACTGTGGTCACACATGAGCGAATTCGGTGCGCCGCATCGATCGTGTGACCGCTAGCACCTGCCCGAGTTGTAAGGCGGCTACGGTTCGCCCGGGGAACCGACACGAGGAGGACGCAGCCCAGATGCAAGATGACGCCAGGGACCCGGAGCGGGTCGGCGCGCTTGTCACATCGCCTGGCCTGCCTGCCATCTGTCGCCGGTACGCCAAGGGCCGCGCGCGCGGAGACTGCGACGGATGCGCAGACGTGATCAGCCTCCGCCAACCTGGAGGCCGGCGAAACAGCAACCGCTCCCGCGCAGAACGGCTCGCGGAGCGCGCCGAGCGACCTGCGGCCCATGTAGCGTCGCTGGACTGCCAGCGGCGTGGAGGCAAGGCCTGATGGCGGCCAAGCTGGTCAAGACCAACACGCCCGGGATCTACCGTCGCCACGCGACGACGTGCGACCGCAACGGCTGCTGTGACTGCTCGTACGTGGTGGTGTACGACAGTAAGGCACGAACGTTCGGGACGATGGACGAGGCGCGCGAAGGGAAGCGGATCGCGCAGCGCCAGTCGAAGCTCTCAAAGGCTCACGCCGCTGGCCTACACCAAGACGAACCGCGCGACGAGTGCCCGGATTGCGAGCGCGAGCGGCAGGCGCGAGACGGCGCCGAACCGCTGCTGCACGACTACTCCCGCGAGGTCATCGCGCGCTACATCGGCACCAGCCGACGCGGCTACCGCGAGGAAACCCGCGACGAGGACCGGCGCCTCCTCGAGCGGTACGCGCTGGCGTACTTCGCCCCCGAGGTGCGGCTACGCGACGTCGGTCCAATGCAGATCGCCGAGTTCATCGGCTGGCTCTGCCGGCGGCCGAGCAAGCGCGGCGGGGCGCTGGCCGACCGGTCGGTGCGAAACGCGCTGAAGCCCGTGCGCATCGTGCTCGCCACCGCCAGGCGCGAGGGCCTGATCGCCCACAATCCGGCGTCAGACGCCGTTCTGCCTCACCGCGAGGAGCTTGACGATGACGAAGAGCTGCCCCGCCCGTTCCTCGGCGACACGATGAAGCTAGTCGTCTCCCTCATCCACCCCCGCCATCGCGAGATGTTCGAGGTGCTCGCCGCGACCGGGGTGCGCCGGTCAGAACTGCTGGCGTTCGAGGTCCGGCACCTGGCGCTCGACGGCGATCGGCCGCACATCAAGGTGCGCCAGCGCGTGCGGCGCAGGAACGGCATCGGCCTCATGGTCGGCCCGCTGAAATCTCGGTACGCGCGACGGGATTTGCCGATGCCGCTCGAGGTCGCCGATCGACTGCGCTCGCGCGTCACTGGCCGTGGTGAGCGCGAACTCGTGTTCCGCTCCACCACCGGGACGATCCTCGACCCGGACAAATCTGGCCGAGCGGGTTCTCGCGCCGGCGTGCTCGCAAGCAGGCGCAGGGTGGGCCGGCTTTCACACCTTCAGGCATACCGTGGCGAGCCGCCTGTTCGCCGCGGGCCGCAACGTGGTGCAGGTGCAGCGCTGGCTCGGCCGCCACAGCCCAAGTTTCACGCTCGACACGTACGTCCACCTGCTCTCCGACGATCTGGGCGAACCGCTCGCGCCGCTCGGCCGACCTTCGGTCTCACAGGACCGAGCCGGCCGGGTCAAGAAAAGGTCAAGTAGACGTCCGGAAACACCCGCAAACGGGGCGCCGCGCGTTGCCACGGAAACCGGAAACCGGCGATTAGCAGGAGGTTCGCGACCGTCGGTGAACGTCCGCAAGACCGATTTTGGACTACGGAACCGAAGGTCGGGAGTTCGAATCTCTCCGGGCGCGCTATGCGGGAGGGTGCGTTCTCATGCAAACCCCTGCAAATCCACGGGTTTGCGCCAAGGGTCAGGGGAGGGCGCACCATGCGTCGGGCTCGCCGAGCTCGAGTTCCCAGCCTGTCGCTATCGCCTCGACGACCTTTGGGAGCGCGACGAGCCACTCCAGCCGTTCGGGGATAGTCGTGCCCCTCGACCGCGTCAGCGAGCTGCGACGGGATCCTGATCGTCACGTCGAGACGACCGAATCTGCGCCGACGTGTTCCGCCAAGCGCGGTAGGAGAGCAATCCCTCGACGGCTGGCTCCTCTGAGCTTGGCCAGAAACCCGCCGCCTCCAGACACCGCCGCGAGGCGACGTTCTCGGGCTCGATGCCGGCTTCGAACAGCTCCACGCCACGCAGGTCGGGATGCTCGGTCAACGCGGCCAGAGCTGACGGTCGCACCGTCCGGCAGTCCCGTCGCGATCCAATCCATCGCTAGTTGGCGGCTCGAACGAGTCGAGCATGGACGATCAGCTCGCTGGGCGTTGGGATCATGCCGAGCATGCCGTGGCTCATGCCGAGCTTGCGGTGATCTGCGAGCGTCCTTGCGTCGATCTCGAACTCGTCGCCGGCTGGACGTAGAGTGGCGTCCACCTCGAGCGGCAAGCTGTCGCCCGCTGCCGTGAGCCGGCCGCGGACCTTCAACTGCGTGCCGTCGACGATGGCGCTGTCGGACACGAAGCTGACCTCTGGGTTGTTGTCGGTGTCGAAGAAGCCGGCCGAGCGCAGATGCTTGTCGCGCAGGCCGTTGCTCGTGTTCATGCTCGTGGCGTCGATTGTCAGCTCGATCGCCGGGCTCGCGTGCAGGTCGAGACGGCCTTGGTAGTGCGCGAACCGGCCTTTGACGGTCGCCCGGCCCCACAGGGTGCGCGCGCGGAACTCGACCTGCGAGCGCGCCGGATCGATCCGCCACCGCCCATCGGCGATGCCCGGGGTGTCGGAGGATTTGGCGATCGTGTCAGTGGTCATTGGGGTCTCCTTGGTTCGTCAGTCGCCATGTCCACGCGTATTCGGAGAGGGTCTCGACGACCGCCTCGTCTTCGGCCGAGTGCGGAACGTGGATCTCGACGGCGCCGTCGACGAGGACCGCGCGCACCTGGTCGACGAGGTCGGTCTCGTCGAGCGCATCGCGGGCGGCCCGTTCGGCGGCCCGTCGCCGCAGCTCGGGCTTGTAGAGCTTTCCGACCGAGGTCAACGGGATCTCGTCCACAACCTCGACATGCTTGGGAGCGGCGGCGCGTTCTGGCACGTGCTCGGCCGCCCAGCCTTCGAGGACGTCTGCGGTCAGCTCGCTGCCGGCGGAGATGGCGACGAATGCCACGGGCACCTCGCCGGAGTGGCGATCCGGCCGGCCGACGGCGGCAGCGGCGGTGACGTCGGGGTGCTCGAGCAGCGCGTCCTCGATCGCCGCGGGGTCGATGTTGTGCCCGCCGCGAATGATCAGGTCCTTGGCGCGGCCGGGGAGACGGATGAACCCGTCGCCGTCGACCGATGCTAGATCCCCGGTGTCACCCGTCCCTGATCTTCTCGTCCGGACGCACGGCGCGCCCGGAGCGCGCAGCAACCAGGTAGGTCGGCGGGCGTCCGGGCAGCTCGGTTGCCTCAGTGTGCGCCATCCGCTCCTGCAGGTATGCGACATCGACGCCCTCGAGCGGCTCGAGATCCGGCGCTCGTTCGGTCGATGCCGTTGGGCGCAGCGCGAGCAGAGCTTCGGCGCCGTGGCGTGCGCAATGGTTCGCGGGTGAGTCCAGACGCCCTCGTCGAGCTCGGGGCCGGAGGCGACGATCACCTTCGCTCCCGACAGGCGCAGAAGCGCGACGGCGTGCTCGGGCGCCAGAGCCGGGTTGATCGGCGCGTAGCTCCCGACCGCCTCGGCTGCCAGCAACAGCGGGAGCATCTCCGCGCAGTTGACCGAGATGACCGCAACGGGGTTGCCGCGCCTCACGCCCAGCCGGGCCAGAACGGCCGCCGCGCCGTGGACGTCGCGCGCCAGCTGCGGGAATGTCCGGGCGAGCGGGGTGTGGAAGCGCTCGGCGTCGGGCAGCACCGACAGGGCCGGCCGATCCGGCCAAAGCTCAGCTGCTCTCTTCACCAGCTCGTAGGTGGTGGCTGGCAGCCCGCGCTCGCTGAGCGGGAACTGCTCGACTTCGACCAGGTCCGCTGGATCGCTGAACGCCGGCCACAACGTAAGGCTGGAGGTCAGCGCACCCATGCTGCCTCCACGTGGACTTCGGGGGCGAGGTAACGCTGGGGCTCCTCGACCACCGTGTTGCGCAGCTCGCCGATTCCGTCGATCGCGATCCGCACCTCGTCTCCGACCTTGAGCAGCCCGTCCGGGAACGGCTGCCGCGCTGCTCCGATACCGGCAGGGGTGCCGGTGGCGATCACGTCGCCGGGCTCGAGCGTGAACGCCGCAGACAGGTGGGCGATCTGCTGGAAGCAGTTGTAGATCATCTCGCTCGTGCTCCCGTTCTGGCGCAGCTCGCCATTGACGTACGTCTTAAGCCCGAGCTGATGCGGGTCTCCTAGCTCGTCGCCCGTCACGATCCATGGACCGAGCGGCCCGTGGGTGTCGAACGACTTGCCTATCGTCATCGTCGGAGTGCGTAGCTGCCAATCGCGCACCGAGACGTCGTTTGTGATCGTGTAGCCGGCGATCACCTCATGCGCGCGGTCCTCGGGCACGTGCCGGCAGCGGGTGCCGATCACGATCGCCAGCTCGCCCTCGAAGTCCAGAAGCGTCGAGACGCGCGGCATGTGCACGTCGTCGTCCGGGCCGACCACGCACGTGACCTGCTTGTTGAAGAACACCGGATACTCCGGAGCGTCGATTCCAGACTCGGCGATGTGGTCGCCGTAGTTGAGGCCGATGGCCAGGAACTTCCGGGGCTGGGTGGGCGCGAGCAGGCGGACCTCGTCGAGGGGATGCTGGTCGGCCGGGTTGTCCCGGTCGACGACATGCCCGTCTCGGACGATTCCGGGGCGCGGACCGGCGCCCGCGTCGAAGCGGCAGAGCCTCATGAGGACATCTCCGGGATCTCGACCGGGGCCTGCTCGGGGGCGTAGCCGCCAGCCATCGCCTTGGCGTGGATTTCGGCGAAGCTCATCCCGCCGGCGGAGTCGGCGGCGATTCGCGCGGGGTCGACGAACGCCCCGATCGGGTTCGCCTTGAACTCAGCAGAGCTGCGCATCCATTCCGTCGACTGCTGCCAGTCGCCGAAGCAGTCGACCTGCAGCTCGACGTGGTTGCCGTCGGGGTCGGCGTAGTAGTAAGACAGCGTCATCCCGTGATCGAGACAAAGCGCGGGAGCGATTCCCGCTTCCTTGAGGCGCAGGTAGCTCGCGTTGAGCCCGTCGAAGCTCGAGTACTCGAACGCCGAGTGGTGCATCCCCGTGCGGGTCTCCTTCTCCGAGTCATCGACGAAGTTCGGGAATGCGAGCAGCGCGATGCGGTGATTGGCGCCGTCGTTGGAGAGCCACGCGCCGACCTCGTCCTGGAAGACGACCTCAACACCGACGAGCGTGCGATAGAAGTCGATCATCTCCTGCAGGCGGGTGGTCTTGAGGTTGACGTGGTGGAACGTCGGGTGAATCACGGTGTCCGTCATGTGGGTGCTCCTGAAGTCGTGGGTGTCGTGATGAGAAGCTGTGTCCTGAGGTCGTCGAGCAGATGAGCGATCGCCTCGGCTGACGCGGCGCTGCCGAACACGTAGAAGTCGGGGCGCACGAGCACGGCATGGGCTCCATGCCCGGCCAGCCAGTCGGTGAGGCGGCCGTCACGGTCCTCGACGCCGTATGGCGCATCCGAAGAGAGCGAGGCGATGCTGGCATCAAGCGTGTCGAGCAGAGCCCGGGTCCCGGTGTCGACGCCGTCGAGCGGGTCGCCGTCGGCGACGATCAGCTGAACTCCGCCTCCGACGACGTCGTCGAATCGCCCTTCACGGCCGGCTCGCGCGACCACGCCCTGAACACTGAGCGCCCCCGCAAGCGGGTCAAGTCCGCCATCGCTGCGACGGTGCAGCAGCCCGCCCGTCAGGGGCGGGAGCGCGAGTGGCGGCGGCGGAGCGGCGGCCCGCAGCATCGCATCGCGCTCGGCAGCAGCTCGTGGATCGAGTTCACAGAGGACTTTCCCGAGCTCGATCGCCAGCCGGATGACCGCCTCGTTATGTGGCTGGCGTTCGGGATCGATCGTGTCGAGCAGTTGCTTGGAGGTGACACCGCGCAGGACGAGATCGAGCTTCCAGGCGAGGTTCGCCGCATCCCGTAGCCCCGAGCACAGCCCCTGGCCCAGGAACGGGGGCGTCAGATGGGCCGAGTCCCCGACCAGCAGGACGTGCCCCTTGCGCATCTCGTTCGCGAGCATCGATCGGAACTCGTATACGGTGCTTCGCGTCAGTGGGCCGTCCTGCGGCGTGTACCACGGCGCGAGCAGCGACCAGACGCGATCAGTGTCCTCGAAATCTGACCGCTGCTCGTGGGGCAGGAGCATGAACTCCCAGCGGCGGTGCCGGGGGCCACTCTGCATCTGGGTCGTCGGGCGAGCCGGATCGCACCATTGGCAGGCGATTGGCAGATGCGCGAGCACGCCCATGTCCGCCGGCTCGGCATCGACGACCAGCCAGCGCTCCTGGAACCCGAGGTCGCGGCGCGTGATCCCACTCGCGTCGCGCACGACCGAATTCGCGCCGTCCGCTCCGACAAGCCACCGGGCGCGCACCACGCGCCGGTCACCGCTCAGCGATAGCCCGCCGAAGCCGTCGTCGACGCGGCGCACGGTCAACTCCGCGCCGTTGTCAGAGTCGGCGAAGGCGTCGGCAAACCATCCGCGGTGCACGGTGACGGTCGGCTCCGCACAACCGGCACGCTCGAGAGCACCTTCGAGCTCGGGCTGGAAGAACATGTAGGAGGCCTCCCAGCCGGAGGATGCGATCCCTTTCCTGTCGAACCGCAGCAGCGGCTTACCGTCGGCGCCGAACCACTGATAATCGTCGACCGGGATCATCTCGTCAGCGAGCCCGTCGGCGAGCCCGAGCGACTGCAGCAGCCGCATGATCTCGTGGTCGAGGTGCACAGCGCGTGGGAGGCGATAGATGTCCGTGAAGCGTTCGAACACGTCGACCCGGTGGCCTGCCCGCGCGAGCATCGCCGCCAGCGCCTGGCCAACGGGCCCATAGCCGACGATCGCGACGTCCGTCTCGATCCGAGCTTCGTTCTGCGTCTTATCAATCATGCGGACGCCCGCGCAGTCGCAACCGGCGCGGCGATCGGGCGCGCCAGGATCTGGCTCAGCGCCTCGCCGAGCGCCTCCCGCGGATCGTCTGCCGCCGCGAGTGACCGCCAGGCAATGTGCCGGTCCGGGCGCACCAGAACCGCCC
>Ga0335081_10022741_pt1 | contig 10143 bp, 10 predicted proteins | sample Lox_Sample_35_FD_206713 | JGI IMG/M metagenome (GOLD analysis project Ga0335081, IMG submission 206713) | Soil microbial communities from Loxahatchee National Wildlife Refuge, Florida, United States - Lox_Sample_3.5 | ecosystem: Environmental > Terrestrial > Soil > Wetlands | place: USA... | reverse complement strand
GATCTGCTGCGGCCGCGATTCGGCGCTGGTGGACAGCGTCCAGACGGCCGATCCCACATCTCTGAAGAGTATCGCCGCCAAGCTTGATGGGCGTCATTTATTGAGTGATGGCCGGCCGATTAAAGTGACCGCCGAGTATCTGACTCCCGACGCCGTGAATGCGGGCCTGGTTTTAGGAAGGATTATGAAACAACACGCGGCACTGATGATGTGGAAGGATCACCTCTATGTCGTGTATGGGGCAGTCTTCGTCTGGAATGAGGACTCTCAGGGCACGAAAACGTTGTACCTGCATAAGTTGCTATTGTGGGACACGCGATATTTCGATTCGAGACGTGCCGTAATCTTCGATCGTGAGAAAGAAGACCCCGGCTCGGTTCAGGGACTGCTCTTCGCGCAGGTGGAACCGAACGACTAGGAACTAAATCAGTCTTTGACGCCTTAATTTGTTGTCCGACCTTTCTAATTTTTCCTGCGTCAAACCGTTCTCCATGTTAGCCTTGACTTATGAAGGGGGTCACCAATGACGAACCTGAATAAGGTAGTCACTTCCCTACAAGGTGAGTACTCTCGGCTCCAAAAGGAGATGGAGAGAGTAGGGAAGGCACTCGATGCCCTCGGTCATGCTGGCGGGAACGGGTTCAGGCGCGCAAAGCGCGTCCTGAGCAAGGATGCCCGTGAGCGGATCGCTGCGGCACAAAGGCTACGCTGGGCAAAAGTGCGGAAACAGGCCAAGCTAGCCAAGGCGTAACTTGTAGTTTGCCGTCTATTCGCAAGCACCGCAGAAGGCCTCGTTCGTGACTTCCCCAAAATGATTACGAGCGGGGCCAGAGCGGAGCAATCCTCGGCGTTCCCTCCGGTGCTTTGCGTTCTTTCTTACTTAAGTTTCCACCGACTAAACCCATTTCACCACGGAAACACAGAGTCACGGAGACAATCCTTTGGTGTTTCTCCGTGTCTCCGTAGCTCCGTGGTGAATTCGATGTGGTTTTGAGCTAAGTCCAGCGGAACCACTTCAGTGCCAGGGCGAACGAAATCCCTCCCCACAAGACCATGACCAGCAGCCGCGGCCACTGATGAGACAGTGGCGTACCCTCCAGGATGCTGGCGCGCAGAGCGTCATTCAACGCGGTAAGCGGCAAGGCCTTGATGAGCGGATGAATGATGGCAGGGAAGCGCTCGTATGAGAAGAAGACGCCGGAGAAGATCCACATCGGCATCATGACGAGATTGATGAGGCCGCTGACGCTCTCGATTTTCTGCGCGCGGCTTGCCGTCAGCAGGCCAACGCCTCCGAAGGTGAGCGATCCGAGTCCCGCAATCAATGCGATTGCGCCAACTGATCCGAGCACGCGCATGTGAAAGAAGAGAACTCCGAAGACCAGCAGAAGTCCGACTTCGATGATCATCAAAATCAGGCGGCTTGAGGCCAGCGCCAGCAGAAAATCTCCACGTCGCATGGGGGTGCCGACGAACCGCTTGAGCAGCTTGCGTTGCCGCATATCCACCAGCGCGAAGCCGATTCCCCACATCCCGGAGTTCATCAGGTTCATACCGAGCAAGCCGGGAATGAGGAAGTCGATGTAACGCGAGCCGGGCTCTGAAGAAGTCACCGATGTGGTTGCGACCGCGTCTTTACGTCCAGCCGCAGCTTGCAGGGCTTCGTTCACTTGTGCCTTGGCGAGGACGCTCTCGGGACGCGCCGGATCGTAACGGTATTCGAGTCCTCCGTTTGCGCCGGACGCGATCACAACATCGAACTTACCGAGGCGGAATCCCTGGCGCGCGTCGTTTTCATTCAGGACTTGGACCTTGAACATCGCATGCTGCGGCGAACTTGCGAGCAGGCTCTGCGCGTCCTGCGATCGCGCTCCGTCGACGATGGCGACCGAGACGGCATCTCCCGGTTTGTTGCGGAACGCAATGCCGAGTCCGAGCGCCAGCAGTAACGGAAACACGAACACCCAAAACACAACCTCCGGTTCGCGCTTCAGTTCGAGCATGCGCGCCATTAGCAGATGCGCATAGCCCGACCATCGGCCATTGCGCTTCGGCGGAGTCGGAGCTGCGGCGCGTTCAGTCTTTTCGGGAATCTCTTGTGCAACGCTCATAGGAATCTCAGGCCTGGATTGTCATTCTGCGCGAAGCGAAGAACCTAAGCATTCTGACGGCGGCGGCAAGGTGCATAGGTCCTTCGCGGCAACGTTCGCCGCTCAGGATGACAAGAGTATTGGACGAGCAATTACTCAATGGCTCGGTCACGCAATCACTCAGTGCTCCAGCTTCCACTTATTCAAAAACTCCGCCAGAAACTGCGGTGTCAGTTGCCGCGCGTCCTCGAATTCGCCATTGTTCTCGCTGACCACCACTTTTCCATCTGCTTCCACGACCGCGACTACCGGAACCCCTTTGTCGAACGAAACATCGAACTGTTTCGCGACATCGGCATTCTTCTTCCCGTCTGGTCCGATGTCGACGTGAACCACTTCATAGTTCGCAGCGATCACTGGAGCCAGCTCCGGCCGCTGAAAAGCCAGATCGAGCACGTGGCAGTCAAAGCACCAGTTCGCGCCGAACACCAGCAATAGCCGTTTATGTTCCTTCGCCGACTTCTGCTCGGCCTCTTTGATTTCCGCATGCGCATCGGCGCTGGCCGGATAAATGTCCTTCTTCATGTTCGCCGGATGGTCGAGCTTGGGATCGTCGTTGCGCTCGACGTAGGCGATCCGCCACTGCTCTCCCTGCTTCGTCCAGCCCTGATCGGCCGTGACGTTGAAGGGCTGCGCGTTGGGCGTGCCCGGCTGCACCGTCGCGCGAAAGATGACACCCGCTCGGGTCGGCCGGACCACCAGGCGGATGATCTCCACTTTCATCGTGGGCGACTTGAGGCCAAGCCAGAATCCGGTGTCGGCGTCAACATCGTGCATCACCGATTTAACGCGGATCTGCGCCGCCGGATCAGCGCTGTACATCGCCTTGAGCGACGCTGCGTCACCACTGACCACTGCACCTACCCACTGCTGAAAGGGTGGGAAGTCGGCGGCAGTCGCCGCAGATTGACCCCACGCGGCAATCGCAGACGCAGTCAGAACCACTAGAGCCGCGATTTTCACAGCATTATTCATTTCAAATCCTTCCAACATCCTCCGTGATGCCTGGCGGAACTACCTTACGGCGTCACCCTGAGCGCAGTCGTTCTTCAGGCGGAGCGAAGGGTCTCCCTCTGGAATGCGGTGTGCTGAGCGAGATCTCTCGGCCCGCTGGTGAAAGCGCGGGCCTTCGGGATGACGCCCCTCACGAATTCCCATAAGTCGCTCGGTTAGCGTTACTCTTCCCGCAGATGCCGCCCCGTCAACCGCACAAACACATCTTCCAGACTTGCCTGCCGCGTAGTCAGATGCTGCAACTGACCGCCTTGCTTGTCGATGGCATCGAGCAAAGCCGGAATCGTGAGATGCGGTTGCTTTACATTCAACGCAACCATGCCATCGTCTTCCCGCACCGACTCTACACTCGGTAGAGCACGCCAAGCCGGCAGCGCCGCGCCATCACTCCCGCTGACCGAGAACTCGACCACGTGATGCCCTCCGAGGCGATTGATCAGATCCGCGGGCGACCCTTCGGCGATGACTTGTCCATGATCCACAATCGCTAGCCGGTCGCACAGCCGTTCAGCCTCGTCCATGTAGTGGGTGGTCAGCAAGACGGTGCCGCCGTTGCGTTGAAAGGCACGAATGATGTCCCACAACTGGCGTCGGCTCTGCGGATCAAGCCCCGTCGTTGGCTCGTCCAGAAACAGAATTTTAGGGTTGCACACCAGCGCCGTCGCCACCGCCAGCCGTTGCCGCTGCCCTCCAGAGAGTTTACCGACCCAAGAGTCGGCTTTCTCGGTGAGTTGCAGCTGCTCCATGACTTCTTCGGTGGGGCGCGGCTCGCGATAAAAACTGGCGAACAGTTCGATCGTCTCGCGAACCGTGAGTTTCTCGGAGAGGCGCGTCTCCTGCAGCGAGATGCCCAGCCATTCGCGCATCTCGCGCTCATTTTCCTTCCAACTGTGCCCGAGAATCGAAACCGCGCCCGAAGTCGGGGCCAGCAGCCCTTCGAGGATTTCGATGGTTGTCGTCTTACCTGCGCCATTCGGGCCGAGAAGTCCGAAGCACTCTCCGACCTGGATTTCAAGGTTGAGGCCGCGCACAGCCTCGACCTTTCCGTCGTAGGTCTTGCGCAAATCGCGGCATTGGATAGCGGTTGGCATGAAAACAGTCTGCCCGATCGGCATTGCGCAAGGCACTAAAGGAATAACGGAAAAGCGCCCCGGCCGTTACGTCAACCCCGTTGGTGGACCGACAGTATACACCCGCCATTTTTGATAACTAACTAGATAACACCATGGCAGCTCGAAGGCTCACTTATCTGCCGTGGTTACTTCGGTTTCGCGGAAAAGTTGAAAACCGTGATCAGGATCACCAAGCGTCGTGATGCGTGCCATTTGTCCTTTCTTTGCCTTAGATGAAGATGTGCTTGGAAAGTGGAGCCGTGAACGCTCCCCACAGCAACTGGGGGGAGGGTGAGGCACGGAGGTTCCGATGAGCACAGTTGATATTCATGAGCCAGAGGTAAAAGAGGTCAAACCGGTCCGTCCTGGGGCGGCGGTTCTGCCGCGAAAAGAGATCGTGGGGTCTCCGGTGGCGCCGAGGACCATGTTCTCCGATAGCTTGTTGGAGTTTGGCAACCAGCGGAAGCGCCGGGGATGGGCTACGACCACGTCCTTTATTCTTAATAGCTTGGCGATCGGCATCATGCTGGTGGTTCCTCTGCTATTCACCGAGGATCTGCCGAAAGGGCAGTTGCTGACCCTATTGGTCGCGCCTCCCCCACCGCCGCCACCCCCGCCGCCGGCAGCGGCCGTACAGCAGGTCGTGCATCAGATCCAGACGGATTTGCTGAATACAGGACAGTTGCGGACGCCGAGCCGGATTCCGCAAAGAGTGCAGATGATCCATGAAGAAGAGGCGCCCCCGCCGATGGCCGCCACCGGTGGAGTTGTCGGAGGCGTCCCCGGAGGCATTCCCGGCGGTCAAATCGGTGGCGTAATCGGCGGCATCATCAGTGCGACTTCGAACCTCAATGCGGTTCCGAAGCTTGTACCGGCTACGCCGACCCGCGTGCGCATTTCTCAGGGCGTCACGAAGGGGCTCTGTGTCCATCGGGTGGAACCGTCGTATCCGCCGTTGGCACGGGCTGCCCGCGTACAGGGCGATGTGGTGCTGAATGCCATCATCGACGTCAACGGAAACATCACCAATCTGCAGTTAGTCAGCGGACACCCGATGCTGGTGCCGGCCGCGCTGGCTGCCGTCAAGGAGTGGCGCTACAAGCCGTATCTGCTGAATGGGCAACCGGTAGAGGTCGAGACCACCATCACCGTGATCTTCTCTCTATCGTCTTGAAGTGGGGGACGGCACACCTGGGAGTGCCAGGAGTCTTAAAGATGCCTTCAGAATACACGTATCGCGTTTCGGCCTGGTGGACCTCAGGCCGCACCGGACTGGCGAAATGCGAGTCCTCTCCGAACACGATCCATTTCTCCGAGGCCGCGGAGTTGGGCGGCCTGCAGGGCCGCTGGACCCCGGAGCAGTTGCTGCTCTGCGCTCTGGCTGGCTGCTTCACCACGACGTTTCATGACGCGGCGCGCGGCGCGAAGTTCGAATACACCGATCTGGAAGTCGAGATCGAAGGCAGCGTCCGTCGCATTCGCGGAGCGGGGTGCAATTTCAACGAAATCCTGATTCGGCCCCGGCTGACGGTCGCGACCGAAGACCAGACTGAGATTGGGCTGATGCTGCTGCGCCGCACCAAGTCGGTATGCATGATTTCGCGCGCCATCACCGTCCCGCAGACTCTGGAGCCCACTGTCGAAGTCGTCAGACTCCCGGTGGAAGGCTGGAGAGAGCAGGACGCCACCATAAAGATTGGAGTCTGACCTGGGGCTCGTGACCGAACACGAGGAGTAAGGAAAGAAGGAGGCTCGTCATGATGTTCTCCTACCGATTGGTTCGTCTGATTGAATCTCATGCCGATGCGCTCGCTGCCGGCCTCGAAGAACGAGCCGTGGCCAGCGGGCAGGTTCCCCATTTCAAGAACGTTCCCGCTCACGAACTGCGCGAGCGGGTGTACGAAATCTATCGCCACCTGGGCGAGTGGCTGCTGGGCAAGAACGAACTGGACATCGAGCATCGCTATCGTGAAATCGGAAGCCGCCGTGCGAAGCAGGGCGTGCCGCTGAGCGAAGTTGTCCAGGCCATCGTGCTGACCAAAGAAAATCTCTGGGAGTTCCTGAAGAGCGAGGCCGTCATGGACCGCGCCATCGAAATCATGGGGGAACTCGAGCTGCTGCAAATGTTGGAGATGTTCTTCGACCGGGCGATTTATTATGCCGCTGTGGGGTATGAAGAGGAGACCGCCGACATCGCGCAGGAACGCAGCGCGCTGCGGGTTGTCTAATCGGAGAAGGGGAGCGGATAAGGATGTCGATGTCATGGGAGATGGAGTACAAGAAACGCCTGAGGACTGCCGACGAAGCGCTGGGGTGCGTCAAGTCGGGGATGCGCGTCTATATCCAACCGGGATGCGCTGAGCCGGAAACTCTGGTCGAGGCGCTGATGCGCCGCGCGCCAGACGTCTACGACGTAGAAATCGTTCACATGATGACGATGGGCTGCGCGCCCTACGTGGCGCCGGAGATGGCGGGACACTTCCGTCATAACGCCGTGTTCATCGGGGCAAACGTGCGCGAAGCCATCAACGATGGCCGTGCCGACTATACGCCGATTTATCTCAGCGAAATTGAGGGGCTGTTCGAGAGCGGCCAGATGCCGATCGACGTCGCTCTGATCGAAGTCTCTCCGCCCGACTCGCACGGGTTTTGCAGCTTCGGAGTCGGAGTCGACACGACGCTCACCGCCGCGAAGGTCGCCCGGCACGTGATTGCGCAGGTGAACGACAACATGCCCCGCACCTACGGCGACAGCTTTATTCACGTCGATGACATCAACGCGTTCGTCGAATCATCCCGCCCGCTGTGCGCCTTGAAGAAGCCGATCGTTACCGACCTGCAAGTCGCCATCGCGCGCAACGTTTCCGGCTTGATCGAAGACGGCGCGGTCCTGCAGACCGGCATCGGCGGCATTCCCGACGCCGTGCTACCGATGCTGATGGACCGCAAAGATCTGGGAGTGCACAGCGAACTGGTATCTGATGGCGTGATCCCGCTGATCGAAGCCGGCGTCCTTACCGGAGCGCGCAAGAACTTCAAGCCGCGCAAGATCATCCTCGGATTTGCTCTGGGTACCAAGCGCTTGTTCGAATTCATGGACAACAATCCGATCTTCGAGTTTCACCCCACGGCCTACACCAACGACCCGGGATTGATTGCGCGCAACGACAAGATGGTCGCGATCAATTCGGCGATCCAGGTCGATCTCACCGGCCAGGTTTGCTCTGATTCCATGGGCAGCACGTTTTACAGCGGCATCGGCGGGCAGGTCGACTTCATACGCGGGGCATCGCGGTCCAAAGGCGGCAGGCCCATCATCGCGATTTCGTCGACCGCAAAAAAGGGAAAGATCTCGCGCATCGTGCCGGTGCTCGATCCCGGGGCGGGTGTGGTCACGTCACGCGGCTTGGTTCGTTACATCGTGACCGAGTATGGAGTCGCGTATCTGCACGGAAAGTCGATCCGCGAGCGCGCCAAGGCCCTGATCGAGATCGCGCATCCCGATTTCCGTGCCGAGTTGTACGAGTATTGCGAGAAGACGAAGTGGTTGCAGCATCCACTGGCGGTGCAAACCGCTGGGAGGTAAACCAATATGTCCGGTCCAGCACGCGGCAATGTCACCATCGATGTCGAGGAGTGCAAAGGATGCGGGCTCTGCGTCGAGTCCTGCCCGCCCAAGTGCCTGGAACTTGCGCCTGAACTGAGCCACTACGGAGTGCATCCCGCCCGCTATACGGGGCACGACTGCACCGGATGCGGCATCTGCTTCTATTGCTGTCCGGAGCCGGGTGCCATCACCGTCTACCGGCGCGTGGCGCCTCCGAAAACGGCTGCTCCTGAATCCGCAACTCCGGTGCAGGCAGGAGGCGAACATGCGCCAGCTCTGTAAAGGAAACGTCGCGGTGGTGAAAGGCGCGGTCCTGGCCGGTTGCCGGGCTTATTACGGGTACCCCATAACGCCTGCGAGCGAAATTGCCGAAGCGGCCGCACTCTATTTTCCTGAAGTCGGCGGCACATTCGTGCAGGCCGAAAGCGAGACTGCCTCCATCAACATGGTGTTCGGCGCCGCCTCCGCCGGAGAGCGCGTGATGACCGGCTCTTCCGGCCCCGGCCTCAGCCTGATGCAGGAAGGCATCTCCTACCTTGCGGGCGCCGAGCTTCCTTGTGTCATCGTCGACGTGATGCGCGGCGGCCCGGGCCTGGGCAACATCGCTCCGGAGCAGAGCGACTACTTCGCCATGGTGAAGGGCGGAGGACACGGCGACTACCGCAACCTCGTGGTGGCTCCGGCTAGTGTGCAGGAGATGGCCGACCTGACCATCCTCGCTTTTGAGTTGGCCGACAGGTACCGCAACCCGGCCGTCGTGCTGACCGACGGATTCGTCGGCCAAATGATGGAGCCGCTGGATCTCGAATATCGTGAAATCGTAGCGCCGGTGAAACCGTGGGCGGTGCAGGGAACGGCCGGAACGCGCCAGAACATGATCAGCTCGATCTTCCTCGAGCCCGACGCTCTGGAAGAACATCAGCGCCGCATGGAAGCGAAGTACATCCGTGCGCAGCAGACCGAAACGCGCTGCGAACAATATCGCACCGACGACGCGGACTTGATTGTCGTCGGCTACGGCATCGTGTCGCGCGTGCTGCGCTCGGCGGTCGACGAAGCCCGCAGGCACGGAATCAAAGTCGGGTTATTCCGTCCCATTACGCTGTGGCCGTTCGCGACCGAGGATCTGGCGAAGGCTGCGCTGCATGTGGAGAAGTTGCTGGTCGTCGAACTGAGCAACGGGCAGATGGTCGAAGACGTCCGGCTCGCCGTGAACGGCAAACGTCCAGTCGAGTTCTACGGTCGAGTCGGCGGCAACGTGCCAGGAGTCGAAGAGTTGCTAGAGAAGATTGCCGAGCAAGTGCCGGTAGCAATCTGATCAGCAATTTGTGGAAGGGCGGCGCTTTTAGCGCCGCGTTGTGAGCGCGTGACAGGCGGCTTTAGCCGCTGAGGGTCGAGAGGCCTACATCATGGCGGAAAACGACATCACCTTAGAGCAGCCGAAAGCGGCTTCCGAACCATACGAAGTCGTCCACCAGAAGTCGGAACTGTTCTATCCCGAATACGAACGCAAATCCGACCTCAAGCACCAGACGCACTACTGTCCCGGGTGCGGGCACGGCGTCGCCCACAAGCTCATTGCCGAGGCGTTGGAAGACCTGAAACTACAGGATCAAACAATCCTCGTAAGTCCGGTCGGATGCTCGGTGTTCGCCTACTACTATTTTGACGTTGGCAACGTGCAGGTCGCCCACGGACGTGCCCCCGCCGCCGCCACCGGCCTCAAGCGCGCTTGCCCTGACAAAACGGTCATCGCGTATCAGGGCGATGGAGACCTGGCAGCGATCGGTACGGCTGAAATCGTGCATGCCGCCAACCGCGGCGAGAAGATCACCGTCTTCTTCGTCAACAACGCGATCTATGGCATGACCGGTGGCCAGATGGCTCCGACCACGCTGGTCGGCCAGCGCTCCACCACGTCACCGTGGGGACGCCGCCCCGTCAACGAAGGCTTCCCGCTGCACATGGCCGAAATGCTGGCCACGCTCGAGGCTCCGGTCTACATCGAGCGCGTCGCGTTGTCGGACAACAAGAACATCATGAAGGCGCGCCGTGCCGTGCGGAAGGCTCTCGAGCTGCAGCGCGATGGAGCCGGCTTCACTTTCGTGGAGATTCTTTCTCCTTGTCCGACAATCTGGGGCAAGGATCCGATCGAGGCGCGGAAGTGGATCGGGGAGAAGATGATTCCGAACTTCCCGCTCAACGTTTTCCGCGACAAAAAAGTCGAAGTGCCCAACAACAACGTGCCGCCGCACAAAAC
>Ga0335081_10022739_pt1 | contig 10143 bp, 6 predicted proteins | sample Lox_Sample_35_FD_206713 | JGI IMG/M metagenome (GOLD analysis project Ga0335081, IMG submission 206713) | Soil microbial communities from Loxahatchee National Wildlife Refuge, Florida, United States - Lox_Sample_3.5 | ecosystem: Environmental > Terrestrial > Soil > Wetlands | place: USA: Florida... | reverse complement strand
GGGCTCGCCGGCGTCCAAGTGGCCGGTGTGAAGCCGGGTTCGGGCGACGACTGGCTCGGGCGACGGCTCGCGGACGTGGCCCGGGCCGCCGGCGCCCCGGACCCGAGCTCGAACGAGGCCTTCGAGGCCGTGTACGACTTCTTCCTCGCGAACGGCGGCGAGGTGTCCATCATCACCCACAACGGCAACGAGGCCACCGTGGAGCGCTTCTTCCTCCGCAGGACGATGGCCATCTGCAGCGACGGGCTCATGCCGGGGCCCGGGCAGCGGCCGCACCCCCGACTCCTGGGGGCCTTCCCCAAGGCGCTCCGCATGGGGCGGGAACTCGGAGTGCCCCTCGAGCAGATGGTGTGGCGGATGTCGACGCTCCCGTGCCGCTTCCTGCGCCTCCCGGACCCGGTGCTCCGGCCGGGCGCGGACGCCTCTCTCGTGCTCTTCGACCCCGAGCGGGTGCGGGAGGAGAACGACTACGACTCCCCGCTCGTTCCGCCCTCCGGCATCGACATGGTGTGGGTGCACGGGGAGCTGGTGCTCGACCACGGCCGCCTCTACGCCCCGGACCCGTTCCCGGGCCGCATCCTCGCGACCGATCCCGGCGCCTACACCGCGCCCTGGTAGACGGGCCCGAAGGGCGGCCGGGCGAGGAAACGGCCCCACCCCGCCTCCACCCGGAGGTCCCCGTCGGCCCACACGTGCCGGCCGCGCGAGAGGGTGTGGACGACGACGCCCTTCACCTCCCGCCCCTCCCACACCGAGAAGTCGGTGTTCTGGTGCTGGGTCCTCGCGCCCAGGGTCTTCGTGCGCAGCGGGTCGAGCACCACCACGTCGGCGTCGGCCCCGACCGCGAGCGACCCCTTGCGCGGGTAGAGGTTGAAGGCCTTGGCCGCCGCAGTCGAGGTGAGCGCCACGAAGCGCTCCGGAGAGAGGCGCCCGCCGTTCACCCCGAGGTGCCAGAGGACGTGGAGCCGGTCCTCGACCCCCCCGCAGCCGTTGGGGATGAGGGTGAACCGCTCGAGGCCCATGCGCTTCTGCGCCTTGGTGAAGCAGCAGTGGTCGGTCCCGGTGACGCTGAGGGCGCCGGCCTCGACCGCGCGCCACAGCGCCTCCGGGTGACCCTTGGGACGGTAGGGTGGGCTCATCACGTGGCCCGCGGCCCGGTCGAAGTCCGGGTCGTCGTACACGGAGTCGTCGATGGCGAGGAAGCCGGGGAGGGTCTCTCCCACAACCTTCACGCCGCGCTCCCGGGCCCGGCCGATGGCCTCCGCCGCCTGGGACGCGGAGACGTGCACCACGTAGAGAGGCACGTCTGCGGTCTCGGCGATGGTGATGGCGCGCAGGGTGGCCTCGCCCTCGAGCTCCGGGGGCCGCGACCGAGGGTGGAAGGCCGGTCCCGTCCGCCCCTCGGCGAGGAGCTTCGCCTGCAGGTAGGCGATGAGTTCGCCGTTCTCCGCGTGCACCTGCGGCAGCGCACCGAGCTCCCGGCACCTGAGGAAGCCAGCCAGGATGTCGGAGTCGGGGAGCATGAGCCCGCCCTTGTAGGCGAAGAAGAACTTGAAGCTCGCGATCCCCTGGCGGCGGACGAGCTCGCCCATCTCGCGCTCGAAGCCCTCCCCCCACCAGGACACCGTCATGTGGAAGCCGTAGTCCACCGCCGAACGAGCCGCCCATGCCTTCCACTGCTCGAGCGCCCGGAGCGGGGACTGTCCCCTCTCCGGGCCGACGAAGTCGAGGATGGTGGTGGTCCCCCCGGCCGCCGCCGCCGCCGTCCCGGTGAGGAAGTCGTCGGCGGCCACCGTGCCCATGGTCGGGAGCTGCATGTGCGTGTGCGGGTCGACGCCTCCGGGCATCACCAGGCACCCGCCGGCGTCGATCACCTCCGCGCCCGGCGGCGCCAGGAGCCCTTCCCCGAGCGAGGCCACGAGGCCGTCCAGCGCGAGAAGGTCCGCCCGGATCTGCCCCTCGGCGGTGACCACCGTCCCGCCCCGAATCAAGGTCGCCGCCATCGAGTCCCTCCGCCGTCCGACGGACAAGGCCAGCTTGAATACGCCGGTGCTTCCCCTGATACTGCGTCCCCGTGCTTTCGGTCCACTCCACCGTCAGGCCAGTGAGCCCTCGATGAAAGGCTCGCTCGTCGTCGGACCCGACCGCTCCGGGAGGACCGTCGCGATGGAGGACGGTCGGGTGGTCGCGGCGGCCCCCCGGGGGGCCCGCCTGCTCCCCTGCCCCACGGGTGACATCGCGCCGGGCGCGGTCTGCGCCCATACCCACCTCTACAGCGGCCTCGCCCCGTACGGGATGCCGAAGCCGGTCCCCCCGCCCGCGAATTTCCTGGAGATCCTACGCAAGGTGTGGTGGCGCCTGGACCGGGCGCTCGATGCCGAGAGCCTCCGGGCCTCGGCCCGCGACGCCGTCGCCCGGGCGCTCCTCGCCGGCACCACCACCCTCGTCGACCATCAGGAGTCCCCCGCGCTCATCGAGGGGTCGCTTTCGATCCTGGCGGAGGCCTGCGGGGAGCTCGGCGTCCGGGCCGTCCTCTGCTACGGGGCCACCGAGCGCAACTTCGGCCTCGAGGAGGCCCGCCGCGGCCTCGCCGAATGTCGGCGCCTGCCCGAGTCGGAGCTCGTCCGGCGCCTGGTGGGCCTGCACGCGAGCTTCACCGTCTCCGACGAGACCCTCCGCGAGGCCGGGCGGCTCGCCCGGGAACTCGGCACGGGAGTCCACGTGCATGTCGCCGAGGACGGGGCCGACGTGGAGGACGCCCGCCGGCGAGGAAGCGCGGGCCCGCTCGAGCGCATGCTGGCCCTCGAGGCCCTGCCCCGGGGCTCCATCCTCGCCCACGGCGTCCACCTCTCCGCCGACGAGGTCGCGCTCGCGAGCGGCCTCGGGCTCTGGTTCGTCCAGAACCCCCGTTCGAACGAGGGGAACCGGGTCGGCTACCCCGCCGCGCTGCGGCACGCGAAGCGGGTGGCGCTTGGGACGGACGGCTGGGAAGCCGACATGGCTGTCGAGGAGCAGGCGCTCTTCCGGCTGGCGGCCGCGGCCGGCGACGACCGGGCCCAGGGGCGGCTCGCGGGCGGCCACGCGCTCGCGGCGGAGCTCTTCGGGGCCGCCCGAGACCCGCTCGCGCCTGGCTCGCTCGGAGACCTCGTGGTCCGGGAAGGCGGGCGGGTCTGCCACGTCGTCGTGGGCGGCCGGCAGGTGGTCGAGGGCGGTCGCCTCGTCGCCGCGGACGCGAGCGCGATCACCGACGCCTCGAGGCGGGAGGCGGCCCGGCTCTGGCAGCGGATGGCCGGGATTCCTTAGGAACTACCCGCGAAAGGGACTCTTGAATGGCACGCCTGGGACTCGAGAAGAGCATCGTCGACAAGGACACCTACGAGCGCACCCTGAAGCGCCTGGGCGAGGGCGGGGTGGTGCTCCCCACGCTCGCGCAGCTCCGGGACCCCTCCACCGTCCCGGCCGCGATCCGCAGCCGGCTCGCCTCCGTGGAGCCCGACGCCGCCCACCCCCTGAACCTCTTCCGGGTGCACTGGTTCAACGACGCCTCCCGGACCGGGCTCGCCGCCGTGCCCGGACACCTGGTGCTCCCCTCCGATCTCACCGGCGTCCCGGCCCGCATCGTCGTCGCGCTCGGCGATCGCTTCCCCATGATCCACGCACACAAGGTGCTCGCGGCCTACGGGTGCCTCGTGCCGCGGGTGGTCACCGGGCAGTTCGACCCGACGCGCCACCGCGCGGTGTGGCCCTCCACCGGCAACTACTGCCGCGGGGGAGTCGCCATCTCGCGCATCCTCGGCTGCCGCGGGGTGGCCGTGCTCCCCGAGAACATGAGCAAGGAGCGTTTCGACTGGCTCGAGCGCTGGGTCCAGACCTCGAGCGACATCGTGCGCACGCCGGGGTCGGAGAGCAACGTGAAGGAGATCTACGACGCCTGCGCGGCGATGGACCGGGACCCGGCGAACATCATCTTCAATCAGTTCTGCGAGTTCGGGAACTACCTCGTCCACCGCACCGTGACCGGCGCCGCGCTGGAGCGCCTCTACCGGGCGACCGCCGAGGGCCGGCCGGCCTCCCGGCTCTTCGCCTTCGTCTCCGCCTCCGGCTCGGCCGGCACGCTCGCGGCCGGGGACCACCTGAAGGAGAAGCTCGGCGCCCGGATCGTGGCCGTGGAGGCGGCGGAGTGTCCCACCCTGCTTTGGAACGGCTTCGGCGAGCACAACATCCAGGGCATCGGCGACAAGCACGTCCCCTTCATCCACAACGTGATGAACACGGACGTGGTGGCCGCCGTGAGCGACCGGGCCACCGACACGCTCTTCGCGCTCTTCAACACCGAGGTGGGACGGCGTTACCTCGTCGAGCGGCACGGCCTCGGCGCGGAGCTCGTGGCGAGCCTCGGCCACCTGGGCCTCTCCGGCCTCTGCAATGTCCTCGCGTCCATCAAGACCGCGAAGTACTTCGACCTCGGCCCCGACGACGTGATCGTGACCGTGGCCACCGACGGCTCCGCCATGTACGGCAGCGAGCTCGAGAAGACGCTCCGGGTCCACTTCCGCAACCGCTTCGACGCCGTCGCCGCCGGGGAGACATGGGGCCGGTCCCTCGCCGCGGTCGCCACCGACAACCTCCTGGAGCTCACCCACGCCGAGCGGAAGCGGATCTTCAACCTCGGCTACTTCACCTGGGTGGAGCAGCAGGGGGTGACGCTCCCCGAGTTCAACGCCCGGGCGAGCCAGTCCTTCTGGGACGGCCTGCTCTCGCTCGTGCCGGCCTGGGACGCGATGATCGGCGAGTTCAACGCCCGGAGCGGGGGGGCGGCGGCGGCCGGGGCATGAGCGCGGGCGAGGTCCTGTTCCGCTGCCACGGCTGCGGGGCGAGCGTCGACCCGGCCGAGTCCCTGCCCTTCCGGTGCCCCCGCGCCGGGAGCGACGACCGCGACCACGTCCTCGCGCCCGACCTGGGCGGCGGGGAGTTCCCTGCCGGGACCGAGCCCGACCCCTTCCTGCGCTACCGGACACTCCTCTCCCCGTACCGCCTGGCGCGGGCCCGGGGCCTTTCCGAGGCGGCGTGGTTCGACATCGTGGGTGCGCTCGACCGGGCCCTCGCCTCCGTCGACGGTCGCGGCTTCCGGACGACGCCTATGGAGGTGGCGCCGGAGCTGGCGCGCGCCGCCGGCCTCCGCGGACAGCTCTGGGTGAAGGACGAGACCGGCAACGTCTCCGGCTCCCACAAGGCCCGCCACCTCATGGGGGTCATGCTCTACCTCCGCGTCCTCGAGGTCGCCGGCCTCCCCGCCGGGGAAGGCGTCCGGCGGCGCCGCCTGGCCATCGCCTCCTGCGGCAACGCCGCGCTCGCAGCCGCGGTGATCGCGCGGGCGGCCGACTGGCCGCTCGACGTCTACATCCCCCGGGGCGCGAGCGGAGCGGTGGTGAAGCGCCTCCGGGATCTAGGCGCCTCCATCGCCGTTTGCGAGCGGCGTCCGGGCCAGGCCGGGGACCCCTGCTACCTCCGCTTTCAGGAGGCGGTGGCCCGGGGGGCGCTCCCCTTCGGCGTCCAGGGGACTGCGAACGGCCTCGCCGTCGAGGGCGGCCGGACCCTCGCCTGGGAGATGGTCGACCGACTGCGGCAGGCCGGCGCCGCGCCCGCGAGCCTCTTCGTGCAGGTGGGCGGCGGGGCGCTCGCGAGCGGGATCGCCCAGGGCTTCGCCCTCGCCGTCGCCCGGGGAGCGTTCGCACGCCTCCCCCGGCTCGTGGCGGTGCAGACTGCGGCCTGCGCGCCCCTCGCCAGGGCCTGGCGGCTCTCCGCCGGCCTGCCGCTCACCGAGGCCGCGGAGGCTCGGTCTCGCTTCATGTGGCCCTGGGAGTCCGCCCCGGAGAGCATCGCCGACGGCATCCTCGACGACGAGACCTACGACTGGTGGGCGGTGGTGGACGGGATGCGGCAAAGCGGCGGCGAGCCGCAGGTCGTCGCGGAGGAGCCCCTGGCGCGCGCGCAGGAACTCGTCCGCGTCCACGCGGGCATCTCCGCTTCTGCCACCGGGACCGCCGGGCTCGCCGGAGCCCTCGCCGCTCCACCGGCCGGCGAAGGCCTCGCAGTGGTAGTTTCCGGCACCGCACGATAGGGGGCCGTCCCCCGAAACCCCTCGAAGGAGCCCGCCCATGCCGACCGACCCCTCCGACCGCGACCCCTCCCGTTCCGAGATCCAGAACCCGTACAAGGACGAGATCATCGTCTCCTGGCCGGAGCTGCACCGCGACGCGCGCTACCTCTCGCGCCTCCTCCACGAGATCGGGGACTGGAAGGGGATCATCGCCATCACCCGGGGGGGCCTCGTGCCCGCCGCACTCATCGCCCGCGAGCTCGACCTCCGCCTCATCGACACCGTCTGCGTGGTGAGCTACGGGGCGCCCGGCGCCACCGGGGCAGAGGCGGAGAAGGTCCAGGGGGAGCTCCGCTGGCTGAAGACCGTCCAGGGCGACGGGGAGGGCTTCCTGCTCATCGACGACCTCGTCGACACCGGCCGCACCGCGAGGGCGGTCCGCGAGGAGCTTCCGAAGGCCCACTTCGCCACCCTGTACGCGAAGCCCCTGGGGCGGCCCATCGTCGACACCTTCGTGAAGGAGTTCAGGCAGGAGAAGTGGATCTACTTCCCCTGGGACATCGACTACCGGTTCGTGTCGCCCATCCGCAGCGGGGGCGCGTAGCCGGCGCGGCGGGGGGAGGCCCGGTAGCCCCCCGTCCGGAGGAGCGCGGCCCCCACCACCGGGGGGCCGCCGCACCGGGGCGCCCGACCCCGCCCGGCACCGCGGCGCGGAGGCGGGTCGAGTTCCGAGTCCTTCGACCCGCCGAGCCGGTAACCCTCCGATCTTCCATGGGGAGAAGCCGGGATCCGCCCCCGCCGCCCCGGCGCACGGGATCGCTGCGAGCCAGGCTCGCGCCCGCGGCGCAGATTGAAACGGGCGCGTTCAATTTCTTGCGCTTTCGATTTCAATTTGTGCGCGGCGTCCGTTCACCTTTCCATACCGGAGGCGTCGAGGTAGCGGCGGGTCGCCTGCCGGACCTTGACCGTGCTTTCAGTCGTTTCTACGCTCGAATCGTAGCGCTTCACCGATGCGGCCTCGAGGAAGGGATTCGCTTGATCGCAATTTATGCCGTTTGCGCAATTCCAGCGCCCGTGTCAGCCGCATTGAGAGGCGAGCGCTAAACCATATATGGGCCTCCCTTCACTATTCGATGAATCGATCGCGGTGCGCGGGGCCCTGATCGCGGATCTCCACGGTCGTCCCCTCGGGGCCCCGGAGGGCTCCCCTCCACTGACGGAGAAGCACGGCGCCGCCACCGCGGCTGCGGTGCGCGAGTTCGCGGAGGCCGGGAACGCCGTCGGCTTCGCGCGGCTTGAGTCCGTCGCGGTGCGAGGCGCCGGCCAGGCGGTGCTCACCGCGGTGCACCCCGACGCCCTGGTGACCGCGGTGGTGGACGGCTCCGCGAGCCTCCCGAAGCTGGAGAAGGCGCTCCGGTCCTGGACCCGCACCCCGTCGCGGGCGCCCGAGCCGGACTTCGGCTCCATGACCCCGCCGCCCATCCCCCTCACCCGGGCTGTCCCCGCGCCGGCCTCCGATGCGGCGCCCGATCCCCTGGGGTGGACGAGCCTGCGCCGCGCGCTCGTCCGCGGACAGCTCACCCAGGCGGTGGCGATCCAGCGGTCCCTGCGGGAGGTCTCCCCGGGGGACGCGCGGGAGCCGGGGGCCGAGCCCCTGGAGGCCCGGGAGCTCGACCGCTCCATGCGGGTCCTGCTCGACGGGATCGGAAGCGTGATGGCGGGCGACACGGTCGGCGGAGGCCGAATCCTCCTCCCCATGGTCGCCCCGGCGCAGCCGAACCTGTCCTTCCGCTGGCTCGCGCTCCACTGGAGCTCCCGGGCCGCCCTGCAGAGCGGCGCCGCAGCCGCCGCCCGCCCCCACGTGAAGGAGTCGCTCCACGCGGCGAAGAAGCTCGACGCGGACGCAAAGGCCGTGAGCCAGTGGACGGCCGGCGAGCTCCTCGCCTTCGGGAACGACCCCAGCCAGGCGCTGCCCTGGCTCCGGAACGCGCGGGCGCTCTTCGCCCGGCTGGCCGACGGGTGGGGAACGGGGAGGACCTGGATGACGGAGGCGCGCATCCTTGCGGCGCTGCAGCGCGAGGACGAGTGCGTACGGGCGGCTCAGCAGGCCTGGACGGCCGATACCTCCTGGGACGAGCCGCCGCTCTTCCTCGCGACGCGCGCCCTCCAGCGCAACGACCTCGCCGCCGCCGAGTCTTTCTCCCGGGCCGTGGAGTCCCCCGCCGCCGGCCGCTTCTGCTCGCTCATCGAGGCCGTGCGGAGCGGTGCCTTGAGCCAGAGCGACGCCTGCGCCTTCCTCGAGGAGAAGGGCGGGCATCCGAGCCTCAAGGCGGTCCGGGTGCTTGAGCGGATCGCCGAGGCCGCGCCGGACTTCATCCAGGCGCGTGAGACCTTGGCTTGGATGCTCGTGCGGCTCGGCAAATACGGCGCCGCGGAGCCGGCCTTCCGAAACCTCCTCGACCGCCCGCTCTCCCCGGGTGAGCGGGACTCGGTGCTCCTCGGGCTCGACTGCGTCGCCCAGGCCGTGCGCCTCGCCAAGGAGGCGGACCCGGGCGGCGCGTCCGGGCCGCGGGCGGCGGGGTCGCCCTCCCCGGAGCCGCAGCCGGCGAGCGCCTCCGCGGTGCTCCCCGGCGGTCCGGCCTGGGGGAACGGTCCCCCGAGTGCCGTCTTCTCCGGACGCCTCTCCGCCTTCGCCCTCCCGGACCTCCTCGAGTTCCTGCGCAGCGCCCGGCGGACCGGCCTCCTCCTCTGCCGGTCGGCGGCCGGGATGGGCTCGCTCCACTTCCGCGACGGGCGGATCGCGGCCGGCTCCTCCCCGGGGACGCCCAAGCTCGGAGAGATCCTCGTTCGGGACCGGGCCATCTCGCCGGTCGCGCTCCGCAGCCTCGGCACCGCCGAGGGCGAGGACTTCGCACTCGGCGCCCTGCTGGTCCGCGAGGGAGCGGTCGACGCCTCCGCGGTGAAGAGGGCGCTCTGCCAGCAGATCGAGGCGACGATGCGGGAGCTCTTCCACTGGAGGGACGGGGAGTTCGCCTTCAACCGCGAGGCGGAGAGCCCCGACGCCCAGTCGCCGGTCGCCGTCGACCTCGACCCGCAGGCCGTTCTCCTCGACCTCCTGAAGGAACTCGACGAGGCCTCCCGGACGTCCACCGCCTCGGGGGGCGCCCGCTAGTGGCCGCTCCCGGAGAAGCAGGGGCCCGGCCCCGTGGCTGACCCCCGCGCGCACAAGATGCCCGACCAGGCGAACCTCGTCGGCACCAGGCTCGGGAACTACCGGCTCGAGAAGGTGATCGGGCGCGGCCGGATGGGCGTTGTCTACCTGGCCCAGGACGAGGCCCTGCTCCGCCCCACCGCCATCAAGCTCCTCGCCTGGAGCGCCGCCGAAGCGGGCGGCCACGACCCGGTGCAGTGGTTCCTCACCGAGGCGAGGCTCATCGCCCGCCTCAACCACCCGGACGTGGTGCAGATCTACGGCGCGGCCCGGCAAGGAGACCACTGCTACATCGCCATGGAGTACGTGGCCGGCCTCTCGGCCGAGGCGACGGTGGCGCGCGAGGGGCCGTTTCCTCCCGAGCGGGCGACCCACGTCCTCCTGAAGGCCGCCTCCGCGCTCTACGCCGCGCACCTCTCCGGGATCGTCCACCGGGACGTGAAGCCGGGGAACCTCCTCCTCGGGAGCGCGGGGGTCGTGAAGCTGAGCGACTTCGGCATGGCCCTAGGCACCGCCGGGCGCTGGACCCCGAGCGCTCACGTGCGCGTCGGGACCCCCTACTACACGGCCCCCGAGGTCTGGAGGGGGGAGGCGGCGAGTCCGGCCTCGGACATCTACTCGCTCGGGGCGACGTACTTCCACCTCCTCACCGGGCGGCCGCCCTACGAGGGAGAGGACCTCCTGTCCATCGAGCGCGCGCACCTCCGCGCTCCGGTTCCTGATCCGCGGAAGGTCGTCCCCGGGCTGCCCGCCTCCTGCGCCCTCCTCGTGGAGCGCGCCCTTTCGAAGTCCCCCAAGGACCGGCACACCTCGGCGGAGGTGCTGTCCCGGG
>Ga0335081_10022738_pt1 | contig 10143 bp, 10 predicted proteins | sample Lox_Sample_35_FD_206713 | JGI IMG/M metagenome (GOLD analysis project Ga0335081, IMG submission 206713) | Soil microbial communities from Loxahatchee National Wildlife Refuge, Florida, United States - Lox_Sample_3.5 | ecosystem: Environmental > Terrestrial > Soil > Wetlands | place: USA... | reverse complement strand
CGACGGCCCGCGGTTGCTCGACCTCGCGGACGAGTCGCTCGACGGGTCGATCGTCGACGGCGCTGCCGTCGGCGATTTCCTGCTCGAGGAGCTCGACCGCAGCCGCGCCGAGCACATGCGCGACATCGTGGCGACGATCCAGGCCGACCAGTACCGGCTGATCACCTGCGATCCGCAGACGCCGCTCGTGATCCAGGGCGGTCCGGGCACCGGCAAGACGGCCGTCGGCCTCCATCGCGCGTCGTGGCTCCTGTACACGCACCGCGAGACGCTCGCCCGCCGCGGCGTCCTCGTCGTCGGACCGAACCCGACGTTCATGGAGTACGTCTCGCACGTGCTTCCCGCGCTCGGGGAGGAGGCGGTCGAGCAGCGGGCCGTGAGCGAGCTCGTCGACGGGATCCAGGTGACGGTCACCGACGCCCCGGCGGTCGCCGCGCTCAAGTCGGATCTGCGCCTGGTCGACGTGATCCGCCGCGCCGCCGAGGCGCGGCTGGTCTCCGAGCCCGAGGAGCTCGCGATCCGCCTCGAGGGGAGCTTCGTCTGGGTGCGCGAGGCGGAGATCCGCGACCTCGTCCGCGACGCGCGCTCGGAGCTCGGGCTCACGGCGGCCGCGCGCGAGCGCTTCCGCATGAACCTGCTCCGCCGGCTCTACGAGGAGTACGGGCGCGTGCTCGGCGCCTACGCGCTGCGGTCGTTCGACGAGGTGGAGCGGGCGCTCCGCGGCGGCGGCTACCTCGATCGTGTGGTCAAGGCGGCCTGGCCGCTCGTGGCGCCGGACCGGCTCGTGCGCACGCTCTTCACCTCACGGGCGGCGCTCGCCGACGCCGCCGAGGGCATCCTGACGGCCGACGAGCGGCGGCTGCTCTCGCGGCGGGGTGCCGGCTGGTCCGAAGCGGATGTGCCGCTCCTCGACGAGGCTCGCGCTCTGCTCGCGGCCCCTCCGCACCGCTACGGGCACGTGATCGTCGACGAGGCACAGGACCTGTCGCCGATGCAGCTCCGGATGATCGCGCGGCGCGCTCCCGACGGGGCGATCACCGTCCTGGGCGACGTCGCCCAGGGAACCGGGACCGTCCCGTACACGAGCTGGGCCGAGGTCATGCCCTATCTGCCGCGCGGCGACGAGGCGGCCGTCGAGGAGCTGCGGCACGCGTACCGGGTGCCGCGCGAGATCATGGAGCTCGCCCTGCCGCTCCTCGACACGATCGCGCCCGACGTCGCGCCGCCGATCGCGTACCGCACCGGTGCGGGCGCTCCGCGCGTGCTCCGCGTCGAGCAGCACGAGCTCCTCGCAGCGGCATACCGCGAGGCCGAGCGGCTGGCAGCGGAGGACGGCCTCCTCGCGGTGATCGCACCCGACGGGCTGGCGGCGGAGCTGGGACCGGACGGCGGCCTCTGGGAGGGCGTCCCCGTCCTGACGCCGCGCCGCGCCAAGGGTCTCGAGTTCGATCACGTCGTCGTGGTCGAGCCCGCGCTGATCGCCGACGGCGAGCAGGGCCTGCGCGCGCTGTACGTGACGCTGACGAGACCTACGAAGACGCTCGTGGTGGTTCACTCGCGTCCGCTGCCGGCCGCGCTGGGCGCCAGGTCGTGACGAACCGGCGCTGCTCGTCGGTCTCGGGCGAGTGGTCGCTGCCCGACCAGTCCCGCACGGTCTCGAGCGCGGCCGGCGGCGTCGCGCCCCGCTCGATCAGGTAGCAGGCGACGACGCAGCCGGTGCGGCCGCGGCCTCCGCGGCAGTGCACGTAGACGGGCAGGCCGCGGTCGAGCAGCTCGTCGATCGTCGTCAGCGCCCGCCGCATGCCGCCCTCGGTCGGCGGCGCGAAGTCCTCGAAGCCGACCCGGTGGTGCTCGAGCGCGGAGCGCGGGCTCCAGTAGTCCGACCATCCCTCGTCCTGCACCGTCAGGTCGACCGTCGCGCCGATGCCCGCCTCGACGAGCGCGGCCACGTCGTCCGGGTAGGGCCCCGCGAGCAGGCGCCCCGGCTCGACCCAGTAGGAGCCGGGGATCGGCCCGCCACGAATCGAGCTCACGTCAGGTAGTACACGGCAAGCGTCACGCCGAGCGCGAGGCCGACGATCACCACGAGCGCCAACACGATCATGCCCAGGACGATCGGCATCGTTGCAGGCTCGTAGCCTTCCCTCGCGATCTCCTCGAGGTGGTGCTCCTCCGCGACCAGCTTGTCGACGAAGGTGGTCATGTAAGAACTATTGCAAACCTGGGGCACACGGCCCAACAGGAGTTTCTACGGACGGGAAGCGGGCTACGCCACCAGGCGGTAGACCTGGAACACCTCGGCGAAATCGCGATTGACGTTGATCCCGTGGGTACGGGCGACGCTGCGGACGTAGTCCGCGTTCGCGTACCGGCGGTGCTGCTGCGACGAGTACTTCTCGAGCGCCGCCACCTTGAGATCGACGTGCGCCTGCTCGAGCGCGATGTAGGCCTGGTAGGCGAAGTCGTAGTTGTTCCAGGGGATCTCGTAGCCGAGGATGGTCGTCCGCTTGAACGCGCGCAGACCTTCCTCGGCGATCGTGCGGTGATCCTGGTGGACGTCGTGCAGGGAGGGCTGGAAGACGCAGTCCGGGCGCCAGTCGTTCCAGATCTCGATCAGCAGCTCGAGGATCTCCTGGCGATGGTCCGGGAACGTGCGGACGTCGAAGTCGTGGACGGTCAGCCTGTCGGGCGGAATGCCGAGCTCGGCCGTCGCGTCGCGCACCTCGCGCGCGAGCGTGTCCGGCGGGAAGCCCGGCGGCAGCGAGCGCGTCGCGATCGAGAACGCGACGTAGCGCACCTCGGAGCCCGCCTCGACGAGGCGCGCCATCGTCCCCCCGCAGCCGAACTCGCCGTCGTCGGTGTGCGGCGCGAGGACGAGCGCCCGCCGAACGCCGTCGATCACGCCGGCGTCTCCAGTGCTCCGTCGGCCCGCGCCCCGACCACGACGAGCGCGAGCAGGCCCCAGAACGTCGGGTCCTCGAAGAGCGCGTTGTAGAAGAGGCAGTGCACGAGGATCGCGGTCAAGGCTAATGCGAACGCGAGACGGGCGGTCCCCTCGAAGAGCGGCCCGAGCCGCCGGAACCCGATCGTCAGCGCCGCGAAGACGAGGACGAGCAGGAGCACGAGCCCTGGAAGCCCCTCCTCCGCGGCAACGGTGATCGGCGTCGTGTGCGACGCCGCTGCCTTCGGCTCGCGGCCCTTGAGCCCGGTCTCGTCCGCGTAGGCGCGCTTGAACCCGCCGATGCCGACGCCGAGCACCGGGTTGTGGACGGCGAGCTTGATGCCGTTCCGCGCGAGCGTCGACCGGCCGCTCGTGACGTGCGAGAGCGACGACGACGTCTTCCCCTGGATGCGGTGCCGAAGCTGCGGCGAGGCGGCGACCGCGAGCAGCAACACCGCAGCGGCGACGCCGAGCAGGACGAGGCTGCGCCAGCGCCACATCACGATCGCCGCGACGGTGACGCCGACCATCAGCGCCACGTAGCTCGACTGCGAGAACGACGGGAGCAGGCCGACCCACGTGATCCCGAGCACGAGGGTCGCGGCGATCGCCCACAGCGGATCGCGCCCGCGCCGCCGCAGCACGACGGCGAGACCGGCGAGGATCGCGACGACGAGGAACCGGCCGTAGATCGACGGGTCGTAGAAGACCGAGTTGACGCGATAGAACCACCCGCTCGGCGCGTAGGCGTTGTCGACCCTCACCTTCGGGTTCCAGAAGATCTGCCGCTCCTCGTACTGGACGATCCCGATCGAGGCGAAGACGAGGCCCATCAGCGCGAGCTGGACGTAGAGCACCAGCACCCACATCCGCGACCACGGCAGCCGAGCGAGCACGACCGCGAGCAGCCCGAACGGAAGGATGAAGAACACCAGCTCGATCGCGCCCTGGCGCACGTCCTTCGTCCAGAGCATCGAGACCCCGGACCACGCGACCAGCAGGGCGAGCGGCCACGACAGCGGCCCGAGCTCCCGGCTGCGCGCATCGTCGCCGTAGAGCTGCCATGCGAGCGCGAGCGCGGCGACGACCACCACACCGTAGAGCGGCAGCAGGAGGTTCGCCTGCGTCGAGCCCACGTGCACGGGGAACCGTGCGGGGACGCATGCGAGCGTGGCGAGCGCGAGCAGCCACGGGACGCGCAGGACGATCCACGTCCCGGCAACGGCGGCGACGAGCCCGACGACGGCGGCCGCTGCGAGCAGGCGGTGGTGCCCGGAGGGGGCGAGGTAGACCGCGAGCGCGATCCAGCCGATCGCCCAAACGGCGAGCCCGGCGATTCGCAGGTCGCGGCGCGGCGCGACGACGAGAACCGCGAGCCCGAGCGCGGCCAGCGCGCCCGCGCCCTGAGCGACCGCGCCGCTCATTCGGCGCGGCTCACCTGACGACCACGGTCGCGCGCGCCGCGTGATTGCGCACGATGACGTAGAGCTGGTACACGCCCTTCTTCGCGGGCGCGATGAAGCGCAGCGTGCCGCGGCGCTGCGTTCCGGAACGGCCGTGGAGCTGCCACTGCACGGTCGGTGCGTCGGTGGAGACGCGCACCGCGAACCGCTGCTTCGGCCCGACGACGATCCGATTCCGCCCGAGTGCGACGTAGCGCACCTGCGCGATCGCGAACGGGTACGGCTTCGACTGGTTGCCCGCGCGATCCTGTGCGGCGACCGAGAGGACGTAGCGGCCCGGCGGCGCAGCGCGGTACTCGCTGCCCTTCCTCAGCTTCCCGTTCCAGACGAGGACGCCGGTCAGCTTCTGCGAGCGCGTGAACTCGACCTGCTTGCCGGCGACGTAGAGGATCGCGTGCGCCGGCTCGCTGACCCGATAGGCGACGCGGAAGACGTCGCCGTGGTGGTCGCCATCCGGGGACAGGATCGGATACTGCGGGCGTCGGACGAAGATCCGCGGCGGCACGGTGTCGAGGCGGATCTGGTTCGGGAGCACGATCGTCCGGTGCGAGCGCTCGAGCTTGACGACCGGCTTGTAGTCGCCGTCGGGGACGAGCGTGCCGTCGTCGTCGAGCCCGTCCCAGACGAGGCTCACGCGCGCGCCGGACTTGAAGCTTCGCGGTTGCAGGAGCGTCCGGACGCGCTTGCCGTCGCCGTTCTCCATCCACACCTCGGCGCGCTCGTGGCCGCGCAGGCGGAACGAAAAGAGCGCGACGGGAACGGCGTGCCCGTTCGGCGAGAACTCGGGCGTCTGCACGGTCGTGCCGTAGATCGGGGACCGCTCGAGCTTCGCGCCTTCGGTGATCGCGAAAGCAACGGCCGTCGCCGCGAGCAGGGCGAGAACGAGTGCGCTCGACAGGGCCCGGGCCACGCCCGGGGAATTCTAAGCCCGGCTTTCGACCGGGACGCGCCGCTGCTGCAGCTGGCGCACCGACCAGACGACCACCCCGATCGTCAGGAGCGCGACCGAGACCTCGATGATCGTGGTCGCTCCCGGAAGCTCGACCAGCTTGATCCCCGAGAGCATCAGGACGAACGCGAAGACCGTGCGCAGCGCGCGGTCCGGCACCTTGATCGAGAGGTTCGCGCCCAGGAAGACGCCGGGGATCGAGCCGACCAGCAGCCAGGCGATCGCGTGCAGGTCGACGTTGCCGTGGAGCAGGTAGCCGGCGCCGGCGATCCAGAGGAGCGCCGCCGCCTGCGTCACGTCGGTGCCCACCATCTGCGTCGCCGAGAGCGGGAACAGGAAGAGCATGAACAGGCCGAAGAACGTGCCGGAGCCGACCGAGGTCAGCCCGACGACGAAGCCGCAGCTCGCGCCGATCAGGACGGCGACGACCTTGTCGCGGCGGCTGAGGCGGAACGGCCCGTCGGGGATGTCCGTCCGCGGGCTGACGAACGTCCGCGCGAGGAACCCGATCCCGCCGACGATCAGGGCTCCCCCGATGAGCTTGCTCATCGTCGCCTCGGCGCCGTCGGAGAACGAGCTCGCGAGCTCGACGCCGACGAGCGAGCAGGGGCCCGAGCCGAGCAGGATCCAGGCCGCCAGCGGGACATTGACGTTGCCGAGCCGGCGGTGCCGCCATGCACCGAACGACTTGAACACGGCGCCGTGCAGGATGTCGGTGCCGACCGCGGTCTTCGGGTCGAACCCGAAGACGAGGATCAGCATCGGCGTCATCAGGCTGCCGCCGCCCATCCCCGTCATGCCGACGAGCACGCCGACGGCGAAGCCGGCGATCACGAACTGCCAGGTCACTGCGCGGGGAGCTGCGGCAGCGGGCACGAGACGAACGGCCGCCCGGTGAGGCGGCAGCCGAGCTTGTACGCCTCGCAGCCCGTGCAGAAGCCGGTGACCGCCGCGAGCAGCGCGAGCCCGGCGACCAGCCCGCCGAGCGCGGCGCCGAGCACCGCGGAGCCGGCGACGTATGAAAGGGAGGCTGCGGTCAGGACGACGAGACCGACCATGTTCGCGACGCGGGGCGGACGCGCGTCCTCGAGCGGGCCCTCGCCGAAGCGCGGCTGGACGAGCTCGAAGTAGGCGACGCAGGCCAGGCAGTAGCGCCGCCCGAACGCGAGCCCGACGGCGAGCTGGAGCGCGAGCAGTGCCAGCAGCCACCACCAGCCCGTCGCGATCGCGACGACCGCGAGGATCCCGATCACCAGCTGGTTGGCCCGCGGGGCCCGCGAGTCGATCACATCGGTGTCGCGGTACGGATGGGCCCGCCGCGTCACGCGGTCGCCTCGAGGACCATCCCCGCGCCGACCGTGTCGTTCGTCGCCTCGTCGATCAGGATGAAGCCGCCGGTCGCGCGATTGTGCGCGTAGAGATCGACGGCGAGCGGCTCGGACAGCCGGAGCCTGACGACACCCAGGTCGTTGAGCTCGAGGCGGTCGGGGGACGGACGGTCGTCGAGCGTCTCGATGTCGACCACCGAGCAGAGCTCCGACACCCGCGCCCGCGACGTGCGGGTCGTCTGCTTGATCGCCAGCGTGGCGCGCGGGTCGAGCGGCCGCTCGCTCATCCAGCAGACCCGCGCCACGAGCTCGGTCGCGCTGACCGGAGCGCCGACCGGGTCGGCCAGCATGTCGCCGCGTGAGACGTCGATGTCGTCGTCAAGCCGAATCGTGACCGACTGGCCCGGGACGGCCGCGTCGAGCGGCCCGTCGGCGGTCTCGACCGACGCGACGCGGCTGCGCGCCCCGGAGGGCAGCACCACGACCTCGTCCCCGGCCTTCCAGACGCCCGAGTCGATCCGGCCCCCGTAGCCGCGAAAGTCGTGGTGGTCCTCGGCCATCGGGCGGATCACCCACTGCACGCCGAAGCGCCGGTCGTCGCGGTTCCTGTCTCCCGTCAGCTCGACCGACTCGAGGTGCTCGAGCAGTGTCGGGCCCGCATACCACGCCATGGCGTCGGTGCGCTCGACGACGTTGTCGCCGCGCAGCGCCGAGACGGGGACGACGACGACGTCGTGCAGCCCGAGGCGGCTCGCGAGCTCGTCCAGGTCACGCGAGATCGCGTCGTAGCGATCCTCCGAGTAGTCGACGAGGTCCATCTTGTTCACGGCGAACGCGATGTGCGGGATCGCGAGCATCGACGCGATGTAGGAGTGGCGCCGCGTCTGCTCCACGACGCCCTTGCGCGCGTCGACGAGGATCACGGCGACGTCGGCGGTCGAGGCGCCGGTGACCATGTTGCGCGTGTACTGCACGTGGCCGGGCGCGTCGGCGAGCTGAAAGCGGCGCCGCGGCGTGACGAACGAGCGGTATGCGACGTCGATCGTGATGCCCTGCTCGCGCTCGGCGCGCAGGCCGTCGGTGAGCAGCGCAAGGTCGACGTAGTCGTGGCCGCGGCGGCGCGATGCGTCTTCGATGTGCTCGAGCTGGTCGGCCAGGATCTGCTTCGTGTCGAAGAGCAGCCTGCCGATCAGCGTCGACTTCCCGTCGTCCACCGAGCCCGCGGTCACGAGCCGGGCGAGCTCGGTGTCCATCAGCTCCTTAGAAATAGCCAACGCGCTTGCGATCCTCCATCGCCGCCTCGGAGACGCGGTCGTCGGCGCGGGTCTCCCCGCGCTCGGTCACTCTCGTCGCCGCGATCTCGTCGACGACCTCGACGAGGGTCGCCGCCTCGGAGAGCACACCGCCCGTGCACGTCATGTCCCCGACGGTGCGGAAGCGCACCTTGGCGCTGAACGTCTCCTCCTCCGGGAAGCGCTCGATGAACTCCGACGCCGAGTACAGCATGCCGTCGCGGCGGAAGACCTCGCGCTCGTGCGCGAAGTAGATCGAGGGCAGCTCGAGCCCTTCGCGCGCGACGTACTGCCACACGTCGAGCTCCGTCCAGTTGGAGATCGGGAAGACGCGGATGTGCTCGCCCTTCCGGATGCGCGCGTTGTAGAGGTTCCAGAGCTCGGGACGCTGCGCCCGCGGGTTCCACTGGCCGAAGTCGTCGCGGAAGCTGAAGATGCGCTCCTTCGCCCGCGCCCGCTCCTCGTCGCGGCGGGCGCCGCCCATCGCCGCGTCGAACCCGTGGTCCTCGATCGCGTCGAGCAGCGTCGTCGTCTGCAGCTGGTTGCGCGAGGCGCGGGGGCCGGTCTGGTCGACGACGCGGCCGCGGTCGATCGACTCCTGCACGCTCGCGACGATCAGCGTCTCGCCGAGCTCGGCGATGCGCCGGTCGCGAAACTCGACCACTTCCGGGAAGTTGTGGCCGGTGTCGACGTGCATGACGGGGAACGGGAAGCGCGCCGGCCGGAACGCCTTCTCGGCGATCCGGAGCAGCACGATCGAGTCCTTGCCTCCCGAGAAGAGGAGCACCGGCCGCTCACGCTCTGCGGCGACCTCGCGCATGATGTGGATCGCCTCGCTCTCGAGCTCGTCGAGATGCGAGAGCGTGCGGGTCGAGACGCTCGCGGTCACGCGACCTCACCACCCACGTGCAGCCCGCACTCGGTGCGCTCGGTGCCTGCCCAGCGGCCCTCGCGGCCGGCGCCGGGGATCGTCGAGTGCGTGTCGCCGATAGATTCGTAGCCCTGGTCGTGCAGCGCGTTGTAGGGGAGCCCGCGCTCGCGGATGTACGCCCAGCAGTCCTTGTCGCTCCAGTCGGCGAGCGGGTTCGCCTTCCACAGCTCGTGCCCGGCGTCCCAGCCGAGCTTCGGCGCGTCGGCGCGCGTCGGGGACTGGTCGCGGCGAATACCGGTGATCCAGGCGTCGAGATCGAGGAGCGCCCGGTTCAGCGGCTCGACTTTCGCGATCGCGAGATACAGGTCGGGCTTCGTCTCCCAGAGCCCGTCCTCGACCGGGCCGCCCTCGAAGACCTCGATCGTCGTCGAGTAGCGCTGCTCGACGGCACCCCACAGCTCGTAGGTCTCCGGGAACAGGTGGTGCGTGTCGATCGCGAAGACACGCGCCTGCGGCTCGATTGCGAACAGCATGTCGAGCAGGACGCTCTCCTCTTTCTGGAACGAGCAGGCGAGCGCGACCTTGCCGGGGAACTCGCCGAGGACGAGCGCGAGGATCTCCTCCGCGCTCATCGCCTCGAGAGCGCCGGCGTCAGGAAGCGGAGACAGGCTCGCCGCCACCGAGGAGCACCTCCTTGAAGGTGTCGCCGCGCAGCCCGAGGCGGAGTGTCTCGAGCGGGATCACTTCCTCCGGCGGGATGTTGCCGAGGTTCACCGATGGGCCGAACTGCTTTACGAACCAGGCCTGCGCCGCCTTCGTCGGCGCCTCGAAGACGATGTTGGCGGGGCCGACGACGTTGGCGATCTCCGCGATCAGATCGGTGCGCATGCCCCCGCTGGAATCGAAGATCCCGGCGGTGCCGCCCTCGCGGGCCTCGGTGATCACTTTCCAGGCGCCGGCCTCGAGCTCCTCGTTCAGCCACCGCGTCCACTCGTCGACGGTGTACTCGACCGACGAGTCCTTCGAGCCGACCTCGGAGAGAACGGTGAAATCGCGCGCGAAGTCGGCGATCAGCTCGAGCTTCCGCTCGCGGGGAATCTCGATCGTGCCGTCCGAGATCTCGACATGGTCGAGGCCGAGGTCGGTGAGCCAGCGCTTGTAGTCGTCGAGGCGGTCGCGGGCGTAGACGACCTCGAAGAACGTACCCCCGATGACCACGCGCTTGTCGCGCAGGACGTCGAGCTTCTGCTCGAGGTTCCCGGTCACGTACGCCGTTCCCCATCCGAGCTTCACGATCGA
>Ga0335081_10022737_pt1 | contig 10143 bp, 6 predicted proteins | sample Lox_Sample_35_FD_206713 | JGI IMG/M metagenome (GOLD analysis project Ga0335081, IMG submission 206713) | Soil microbial communities from Loxahatchee National Wildlife Refuge, Florida, United States - Lox_Sample_3.5 | ecosystem: Environmental > Terrestrial > Soil > Wetlands | place: USA: Florida... | reverse complement strand
CACAGCCAGTTCATCCGCAGCAGGCAGCAGCGTTGCGAGGCCGCTGGCTATGGCTGTTCCCGGCGAGCTACGCCATCCACATCGCCGAGGAAGGCCTGGCCGGCGAGCGCTTCTACCGCTGGATCGGCCGGGTGAGCGGACGTGAGGTCAGCCCCGGTGTGTTCGCCGGCGTGAATCTCGCCTACGAGGCCGCCATGGTCGTGGCCGTCCGCCAGGCTCTGGCGCGGGAGGATGCGGCCTGGCTCGTGCCCGCCCTGGGGACCATCACAGCGGTGAACGGGATCGGCCACCTGGCGGGCAGCGTGGTCACGCGCAGCTACTCGCCCGGGACGGTGTCCGGTGTGGCCGTGTGGGCTCCGCTTGGCCTGTTCGCCGTGGTCCGCAGCCGGCAGCTCCTGCCTCGCCCAGTCTGGCGGCGCGGCATCACGGCAGGAGCGCTAATCCTCGGGAGCATCGCCCTTCTCGCATTGCCGCTGAGCCGCGAATCCACTGAAACAATGTCAGGGACCTGACCAGTTACGGAAATCCCGAGGTTACCGGATCGTTCATGCTCGTCAGCTGCTACGCACCTATGTCACGTAAACCCGAATTGAGCAGATTAGCGTGAATTCGAGTACCGGATGATGCGGTTAACGGCACCGGTCCGGTATATCTTCCGGCTCGCTGTATCAGGAACGGGGGCGGGGTCCTCTGGATCTGCAGAAGCTGGTGAACTCGCGGTGACCGTATCTGCCGCGAGCACACCGCCGGCCTGAGGGGAGACAAGCATGACAACACCGGTCACGCCGCGGAAAACGGCTCGCTACGGCTGGACGCCGGACCTGCCGGACGCCAGGGACCACCTGTTCGCAGCGCCGCGGCCCACGCTCGCGGCCCTGCCGCCGAGCGCCGACCTGCGCGGCCAGTGCCCGCCCGTGTACGACCAGCAGCAGATCGGCAGCTGCACCGCCAACGCCATCGGGGCCGCGTTCGAGTTCGAGACCATGAAGCAGGGCCTGGCCGACTTCATGCCCTCGCGCCTGTTCATCTATTACAACGAGCGGGCCATGGAGGGCAACACCGGGATCGACTCCGGCGCCCAGATCCGTGACGGAGTCAAGAGCGTGGCAACGCTCGGCGTCTGCCCGGAGACGGAGTGGCCCTACGACGGCAGGGAGGCCGACCAGGTGACCGGCGCGTTCCCGCCGGGAGACCCGGCCGCCGAGAAGCCGACAGACATCTGCTACAAGGATGCGCTCAACAACCGGGCGACCAGTTACAGCCGGGTCACCCGGGACCTGGATCAGATGAAGTCCTGCCTGGCAGCGGGATATCCGTTCGTCTTCGGGTTCACCGTCTACGCGAGCTTCGAGAGCGCGGAAGTGGCCAGGACCGGCGTGGTGCCGATGCCGGACACGCGGCACGAGAAGCTGATGGGCGGCCACGCGGTGCTCGCGGTCGGATACGACGACTCCGCGCAGACGTTCCTGGTCCGCAACTCGTGGGGAACCGGCTGGGGTCAGGCCGGCTACTTCACCATGCCGTACGCCTACTTCACCACGCGCGGGCTGTCGTCCGACTTCTGGACGATCCGCCTCGTCGACTGATCTTCGGGGCCGGGCCGGGGATCGCCGTCGGCGGGGCGGTGATCCCCGGCCCGTTCGGCCCGTTGCTAGTTGTTGATGAGCGGGTCCCGGGGCAGGCCCAGGATGCGCTCGGCGATCTGGTTCCGCTTGATCTCCGAGGTCCCGCCGGCGATCGACATGGCCCGGTTCACCAGCACCAGGGAGGCGGCCATCCCCCCGGGACCGTCGAGGAAGGCGCCATCCGGGCCCGCGAGCTCGGCCATGATCGCCGCCGTCTCGTGGCCGAGCTCGGACAGCAGCAGCTTGGCGATGTTGCCCTCCGGCCCCGGACCGCCGCCGGCCACCGCCCGGTAGGCGCCGCGCTGGTTCAGCACCGCCAGCGCCTGGGTGCGGGCGATGTGCCTGCCCACCCGCCCGGCCCCGCCGGCCAGCCGCTCCGGGTGCGCGTCGAGCGGGGCGATGAAGGCCCGGGCCGGCATGGTCATGCCGCCGTCGCCGCCGCCGATGCTCACGCTCTCGTTGCCGAGCGTGGCGCGGGCCACGGTCCAGCCGCCGTCGACCGGCCCGACCACGTCCTCGTCGGGCACGAACACGTCATCAAAGAAGATCTCGTTGAAGTCGGAGTTACCTGACGGCATCTTCAGCGGCCGGACCGTGACGCCGGGGGCGTGCATATCGATCACCATCGTGGTGATGCCCCGGTGCTTGGGCGCGTCCGGGTTGGTCCGCACCGTGGCCAGGCCGAAGCTGGCCTCGCGCGCGCCGCTGGTCCAGACCTTCTGGCCGCTGATCCGCCACCCATCCCCCTTCTCGGTCCTGGTCGCCCTGGTCCTGATGCCGGCCGCGTCGGAACCTGCGCCCGGCTCGCTGAACAGCTGGCACCAGATCACGTCCTGGTTGAGCGCCGGGCGGACCCAGCGCGCCACCTGGTCCTCGCTGCCGTGCTGGATCAGGGTGAGGATGATCCAGCTGGTGATGCCCAGGCTCGGCCGCTTGATCCCGGCCGCGGCGAACTCCTGCTCGATCACCAGCTGCTCGATGGCGCCCGCGTCCCGGCCCCACGGCCTGGGCCAGTGCGGCATCGCGTAGCCGGATTCGATCATCACCTGCTTCCTCGCGTCGCCGGCCAGGCCGCGCAGCCGGTCCACGTCCGGCTCGATCGCCGTCCGGACCGGCTCCGCCTCGGGCGGCAGGTCGATCGCTGCCGCCCGGTGCACGCCGCGGCGGACCAGGCCGGTGACCTCGATCGCGGCCTGCTCGGTGTCGGTCACCGCGGCGATGGCCGCGGCCCGGCGCAGGTACAGGTGCGCGTCATGCTCCCAGGTGAAGCCGATCCCGCCGTGTACCTGGATGTTGAGGTTGGCGTTGCCGACCGCGGCCGGCACGGCCAGCGTCGCCGCCACGGCCGCGGTGTAGGTGAACTGGTCACCGCCGCCGGTTCCGGCCCGGCCCGCGTCCCAGGCGGCGCCGGCCGCCAGCTCGGAGGCCACCAGCATGTTCGCGCAGTGGTGCTTGACCGCCTGGAAGGTCGCGATGGGCCGGCCGAACTGCTCGCGGACCTTCGCGTACCCGGCCGCCATCTGGCTGGTCTCGGCGGCGACGCCGGCCGCCTCGGCCGCGAGCACCGCCCTGGCCACGCCGGTCAGCAGCCCGCGCGCGCCCGGCAGCACGGTGGCGGGCGCCGCGTCGAGGCTGATCCGGGCCGCCCGCCGGCTCGGGTCCATGTTCTTCGGCACCTCGGCCTGGACGCCGCCGGCCGGTTTCTCGATCACCAGCACGTCGTCACCGGCCGGGACCAGCAGCACGTCCGCCAGGTGGCCGCTGAGCACGACGCCGGCCTTCCCGGTGGCGGTGGCGCCGGCCGGCCCGGTGGCGGCACCGCCGGTGACGGCCACCTCGCCGCCCAGCGCGGCCGCGCCGATCACGCTGCCGTCGGCCAGCCCGGGCAGCAGTCGCTTGCGCAGGTCATCGGGTCCGGCCGCGGCCAGCACGGCGCTGGCGATCACGGTCGGGACGAACGGCCCCGGCGCCAGGTGCCGGCCCATCTGCTCGGCCACGACCAGCGTCTCCGCCAGCCCGAAGCCCGAGCCGCCGAGTTCTTCCGGCACGTGCAGCCCGAGCAGGCCGAGGCCGCTGAGCTCGGCCCAGAAGGCGGGCAGCGGTTCAGTCCCGGCGTCGAGCAGGCTGCGCGCCGCCGCGCGGGACTGGTGCTTGGTCAGCAGGCCGGCCACGGTCTGCGCGAGGGCGCGGTGCTCTTCAGAGATGGCGATCGACATGGATAAATAATTACACGTTTTTCAGCCAGGACACCACGCTGTCCTCGTCCGCTACCTCGGCGTACTTCGCCTGCAGGTCGAACAGGGCGGACTCGTGCGGGCCCGGGTCGCGGTCGCCGACCGCCTGGCGGACCACCAGCGGCACGAACCCGTGCTGCAGCGCGTCGACGGCGGTCGCCCGGACGCAGCCGCTGGTGCTCACGCCGGTGATGATGACCGTGTCCACGCCCAGCGCGTTCAGCGTCGCGGCGAGGGTGGTGCCGAAGAAGGCGCTGGCGTACTGCTTGACGATCACGATCTCGTGCTCGCCCGGCGCGATCTGCGGCATGATCTCGCCGAGCGGGCCGCCCGGCACGAGGTGGCGCAGCGCGGGGATCTTGCGGACGAACAGCCCGCCGTTGATCCCGTCCCGGTCGTACTCGACCCGGGTGTACAGCACCGGGACGGCCGCGGCCCGGGCGGCCGCGAGCACCCGGGCGGCGGGCCCGAGGCACGCGTCCGAGCCCATGTAGAACTCCGCGCCCGGCTCGAAGTAGGCGCGGATCAGGTCGACCAGGACCAGCGCCGGCCGGCTGCCCCAGGCCAGGGACTGCCCGAAGCCCCCGCGCGCGTAGTTCGCCGCCAGCGCATCGTCAGGCCCGGGCGCGCTCATAGCGCTACCGGCGGGTGGGGCGCGGGGAGCCCGGTCTCGGCCGGGCAGCGCTCGAGGATCTCGGCCAGCGGCGGCCCCATGTTGAAGATCGGCAGCTCGCCGGGCCGTTCGGCGGCCATCTCCGCGCGCAGCGCCTCGGTGGCCGCCGGGTCCGTGACGCCGTCCCGGCCCACCACCACGCCGTAACGGCGGGCGCCGTCCGCGGTGATCAGCCCGCGCCGCACCTCCCGGGCGACCAGCCCGGGGTCGCGGGCCATCGGGTCGCCCCAGCCCCCGCCGCCCCAGGTGACGAAGTGCAGCACGTCGCCCGGCCCGACCGGGACGTCGTGGATCTTGCTGGGCAGCACCTCGGTCGTCCCGTCGGCCCGCTCGATCCACTTGCGGCCGCGCGCCCCCGGCTCGCCGCCGTTCACCCCCCACGGGTAGGTGAGCCAGCGGTCGTCGTGGATCGCGATCGTCCCCGGCTCGAGGAACCGGTAGGCGACGTCGACGCCGTTGCCGCCGCGGTGCAGGCCGGCGCCGCCGGTGTCGGCGACCGTCTCCCACCGCTCGATCCGCATCGGGTAGTAGGACTCCAGGTACTCGCACGGGATGTTGACGAACGACGGCCACAGCGAGTGGCCGTCGGGCCCGTCGCCGATGGGCCGGCCGGGGATGCCGCCGAAGCCGATCGAGTACAGCTGGAACCACTCGCCCTTGCGGTCGGGTCTGGTGTAGTTCCCCGAGTACATGAAGTGCGGTGAGGAGGAGAAGCCGGCCGCGTTCAGCAGGCTCGGGTTCTTCTGCCCGAGCAAGCCGCCGAACAGGTCGAAGATCCGCCCGATGCCGTGGTTGCGCCCGCTGAGCGCGGCCGGGTAGTCCGGCTTCCAGTAGCTGGCGTCCGGGATCACCACGTCGATGAGCGGGTAGTAGCCGTCGTTCCACAGGATCTGCGGGTCGGCCACGGTGATCATGTAGATGCCGAAGAACATCCGGACCAGGTTCTCGTTGACGTAGTAGTTCACCGGCCCCTGCGCCTGCGGGGAGCTGCCGGTGAAGTCGAGCACCACCTTGTCGCCGGTCCTGGTCAGCGACAGCTTCAGCTCGTACGGGCCGTAGCCGACCCCGTCGTCGCAGATGTAGTCGGTGAACGAGATCGTCTCGCCGTCGGCGAAGATCGTGGTCAGCAGCGTCTTCATGGCCCGGTAGTTCCGGTCAAGCAGCGCCTCGAGCGCGGAGAGGTACGTCTCGGTGCCGAACCGGTCGCACAGTTCCTGCACGCGCCGGCCGGCCGTGCGGCAGGCGGCCACGATCCCGTTCAGGTCCGCGCGGTTCCACTCCGGCATCCGGACCTGGTTGAGGATGATCTTCAGGGCCTCCTCGTTCAGCTCCCCCCGGCGGTAGAGCTTGAACGGCGGGATGACCACCCCCTCCTCGAAGATGGTCCGCGCGTCGGTCGGCATCGACGACGGCGTCTTGCCGCCCACGTCCGACATGTGGCCGAACATCGAGGCCCAGCCGACGACGCGGCCCGCGTGGTAGACCGGCATCACCACGAGCCAGTCGTTCGCGTGGCTGATGGCCGCGTCACAGGCGTACGGGTCCGAGGTGAGCAGGACGTCGCCCTCTTCGATCGTGCCCTCGTAGCGGCCGAGCAGGGCCGGCACGGACAGGCCGAACTGGCCGGCCACCATCTTGCCCTCGGGGTCGCCGATGAGCGGGAACTCGTCGTGCTGCTCCCTGATGCCGGGCGACAGCGCCGTGCGGAACAGCACCTCGTCCATCTCGTAGCGCGCGTTGCGCAGCGCGTTCTCGATGATGTCCAGGGTGACGACGTCGACCTCCACGGCGGCGACGTCGCCGGTCGCGGTCTCGATGATCTGCGCCATGTGAGTTCAGCCCTCCGTGGGACGGATGAGGAGGCTGCCGCCGGGATGCACGGTGGCGGCGTGCCCCGGCAGGACGAGCGTGGTGGAGTCCATCTCGGTGACGACGGCCGGGCCGGTGACGACGTTCCCGGCGCGCAGCGCGGTCCGGTCGTAGACGGCGGTGTCGGCGTGCTCGCCGTCGACCCAGATCCTGGTCGTCCGGGCCAGCGCGGCGGAGGGGTCGGGGCCGCCGTCGGGCAGCCGGACCGTGCCGACGCCGGGGCGCGGGCCGGTGACGGTGGCGCGCGCGCTGACCAGCTCGTGCTCGTTGCCCTCGAGCAGGAACGAGAACAGGCGCTGGTGCTCGGCGTCGAACGCGGCCGCCAGGGCGGCCAGCCCGGTGCCGTCGCCGTCGCCGTCGCCGGCACCGTCGAAGGCCGCGGCGTCGGCCGGCACGGTGATCTCGAATCCCTGCCCGTGGTAGCGCAGGTCCACGTGGTAGGTGGCAGTCTGCTCGGAGCGGGGCACGCCCTGGGCCTCGACGGTGGCCGCGGCCGCCTCGGCCAGCTCGTGCAGCAGGCCGAGCAGCTCGCCGTCGCTGATCGCGCCGAACCGGCGGATCCAGGTGCGGGCAGCCTCGTCCCTGACCATGGTGGTGGCGTCGCCGTAGGCGCACAGCACGCCCGGCGACGGCGGGATGATCACCGGCCACGCGCCGGTCAGCTTGCCCAGTGCGTTGGCGTGCAGCGGGCCCGCGCCGCCGAAGGCGACCAGCGCGAAGTCGCGGGGGTCGAAGCCCTGCTGCACGGACACCAGGCGCAGCGCGCCGAACATGTTCTCGTTGACGATATCGACGATGCCGGCCGCGGCCGCCTCCACGCTGCCCAGCTCCATCGCGTCGGCGATGGTCTTGACCGCCGCCTGGGCCGCCTGCGCGTCGAGCGTGATCTCGCCGCCGGCCAGTTCGGTCGGCAGGTAGCCGAGCACCACGTTGGCGTCGGTCACGGTCGGCTCGGCGCCGCCCATCAGGTACGCGGCCGGGCCGGGCACGGCCCCGGCCGACTGCGGGCCGACCCGCAGCGCCCGGGTCAGCGGCGGCACGTGCGCGATGGACCCGCCGCCCGCGCCCACGGTCCGCACGTCCACCGAGGTGGCCCGCACCTTGAGGTCGCCGACCGTCGTCTCCCGCCCGATCCGCGGCAGCAAGTCCTGCACCAGCGCCACGTCGGTGGAGGTACCGCCCATGTCGAAGGTGAGGAAGTCCCGGTATCCGGCCTGCCCGGCGGCCCATGCCGCGCCGGCCACGCCCCCGGCCGGGCCGGACAGCAGCATCGAGACCGGGCTGCCGGCCGCGCTCGCCGCGCTGGCCAGGCCGCCGTCGCTGCGCAGGATGTACAGGCCCGCCGAGACGCCGCCGTCGTCCAGCTTGCCCGCCAGGCTGGCGATGTAGCGGGAGACCTGCGGGTGGACGTAGCTGTTCGCCACGGCGGTAATGGTGCGCTCGTACTCGCGCAGCTCCGGCAGCACCGCACTGGACACCGAGAGCGGGACGCCGGGCAGTTCCTCCGCCGCGATCGCCGCGATCCGCTGCTCGTGCGCTGCGTTGGCGTAGGAGTTGATCAGCGAGATCGTCAGCGCCTCGACGCCGGCCGCGCGCAGGGTGCGCAGCTTGGCCCGGATGTCGTCGTCGTCCAGGGCGGTCACCACGCTGCCGTCGGCGGCGATCCGCTCGATCGCCTCCACCGTGTCCTCCAGCGAGGCGAGCGGCTCGGGCTTGGGCCAGATGATCCAGCCGGCCAGCCCGCCGGGAACGAACGACCTGGCGATCTGCAGCACCTGGCGGAAGCCCTGGGTGGTGACCAGCCCGACGCGGGCGCCCTTGCCTTCCAGGATCGCATTGGTCGCGACCGTGGTCCCGTGCAGGACCTGGGCGATGTCGGCCAGCGTGATGCCCGCCGAGCCGCATACCTTCTCGATCCCGCGCAGCACGCCGACGGACTGGTCGTCCGGCGTGGAAGCGGTCTTGGCGCGGTAGGTGCCGCCGCTCCGCTCGTCGATCAGCAGCACGTCGGTGAAGGTGCCGCCGACGTCGACACCGAGCCGGTAGGTCATCGAGCCTCCTGGAAACGTGGGTCGCCGCGGGTCAGATCACTCCGTGTCAGATCACGCTGGCCGCGGTCAGTTCCTCCATCTCGCCGTCGCCGAGGCCGAGCAGGCCGCGGTAGACCTCGTCGTTGTGCTCCCCCAGCCCGGGGCCGGGGTGCCGGACCCGGCCGGGCGTGCGGCTCAGCCGCGGGAAGACGCCCTGCATCGGCAGCTCGCCCAGCTCCGGGTGGGCCAGCCTGACGATGGCTTCGCGGGCGGCGAAGTGCGGGTCGGCGAGCATGTCCCTGGCCCGGTAGATGCGGCCGGCCGGCACCCCGCCCGCGTGCAGCGCGTCCAGCAGGTCGCCGGCGGTCACGGTGGCGGTCCACGCGCTGATCAGGTCGTCGAGTTCGGCCATGTGAGCGCCGCGGGCGCCGTGGGTGGCGTACCGCTCGTCGTCGGCGAGCTCCGGGCGCCCCATCACCCCGGCCAGCCGCCGGAACACCGAGTTCTGGTTGGCCGCGATGAGAACCAGATCGCCGTCACTGGTCGGGTAGACGTTGCTCGGCGCGATGTTCGGCAGCACGCTGCCCGTCCGCTCCCGCTGGTACCCGGCCAGGGACCATTCGGGAAGCAGCGACTCCATCAGGGCGAGCACGGCTTCGTAGATGGCGGAATCCACCACCTGCCCGCGGCCGGTGCGCTGGCGCGCGTGCAGCGCCACCAGCGTGCCGAGGGTCGCGAACGTCGCGGCCAGCGCGTCACCCAGCGACACGCCGGCCCGGGACGGCGGCCGGTCGGCGTCGCCGGTGACGTACCTGATGCCGCCCATCGCCTCGCCGATGGAGCCGAACCCGGCCCGCGGCGCGTAAGGACCCGTCTGGCCGAACCCGGTCACCCGGGTGATGACCAGGCCCGGGTTGATCTCCCAGAGCCGGTCCGGGGCCAGGCCCCAGCGCTCCAGCGTGCCCGGCCGGAAGTTCTCCAGCAGCACGTCGGACCGTTCGGCCAGCCGCCGGACCAGATCCTGGCCGCGGGGATCGCGCAGGTTGACCGTGACCGACTTCTTGTTCCGCGCCACCACCGGCCACCACAGCGACATCCCGTGCGGTTTCTCCCGGCCCCACTGGCGCATCGGGTCGCCCTGCCCGGGCTCCTCGACCTTGATGACCTCCGCGCCGAAATCGCCGAGCAACTGGCCGCAGAACGGGCCGGCGAGCAGCTGGCCGAGCTCGGTGACCCGCAGGTCCTCCAGCGGCGTCCCTGCGTCCGGCTGCGGGCTGGTCTGGTCGGTCATCGCCACCTCGTCACGCTGCTCCGGCAGGGCGCGCCATCGATCGATTGCATGCAATCTATCGAGGTACGGCGGCCGATGGCAACCCCTGATGCCGAGTTACCTGCTTGATTGCATGCAAAATACGAGACATGATGGAAGCATGAGCACGCTGGAGATCGTCGAGGTGGGCCCGCGAGACGGGCTGCAGAACGAGGACGCGGTGCTCGACGTGACCGCCCGGGTGGCCTACATCGAGGCGCTGGCCGCCGCCGGGCTGCGGCGGATCGAGGCGGTCAGCTTCGTGCACCCGGCCCGGGTGCCGCAGATGGCCGGCGCCGAGGCGGTCATGGCGGCGGTGCCGCGGCCGGACGGCGTGCGCTACAGCGGCCTGGTGCTGAACCGCCGCGGCCTGGAGCGGGCGGTGACCGCCGGGGTCGACGAG
>Ga0335081_10022733_pt1 | contig 10144 bp, 6 predicted proteins | sample Lox_Sample_35_FD_206713 | JGI IMG/M metagenome (GOLD analysis project Ga0335081, IMG submission 206713) | Soil microbial communities from Loxahatchee National Wildlife Refuge, Florida, United States - Lox_Sample_3.5 | ecosystem: Environmental > Terrestrial > Soil > Wetlands | place: USA: Florida... | reverse complement strand
CGCGGCGCCGACCGCGAGCAGTCCACAGACGGCGGTCAGGCCCATCGTGAACAATTCATCCATCCGCCGAGGCTAGCATGGGAGGCGCTGCCAGCTCTTGCGACCCTGGTGGTCATGAATCGAGTTCCCCGCGCAACCCTTCAGCGGATCGCCTTGAAGGGACGCTATTGCCCCCGAAGAGTTCCGCAATATTGCCGCTCTGCATTACGCCATTATGCCCCGCTCACCGCATCGCGGGCGGGTAGGTCGGCGGGCTGGCGCTGTTGGGGTCATGGCCTCCGATGCCCAGCTGCCCCCACTGGTTGTTGCCGCCCCAGGTCCAGACCGTGTGGTCGCTCTGCAGCGCGACGCTGTGGTAAGCGCCGCTCGTCATCGCGGTCGCGCTGCCGATGAGCGGGACCTTGACGGGCAGCCCGCTGTCCGACGTCGAGCTGTCCCCGAGAAGGGTGCCGTAGTGGTTGAAGCCCCACGCATACGTCCCGGCCGACGTGGCGCCATAGCTGTCCCAGGTTCCCGCGCCGAATGCGGTGACGCCGGTCAGCGCGGTGTCGCAGACGCCCGCGCTCGTCGAGGTCGCGCAGACCTGCACCGGCACGTTGCTGTTCACCGTCCGGTTGTTGTTCCCGAGCTGGCCGTTGCTGTTGTCGCCCCAGGACCACAGCGTTCCGTCGGCCTTGAGCGCGAGCACGTGGTCGCTACCGACGGAGATGGCGACCACCTTGACCGTGTCGCCGAGGTAGGTCGCGTCCGAGGCGCAGGCCCCCTTGAGCACCTGGACAGGCGTCGTGACCTGGGTGGAGGTAGTCATGGCCAGTCCGGCTCCCAGCTCACCCGCGTCGTTGCTTCCCCACGTCCACACCGTGCCATCGGACTTGAGCGCGAACGTGCTCCCGGCGCTGGCACCGATGGCAACGACGGGCGCGGACGCGTTGTCGCCGAGGTACGCGGTGTCCCCGCTGCTGGCGCCCTTCAAGACGTGAACTGGAAGCATCCGGAGATTGTGGAGGGAGTCGCCGGTCGTGCCGTCGCCGAGCTGGCCGTACTCATCGTCGCCCCACGCCCACACGGTGCCGTCGGAGCTCAGCGCGACCGAGTGGTACCACCCGGCCGCGATCGCAGACATCCCGGTCAGGTACTGCGGCGAGGTTCCGCAGCTTCCCGAGTAAGCGGTTCCCGATCCGCAGACCTGCACGGGGAGGCCGGCATAGTTGTCGCGGCGGTCCGTGTCGGTCGGGTTGTTCCCGAGCTGGCCGTAGAACTGATCGCCCCATCCCCACACCGAACCGTCGGTCTTGAGCGCGAGCGTAGACCCGCTTTCGCCGGAGATCGCCGCGACGCCGGAGAGAGCAGTGTCGCAGACGCCGGGGTTGGATGACGTCGCACACACCTGCACCGGAACGTCGCTCTGGTCCGGCGTGTTGTTCCCGAGCCAGGGCGCGCCCCATGTCCAGACGGAGCCGTCGGCTTTGAGCGCGACGGTGCTCTCCTGCTCCGCCGCGATCGCAATCGCGTGCATCGGCGCGGTGGTGAGCGCGCCCAGGGTGGCGGAGAGCGGGCTCTCGGCGCTGCCGACGCTGCCGCTGACGGCGAAGTAATACTGCGTCGTCGGCGCGAGGCCCCAGACCCATGCGCTGTTGGCGACGCTGCTCGCGGCACGGACCGCTGCAGATCCAGCGCTGTTCGCCGCAGTCACGGGGTTGGTGTTGCCGTAATAGATCGTGTACGTGGTCGGCGACGGGCCGGTCAACGGCGCGTTCCACTGTACGTTCGCGCCCGTCGGCGTGAAGCTCGTGGCCGAGACAATCGAGGGCGCGAGCGGCGCCGCCTGTGGCGTGGCGAACGCCTGCGCAGAGGGCGGGCTCTCGCCGCCGCCGTTCACCGCGGTGACGACGAGGTAATAGGTAAAGCCGTCAGTGAGACCGGTGATCGTGGCGGGCGAGGTCACACCGGCGACCTTCGTGCCGCTGGTCCCCGCGCCGAAGGTCGTCGAATAGTAGAGGTTGTAGCTCGTGGCGGTGGCGACGGTGCTCCAGGTGGCGGTGAGCTGGCCGTCGCCGGGAGTAGCGGAGAGGCCGATGGGCGCGGCCGGTGCTGCGACTTGCGGCGTGGCGCTCGCTTGCCCCGAGGGCGGGCTCTCCCCGCCGGCGTTCACCGCGGTCAGGACGACGTAGTAAGTCGTGCCGTCGGTCAGACCGGTGATTGGGTATGGCGAAGTAACGCCCGCCACCTTCGTTCCACTGGCGGCCGCACCCGACGTCGTCGAGTAGTAGAGGTTGTATGTCAACCCCGACGCGCCGCTCCAGGTGACGGTGACCTGCCCGTCGCCCGCCGCGACAGCCGGCGCCGCGGGCGCGGACGGAGCCGGGACCTGCGGCGTCGCGCTCGCCTCCGCCGAGGGCGCGCTTTCGCCGCCGGCGTTCACCGCGGTCACGACGAGGTAATAAGTGGTGCCGTCGGTCAGGCTCGTGATCGCATGCGGCGAAGTGACGCCCGCCACCTTCGTTCCGGCGGTGCCTTTTCCCGAAGTCGTCGAATAATAGAGATTGTAGGTCAAACCCGAAATGCTGTTCCAGCTGGCTGTCAGCTGCCCGTCACCTGCGAGCGCCGAGAAACCGGTGGGCGCATTGGGCGCGGCGATGTTGATCACGTACGCAGCCGAGGCCGGCGCGCTCGGCGAGTGGCCGGCAGCGGTGGCGATGGCGGTCAACGTCTCCGACGCGGAGACCTGCACAGGAGCGCTGTAAAGGGTGGACGAGGTGGTCGGTGGGTTGCCGTCGGTCGTGTAGTAGATCTGGGCCCCGGCCGTCGCCGAGCTGATGGTCACCGTCTGGGCCGACGAATACGTGCCCGCTCTGGGAGAGAAGCCGGGCGCGGCCGTGGCCGGCAGGCTGATGACGTACGCCGCCGAGGCCACTGCGCTGGCGGTGAAGCCGCCGCCGCTGGCGATGGCCTTGAGCGTCTCGCTGGCCGCGACGTTCACCGGCCCTGCGTACAGCGTCGAGCCGGCAGTGGGCGTGCTGCCGTCGCTCGTGTAATAGATGCTCGCGCCCGTCGAGGTGGTGGCGATGCTCACCGTCTGCGCCGAGGCATAGCTGCCCGCCGTGGGCGAGAAGGTGGGCGCTGCCGCCGGCGCCGGTGAGCCGATGACATAGGCCGCCGCACCCACCGCGCTGTCGGTCTCGCCGCTGGCGGTGGCGTACGCCTTGATGGTCTCGCTGGCGACAACATGGATGGCGGCGGAGTAAGTGGGCGAGCCGGCGGTGGGCGCGGAGCCGTCCACCGTATAGTGAATCACCGCGCCGCTCGTCGCGCAGGAAATGGTGACGTCCTGGGCCGTCGAATAGGTGCCGGCGGCAGGGCTGAAAACCGGCGTCGCGACCGTGGCTGGCCCCGGTCCTCCTCCGCCGAAGCAAGCCGACAATAGCAACAGCGCGAAAGCGACAACACGATCCGGTTTGCCCATGATCATTCGACTCCCCCAAGAACCGGCCATCAGGTTGCCAGTGACCCAGTGACAACTCGGCTGCCGGTCACGCGCTTGAGCGAAAGATCGATTCTTCCCCGACTGCATTGCGTCTTGGCTACAGGACCTGTGTCTCAGTCACCGTTGAAGTTCCCAAAGCCTGGCGTCAGCCTGACCGGGGTTGTCCCAGCCATCGAGCAGTGCTCGAGCCGACCGTCCACCAGCAACTCGTGGAGGGAGGCATCACGAGCACTTTCCGTTCGTGATGGCGGTCGGGCACCCGAACCCGTGATGCGAAAATGGCTCAAGTCCTTGGATTGTCGGACCACGCGAGAGAAGGCTTCGAAACTGGTATCGTTTGGGGAGCCATTCTTCCCGCAAGTGCGAACGGATCGCGGCTGTGCGTAACACAGCGCCGCTCGCGCTCGCTCGCAGGTTCCCCGCTGAATTCCGCGCAAGTGGCGCGCTCGGGCCGATTCTCAGGTTGTTCGTGTATCGATCGGGTCCCCGAAGAAAATCCCCCTGTACCGCTTGGGGGCCCCAAACCACCCTGAATTCGAACGCTGTTGGGGACAGAGAGACCGAGAGCGGAGCCGCCGCTGGGCTGGCGGCGCTGAGCAGGGACTCCCCGCTCTCAGCGAAGCCCCTCGACAAGGTACAGCGTCGACAACTCGGTGCGGTACCGGTACGCATAAGCGCGGCCGTCGGGCGTTACCCGGGCGAGGCCGCAGCGGTCGAGGCCCGCCGGATCGGGCGGGTCGAGTCGCCGCCAGACCTCCGCGGTGGTCCAGCCGATCATGCTACGCTGACCTGGCGGGCTCGAGCCTCGAGTGCCCATGGCCGGGCCGTCTGCAGGAGGGGCAGATGCGCGCTCCGACGGCACGGCCGGCATGCGCAGATGGTTCGGTCGGGAACCCCATCGATTCCGACGGAGTGAACCAGGACCCCCGCTGGTGTCCGCCTGGAACGAGCTCGCCCCGGATCGCGCTTCTTCTTCTCCTCGCATGCACGACAGCGCCGATCGCGCGAGGCGACGGCTTCCGGGTGCCGGTGCCGAAGGGGTTCCGGCTCGCCACCGGACCGGACGCGGACGCCGTCGCCAGGTCGGGCGGCGTCCTGCTCGTCGAGCTGGAAGCCGTTCCAGAGGAGCTGCCGTTCCTCGGCAACATCGTCATCGGCCCGCCGCGGATGAGCTCGTTCAATCCGGAGGACGCGGCGACCTGCGCATCCGCGGCCGGCCAGATGACGATGTGGACGGGCGGGACGGTGAAGAAGAGCGGGATCGTCGAGACGCGATGGGGCCGCAGCTGCCAGCTGGAGGTCGAAGGCTCGAAAGAGCATGTGCACCGGATCGGTCGAGCCACCGTGATGCCGTCGGGCTCGAGCAACTGGATGATCACCTGCAACCTGGATGCGCGCGACCCGAGGGCGCAGCAGGCGTGCGACGCGGTGCTGGCGAGCGTCGAGACGATCCCGGGCGCGCGTCCCGATTCGCTGCCTTCGCAGCCGTCCCCCGCGGTCGCGGCGCGGCCACCCGAACGCTCGCGGGGAGCGGGTTACTCGGTTGTCGTTCCGCCGGGATTTCGGGCGCTGCCGGCGAGTGTGCCGTCCGCCACGAATCCGCAGGTTGAGGCCCTTCTCCGCGCCGGCGGCCTGGTGCTGGTGGAAGAGGCGCGGCCAGCCGTGGGCGATCCGTTCCTCGCCAGCATCGTCATCACGCCTGCTGCGGAGGAGCGCCTGGATGCGGATTCCGCGCGATGCGCATCGGTGGCCGCCGAGATGGCAAGAAGCACGGGCACCGCAGTTTCCCGGCAGGCCATCGTCGAGATGCCCTGGGGCAAGACCTGCCAGGTGGAAGTCGCCGCGTCCACCGGGCAGCCCAACCGGGGCGGGCGTTGGACCGTCATGCGAGCCGCGTCGAAGACCTGGATGGTCACGTGCAACTTCGATCTGCGCGACAAGCCTGCCCGCGACGCCTGCGACGCCGTGCTGGCGAGCGTCACGACCGACGCGGACGCCGCGGCAGCAGGGCAGGCCGCAGCGCGCGCCACTTGCGAGAGGATGGCCGCTGCCGGAGAGCTGAAGAAGGGCGTGTCCGTGGGCGACTGCGCCGACCGCCTATCTCGCTAGATGGGCAAGGGCCGAGGTCGATCGGCGGCGTGAACGCGGCGGCGGCCGCGGTGGAAGTCAGCCGGTGAACGTCAGGATGCCTTGGTCGGAGGTGCTGTCCCGCATCCAGTGCTGATCCTGCTGTTGCCCGCGAGGGTTCGTTCCTCCGCGGGAGGTCGAGGTCGTTCGCCGCAATCGAGAGCTCTCTGATGTTGGTGTCGAGAGTGGCGGCCCGCGGAAAGCACTTCCAGCGATGGAGGAAGGATGAAACCGGAGATCCCCAAGGGAGCCAAGGATGAGCTGAGCGGAATGTCCATGGATACGGGCCTGATCGTCCTGATCGTGGTGTGCTCACTGCTGGTAGTGGTCCTTCTCGGCTATCTCCTCTTCTTCCACAATCGATGAGGGCATCGTCCGGCTTGGGCCAGAGCCAGCTTGCTCGCGCGCAAGAGCGCCCCGACGTTGGCCCTCCCGGCCGAACGGCCCATTCGTTCCGGTCGGAGGGCGAGTAACCTTTCCCGGTCCACTCGGTTCCGAATTACAAGCCGGACGCTGACCGTCAAGCGGTGGCGCACCGGGGACAGAAGCGAGGGGGGAATGAAGCTCTTGAAAACCCAGGCAGTCCTGATCGCGAATTGGGAGAGGCGAGCCCCGCTCGCCGCGGCGGCTTGTCTGCTCGCGCTCCTCTGGCGCGCCGGGCCCGCGCGGGCGGATGGCATGGCCGGCGCGCCCCGCGGTGTCTACGTCCACGTGGACTTCCTGTCCGTCTTGAACGGCGTCCTGGAGGAAGACGGGCTGCCGCGGTTGCCTCCCTGCGGCGCCGCCGTGCCGAAGGAGGCCGCGGCGCAGGTGCATTCGCAATTGCAGGAGATCTATCGACAGTGGCTCGGCAACCCGGCCATCGCCGGAATCAAGCCGGACGTCGACTGGTGCCGCGTCCAGACCCGGAATCCGTATTGCCCTCCGGGTCATCGGACGTGTCATTTCGTTCCCGACCATGGCAACGATTGGAGCTACGTGGACGACTTTTTCGACGCGGCCGCCGCGACCGGCAAGCGCGTCCACCTGGTCATTACATCCGGCATCTATTCGCCGCCCTGGCTGATCGATGAGCTCACCGACTGCGCGGACGTTCTGGAGAGCAGCGACCCCACCTCGCTTCCTCCCTGCGGAAAGGTGACGTTCACCCGGTATCCGGAACAGCGGAAAGATCCGGACGGGAACCTGTTGATGCTGGCGATGCCCTTGCCCTGGAATACCGATTACGTGAACGATTGGAATAGCTTTCTAAAGGATGTTGCCGCCCGCTACGACGGCCGCGGCTCCCGATATCCCGGCTTGCTCCAATCGGTCGGCATCGGCGGACCCATCTGCGGCTCGATCGAGATGATTCTTCCGACTGACAAGGGCGGGTCTTACGTCGAGCTCCAATCGCACCACCGGATTCCGGCGGATACGGTGTGGGCGACGGTGATCGCAAACAACTTCGGCACGAAATACGCCAGCGCACCCGGCCAGCCGTTCATCGATTCCTGGAACAGGGCAATCGACGACTACCAGGCCATCTTCAGCGGCATCACGCTGCGGCTCAATCCCGACGGCGGGAACGACTTTCCGGAGCTGGGCATCGCGCCCGACGTCGATGACGGCAAGGTCTACAACGCCCTGCTCGCGACCGAATGCGCGCAGAACAATACTGACTCCTGTCGTGCGAAGGTGGCGGTGCTCTACCATTTCATCTATTCCTCGACGCCGTCGTCCTTGCGACGCGTGAACACCAAAGGCCTCGAGCTGGACGGGATGACCGCCAGGACCCCGACCGCGTTCGGCGGCGCCGGCATCGGCTTGCAGGGCATCAAGTTCCTCGCGGCCTACACGCCACCCAGGCACGAGCCGCCGCTGCCCGGCCCGATCCTGGCGGGCGCGCAATTCGATTTTGGAGTTACCAACATGAAGGAGAAGGAGGGCTGCCCCACTTATTCGCCGAACGACCCGAAGGCCTGCCCGTCTCTCTCGGTCCAGCAAGCCGCTTTCAACGTATTCCAGGCGTTCTTTGCGAATACCAGCAGGGACGCCGCCGCGCTCTTCGATGCGGTCGACAATCCGCCGGAGTATCCCGTCCAGTATGTCACTGTCGCCTCGAGCGACCTGACGTTCGCGAACCGCCACACCGGGGGCGTGCCGATCTCCAATGGCACACTCATGTCGATGGAAGACATTTTCGCGACCGCGAGCTACGCGCTGCGGTACCTGATTCCGGCTCGATGATGGACCGCCCTACCCCACCTCGACCGTCAGGCCGGCGTCGAAGAGCGCGTTCTCGTTCACTCCGTCTTTCGCATAGCCGCGCGGATTGCAGAGCACGCGCGCGCCGTTGACGACGTAGTCGAAGCTGTCGTGCGTGTGGCCGTGGATCCACAGGCCGGCGCGGCGGCCGTCGATGAGGTGCTCGGCGCTGGAGACGAAGCAGGCATTCAGCGCCGAGCCGGCGAAGCGCGGATGGATGCTCTGCAGCGAGGGCGCGTGGTGGGTGATGACCACCGTCGGCCCGCGATGCGGCTCGGCGAGCCGCGCCGCGAGCCAGGCCGCGTCTTCGGCGAAGAGAGCCGCCGAGGCTTGCGGCGTGAACGGCGCGTCGCCCGTGCGCACGACGCTGAAATCGCGCATGAAGCGCTGCGCTTCGCGCATCGCCGCTTCGCGCGCCTCGCCTTCGCCCGCGGCGAGGAAATCGGTCCACAGCGTCGCGCCGAGGAAGCGCACGCCATCGATCAGCGCCGCGTCGCGATCGAGCACGCGCACGTTGGTCCCGGCGGCGAGCCGCTTCAGCTCGGCCGGCGTGCCTTCGATCGTGCCGCCGTAGAACTCGTGGTTGCCGGCGACGTACAGCACCGGCCTTGCGATGCGTGAGGCCCAGGCGATCGCGCGCTCCGGCCGCGCGATGTCGCCGGCGAGGATGACGAGGTCGGCGGCCTCACCGGGGAACGGCAGATCGCCCCTGCTCAGATGCAGGTCGGAGAGAATGTTCAGCTTCACGGCTTCCTCCGTCCGTCCCATTCTGCATGGTTTGCCGCGCGACGCACTTCCCTTGACTCTCACTCCCACAGAGCTGGCTCGCGCGCTGACTCCGCGGCGCTGTGGTACAGACGCGCCATGCGAAGCGCGCTCCTGCTGGTCGCCGCGGCGTGCGCTTCGGCGCCCGCCGCGCCGATGGAGCCGGCCGCCGATGCGTCGCCCACGGTCCTGTCGGAGTCGCAGCGCGCCCGCGATGCCGCGCTCGCGCCGAAGGCGGCCGCCTTCGTCGACGCGTTCACGAACTTCGCGCCCTGGCCCCTGAGGGACGGTCGGCTCCTCTTCAGCTCGACCCGCGACGGCATCCCGTCGCTGTACCTCGCCGATGCGAACGCCCCGAGCGCTCCGCCGAAGCGCCTGCTCGCCATCACCGAGCGCGTCGGCGGCTACAGCGTGCTGCCTGGCGAGCGTGCCGCGCTCTTCCTCAGCGATGTCAAGTCGGACGAGAACTTCAGCATCTTCCACGCCGACCTCGACACCGGCGCCGTCGAAGAGCTCACCGCGGGCGCGAAGCTGCACCGCTACACGCCGATCGTCGCGCGACGGAAGGGCGGGCTCTTTGCGTACTCGGCGCACGCGCAGGCCGACGGCAACGCGCGCCTCTTCGTCCAGGTCGCAGGCGCGCCGCGCGAGGTGTTCAGAGATTCGTTTCGCGGCTTCCTCGGCGACCTGTCGCCGGACGGCGATCGGCTGCTCTACGTGCGCTTCATCTCGCAGAACGAGCAGGTGCTCTTCTTCGTCGACGCGGCGAGCGGCAAGGCGGCGCGCGCGTATCCGCCGGAGGGTGCGGCCAGGCTGAGCACCGGCGGCTTCAACGCGGAGGGCGACGGCATCTACGTCGCGCGCCAGGATCCGGGCCGGCCCGCGCGGCTCCTGCTCCTCGACGCGCAGACCATGGTCGAGCGCGCGCATCACGAAGAGAGCGCGCTTCCGGCGGCGACCGTCGCGGAGCTCGCCGTTTCGCCGGCGGGCGACCGCGTCGCCTTCGTCGTCGACGCAGGAAACCACAGCGAGCTCCGCATCGCCGATGCGAGGACGCTGCGCCTCGCCTGCACCGCGAAGCTCGGCCTCGGCACCACTTCCGGCATGCGCTTTCGCGCCGACGGCGCGCTGCTGGCGGTGTCCTTCTCGGGTCCGGAGCGCCCGCGCGACGTCGTGGCGATCGCGCCCGCGACCTGCGAAGCCACGCCGCTGCGCGAGGATGCGCGGCCGGCCGGCCTTTCCAGGCCCACTGCGCACATCGAGGAGATCCGCGCGTTCGACGGGCTCACCATTCCGCTCAACGTCTACCTGCCCGCGAGCGGCGCGGCGAGGCTCCCCACGCTGGTGCTCATCCACGGTGGGCCTTCGTCGAGCGCGAAGATCGGGTTCACCGCGACCGTCGCCTTCTTCACCGCGATGGGCTTCGCCGTGGTCGAGCCGAACATCCGCGGCTCGACCGGCTTCGGCATCGAATTCGAGAGGGCGGACGATCGCGAGAAGCGCGGCGACGCGGTAAAGGAC
>Ga0335081_10022732_pt1 | contig 10144 bp, 7 predicted proteins | sample Lox_Sample_35_FD_206713 | JGI IMG/M metagenome (GOLD analysis project Ga0335081, IMG submission 206713) | Soil microbial communities from Loxahatchee National Wildlife Refuge, Florida, United States - Lox_Sample_3.5 | ecosystem: Environmental > Terrestrial > Soil > Wetlands | place: USA: Florida... | reverse complement strand
GGAATTTTCCATCGGATTCTTCTCCTCGGCTATCTTCAACGATTCAGTTCGACTTCTTGGCCGCGCCACGCTTGGTCCGGCGTTGTTTCTCAAGCAACCGCTGCTTCTGCTCGAGCGCTTTCGCCAGATCCGCGATCGTATTGCGGCCCAGATAGTCCATGATACGCGAACGGAGAGCTTTCCACGAGTCGTGAAGCGCGCAGGGCATCTCGTCGGAGCACTCAGAGAGGCCGCTGGCGCATCTTTCATACTCTTGCAGACCGTCCAGTGCCTCGACGATGTCCACCAGACGGATCTCATCGGCGGGAAGGCGGAGCGAGAAGCCGCCGGTGGGGCCCTTACTTGACCGCAGCAGCCCTTTGCGCGCGAGTTGCTGCAGAATTTTGGCCAGAAAGTGCGCCGGAATTTCTTCTTCGGCCGCAATCTGCTTCACCATCGCGTACTTGCCTTCGGGAACTTGTGCCAGATGTACGAAGGCGCGAATTGCATATTCAGAGGAGCGTGAATAGATCATCAGCAGATACCTAGACCTCATTCTACCGTATGCGGGCGCTAGTCTATGAGGATTATTTGCCGTTCTCGTAATCCGGCGGCACCAACAAGGTCAGTGCATTTGGCACGAGCGTAATCGAGGCCGGCAGGACACCGGCATACTCGCCGTCCACCTGGATGTGGATGCGCCGGCCCTGCGGGTCGAATACGCGGAGGGTCTGCGCGTTCAAAAAAGAAACTCCGCTCATTCTTCTCAAACGCCCGGCCACCATCCCGCATAGGTACTTGAGGTAGGGCAGGGCATACCGCCCGCGAAACAAAACTGCCTCAAAGCGGTCCTCGTTCAGGCTTGCGTGCGATGCAATCTCGAAATCTCCGCCGTAATTGCGAACCCGGCTGGCCAGGGCGAACGAACCGATGACTCGCTCGGAGCCGTCGATTTCGATTTCGAATTCAGGGAAACGCCGGAGGGCATGGGAGAAACCAGCAATCCAATATGCGGCCTTTCCGAGCCGCTCCTTCAAGCCCGCCGCCAGATCGTAGACGATCTGCGCATCGAAACCCACGCCTGCCATGGAAAGGAAGTAGCGGCATCCAGCCTGGCATTCGACGCGCCCCAGCGCAATTCGCCGGGTCACGCACTTTGGAATTAATTTTGCGGCCTGCCCCAAACCGCGCCCCATGCCGATTTCCGTGGCTAAGACGTTGGCCGTGCCCGCTGGCAAGATTCCCAGCGGAATGCGCGACTGGGCCATACCCTGGATGATTTCGTTCAGCGTCCCGTCACCACCTGCGGCGAGAATCAGCTCGGTTCCCTCGCGGATTGCCCGGCAAGCGAGGTTTCCGGCAGTTCCCGGCCCTGTTGTGGGGGCAATCGAAACCGCATAGCCGCCTTCCGACAGCGCTCTAACGGCCCGCTCGAGCCGGCCGTGCCCCGCTTGGCGCAGCCGCCCGGCCGCGGGATTATAAATTAGAGTTGTTGGACGAGGATGGATAGGCGAATCCGTTGGTGCTCTACCCGCAGGGATATGCGTGCATCTTTACTCGGATCATTATAATGGAATCGGTGAAGGCCAAACTCGTTGACGAAGCCGAAGAGCTGAGGGCCCTGCTGCGCCGCCACGAGTATCTCTACTACGTTCTGGATCAGCCCGAGGTCAGCGACGCCGAATACGACGCCGTGATGAACCGGTTGCGGGACCTGGAATCGCAGCACCCCGAGCTCCTTACGCCGGATTCGCCCACGCAGAGAGTGGGCGGCAAACCCCGCGAAGGCTTCGTCAAGGTAGAGCACAGCGCTCCAATGATGAGCCTGGACAATGCGCTGAACGAGGAGGAATTGCGGGCCTTCGACGCCCGCGTTCACGACGCGCTGGGGAATGAGCCATATCGCTACGTGGCTGAGCTGAAGCTGGACGGGCTCTCCATGGCGGCGCACTACCGCGAGGGCCAGTTTGTTCAGGCGGTCACGCGCGGAGATGGACGGGTTGGAGAAGAAGTGACGGAAAACGCGCGCACCATCCGCTCGCTGCCCCTGCGCGCCGCCTCGGGGCTGGATCATTTTGAGGTCCGCGGCGAGACCGTGATGCTGCGGCACGCCTTCGAGAAACTCAATGCGGACCGCGAGGAGCAGGGGCTCTCCCGCTTCGCCAACCCGCGCAACGCCGCAGCCGGCTCGCTGCGCGTGCTCGATCCCTCGATCACCGCGTCCCGGCGGCTGGAGTACTACGCATACTATCTCCTGGTGGACGGGCGGCCGCACTTCTCGAGCCACTGGGAGTCGTTGGAAGCCTTGGTCAAGATGGGCTTCAAGGTGAACCCCAAACGCAAGATCTGTCGCAACATCGATGAATTGCTGGCATTCTGCCGGGAGTGGGAGTCGAAGCGCGACGATCTGGCTTACGAGATCGACGGCGTGGTGGTCAAGATCGATTCGGTTGAGCAGCAGGCACGGCTCGGCTACACGGCCAAAGCTCCGCGTTGGGCCATCGCTTACAAGTACGCCGCTCGGCAGGCGGTCACGACCGTTGAAAACATCGAAGTGCAAGTCGGCAGGACCGGGGCCTTGACGCCGGTGGCGCACCTGGCTCCGGTTGAGGTGGGCGGCGTGACGGTCTCGCGCGCGACCCTGCATAACGAAGACGAAATCGCGCGGCTCGGATTGCAGATTGGCGATTCGGTGGTGATCGAGCGATCAGGCGATGTGATCCCGAAGGTCGTGCGCGTGCACACGCAAGGCTCGTACCGGCGGCGCTTCCAGGTGCCCAAACAATGCCCGGTGTGCGGCGGCAAAGTGGTGCGTGAAGAAGGCGAGGCGGCCAGCCGCTGCATCAATGTCAACTGCCCGGCGCGTTTGAAGGAATCGATTCTCCATTTCGCTTCGCGCAGCGTTATGAATATCGACGGAATGGGCGACGTCCTGGTGGATCAGCTCGTGGATCGCAGCTTGGTCCGAAGCGTGGCCGACATCTACGATCTCACCGCGGAAAAACTGGCGGACCTCGACCGCATGGGCAAGAAATCGGCGGCCAATGTGATTCGTAACATTGACAAGTCCAAGCAGAATCCGTTGCCGCGCGTGATCCATTCCCTGGGCATACGGTTCGTGGGCGAGCGTACCGCTGGGTTTTTGGCGGAACAGTTTGGCGATCTCGACAGGATTGCGTCGGCGACGATTGACGATCTGCAACAGGCCGAAGAGGTTGGTCCCAAGATAGCCGAGAGTATTTACCAGTACTTTCGTGAGCCGCGCAACCAAGACCTTTTGGAACGGCTGCGGTCGGCCGGCCTGCAATTCGAGTATAAGGCTCGTCGCCGGCACGCCGGCCCGTTGTCGGGACTGGTCTTCGTTCTTACCGGAACCCTGAGCATCCCACGCGAGGAAGCGCGGCAGCGGATCGAGGCCGCGGGCGGCAAAGTCAGCACCACAGTAAGCCGGAGAACCAACTTCGTGGTAGCGGGCGACGACGCCGGCTCCAAGCTGGACAAAGCGCGCGAGCTGGGCATCGAAGTCATCGACGAGGGCAAACTCCTCGAGCTGCTCGAAAAGGTCAGTTGATTCATCGGCGGCGGATCACCAAAGCCCACAACGCCAACAAAGCCACAACAACCACGGCGGCGGCGAGTCGCACGCCTCATTGTATGTGATGTAGCATGTGCTCCATGCTGCGATGCATTCTCCTCCCTTTTTTCCTCGCGTGCTGCCTATCAAATGCCGCGGAAGATTATCCGCTGGGTCCGGATTCGGAACGTCACGCTGATGTTCCGAAGGGCGCCGTTACCAAATACACATGGACAAGCCGGGTTTTTCCGGGCGCGGTCCGAGATTACTGGGTCTACGTTCCGGCCCAATACGACTCCGGAAAGCCCGCGTGCGTCATGATTTTTCAGGATGGCGCCGGCTATGTCGCTGAAGACGGCCGCTGGCGTGTGCCCATCGTTTTCGATAATCTGATTCACAAGCACGAGATGCCGGTGACCATCGGCATTTTCATCAACCCCGGCGTTCTGCCTGCCCGCTCCGATGGCGAGCAGGCCCGCTATAACCGCAGCTTCGAATACGATGCGCTAGTCTCCTGTCCCAGAAATAAGAAAACTAAATGCCAGGTACTTCGTCTAAGATACAGGGAGATCTTAGATGCGTACCGGGCGACCCAAACAACCATTGATACTGACCGAGGAAGAGCGCGACCGGATCGAATCGCTGACGCATCGGGCGCGTACACAGCCTCTTCTGGCGCGACGGGCCCGGATCGTGCTGGCCTGTGCCGAGGGAATGGACAATAAGACGGTGGCCCGGCGACTGCGCGCGTCGCCGGGTATGGTGGGTAAGTGGCGCGCCCGATTTCTGAAGGCTCGCTTGGAGGGACTCTACGACGAGCCACGGCCGGGGGCGCCGCGCACGGTCAGCGATGCTCAGGTGGAGCAGGTCGTGGTGCAGACCTTGGAAAGCACGCCACGCGGAGAAACGCACTGGTCGACGCGCGGTTTAGCGAAAGCCACTGGACTGAGCCGGATGACGATTAGTCGGATTTGGCATGCCTTCGGCTTGCAACCGCATCGCACGGACACGTTCAAACTATCGCCGGATCCGTTGCTGATTGAGAAGGTGCGGGACATCGTGGGCCTGTACATCCACCCGCCGGAGCACGCTCTGGTGCTGTGCGTGGACGAGAAGAGCCAGATTCAGGCGCTCGACCGTACACAACCGCTGCTCCCTTTGCAGCCTGGTCAACTGGAGCGGCGAACGCACGACTACAAGCGCAACGGGACCACCTCACTGTTTGCCGCGCTGGAGTTGAAGACCAGCCGGGTGATCGGCCAACTGCATCGCCGCCATCGCTCGGTGGAGTTCCGTAAGTTCCTGGACGCGATCGAGGCTCAGGTGCCTGCCGCGCTGGATGTCCACCTCATCTTAGACAACTACGGCACGCACAAAACGGCCATGATCCGAAAGTGGTTCGCCAAGCGCCCACGGTTCCATGTCCATTTCACACCCACGTATGGTTCCTGGATCAACCTGGTCGAACGATGGTTCGCCGAACTCACTAACAAACGGATTCGCCGTGGCGTGTTTCGCAGTGTGAAGGACTTGGAATCAGCTATCCGCGAGTACATCGACGTTCACAACGAAGATCCCACGCCTTTCGTTTGGACCAAGTCGGCCGAAGAGATTTTGGCCAGCATCGCTCGGTATGCCCAGCGTACGCTCGCTGCCCATTCCGCCTGAATTATGTCACGAACCACTGGGACGGGAGACTAGCGGACTTTGAAGAAATTCTTAATTACTCGTGGTTGAAGTTTCCTGCAACCGCGGAGCAATTTGGCAACGCCATTCTGAACCACTTAGAGCTTTTAAAGTGCTTCCCGTACGTCGGCAGTCCGGTGCAGGGCCGTCCTGGCGTGCGTCAATTAGTGCATACCCCGATAGTGATCTACTACCGAGTTCGTGAGAGTCCAAACATCGTCGAGGTTTTGCATTTTTGGCACGGAGCCAGAGGGCATTTCAAACTTCAGTCGGTCGAGTAGACCAACACATCGACTCGCTCCACGTCATTTCACGATACTCGCGCTAATTCACCGTGTACGCCGCCTTCAGCGCGAAAGGGGCGATCTGGATATCAAACTGGCTCCCGTCCTGGCGAACCATCTGGTAGGTGCCGTGCATCATGCCCATTGGAGTTGTCAGAGGGCACCACGACGAGTATTGGAATGACTCGCCCGGCGCAAGGACCGGCTGCTGGCCGACGACGCCGGGGCCTTTGACTTCTTTGGTCTCGTCCAGAGCATCGGTGATGATCCAGTGCCGGCTGAGAAGTTGAACTGTATCCTCTCCCTGATTGGTAATACGCACCGTATATTGGAAGACCCACTCGCCTGCAAGGGGCTGCGAGTGGTCCGGCGAGTGGCGCGAGAGAACCTCGACGCGGATATTATTCGTAACCGCTTCGGACATGGGACCGAGCACCGGTCGTAGATCAGGCATATGGCAGCTATGATAGATTAGCAAAACGGTTGTGTTTCCCGAGGGTCCTGCGTTAAGGTTGCTAGCAGCGTCTTTCCTGCTGATGGCGAGCGTCCTGCTCGGACAAGATGTGCCGGCGCAACAGCACTCGGAGAAAGCTGTTGAGTTCGCCCGACAGGGAGACCTCAAGAGCGCCGAGAGCGAACTGCGAAAGGCGGTGGAGCTATCGCCGCGCGATTCCAATCTGCTGACCAGCCTGGGCGGCATCCTGGCCATGGAGGGCGATCTTCGCGGGGCGAATACGTACCTGGCCCGGGCGGTGAAGTTGAATCCGCAAGATCCCGCGTCGCGCCGGAACCTGGCAGCCAACGAGTGGCAACTGGGCCGGATCAAGGAAGCGCATGCGAATCTGGATTTGCTGCTTCGCGCCGACCCAAACGACAAGATTGCAACGTTCCTTCTGGGCATGGTTTCGGAAAAGGAGAAGGCGTACGCACGCAGCGCGAAACTGCTCGAATCTGTTCCGGAAGTGATAGCAGGACAGCCCGATGGCTGGGTAGCTCTGGCGAACTCGTACTATCATACGGGCCGGAAGGAAGATGCCAGAACGGCGCTACGGCACCTGCTCCCTTCTTCGCCGAATGCGCGCGCCGCATACCTGGGCGGGCTCGTCGCCAAGAATGCGCAAGACTATCCCACTGCCGAGGCTCTTTTTCGTTCGGTGCCATCCAGCTATCGCGATCGCGCTGCCGTCGAGTTCGAAATTGCACTGGCTGAGTACAAGTCCGGACGCGTGGCCGATAGCGAGAAGACACTGCTTGCAGCCGTAAAGGCAAACCACGCGACTAGCGACGGATATGTGCTGCTTTGCAGGATGCTGAGCGCTGAGGGATCGGACCTTCGCGCTCTCCAGTTGGCCACGCAAGGCGCCGGAGCGTTTCCCGACTCGTCCGAAATCCTGTCCACGAAGGGCTCCATTGAACTGAAGCTGCAATATTTCAAGGACGCGGCGGCATCTTACGAGAGGGCTGCCGCGCTGAAAGATTCAGCCGACGTGAAACGCGGTCTTGCCACCGCTCAGTGGAGGGCAGGCATGCGCGAGCGCGCCGTCGCTACTTTTGAACAGTCGATGCGTCAGTATCCGCGAGATGCCCGGATATGCGAGGTCTATGGAAGCCTGTTGCTGGAGGATGGAACTTCCGAGAACAAAAGCCGCGCCGTCGATTTGTTGAAGCACGCCCTGGCGCTGGATGATTCGGCCGTGGAGGCACGGTATCAGCTCGCCAACCTCGAACTGGCGGAGGGGAATGCCCAGCAGGCCATGCAGTATCTGGAAAAGGCCATCAAGCTGGATCCGAACGACAGCCGCCTGCACTTCGCATTGAGCCGCGTGTACCGCCGTTTAGGACGTGATTCGGACGCGACTAAGGAAACCGAGACTTACCAAAAGCTGAAAGCGGCGGAGCGGAACGATTCCGTCGCGGGAACACGGCCATAGTGCGGCATCGTTCTGCCGGCATGGTCTGTGCTGTGGCGGCATGCATAGCGCTAATCACGCTGCGCACTCGAGTCAACGCCGCCGAAAACTCATTCGCGGACATCACGGCGGCCGCAGGCATCCATTGGAAACATACCAGCGGCGAATCCAAAGACTGTTTCTTGATTGAGGCGATGGGCGGCGGGGTGGCGCTTGCGGATTTCGATAACGACGGCTTGCCTGACATCTTTTTCGTGACTGGAGGCGAAACGCCGCACGCGAAGAGTGCCACGCCACCGCGCAACGCCCTCTATCGGAATCTCGGCAACGGCAGGTTCGAGGACGTGACTGCGAAAGCCGGGGTGGAGCGAATACCGTTCTACGGGATGGGCGTAGCTGCCGCGGATTATGATAACGACGGATATCCGGATCTGTATGTGACCGGCTATCCTGCGAGCGCTCTTTATCACAACAACCGTGACGGCACGTTCACCAACGTGACCGAGCGGGCGGGCGTGAGCAATGCCGGCAAATGGGGCGCGAGCGCGGCTTGGTTTGATTACGATCGCGACGGCCGGCTGGATCTGTTTGTCGCCAATTATGCGAAGTTCTCGTTCGACGGGCCGCAGCACTGCTCATATGAGGGGCGGCCAACTTATTGCGCGCAAACAGCGTATGAAGGTGAAGCTCCGCGACTCTACCACAATAACGGCGATGGCACGTTCACCGATGTCAGCGTCCAAGCCGGACTCTCGAAGCTGATCGGGCGCGCACTGGGCGTGATCGCGCTGGATGTGGATGGCGACGGCTGGCCCGACCTTTTCGTAGCGCGCGACGCCTCACCCAACCTGCTGCTGATCAACCAGCACAACGGCGCATTCAAGGATGCCGCTCTAAGCGCCGAAGTCGCCCTAAACATGGACGGCAATGCGCGCGCCGGCATGGGAGTGGATGCCGGCGATGTGACGGGAAACGGTTGGCCGGCGTTCGTAATCACCAACTTCAACGACGAGCATCACGCGCTTTTCATGCATCCGGGACATTTCCCCTTTGAGGAACGGACGGTCGAATCCGGCCTCGCGACTTTCACGCGCTCCTTTGTTGGCTGGGGCGTTCATTTTCTGGATTACGACAACGACGGCAATCTGGACCTGGTGGTGGTCAATGGGCATATCAACGAGGTGATCGAACGCACGCGCCGGGATGTTTCTTACCGCGAGCCTCCGCTGCTGCTGCACAATGACGGCCACGGGAATTTCCAAGACATGGCGCGATTGGCGGGTCCCGTTTTTCAGCAAAAGTTTCGCGCGCGCGGACTGGCGGTGGGCGATCTGGACAATGACGGGCGGACGGATGTCGTCTTCACCACGCTGAATGACTCGCCCGTGCTTCTGCACAACAGCGCGGCGGAAACCGGTGCTTGGATCGGGTTCCAGCTCGAAGGGACACGCAGCAATCGGGATGCGATCGGAGCCAAGGTCGTGGTTTCTTCAGGTGAGCGGAAGTTCGTGCGGTGGATCACCGGCGGAGGCAGCTATCTCTCTTCGCACGATAAGCGCCTGATCCTCGGGCTGGGACGCAACGCGCCGCCACAGGTGAGCGCGGAGATTCAGTGGCCGAGCGGACGAAAGCAAGCGGCGCCAGCGCTGGAAATCAATCGGTATCACAGAATCGTAGAGCCGCGTTGACTCCATCGTAACTAATTGATAATAAACAAACTTACAAAGTCGATCAATAAATGGGGTATGATGGTTTGGCATTCACCTGTTTGTCTATCGGGTTTCAGACGTAGCGTTTATGAAGGCGAGCAACCATCTTTGGAGAGACCGGCTGCTGGAGCGGATGCCACCCCAGTGGGCCAAGGAAGCGGACATTTACGAAAACGAAATTGCTCTTCGCAAGCAGGGCAAGATCGATGAGAAAGTGTTCGCTGAAACCCGGCTGCGCCGTGGCTCCTATGGCCAGCGCTACGACAACGGGCAGCGGCACGACGGCCGCGCCAGCCGCAAGCTCGAATATCCCAGCGGTTCTCTCACCAAAGGCCCCAGCACGCTCTGGGATGCGCCCGGCATGCAGCGTATCAAGATTCCCTTCGGCGGCTTGAACGCAGAGCAGCTCGAAACAATGGCGGAACTGGCCGAGGAATACTCCGATGGCATCGCGCACGTGACCACGCGGCAGGACTTCCAACTGCATTTCGTGCACATCGAAGACGTGCCCTCGCTACAACGCAGGCTGGCCGCTGTGAATATCACCACGCGGGAAGCTTGCGGCAACACGGTACGGAACGTAACCGCGTGCCCTTACGCGGGCATTTGCCGCGATCAGACGTTCGACGTCACGCCCTACGCCAAAGCCACTGCCTACTTTCTGCTGGGGCATCCGGACACGCAGAATTTCGGCCGCAAATTCAAGATTGCTTTCTCCGGCTGCCGGGATAATGCGTGCGCGCTGACGCGCATCCACGATATCGGCCTGATCGCGGTGACGCGCGAGATCGATGGCCGCATGCGCCGCGGTTTCGAGATGTATGTCGGCGGCGGACTGGGCACGGTACCCTATCAGGCCAAGCTATTCGAAGAGTTTGTACCGGAAGAAGAGCTGCTGCCGCTGTGCCAGGCCGTCTGCCGTGTGTTCGCTCGGTTGGGCGAAAAGAAGAACCGCAACACCGCGCGCCTGAAGTTTCTGGTGGTCAAGCTGGGCATGGATGA
>Ga0335081_10022731_pt1 | contig 10144 bp, 9 predicted proteins | sample Lox_Sample_35_FD_206713 | JGI IMG/M metagenome (GOLD analysis project Ga0335081, IMG submission 206713) | Soil microbial communities from Loxahatchee National Wildlife Refuge, Florida, United States - Lox_Sample_3.5 | ecosystem: Environmental > Terrestrial > Soil > Wetlands | place: USA: Florida... | reverse complement strand
GAGGTCAAAGCTCCCGACCCCCATTTCGTAGGCCTTTTTCATGAGGGATGATATCTTATCTTGATTCGACGGGGGGCGGGGCTGGATCGAGAGGATAATCCTTGAAATCCTTTTTCCTTCCAAAATGGTCGCCGGAAGTCTCATCGTACCATCATTCTATGATCTTCCTGTTCTGCTTTCAATCCAAAGCTCAAACGTTGTATTTCAATAACTTCTTTCCAGCCGATTCATACGAACATGCGCTGTCCTTCATATCCGCGTTCTAACATCGGACACGTCTTGCAACGCACGGCTCGGGTATCGCAGAAATCGATATCACAACGCACCTTCTTTCCTATCAAGGCGAGAGTGATACGGTCGAGACGCTGGGTATCGCGCCCCTTGATTAACACCACATCTCCGGAGCGAAGATCCTCCCGGAGAAGCTCGACCGCTTTCAACACACTTCTTTCAGCGTCCATAATCGACGAGGAAGGAAGTCCGCCGCGTCTTACCCCTGCCGCATAGCGCTGGAAGTTTCCACCGATGAAAATGGCACGGGAGGCGATGCTTGCAATACGCTCCCCAATCTCGCGGTAAATGGGGCCTTGGCTTCCGGGTGGCTCAGAAACTTCGCCGAGGACGGCCATCCGACGTTTTGCGGGAATGTGCGAAAAGAAATCGAGTGCCGCATGAACAGTTTCTAACGACGACTTAAAATCATCGCGCAGGATCACGGCGCCATTTAGAAGTGGGACGGGTTCCAAACGGCCCGGCGTTGGAGAAAGTTCTTCGAGGGGCGGGAGAATTCTTTCGAGAGAGAACCCTTTCGCAAGAGCGGCTGCAACCGCCGCAAGGATGGGATAGACCATGTGGCGGCCCATGAGCTTTACGGTGAACTCGCGGGATTGCCCGTAAGCATGGAGCGTGAAGTGTGTCCCCTTGGGCCAGTCAAGAGTCATATCGGTGGCTCGGACATCATTCATCTCCCCAAAACCAAAAGTGATGACCCGGGTCCTCGTCTGTGTAGCCATCCACCTGACGTTCGGGTCATCGCCGTTTAAAATGGCCACGCCTCCGGGCAACAGCCCGGCTAGGATTTTAACCTTTTCGCTACGTGTGTCCTCTAGGCTTCCCAGCGAGCGGTTGTGCTCACTGCCGATACAGGTAACAACGGCGACGTCCGGCCGGATCATTTTGGCGTACTGGATCATCTGTCCTACTCCGTCGATGCCGGCCTCAATGACGGCAAAACGGCGCCAGGGTGGAATTTTCAGAACTGCCGTCGCCACGCCGCTCTTGAAGTTGTACCAATTGACATCCTGATCCATTCCTCCCAGGGCAACGGAGATGGCCCTAGCGGTGGTGGTTTTCCCAAATGACCCGATGACCACCACCAGGCAAGTATGCCTGAGCGCCAAGCGCCGGTAGATCATGGCCAATCGCTGGAGGAGAGGCCAGAGACGACGCAAGACCGCTATCCGTAAGTGCCTCCTGCCAGCCGATGTCCGCAAAAGAGACGGAATGTCGCGCGAGGTGTAATGTCCTCTCATCCTCTAATACTCCATACCCTTTTGGCTATTCCTGTGCCTCATTGCCATCCTCTCTCCAGCATGGGACAGTTACTGCATCGGTAAGCCCTTGATCTGCACGTCGTTCGCCAGCACTTTATTTTGCGTCCGGAAAGAGCCAGCGTGATTCGTTCGAGGTGATCGTCCAATCGTCCCTTGACAACAAGTACGTCTCCGGGCTGGAGAGTATTCCGCAATGCTTCGATAGCTTGCCTTAAGCCGTTGTGGAATTTGAAGATGCGTTCGCGAGGCATGCCGGCCGCCGCAGCGCCGCTCGCATAGGATTGATCCATGGATCCCAGCAGAAAGGCGAAGTCGGCGAATTGGGCGAACCGTTGTCCGATCATGCGATAAACTTGTCTTTGTGGATTCGGGAGATCAGTGATGTTACCTAGAGCGACGAGACGTCGGGGAGCTGGAACGGAACGAAGGAAATCCAACGCCGTTTCGATCGTCTCCAGAGACGACTTATAGTCGTCTTGGATGATCCGAGCGCCATTGGGCAGCTCCACCACCTGCATTCGGCTGCGGGCCGGGGTCAGGCGTTCCATTGCTTTCAAGGCGGCATGAATATCCAGATTTGTCGCATAAACAACAGCCAGCGCCGCCAGAACAGGGTATGCCATATGCCTCCCGTGGAGACGGGTGTGGACGCGATAGCTGATGCCGTTCAAATGGACCTGAAACCGGCTTCCTTCCGACCAGATCATCTGCCAGTCGCTGGCCCGGACTTCGTTGCCCTCGTTGAAACCGTAGGTGATCACCCGGCGAGTTGTCATTCCCTTCATCCATAATACATTGGGATCGTCGCCATTCAGGATGGCGACGCCATGCGGAGTGATCCCAGTGAGAAGCTTGGCTTTCTCATCTCGCGTGTTCTCAAGCGTCTTGAACGCCCGGTGGTGCTCAGTTCCTATGCTGTTGACTACTACAATATCCGGCTGCATCATTTGGGCATACTGAATCATTTGCCCGGGCGCAAAGATTCCCACTTCAAACGTCGCAAAGCGTCTCCACGGGGGAGTTAGAAGGAGATTCTTGGCTACTCCGCTCTGGAAGCTGGCCTTTTCCACCGCGCCGGGCTCCATCCCTAAGGCGGTCGTGATTGCCCGCTGGGTGGTGGTCTTTCCGTATGTTCCGGTCACCACAATGACGCACGTCCTGCGGAGCAGAAACCTGCGATACCACATTGCCGTCTTGCGCAGTAACGGCCAACTTCGTCCCAGGCACTCCTTCCAGAGCTCCATGCGGCCGAACGGCGTCCGCATAAGCTGGTGGATCTCACGGTAGGATCGAACAGTGATCACAGCGGGTCAGCCTCACTCCTTTGTTTTTTTAATAGGCCTTTTTATCAAAAAGACTCAAGACCATCTCCTCACTCTCAAATTCTCATTTTGGTTAGAGTAGGGAGGAGTTCTTCACCCCACCTCTCTTCCCAGTCCCACTGCCAAGGGCCCAACCTAAGACAAACATAAAGACCTATGGGATGATAACCTAAAGCCTTGGGTACCCCTAACCCTGCCTTGTTTTCAAGAGCGACGACCGCTATGGCTCGGCGGAATCCCAATCCAAGATAATGTTGAAAGACATAAACGCCTCTTGCTTGGGCCAAGTTGCGATTGCGGTGGACGGGCGAAGTGAAGCTGTCGTAAAAAAAGATTTCTTCGGGTTTTAAGATGAAATGTCGGCGAAGATAAGGGACGTAGACCTGCTTCGTGGCTGCCCAAGTGGAATGAACAATAAGTCCTTCGCGCCGGACAGCAAAGCATTGGTCTCCATTGGCAAGACGCCTCTTGATCATGTTCCGATCCTGGTCAGGCCGGAGCTGAAAATAGGCTGGGAGGTCCTCTTCCCTCAGCAGGGTAATTATGATCGGGAGGTGCGGGGTCAACTCAGGGATCGTATCATCGATAGGCCGGACTACAACGACGGCTCTGCGATAAAAGGTGGTGAGCATTTTCATGAGGAGTATCTGGATCGCATTTACAATCGTTCTTATCAAGTGGCAAACCCTCCGGCCTCATCAAAAGTGTCTTCTTAAAGAAACGGTGCACCCCTTAAGAAAGATCGGTGCCAGGAGGATCAAGGCAGTATTTTCTCAAAGTATCTTAGAGACAAAGACCCAACCAAACGCCCCGGGATCCAGCCGTGACGATAAAATGCCAACCCCAAATTAAATAACCGACTGAGTGGTGTGGGACGCTCAGCCCTTCGGGCTACATGGTTGAACCGACGAAGTGCAAAGGGTACTGCCACTTCACGCGGCAATTGGTGTTTGGACTTTGCCTCGTTCAATAACCAGGCGATGCGCGCCCCAATGTGATGGTTAATAAAAGTCGAGATTCCTTCTCTGCTAACCGATGCGAACTCCATTGTGCCACCTAACACACCACCACAATTTGTGACAAAATCGGGGAGGCACAGCACCTCCCGTTCAAACAGCGCTTGCTCTGCATCGGGTGTGACGGGGTTGTTTGCGCCAGGGCAGATAACCTTTGCAAGAATGCGGTGAACGTTGCTCATGTTTAAGCTGTTCCAACGGGCACAGGGGCAAAGTATATCAACCGGTAATTCGAGGAGTTTCTCGCGGTCAACAAATTCCGCATCATGATAGAGGTCTACCACTCGGCTTCCTGCTTCCTTGGCCAATCGGACGAGCCGGTCCACATTGAGTCCTTGCGGGTCGTAAAGTGCTCCTCGGGACGTGGAGATGGCGACGATTTTAATGCCAGCACTTCGCAATAGACTGGCCAAGGGTCTGCCCACATTCCCGAAGCCCTCGATTGCAGCAGTACACTTGGGAATATTCAATCCCATATGCTGAGCCGACTGTAGGACGCCTGCTAATACAGAATGGGCAGTGTAAAAGCCAGAGGAGTTGTCTTGCAAATCCCGGCGTCCAACCCGTATGCCCACCGCGTTGAGCATATGACGAATCTCATCATTTTGCGTACCCATATCGGCGTTGGGAGCAAAGGCCCTCGATTTGAGCAAAGGCGCTATTCCATGGCCGAATTCAACCAGCCGCTCCAAACGTTCCTGGCGCGAGGCCTCAGGATCACCGAAGACCCCTGCCTTGGCCCCGCCCTGGGGCAGGCCGAGAAAACCGTACTTGAGTGTCATGGAGTGGGCCAGAGCTTGGATCTCTGCCTCATCAATGTCCGGAAGCATCCGCAATCCGCCACAAGAGCGGCCACGGATGGTCGAATCGATGGCGACGTATCCAAGAGCGTTACTATTGTGGACTGCTGTGAAGATCCGGCAACCGTTATTTTCTTTTGAAATTAATTCCATTGATCAGATATCTTCGTCCGCGTACTCGGGCGCGTTTTCAATCTGTTCCAAATCGTCAAATCCGAAATAACGAACCATCCGGCTTGTTGCTGAAATAAAGCGAACAAGCTTTTCGGAATCTGCATTGAAATGCTGATGCACCGTATTTGGAGGGATATAAATAGAATCCCCCTGCTCCCATTCCCAGCGACTGGGCTTCTCGTCCACCTTCCAGCAATATTTATCTCTTAGTTCAAAATCAACATCCCAGTGCAAATCATAACCTTTTCCTTCAAGGACAAAAATATACTCTTCGGACATATGACGGTGTTTACCAGAGCGACTTCCAGGTGGAATGAATTGCATATAAGCATCGATCGATTCAAGCTGGACGTCCATTTTTTCATTGAAAAGATGCTTAATGGTTCCCTGCCTTGAATTTTCCCATGGCATGGATTCCGGTTTGATGATCTTTTTCCTTTGTCTATTTTTCTCTATTTGCTTCTCGCTCTCCCGAAGCATTTCCTCATAGTACCTCGACTCGGCTTTTCTGGTATAGGCCCTCTTCGATTCTTCAAATAACATGACGAAACTTTCCTCGTTTGAAGTAGTTACTCAGGGAGATAGGTTGGCTCGAAATCCTCCTGACCCGGTACGGGCTCCATGGGCTGTTCTTCGACCACTTCCTGCATGACCATATTCATAAATAAGCAGAGGGGTTTTGACTTGATGACAATAGCCCGGGCAGGCCGATCCGGGTCGTCGTTAAAATGCTGATGAACACAGGAATTCTCGACCACCACCACATCCCCTGCTTCCCAATCATATCGGAGACCATCGTGGATATCATGACCTTTTCCGTCCAGGATATAAAACATAGCTTCGTTCATATGGCCATGCTTTTGCGATCTTCCGCCAGGAGCAACTACCACATAATGTGCAGAAAGGACCTGGGAGGTCTTTTCTTTAGGTGTTAGGATATTCACATTAAAATATTGAGGGCCTATTCTGAGTTTGAGGTCCTTTCCTTTAATGACTCTTGGAACTTTTCTGAGGCGCTCGAGCTCTTTTCGCAAGTTAAAGGTGAAGCCGCTCAATTCTCTCACAAACACTCTCTTTCTCGGAAGAGGCTTTCCAAGCTTAGAATATTCACGTTGTAAAAATCTGTAGACTTTGGAATAAAGGCGCTTCATCTCTCTGAATCTTCTCATCAAGTAAATTCCTTTCTCACCAACTTTTGACGAGAACCAAGATTCATTCCTGCTTTGCATAGAGTCCCAAAAATTTAGCCAGTTTCATTTCTATCGGAAACCGATCCCAAAAATGTTTAATTCTCATCCTGGCAAAGGGAGCATAAACCTTGGAAAGCAGCGATACGATAGGGGTTTTTTCATAGGGCTGCGGGAAAGGCCCTTTCCCCATCAGAAAGGTACAGAAGTCGAGCACTTCTACGAGGTGACGCATCTTCTTTGACAGCCATGGTGCCCCTTGGGTAAGATTGCGATAATTGAAGGAGAACCAGTCTTCTACACGCTCTGGCGAACGTAGGCCGTTCTTCAAGGTGATATCAAAGAGTTCTGTGCCAGGAAAAGGGGTAAAGATATTGAAGGAAGTATCTGCCCTTGGGTTTTCATCGAGGAGTCTGAAGGCGAGTGAAATGGAATCAGCCAGGTCTTCTTCTGTTTCCGTCGGAAAGCCCATCATAAAAGCGTAATGAGGAGCCATATCAAACTTTATTAAATGACGGTTTGTCTCAAGAAGGCGGTCCACATCAATCGGTTTTTTGATTAGGCGCTGAATCTTTTTTGAACCGGATTCAACCGCGATAGGAAGACGTCTACAGCCCGCCCTCTGGAGCAGGGCAAAGTCCGTCTGCTCCATCTTTGAAAGCGTGAGAAAATCAATATTGATATTCGAAATGGAGATATTTAGGCCTTCTTTGATCATTCCTTCCAGGATTTTTCGGCCGCGATAGAGATCATAGAAGAAGTTGCTGTCGTTAAAATGAAGGCCTTTCACATGATATCCCAGCACAAAATCTTTAATTCTTTGAAGAGCAATGTCCGGGTCCATGGGGCGCCACTTTTTTTTGTGAAAATCCACGTTGTAGCAGAATGTGCACTGATGGGGACATCCGCGGCTCGTGAAAAAATCCAGATGTTCAACGCCAAACAGCCGCCGGTTGTATTTTCTTAAATCAACCAGGTGGTAGAGAAGAGGAGGCTGCTTGTTCGGATCGATGAATGGCCGCCCCTCTGTGTTCTTGACATGACCGTTCTCCTTATACCATATCCCTTTTACGGTACTTAGAGGTTGTTTCCCGCCAAGAGCTTGCACAAGTTCAGGAAATGTTTCTTCACCTTCCCCTTGAACAACGATGTCGATATTTTCATTCATGAGGGTTTGGACGGGTACGAGACTGGCATGGGTTCCACCCCAGACCACCGGTGCGTTTCCGTATTTCTTCACCATTTTTGAAATATCCAGGGCGTGCCGGAGTTGGGGGCCTGTCATGGACGAGACCCCTACGCAGGCAGGTTCTTTCTGAAGTTCCTCCCTCAAGATGGATTCCCATTGCGGTTCCGCTCGCTGGTCAATGATTCTGACGTCGTATCCCGCATGGACGACAGGGTTGGCCAGACAGAGGAGACTCAGGGGCATGGCCATTCTGGGACTTGCCTGCCAGCCCTTGATAATATTCGGATAAACGAGAACAACACGTTTATTCATCTTTTTATTCTTCAAAAAATTAATCCTGCCTTCCGAATAACCCTAAGGCCTTTACCAGTTTCGTTTCAAGAGGAAATCGTGCGTTAAGATACTTCACGCGCAATCGGGCAATCGGATAGTATAATTTGGCGAGGGCAACCACCAAAGAGAATGTTTTTTTGTAAGGGGTAACAAAATGCCCTTTTCCCAGGAACATCAGGGGAAAGTCCAACCCTGTAATCAATTTTCTCATTTCCGGGTTAATCCATTCGGATTCCTTCGGGATGTTTCGGAAGTTAAAACGTGCCCAGTCTTCCAGCCGTTGAGGTTCTTTTAACCCGAGATGAACAGCAAGTTGGTAGATCTCGGTTCCTGGATACGGGGTGAAGATGTTGAACGTCTTGACGGCCCTTGGATTTTCATCAGTAAGCTGGATAGCCAAGCGGACGCTTTGAGCGAATTCCTCAGGGGTCTCTGTCGGCAAGCCCATCATGAACAAGAAGACCGGGACGATGGGGTAGGGGATCAATTTTCGGTTAGCCTCGACGATTTCTTGGACCGAGCAATCCTTCTTGATCAGATCCAAGATCCTCTGACTCCCCGATTCGATCCCTACGGAAAAACGTTTTACTCCAGCCCTGACCATGAGTTGAAGAAACTCTTTATCCAATCTGCAGATGGCATCCGCACGGATCTGAAGCTTGCTGATCGAGATTTTGAGATCGGCGCGGACGATCTTTTCTAAGATATGGTAGGCGCGTTCCATGTCAATGAAGAAATTATCGTCTGTGAAGAGGAATCCTCTTATGTCGTAATCGCGGATAATGCGGTTCAGTTGGTCCAAGACGGTTTCTGGGCTCATCGCCCTCCATTTTCTCTTGTGCATGACCGGATCCCAGCAGAAACTGCAGCGAAAGGTACAACCACGGCTTGAATTAAAACTGATATGGTCGATATCAAAAAGGCGTCGACGGTAGTGGTCCATATTGACGAGATGATAGGAGAGGGGGGGCTGCTCATCAAGGTCTACAAAGGGGCGCGACCCGGTGTGATGAATTTTACCGTTTTCCTTGTAACAGATACCGGAAACATTGCTTAAAGGCGACCCCGATTCCAATGCCTTCACAAGCTCCAAAAATGTCTCTTCTCCTTCACCAACCACTATGATATCTACGAAGGGATTTTGAAGCGTCTGTTCAGGAAGCAGGCTTGCATGAATCCCGCCCCAGATGACAGGCACATCGGGATATCGTTCTTTAACCAATCTGCATCCTTCCAGGGCGTGAAGGATTTGAGGCCCTGTCATGCTCGTGACACCGAAACAGATCGGTTTTTGGGCAAGTACTTCAAAAAGCTCTCTTCTCCAGTTTGGATTAGCGAATTCATCTATGATTTTAATACGGTATCCCTGACGATCCAGAGGTGTCGCCGGGCAGAGGAGGCTCAAAGAAAGCTCAACCCGTCTTTGCACCTGTTTTCCGCTCCGTGGCGCGGGATTAAATAAGATAATGTCCATAAGAACGCCTTAGAGATCTCTGCTGCACGGTAGTGTCGATCAAGTATCTTCGAATAATTATTTATTCGTCAGCCCTCTTTTGGAGCCGACGAGCTGAGGATCAAAGGCTTCAAATAAATCCGGGCTTTCCAGGTGCCCGGGCGATTTATGAACAAAAATATGTTTTCCGACCACCGGAGCAAGCTCGGAAACACGAAGACCGCTTGCTTCCTCAACGCTCTCCGATAATGATCTTAATTCATTTAGAATGATTCCGGTTTCAAAACCTTTGAGATGTAAACTCAAGACCACCTGCTCCAGCGAGGCATTGCCCGCCCTATCTCCAAGTCCGTTGATCGTCACATCCAAGCCATCCGCTCCCGCATAAACCGCAGCCAGAGAATTGGCGGTTGCCAGCCCCAGATCATTATGCCCATGAAAAAAGAGAGAGGCCTCCAAATTCTTTTTTAGTCTTTTTACCAAACGATAAACTTCAAAAGGGTCCAAGCTTCCATTCGTGTCGTAAAGGGTTACTCTCTTGGCCCCCTGCCGGACTGCCTCGTTAGAGATATCCTGCAAGAATTCAATATCTGTTTGGGCGGCATGGGGAAACCCGACGCCGACCTCCGTGAAAGGAAGAAGAGAAAAAGCAAGGATGTCTAAAAGAAGCCTTATCTTATCTGCACGTTCATAAGGTTTTCTTTTTGGGGAGACGGGCATAAGCAAATCAAATCGGTTCAAATACTTGCTTGCCTCTTTGATTTCTTCCCGGGCTTGACTGTTAAAGGAATAAATAAGGCCTGAAGTCCTGATGCTCAGACCTCTTCTCTTCAGTTGTTTTACAAATTCTAAGTCTTGAAAAACTTTACCAGGCGCCACTACCTCCATTTCGGGCACCTTCGCGTGATCCATCAATTTTGCGATATTCAGTTTTTGCTCGGATGAAAAATTGACATTCGGGACATCCAACCCCTCTCTTAGAGTAGAGTCTTTAATGGCGATTCTCTTATTGGAATTAACCCTCTCGAACATAGTTAGGCTATGGTATTTTATTTAAGATTTCAGTTAAGTCATCTAAGGTTGAAATTCTCAATTCAGGTTTTGCCTTGCCATCTGC
>Ga0335081_10022730_pt1 | contig 10144 bp, 7 predicted proteins | sample Lox_Sample_35_FD_206713 | JGI IMG/M metagenome (GOLD analysis project Ga0335081, IMG submission 206713) | Soil microbial communities from Loxahatchee National Wildlife Refuge, Florida, United States - Lox_Sample_3.5 | ecosystem: Environmental > Terrestrial > Soil > Wetlands | place: USA: Florida... | reverse complement strand
GCCGAGCGGACCGGCCAGGCCACCAAGGACATTGCCCAGCGGATCGAGGCGATCCAGCAGGCGGCGGGCGAATCGGTGGATGCCATGAAGAAAGGCAGCGACGAGGTGGACAAGGGCGTGGCGCTTGCCAAGGAGGCGAGCAAGTCGCTGGAATCCATCGTGCAGGCGTCGACCAATGCCATGGACATGGTGCAGCGGATCGCCGCGGCCACGGAGGAGCAGTCCGCCGCCACGGAGCAGGTGACGCAGAACATGGAGTCCATCTCGGGCATCGCCCGGCAGTCCTCGGCCTCGACGTCGCAGATCAAGGGCTCGTCCGCCGAGCTCGCCAAGCTCGCCACCGGACTCAAGGAAATGACCGCGTTCTTTAGGGCATAAGGGAAGGCTTTCGCAAAGCAGCCTCACACTGGGACCGCCTGCACTCTCCCGAGGAGACAGAGAATATGATAAAACATCATCGCATATTGATCAGGCATAAGCTGCTCTTCATTTCCCTTGCATCTCTCATCGGCCTGGCAGCCGTCACTATTGCGCTTCTCCTCATGCTGCGGGGCAGCATGCTCGAGGACAGACGCCAACTGATCAAACAGGTCGTCGAAACCGCGTACGGCACGATCCAGCACTACGAGACACTGGAAAGCGAAGGCAAATTGTCGCGGGCGGAGGCCCAGGGGCAGGCAATCGACGCGGTCAGGACCCTAAGCTACGGAGGAAACGAGTACTTCTGGATCAACGACATGCGGCCCGTGATGCTCATGCACCCGGTGAAATACGAGATGAACGGACAGGATCTGTCCGGCGTAAAGGACCCGCAGGGAAAGAAGCTGTTCCTGGAGTTCGTCCGGGTTGTCAAGGAGCATTCCGAAGGCTATGTTGACTACCTCTGGCCTAAACCGAATTTTGACAGGCCTGTTCCAAAAATATCTTTTGTCAAGGGCTTTGCACCCTGGGGCTGGGTCCTCGGGTCAGGCCTCTATATCGACGACGTGGACTCCGCCTTCTGGACGCGGGCGAAATGGTTCGCCGTCCTGTTTATTGTTTTTGCCGCAATGGTAGGGGGGCTGAACCGGTTCGTTCGTCACGATCTGATGAGAATGGTGATCCAAGAGGTCGAAGTGATCGACAAAATGGCGTCCGGAGACATTTCGATGTCGCTCAGTGTAGACCGGCAGGATGAATTCGGGGAAATCGACCGCAGCCTGAGCACCACGATCACGAACCTGCGCCGGACGGCTTCTCACATATCCACGGCGACCGCCTCTCTCGCGTCCAGTTCCGAAGAGCTGTCGGCCACATCGGACGACATGAACAAAGGCGCCCAGGAACTGTCGTCTCAGAGCGATCAGGTCGTGACGGCCATGACCGAGGTGTCCCAGACCATCATGGACATGGCCAGGAACGCCACCGAGGCTGCGGACGCAAGCAAGAGCGCTTCGGATACGGCTACGAAAGGCAAGCAGATCGTGGACTCCGCAGCCGAGGACATGATCCGCATTGCCCAAACCGTCCAGGCCGCGGCGGGCACCATCGAGGAGTTGGGCAAGAGCTCGGCCCAGATCGGTGAGATCGTGGCCGTGATTAACGGGATTGCCGACCAGACGAACCTTCTGGCCCTGAACGCCGCCATCGAGGCTGCCCGGGCGGGCGAGCAGGGCCGGGGCTTCGCCGTGGTCGCCGATGAGGTCAGGAAGCTTGCCGAGCGGACCGGCCAGGCCACGAAGGACATTGCCCAGCGGATCGAGGCGATCCAGCAGGCGGCATCGGAATCGGTGGATGCCATGAAGCGGGGCAGCGACGAGGCGGACAAGGGCGTTGCACTTGCCAGGCAGGCAAGTTCTTCCCTCGACACCATTGTGGGCGCTTCCCAGAACGCCATGGACATGGTTCGTCAGATCGCGGTTGCCACGGAAGAGCAGTCTGCCGCCACCGAGCAGGTGACGAGGAGCATGGAACACATTTCGGACATCATCAAACGATCGGCCACTGCCACGGAAGAGATCAAGGTTTCCGCATCAGACCTTGCACGGCTCGCGTCAAATCTGAAGGATGAGGCTTCCTGGTTCAAAATAGGCGCATCCCCGGCTCCGCAGCCGGAGCAAGCCTCTTCTCACTCCTTCTCCCCGGCCATCTCCGCGGCAAACGCAGAACCTGCGCGCGGTGCGGCTCCCCCACCGGCGGTGCCATCGCCCGGCGGCTTCTCGAACAGATTGATCCCCTGGAGCAGCACGCTCAGTGTGAAGGTCCCCGAGCTCGACGAGCAGCACAAGATACTGATCGGCATCATCAACGACATGTACGATGCTTTGAAGTCGGGCCGGGGCAGAGAGGCAGTCGATACCATTCTCCCCCGCCTCGTGGATTATACAACGCAGCATTTTTCAAACGAGGAGGCCCTGATGCAGAAGCACAGGTACCCGGGCTACGTCGACCACAAGGCGAAGCACGTCGCGCTCACGAACAAGGTGCTCGAATACGTGCACAGGATGCAGGAAGGCAGGGGGACCGCTGCCGTGGAATTCATGGAATTTCTAAAGAACTGGCTCGTTTCGCACATTCAGGGCGTTGACAGAAAATACGGTCCCTACCTGAACAGACGGATCGTGCAATCCGCTGGCGGGGACGCATAGAAATGAACATGAGAGACTCGATAAAACCGTGACCTGCCCGGTTCCGGATACAGGAGGTGTGTCAATGCAGACGACAGCAGTACACGCAGAAATGCTTCAGCTGGTAACCTTCAAGCTGAACAAGCAGAAGTATGCCGTTGATATCCTGAAGGTGCAGGAGATCAACAACATGAAGGAGATCACCACGATCCCCAACGCCCCGCCGTTTCTCGAGGGCGCCATCAATCTTCGGGGCAAGGTCATTCCCGTGCTGAATCTCGGCAGGAAATTCGGCTTTGCGGAAGCCGGCGCCAACGGGGCGTCCAAGATCGTTATCATGGACATCCGGGGCGTGATCATGGGCATCATCGTCGATTCGGTCTCGGATGTTCTCCGGATACTCCGGGACGTGGTCGAGCCGCCGCCGCCGGTCTCGTCAAGCGTGAGCAGGGAGTTCATCGCGGGTATCGCAAAGCTGGACGAAGGGCTGGTGATCCTGCTCGATATGGACCGGTTGCTCGATGAGGCGGAGCACACCGCCGTGTTCGGCGGGAACAAGGTGGCGTAGTCGGCAGAAGGAGCTCATAAGGCATGAAAACCTACTCATCGCGGATAACCGGCTGCTTTGGAGACATGAGAAATGAGTGTCTCTCCGCCACGTAGTTCCACCGCAGGTAGAGGAAGCGGGTAACATCATGATAAAAGACATAATCTATAACCTGCCGCTCAAGAAGAAACTGTACCTGGTCTTCGGCATCTCGATCGTGGCAATCCTGTTCGGCGTTACGGTCGGGCTGGTGTCCTTTTCCCGGGTGCAGGTCGGGGGAAAGGCCTACGGAGAGATCGAGCTGAACATGCTGATCGCCGACAACATCGCCAAGCTGCGGACGAATCTCTCCTTCGTCCGGGCGGCACTGCTGAACCTGATCATCGAGGACGGCAATGACCGGCGGCAGTCGCTGCGCGAGGAGATCAACGAACTTTCCTCCCGCATCGAGGAGCTGTTCGACGTGATAGAAGGCCAGATGGCGGCCGCCGGCCAGCCCGAAGCCGCGGCGAGCATCAAGACGGCGCGCGAGGCGTGGACCGCGTTCAGGGCCACCCGTGACCAGGACCTGATCCCCGCGGTCATGGCCGGAAGGATCAAGGAGGCCATGGCGCTGGCGCTGGGCATCCAGGCCGAGCGCTACACGATATTTGCCACCGAGACCAAGAAGGCCGTCGACCATGTCCGGGCCGATGTGCCGGGCATGGTCGCGAAGATCAAGCGGGAATCGAACCTCGTCCAGGGGGCGTACATCGTCGGGAGCATTCTCTTTATCCTCTTTTTCTGCGCTCTGGCCCTGTTCTTCTCGAGAACCATTGTCGCTCCCGTCGTGCTCGTATCCGACCGGTCCCGTCACATGGCGCAGGGCGACTTCACGTCGAACGGCGCGCACCGCGGCCGCGGCAGTGACGAGATCGGCGTTATGATGGAGAGTTTTGCGACCATGGTGGCTAAGGTGGGGGACACCGTCGGCCGCCTCAAGCTGAGCATCACGGACCTTTCCGCCTCTTCCGAGAAGCTCTCGGCCACTGCCGAGAACCTGAGCCGCGGCGCGGCCCAGCAGGCAAGCCAGGCAAAAGAGGTGACGGCTGCCACGAACCAGATGTCCCAGACCGTGACCGACGTGGCGCAGAACGCCGCCCAGGCGGCCGATGCTGCAAAAAACTCCTCCCGGGCCGCGGCCGGCGGCAAGGAGATCGTTGAGCTGACGGCCGAACGGCTCGCATCGCTCACGGACACGGTCAGGGAGGCGTCGCAGACCATCGAGGCCCTCAGCAGGAGTTCCGGTCAGATCGGCGAGATCGTCAGCCTGATCCACACCATCGCGGACCAGACTAACCTGCTGGCGTTGAACGCGGCGATCGAGGCGGCGCGGGCCGGCGAACAGGGCAGGGGCTTTGCCGTTGTTGCCGACGAGGTGCGGAAGCTCGCCGACAGGACCACGAACGCCACCAAGGACATCGAACAAAAGATATGCACCATTCAGAGCGAGGCTGACCGCTCGCTGGTCATGATCAAGAAGGGCAACGATGAAGTCGAAAAGGGCCTGGAACTCGCCCGTTCGGCCAGCCAGTCGCTCGACACGATCGTGAAGGACTCGATGCAGGTGATGGACATGGTGCAGCGGATCGCGGCCGCGACGGAGGAGCAGTCCGCGACCGCGGAGGAGATCACCCGGAACATGACCACCATTTCCGGGGTCGTGGAACAATCCTCGGAGGCCACGCACGAGATCCAGCAGGCGGCCCACGCCCTGTCGCAGCTGTCAATCGAGACCCGGAGCATGATGGCCTGGTTCAAAACCGGCGCTGCGGACCGGGTGCACCCGGGATAGGCCTGGCGGCGATGGCGCGCTGCCGCCTGCCGGTCACACCGGTATTGAATCATTCGTATTTTTCTGCTACTATACTGCCTATTCCAGCACTCGTGACCGGGAGGAAACGGATGATGACCGCGATCGTGACCAGGCAGTGGCTGCTCCTTTTTTTCTCCTTCCTGCTCATGCCCGTCTCCTCCTTTGCCGCGGACACGATCACGGGGAGCGGGTGCTCGGTAAGCATGCCCGGCTATCTCTCGGACCTTGCCAAGGCCTACGAGCGTGAGACGGGCGTCAAGGTGCTGGTCCTCGGCGGCGGAAGCGTCCGCGGCCTGACCGAGCTCAAAGAGGGCAGGATGGACTTCGCCGCCTCGTGCCAGTCAAAGGCCCCCGACGATCCCAAGGACTTCGAGTACATCACTGCCTCCTGGGACGCCCTCGTGTTCATCGTCCACCTGTCCAACCCCGTCAACTCGATCACCCCGCAGCAGGTCCGTGACATTTATGAAGGCAGGATCGACAACTGGAAACAGCTGGGCGGTCCCGACCTGAGCCTCATCTCGGTCATCACGACGCCAAAGGGTTCCAGCGGCATCGGCGAGGCCCTCGAAAAATACGTGCTGAACGGGAAACGGCCCCTGCCCCAGAAAAATTCGACGATGCAGGCGTCCTCCGCGGCCATCTGGGAGCAGCTGGTGGAGACAATGCCCGAATGCTTCGCCAGCACCGGCTTCGGCAGCGCTCGCAAACGAAAGGTGAAGATGCTGAAGGTGAACGGCGTTGCGCCCACTCGGGAGAACATCGTTTCCGGAAAATATCCCTACAAAAGGCCCCTGTATATCGTGATCAGGAAGGACGCGCGGCCCGAGGTCCGAGCGTTCGTGGATTACGCGATGAGCCCGAAAGGCCAGAAACTCATATCATCCTTCGGCATGCCGTCGCTGGCTGACATGAAAAGATGACGATCTCCCTGAGGACCAAGGTAACCGCTGTTACCGCTGCGGTGGTTGTTGCCGCGAGCCTGATCAGCACCGCGCTCACCATCTCTGTTGAGAAAAGAAGCATGGAACGGCAGGTGGTCTCTCGCGGAGCTGCTTTGGCCGAGGCCCTTGCCAGGGCGGTGAGTGAAGGACTCGCAGCCGAAAACCTGGACCTCATCAAAGAGGTCGAGGACATCGTCCATGCGAAGGACGTCGTCCTGATCCAGGTCCTTTCCCCCTTGTGGCTCGGCGTCGCATCCGTCCCCGTTGATCAGCTCAATACGCCCCCCCGTCAGGAAGCTATCGCTTTTTTCGAGACAGCGAAAAAGGACGAGCACGGCTACTTCTCTGTGAACGCGGGCCCCTGGATCGACCTCTACGCCCCGGTGTTCCTCGACCCTCATGACGCCAGGGTCCCGAATCTGTTTGTCGGATACGTCCGCCTCCAGGTCTCGACGGAATCGCTCAGAAAAGCGATCGCCCGGGCGATCCTCCTCAACGTGCTCGCGACCGCTCTGCTGGCAATCGCCGCCGTCCTCCTCCTGAACGCACTCATGGCAAAATACGTGCTGCGGCCCATCCTGGACCTCCATCGGTCCGCGTCAAGGCACCAGAAGGGCGAGTTCCCCGAGGCGGTCCCCGTAACCACGAATGACGAGATCGGCGAGCTGTCCGCTCAATTCAACGAAATGAGCCGCGCCTTGAAGGAACGGGAGGAGAAACTGGCCGAGGAGAAGGAGCGTTTGGCCGTGACGCTGCGCAGCATCGGAGACAGCGTCATCGTGACCGACACGCAGGGGTCCGTCACGCTGCTGAACAAGGTTGCGGAGCAGCAGACGGGCTGGCCGGCTTCTGAGGCAGTAGGCAGGCAACTCTCCGAGGTCTTCCATATCGTGAACGAACAGAGCGGAGAGCGGTGCGGGAACCCGGCGGAAAAGGTCATCGGGACGGGCCAGCCCTGCGGCCTTGCGAACCACACGGCGCTGATCAGGCGGGACGGCTCGCGGATCGTGATCGAGGACAGCGCCGCGCCGATCCGGGACCGGAACAGCAGGATCGTCGGCGTCGTGCTCGTGTTCCGGGACGTGACCGAGAGGCGGCGCATGGAAGAGGAGGTCATCAAGGCGGAGAAGCTCCAGTCCGTCGGCCTGCTCGCCGGCGGCCTTGCCCACGATTTCAACAACCTGCTCACGGCGATCGTGGGAAACATCAGCATGGCCAAGATGTACATCGATTCCCGCAGCAAGGCCCAGGCAAGGCTGGCCGATGCGGAGACCGCCTCCCGCAGGGCCACAGACCTGACCTATCAGCTTCTCACCTTCTCCAAGGGCGGCGCCCCGGTCCGGAAACTGGCAAACATCGCCGATATCATCCGGGAGTCGGCCAGCTTTACCCTGTCGGGAACTTCCGTTGCCCCACAATACGCGCTCGCTTCGGACTGCCTGCCCGTGGAGGTCGACGCGGGCCAGATGAACCAGGTCTTCAATAACCTGATCATCAACGCGGTCCACGCCATGCCGAACGGCGGGAGTATCCGTTTTGCCGTGGCTAACTGTTTCCTTTCGGAAAACGAGGTGCCGACGCTGCCCGGAGGCGCCTATGTGAAGATCTTGGTGCAGGACACGGGAACCGGGATTACGCCGGAGCTCATCCCGAAGGTCTTCGATCCCTATTTCACGACCAAACAAAAAGGCAGCGGCCTGGGGCTATCGTCCGTGTACTCCATCGTCAAGCGGCATGACGGGCACATCACCGTCGAATCAAAGCCCGGCCGGGGCACCGCCTTCCACATCTATCTCCCCGCTTCCCGGCTCGGGCCGGAATCTACGCAATCCAGGGCGGGCACGATCACGGCGGGCCGGGGCCGGGTGCTCGTCATGGACGATGAAGCCCTGATTCGAGAAGTTGCGGGTGAAATGCTCCGGACCCTCGGCTACGACGTGGATTTTACCGAGCACGGAGCCGAAACAGTAGAGCGGTATCAAAAAGCCCTTGCCGAGCACAAACCCTATTCCGTCGTCATCCTGGACCTTACGATACCGGCCGGCATGGGCGGCAGGGAGACGCTCCAGAAGATCCGTGAGTTCGACCCGGACGTCAGGGCGATCGTCTCGAGCGGCTATTCGAACGATCCCATCATGGCCAACTATGAGCAGCACGGATTCAAGGGCGTGGTGACAAAGCCCTACACCATTGACAACCTGAGCGGCACCCTTGCTGCGGTACTGAAGAAATAGATCTCTCCTGCACTCTGCCCCGGACGCCGGTCCCCACTCGCTCTCCTCTTTCGCCCTTACCACGTATCACGTTGACCGCACCGGATGGCCCGGGATCAAAAAAGGGGCCGGGGATCATGCGACCCCCGGCCCAGCTATGTCCGTCGATCTATCTTACTGCTTCAGATTCACCAGTTCCTGCATCAGTTGGTCCGTCGTCGTGATGACCTTCGAGTTCGCCTCAAACCCTCGCTGGGCCGTGATCATCTTCACGAACTCCTGGGCGAGGTCCACATTGGAGAGCTCAAGGCTGTTCGAAGTGACTTGGCCGATTCCCGAGGTGTTCGCCTGTCCGATGATCGGCTGTCCTGAATTGAAGGACTCGCCGTAGAGGTTCCTGCCGAGTTTGGTCAGGCCCGTGGGCGCGATGAACCGCGCGAGGGCGACCTGGCCGATGGCCCTCGTCTGGCCGTTCGTGAACACGCCCGTGATTACGCCTGCCTGGGAAACAGAAACGCTCTTGAGCGAGCCCGAGGCATAGCCGTCCTGGGTCAGGTTCATGACCGAAGAAGCCGACGCGAACTGGGTTGTCATGTCGAGACCGGTCCCTGCCGGTGCTTCGCCGGTGCCGGTCCCGAAGTTGAAGCTGACGTTCTGCGGTGCGGTCACCCCCCCCCCGAAATTGAAGGCCAGCGCCGTGCCACTGTTGTCATTGTTGAGGGACCCGTCGGCATTGAACGTCAGGGCTTGCGTGGCAGCCGCTCCGACAGGCGGATTTCCCGCGCCGCCCGAGGTCTGGCCAGCTTCCATGAGAGAGCCCGGATTGCCCGGGTCGGCGTACGCATAGTGGGTTGTCCACGTGTTGGCGGCGGTCTTCACGAAATACATCGTCACCTGCTGGGCGCCTCCCTGGGAATCGTAGATCGTCGTCGTGTCCGAGAAATTGAAGTTCGCCGGATCGTTGGGAATGCCGTCACCGTTCCCATCCAGCGTGAACGCCGCTGCCGGCGGCGTCGCCGTGGCGTCGAGGTTCAGGGCAACCTGGGCTGCAGTGGTAATGTTGGCCGGGCTTTGGCGTGTCGCAATCTGGAGGTTCCCGGTCGTACCCGTAATGTTCCCCGCCGCGTCGGCAAGATACCCCTGGAGTGCCAGGTTGTCGGGATTCACGATGTTCCCGTTCTTGTCGATCGAAAACTCGCCGTCCCGGGTGTAGTACTTGGCGCCCGCGCTGTCTGTCACCATGAAGAACCCGTCGCCGTCCACGGCCAGGTCGAGGCCGTTCGACGTGCTTTCGAAGGAACCCTGGGTAAATTGAGGCGTCACGCTCATGACCTGCACGCCGCGGCCAAGCTGGGACGCTGCCGATGCGCCCGTGAGGCTTTGGCTCAGCACGTCTCCAAAGGTGACCGTGCTCGACTTGAAACCGATCGTGTTCATGTTCGAGATGTTGTCGCTTATGACGGAAAGGGCCGTGCCGTTCGCGTCCATGCCGCTGACTGCTGTATACATTGATGTCAACATGTTATGCTCCTCCTCTGATTTCCATGATCGCTCCCGGCTGGATTGTGCTGCCGTCCTCCAGCTCGAGGAGCGTCTGATTGTTGCCGAACAGCACGCCCGTAACGGTATGGTACGCGCCGGTCGTGAGCTGCACCTGCTTCCCGATCAGGTCCGTGGCCGTCGCGTTCTGCTGCGATGACTGGACTTGCACCAGGCTCGTCAGCTGGGTGTTGATGTTGGTCAGCTGTTCGAGAGAACTGAACTGCGCCAGCTGAGTCGTGAACTGGCTGCTGTCCATCGGGTTGAGCGGGTCCTGCGCCTGGAGTTGGGCCATGAAGAGCTTGAGGAAATCGTCCTTGCCGAGCTCTTGACTCGGCGGGACCGTCGAACTGCCGGATGCCGCGCCAGTGGTCGTTGTCGTGCTTCCAATATCCATATTACCTCCTTGTTCTCAAACGAATAGATTGATCCCGCTTCTG
>Ga0335081_10022728_pt1 | contig 10145 bp, 9 predicted proteins | sample Lox_Sample_35_FD_206713 | JGI IMG/M metagenome (GOLD analysis project Ga0335081, IMG submission 206713) | Soil microbial communities from Loxahatchee National Wildlife Refuge, Florida, United States - Lox_Sample_3.5 | ecosystem: Environmental > Terrestrial > Soil > Wetlands | place: USA: Florida... | reverse complement strand
CCGCCGAATGCTTGCCATCGATCAAAGCCTCAACGCCCTTGTAGGCCTTGTGCTCGTCGCTGTGGATATGGGTTCCGGGCGCGACATGCGCGATGATGTTCTGCCGCAGATCATGCTCGCGCATCGGATAGGGTAGCGGAACCGCGCGCACGCGACCGCCACGCTCCACCAGCACGGCAACCGGCGTCTTGCGATCCTTCTTGGTCTTGTGGCCGCTCGGAGCCATGGTCTTATGTGGCTTGCCGCCACCCACGTAAACCTCATCGGCCTCCACGATCTTGCCGGGACCGCCGAGCTTATCGTCTGACGTGTCGCGCATGGCTTCCCGAATGCGATGGCAGAGAAACCACGCCGTCTTGTAGGTCACGCCGAGCGAGCGCCCGATCTGGTGGGCCGAGACGCCCTTCTTGCTCGACGCCATGAGGCGGAACGCCAGTAGCCACTTATGCAACGGGATATGGCTGCGCTCGAAGATCGCGCCGACGCGCACCGTGAACTTGTCTTTGCACGCGACACAGTAGAACCAGCCCGGCCCCATGCTGTCGCCGCCCAGCGGCTTGATGCCGTCCAGCGTGCCGCAGAACGGGCAATAGACGCCATCCGGCCAGCGAACCTCTTGCAGGTAGAGCCTCGCGGCTTCCTCATCGTGGTAGACCGGATCGCTGAGCAGTTCGGGAGTCTTCATCGCCTATCTCCTTGATATTGAAGATAGGCGCTCCGGGTCTGTCAGTCAAGTATATAATTCCGTTGACAGCGCGAAATTCATGGTTTGTTCTATGAACGGTCAACCCCAACCAGGAAGACAGAGATGCACGCCATCGCCCGTTGCGCGCTCGCCACTGCCGCCCTGTTCGCCGCCGCTTCGCATGTGCCGGCGAAGGCTGCGCCGGCGGACCAGCCTGCCGCCGACACGATCACCTTCGACCAGTACCGCGATTGGCGCCTTCACTTCATCGACCAGCGCCAGACGCAAATCGCCGCCGAACTGGCCGAGAAAAACCTCGCTTCCGAGCGCCGCGCCGCACTCGAGCGGCAGAAGGCCTATTACGACTTTTTCGCCGCGATGCCGGCCGCCGAGCGCGATCGCCGCTTCCGCGAGCGCTTCGACCAGATCGACGCCAACCATGACGGGATCATCGACACGGCCGAGCGCACCGCCTGGCACGAGAAACAGCGGGCGTTCTACGAGCGGACGACCCGATACCGCCACGAGGCGAGCGCCGACGCTCGCCGCTAACCGGGCGGAGAGCGCGCGGCATTGACAAGCGCCGCGCGCTCGCCTCGGATCGCCGCTGCGACAATACCGCCCCCGGCACCTTACCCGCGGGCTGCAGCGGAGATCGCCCGATGGATAGCGGCCTCGAGGGACTGGTCGCCGCCGAAACGGTGCTGAGCCACAGCGACGGCGCCCAAGGCATATTGTGGGTGCGCGGCCACACCCTCACGGAGCTCGCGGCAAATTTCGGCTATGAGGGCGCGGTCGCGCTGCTGTGGGAAGGCTTCGTCGGCGACGGGCTCACGCGCGAGGCGATCTGCGAGCGGCTGGGCGCCGCGCGCATCGAAGCGTTTACCGGTCTCGGCGCGTGGCTTCCCCTGGCCGGCGCGCGCCCGGTTGTCGAGGGGGTGCGGCTCGCACTCGCCGCGCTTCCCGACACCGCGCCGCCGGCGATCATCCTCGCGACGCTGCCGGTGGCGATCGGCGCGCTGTTGCGGCAACGCCTGGGCGATGCGCCGCTGCCCCCCGACCCAACGCTGACGACGGCGGCCGATCTGTTGCGCATGACGCACGGACGGCCGGTCGCGCCGGCGATGGCCGACGCGCTCGATACCTACTGGACCGCGCTCATCGACAACGGGCTCAATACTTCGGCGTTTACCGCGCGGGTCATCGCATCGAGCCGCGCTTCGCTCGTCGCCGCCGCGCTCGGCGCGTACTGCGCATTCACCGGACCGCTGCACGGCGGCGCGCCGGGCCCGACCCTCGACATGCTCGACGAGGCGGCGGCAAGCGGCGATGTGGCGCGATGGGCGGAACAGAAGCTCGCCTCCGGCGCGCGACTCATGGGGTTCGGCCACCGCGTCTTTAGTGGCGGCGATCCGCGCGCGCTGATCCTCGGCGAGGCGTTGCGGCGGCTGGGTGCGAAGCTCGGGCCCGCGGCGGGCCGGCTTGCCTTCGCCGCCGAACTGGAAAGCGCCGTCGCGCAGGCTTTCGCGCGGCTCAAGCCGGGCCGCCCGGCATTGCGGCCGAATGTCGAGATCAACGCCGCACTGCTGCTCGACGCGGTCGGCTTCCCGCGCGACGCCTTCATGCCGGTCTTTGCCGTCGCGCGTTGCGCGGGGTGGGTCGCGCACGCGCTCGAACAGCGGCGCGAAGGGCGGCTGGTGCGTCCGTCCTCCGCCTATATCGGGCCGCTTCCGGCCGGAATGTGACGTAAGACGGCGGCGCTCAGGGCGCCGCGCGAACGCTCAGTCGAGCGCCCATTTGTAGCCGACCGTCGGCGCGGGCCTTACCCCCGGCTCGGGCTTGGTCAAACCCAGGCGCGGACCCGTATAGGGCGTATTGTCCACATCGGGCGGCGGCATCGGCGTCTTTCCCGGCACGGCGAGCGGTTCGCGGGAAACGATCTGCTCGGAAATCTGCGGCACGGCATTAAGGTCGACGCAGCCCTTGACCGGCTTGTGCAGCTTGGCGCGATCATGCGGAGCGGCGCTCTGGACCGGGCAGGCGGCGCGCGCGTCGCCGCCCGCCATGGCTGTGCAGGCTAGCACGGCAATTATCGCGAACGCGGCCCGCTGTCCCATCGCCCACTCGTTCTGTTGCAGACGACATTAGCACCCTGCAATCAGGTTGAAACCAAAAATTGCGAGACTCGGCTTGTCGCGCCGGGCAAATCCCGCCGAACAGCGATGGCGCGCACGCGCGGCGGCACTGCATAATCGGCAGGACATTTGCAGGGTAAATAAACTATAAACCCGATCTCCTGTAAGTTGACGGCCCGCGAGAACTGCCGCAACGATTGGCTGAGGTGCCCCGCCGTGACAAATCGGCAGCTTCGGCGTGGTGCTTAGCTTGCGCATTGCGGCGCCGCCCTGCGACGCCGAAACGAACGAGGTCGGTGTGCGCTCACCCTGTTTGACGGCGCGGTCGGGGCGTGGCCGCCGGGCGGCGACGATCGTTGCGGCGATCGCCGCGGCGGTGCTGGCCATTCCGTGCGAGGCGCTGGCTGCCGCGGCGGACGCTCCGACGAGCGACACGACGCTATTGCCGGTGACGGCGCCGCCCGGCGTCGCGGCCGCCGACAGCGACATCAAGGCGCGGCTCAATGCCGCCGGGCCTTTGACGATCGCCGGCGAGGCGGTGCATGCGACGCTGCTCAAGCGGTTCTATGCCGCGCATGACTACGCGCCGGTCTGGGCGACGCGCCAGGTGCAAGCGACGGCGCTGTGGCACGCGGTGCTGAACGCCGGCGACCACGGCCTCGATCCCGATCTTTTCCATGTGAGCGCCTTCGCCAAAACGGCGCTCTCCCCGGCGGACCGCGACATGCTGCTGTCCGATGCGTTCCTCGGCCTCGCCGAGGCGCTCGCGCGCGGCGTGGCAACAAGCGACGCGCGAAACGACGAAGAGGATTTGGCTCCGGGCCCGGTCGATGTCGTCGCCGCGCTCGATACGGCGATCGCCAGCGCCGACCCCGAGGGGGCGATCGAAGGGCTGGCGCCGCACACGACCGAATACGCGGCGCTGCAGCGCGCCTATCAGGCATATCAGGCGATCGTCAAGGCCGGGGGCTGGCCGAACGTCCCGGAAAGCACGGCCCCCGACCGCTACCGCCTGCTGCAGCAGCGCCTGGCCGCAGAGGGTTTTCTGCGCGCCGACTATGGGACCAACGTGTTCGACGAGCCGACCCTCGAGGCGTTGAAGAAGTTCCAGGAGCGCTATGGGCTCGAACCGGCCGACGGCAAGCTGGGCAATGCGACGCTCGGCGAATTGAACGTGCCCGCCGACGCGCGGGTGCGGCAGATCGCGGTCAACCTCGAGCGGCTGCGCTGGCTGCCCCGCGACCTGCCCGACGACCGCGTCTGGGTCAACACCGCCAGCGCCCAGCTGCAGCTGTTCCGTGGCGGTCAGCCGGCGTTTACGACCCGAGTGGTGGTCGGCGAGGTCGACAAGCAGACCCCCGAGTTTCAGGCTCAGATCGTCAGCGTGCTCTACAACCCGCCCTGGAACATCCCGTATGGGATCGCCCAGAAAGAGATCATGCCGCTGGTTGCGGAGGACCCGGATTACCTCACGAAGCACCACATGACCGAGCGTGAGAACGGGTCGATCCAGCAGGAGGCCGGACCCTACAGTGCACTCGGCCGGCTGAAATTCGAGATGCCGAACAAGTTCGACGTCTATCTCCACGACACCCCGCTCAGGTCATATTTCGCGCTGGCAAACCGACGTCTCAGCCATGGCTGCGTCAGGGTTCAGAACCCGCGCCAGCTCGCCTCGCTGTTGCTGGGGATCCCGGAAGACGAGATTACCAAAGCGATCAACACCACGGCCACCAACCGACGCAACCTGCCGCTGCCGATCGCGGTCTTCATTGCGTACCAGACCGCCTTCGCCGACAGCGCCGGCACCGTCCAATTCCGGCGCGACGTCTATCAGCGCGACACGGCGATCGCCCAGCGCCTGACCCGGACGCCGCAGCCGCCGATGGCGGTGCTGGCCAACCAACGCCGCGGCTGAACAGTCGCGAATTCCACTCAACCTGCGAGCGGCAGACCCGGCAAAACGCGGCAACAGGGCCGCGTTTTTTGCATCTCAGGGGTTGATCTGGGTCATTTTCCGGGCTATGGCGTTTCCCAGCTTGTTGGGGAGTGTGTCCATTGTCGTCGTCCTCGTTGCTGAGCCGTCGGTGGCTTATCGGCGGCGCGGCGGCCGCTGCCGGCGTGGCATTCATCAGACCGGCACCCGCCGTTTCCTTCGCACCGCGTTCGATTTCGCTCTACAACATCCACACGGGTGAAAGCCTCCGGGAGGTGTACTGGGCCGATGGCCACTACATCCGCGAGGTCGTGCGCGACATCAATTTCATCCTGCGCGACCACCACTCGGACGAGGTCCGGCCGATGAACGCCGGGGTGCTGGACGTGCTCGGGCGGTTGCGCGACCGGCTCGAAGTCCATCAGCCGATCCAGGTGGTCTGCGGCTACCGCTCGCCGACGACGAACCATCGCCTGTGGCTGCATGGCGACGGCGTGGCGGCGAACAGCTATCATATGTACGGCATGGCCGTAGATCTGCGCTGCGAGGGGCGCGACCTGCGCCAAGTTCACAGCGCGGCGCTGAGCCTGGCCGAGCAATGCCGGCTCGGCGGCGTCGGCTATTACCCGGAGTCGGATTTCGTCCACGTCGATTGCGGGCCCGAACGCACCTGGTAGGCCGTCCGGCCGTCCGGGATCAGCCGGCGCCGGCCCGTTTCAGCACATCGAGCCGCAGCGGCAGCTTGTCGCCGAGCCACATCGCATAGACCGTGTGGTCGTCATAGGCATTGCCGGCGAGCGGATGCACCAGCACGTCGAGCCCGTCGCGGTTCAGCATCAGCCAGGGCACGAGCCGCGCAAAATCCTCGACCGCGAAGGCGACCTGGTACATCGATACGGTGTGTGGGCCGACCGCCTCGTCATGCCACCGCCCGACCGTGGCTTGCGGGAATGCCGCCGCCACCCCCGCGCGCAGCCGCTCCGCCGCCGGCTTGGTTCGCGCCGGGTCGTAATAGATGTGCGCATGATAGCCGTGTATCGCGGCGGGATCGGCGAAAGCGTCGGCCATCTCTGTCTCCTCAGCCTGGCAGCGTCTGCGTCCCCGCCCCGAGCGGGCGCTGCATGTAGACCGAATCGATCCAGCGCCCGAACTTGAAGCCGATGCCGACAAAGGTGCCGATATGGGCAAAACCGAGCGCTGCGTGCAAGCGGATCGACGGCAGCGTGTCGCTGCCGCCGATCACCGCGATCATCTGGCGGTAGCCGAGCTCGGCGGAGCGCTCGATGACGTGGGCGAGCAACGCCCGCCCGATCCCGCGCCCGACTTCGCCCGCGGCGATATAGATCGAATCCTCGACCGTAAACCGGTACCCGACGCGCGTCCGGTACGGCCCGGAATAGCAGTAGCCGACGACCTTGCCGCCGTGCTCGGCGACGACATAGGGAAACCCGCGCGCCACCAGCTCGGCGCGCCGCCGCGCCATTTCCTCCACGCTGGGCGGCACCGCCTCGAACGAGGCGACGCCGTGCAGCACGTGATGGCCATAGATCGCCGCGATCGTCGCGACGTCGTCGTCGCGCGACAGCCGGATCAGCAGCCCGGCGTCACTCACCCGGCGCTCGCCCTAGCCGATGACACGCTGCGCCTTGCCGTCGAGAAAACCGACGATGTTCTCGACGATCTGCGGATAGGAGCTGCGGTAGTTCTCGTCGGTCACGTAGCCGATATGCGGCGTCAGGATCACGTTGGGGCAGGTCCGTAGCGGATGGTCGATCGGCAGCGGCTCCTTGTCGTAGACGTCGAACCCGGCATAGGCGAGCCGCCCGTCCTTCAGCGCGGCGATTACCGCGTCGGTGTCGCAGATCGGACCGCGCGACGTGTTGACGAGGATCGCGCTCCGCTTCATCAGGCCGATCTCGCGCGCGCCCACCAGGCCACGGCTGCGCGGGCTGAGCACCAGATGCACCGAAAGCACGTCCGACTGGCGGAACAATTCGTCCTTCTCGACCCGCTCGACCCCCTGCTCGGCGGCCCGCTCGGCGGTCAGGTTCTGGCTCCAGGCGATCGCCTTCATGCCGAAGGCGAGTCCGACGCGCGCCACGGCGCCGCCGAGCCGCCCGAGTCCGAGGCAACCGATCGTCTTGCCCGCCATGCGGTGGCCGATCCGCGTCTGCCAGCCGCCCTGGCGCATGAAGGCATGGTCCTCGGCGATGCGGCGGGCGGCGCCAAGGATCAGCCCCCAGGCAAGCTCCGCGGTGTCCTCGTTGCCGCCGCCGGGCCCGCCGGTGCCGCAGACCGTGACCCCGCGCGCCTTCAGCGCCTCCATGTCGAACGAGGCGTTGCGCATGCCGGTGGTGATGAGCAGCTTGAGCTTGGGGAGCCGGTCGACGATCTGCTTGGAAAACGCGGTGCGCTCGCGCATCGCGCAAACGATGTCGCTGTCGGCCAGCGAGCGCACCACGTCCGCCTCGTCGGCGAACGGAAAGCGCTCGACGGCGATCTCGATGCCACGGTCGCGCACCGGCGACCAGTCCGCCATATCGAGCGCGACGCCCTGGTAATCGTCGAGAATGCTGACGCGCATGGCGTTCTCCCAAGTTGGATTTCGCTAGTTCTAGAACCGATTGCGGTGAGGCGCTACTTCAGCAGCGGCGCGTAGCTGTCGATGACCTTGAGGATCTCGTCGCGGCTCTGGTCGGGGATTTCGAGCACCGCCTCCTGGATGCCGGCCTCGCGGTATTCGGCGAGCGCCGCCGGGTCGGGCGGCGCGCGGAACACCGAGATGAAGAGCTCGGCAAAGTCGCGGCCGCGCGCGTCGGCCATGCGGCGCAGCCGGTCGCGCTCGTGGCGGATGTCCCAGCCGCGCTGCGGGCGCGGGAACCAGCCGTCGCAATAATCGACGACGCGGCGCAGCGTGTAGTCGCTCTCGCCGCCGAGCAGGATCGGCGGGTGCGGCTTCTGCTTCGGCTTGGGCCACGACCAGACCGGATCGAACCCGACCATTTCGCCGCGATAGGCGGCCTCCTCCTCGGTCCACAGCGCCTTCATCGCCAGGACGCGCTCGCGCATCAGCTTGAAGCGGGTTTTGTACTGCGCGCCGTGATTCTCCATCTCCTCCACGTTCCACCCGCCGCCGATGCCGAACACGAAACGCCCGCCCGACAGCTGGTCGAGGCTGGCGACGCATTTCGCGGTGACGATCGGGTCGCGCTCGGGAATGAGGCAGATGCCGGTCCCGAGGATGAGTTTCTTTGTCGCCGCCGCGGCGAAGGAGAGCGCCACGAACGGGTCGTGCGTATGCGAATAGCGCTGGGGCAGTTCGCCGCCGCCGCCGAACGGCGTCTTGCGGCTCGTCGGGATATGAGTGTGCTCCGGCACGTAGAGCGAAGCAAAGCCGCGCTCCTCGAGCGTGCGCGCAAGCTCGGAGATGTCGATGCCGTAATCGACCGGAAAATAGAAGACCCCGATGCGCATGTGCTTCTCCTTGGGAAACGTGGCTCAGCCCTCGCCGGCGGGCGCCTCCGCCAGGGTTGCGGCCTCGACGGTGGCGACGCCCGCCGCATCCGCGGCCGCGCCGATTACCTCGGCAGCCAGGACACCGGAAGCGGCAGCCGCGGCAGTCCCAGCCGTATCCGCTTCCGCCTCCGGGCCGGGGATGGCGTCGAGGCGCGGCGGCAGGGTCTGGAGGACCAGCGCGCCGGACGCAAACTTGATCCCCTTCTGCGCGAAGGCCTGCACCATCCGCTTGAGGTATTCGCGCTGCACCCAGCTCGGCTTGACCGGCCGCGCGGTGAACTTGAAACGCAGCACCACCGCGGTGTCGACGATCTCGGCAACGCCCTGCAATTTGAGCGGCAAGATGATCTCGGCCGCGAGCTCGGGACTGTCTTCCTGCATCGCCAGGCCGAGCTGCTTGGTGGTCTTGCGCACCAGCTCGATATCGGTTCCCGGCTCGAAGCGCAGGTTGAACTTTATCGTCGCGAAGTCGCGGCTGAGATTGCTGACCGCGCCGAGCTGGCCATAGGGAATCGTGTGCAGCGGCCCGTTCTGGTGGCGCAGCTTGACCGAGCGGATCCCCAACGTCTCGACCGTCCCCTTGAGCCGGCCGGTATCGATGTATTCGCCGACGCGGAACGCGTCGTCCCACATATAGAATAGCCCCGAGATGATGTCGCGGACGAGCGACTGCGAGCCGAACGAGACGGCGAGTCCGAAGACGCCGGCGCCGGCGATCAGCGGCGCGGTGTCGACGCCAAGCCGCGACAGCACGATCAGCGCCGCCAGCACGCCGATCACCACCGCGAACGCGGCGCGCACCAGCGGCAGGATCGTCTGCAGGCGCGAAGCGGGCGCCCCGGCATCGTCGTCGTCGACGCCGGGCCGCGCCGGGCCGCCCCCGACATCCTGCAGATGCCGATCGATCGCCAGGCGCACCAGCTCCCACAACACAAAGGCGATGAACAGCGTGCCGACCGCCGCAGCGATCGAACGCATCGCCTGCTCCTCCGCAGCGGAGGTGGGCTCTATCGCAGCGGTCCACAGCCACGCGAGCAGCACCGCCGCGATCACCAGTCCGACCGCGCGCAGCACGTGATGCATGGCCCGCGCCTGCAAGGCGCCGACCCCGGCCGCGGGCGCATCGTCGTGCCACGCGCGCTCGGTCAGCCGGTCGAGCACCAGGACGATGAACCAGATGCCGAGCGTTGAAACCGCCGCGTGGTAATAGGCCAGCAGCCCCAGCGACAGACCGGCGACGAAGAACACCAGAAGACCGGCGATCATGCATAGCGCGATCGGGGCCCACGCACGCGCCAGCCCGGCGCGCACCGCGGCGATGGCGCCGGCGTTCCGCCGGCCGCGGATCAGCGCTTCGGTGGCGTCGCGGGCGCGGAACACGATGAGCACGTAAATCCCGCAGACGATCAGCGCGTTGATCAGGCCGATGACATGGGCGGCGCCGCTATCCTCGTCCATCAGGCCGTAACGACCGAACGCGACGAGGGTGATGATCGCGAGGATCGTGACCGACAGAAACGTGTCGAGGCGCCACGCCTCGCCGTCGGGCATCTCGACCAGCCGGGCGATCGGGTCGTGGGGCCGCAACACTGCCCGAATCACCAGCGCGGCGATCCGCCAGCGCAGCAGCACGTTGGCGGCAAAGACCTGAAGCGTCGCGGTGACGCCGACAGCCGGGAAAAAATGACGGCCCGCGCCCATGAACAGGGCAAGAAACACCGCCAGACCGACAAGGTCGCACACCAGCAGCCGCAACAGATCGATGAGGGTCGGGCCGCCCTCGCGCCGCTGCATCCGGCGGCGCGGGCGGCGGCTGGTCATCAGCGCAACCGCCCTCTCGGCGCCGACAGCGACGAACGCGATTAGCGCGACC
>Ga0335081_10022726_pt1 | contig 10145 bp, 15 predicted proteins | sample Lox_Sample_35_FD_206713 | JGI IMG/M metagenome (GOLD analysis project Ga0335081, IMG submission 206713) | Soil microbial communities from Loxahatchee National Wildlife Refuge, Florida, United States - Lox_Sample_3.5 | ecosystem: Environmental > Terrestrial > Soil > Wetlands | place: USA... | reverse complement strand
GAACCCGAACTCCTTCTCAACCCACCCCGCCCCCACCCCGAGTATCAATCTCCCCTCGGAGAGCACGTCCAGCGCCGCGGCCTGCTTCGCCACCAGGACTGGGTTCCTCTGCGCGAGGACGAGGACCGACGTCCCCACCTTGAGCTTCGGGCACCTCGACGCGATGTACGACAGTGTAGTCAGAGGCTCCAACAGCTGACCGTAGGGCTCCTTCAGCTCCGCGGGCATGAGCACATGGTCGGTTGCCCACACGGAGTCGAACCCGACCTCCTCGCACACCTCGGAAATCTCAATGAGCTGCCTCGGTGTTATCCTGTCCCCATAGTTGGGGAGTATGTACCCGAACTTCGTTTCCTTTCACCCCTTCTTCGTAACGAACTTCGTCGCCAGTGCCCCCATCTGGTTGAGCCTGGCGAGGTTAAGCACCAGTGGCGTGATCATCTCCACGGTCCTCGCCTCGCTCAGGGGCCCCGCGTAGAGTGGCCGCAGCCGGGGGATGCTCCTCACGACCTCGGCCGCCTCTTCGAAGACCTCGCTGGACTGCGCGGCGACCAGGACGTCCGCCGCAGGGACCTCCTCGCCGTCGAAGAACCCCGCAGGCAGGTTGTTGAACGCCGTAGCCACCCTCCCCCCTGGCAGCATCGCCGCCAGCTCCTCTGCCGCCGACCCCTCCTCGAGGGAGAACTTCAGCAGCCCTCTCTCCATCTTCAGAGGGTTGACCATCGACACGACGAGCTTCCCTCTGACTTCCTTCGCCACCTCCGCCATCGCCCCCAGCGCGCCGTAGGGGACAGCGACTACCACGACGTCCGACTCGGCCGCCGCCTGCGTATACCCCGCCCCCCTGGCACCCTCGAACTTCTCCGCCGCCCTCTTCGCCCTCCCGGGGTCCCTGGAGCCTATTATCACCTCATGTTTCTTCGCGAGATGCCTCGCCACTCCCCCTCCCATCCTCCCGGTCCCGCCGAGAACGGCGACCTTCAATCCTCTTCCAGCCTCGCCTGGGTCCCTTCCTCCTGGTACCTCGTGAACTTGGCGTCCATCATCGCCTTGATCTTCTCCGCCCTCTTCCAACCTATCCCCTGGGTCAGCGCTAGCTCCCCGGCCGTCAGGCTCATGATCCTCCTCGGGGTCCCATACTTCGACAGGAGCCGCTGCGCGAGCTTCCTCCCGACCCCAGGCATCGACGCGACTAGGTATAGTTGCTGCTGGGGGATGCTCTTCGCCTTCGGGGGGACCTCTGAGGGCATCCTTGCCAGGGGCTTCGCCCTGGCGTGGCTCAGCAACTCGGCGATTGCAAACGCGGTCTCCTTCGGGTTGGCTGTGTAGAGCACCCTGAGCCCGTAGGCCAAGGTCACGTTGGCAATGGCCCCGTAGAACGACTTCAAGTTCTTTGCCAGCCCCTCCACCTCCTTCGAGTCCCCCTCGACGAGGAGGAACGGCTTCGCGTAGGAGGTCGAAATCCTCGCAGCCTGGTAGAAGAGCCTTGAATCGTAAACCGAGGACACCAGGTCCCTGACAGACTTCCTCTCCACGGCGATCTCAGGATTCAGAACGTAGTCCGCCACCGGGAGCCTGCTGAAGTAGACCCTGACGTTGAGCTTCGAGAGCTCCTCGGGGACCCCGCTCGCTTTCTCTCTCTCGTCTGCCACGACTCGCGCAGGTATCACAGGAGCTGCGTGGGGAGGATGAAATAAAAGGAGTAGGCACCAAGAGCGAAGGCGACGACTGCAGCGACAGCCACTGCCTTGTCTCTGGCGCTCGTGTGGTACTCCACCAGCGACGTCGGCTTGGGGACGGCGCCATAGGCCCTGGACTCCATGGCCTCGGCCAGTTCCCCGCTTCTGACCACGGAGTTGACCACCAGGGGGATGAGCACAGGTATCATGTTCCTCACCCGTCTGAATATGTTCCCCTTATCCAGCTCCAGCCCCCTCGACTTCTGGGCGTCCATTATCTGGATGGTGTCCAGCATCATCACAGGGATGAACCTCACCGCCGTCACGAACGCGAAGACGACGTCCCTGGGGAGCCTGAAGGTCTTCATCACCTGCTCCAGCTCGTCCGGGGACGTTGTGATGAAGAAGAGGCTCGTCGACACGACAATGGCCACGAACCTCACTGCATAGAGCACGGAAGTCTCCACATTCCGCGTGAACACCACGTTCACGACGAAGATGAACGCGGAGAACATGAGGGTGAACACCATCGTCCTCGCCACCCTCTTCAGCACCGTGGCGATTGCCGCTACGACAAGGAAGAAGGCGAGCACTGCCGCAAGCTCGTAGATCGTCCTCACCAGCAAAGTGGTGACGAACATCAGCGCCGAAATCAGAAGCTTCACCCGGGGGTCGAGTTTGTGGTAGGCAGAGGTCCCCCTCCTGAACACGAACCCCCCGCTCAGCCACATCATCTTCCCGCCGCCTCCTCCACCCAGCGCCTCGCCTCCAGGGGGTCGACGAAGGGCTCCTCCGGCCTCCTCTTCAGTCCCTGGTAGAGCTCCACAAGCTGTGGCTGCACGACCCTGGCCGTTTCGAGGAGACCCCTCTCCAGCATCAGCGTCCGCGCGGGCCCGTCCCCCACGACCCTCCCCGACTTCATGACCACCACCCTAGGCTGCACCGGCCAAAGGAACTCGATGTCGTGGGAAACCACGACCACCGTCTTCCCCGCGGACCTCAGCATCCCTATGGTCCCCACCAGTTTCTCCTTCTGAATCGAATCCTGGCCCACTGTCGGTTCGTCCAGGATCACCACGTCGGGGTCCCAGGCGAGTATGCACGCCAGCGTTAGCCTCTTCTTCTCCCCGCCGCTCAGTACCAAGGGGGATGACTTCCTGTACTCCTCCAGCCCGAAGAGCTCCAGCCCCCAGGCCACCCTCTGCTGCACCACCGCGGGGGCGAACCCGAAGTTCCTCAGGGCGAACGCCATCTCCTCCTCCACGCTCTCGGAGAAGAGCTGGTGGTCGGGGTTCTGAAACGCCACCCCCACCTTCCTCGAAAGCTTGGCAGTGCTCGTGGACTTCGTGTCCTCCCCGTCGACGAGCACCGACCCCGACGTCGGCTTCAGCAGCCCCGTCACCTGCTTCACCAGTGTGGTCTTCCCAGCCCCGTTCTCTCCCACTACGGCAACCGTCTCCCCCGACTCGATTCGCAGGCTCACCCCGTCCAAGGCCTTGACCCCGTTCTGGTGGACGAACGATACCTCTCTGAACTCGATCACGGGCCCTGCCCCCCCGCCGCCACCGCCAACTCCTCCGGGGTCAACAGCCCTCCCCGCGGGATGAACCCGTCGCGGACAAGCATCTTCTGCACCCTGGTCACCGCAGGGACGGCGACCCCGTACCCCTCGGCTTTGTCTCCGAAGAGCACCTCGCTGGGGGTCCCCTCGAGCACCTTCCTCCCTTCGCTCATGACCACCAGCCTGTCCGCTACCTTCACGAGCAGGTCCAGGCGGTGTTCCACGACCACGAAGGTGGTCCCGAGCTCCTTCCTCAGCCTCGCCACCAGCCCCACCAGCTCCGCAGCTGTCTTTGGGTCGAGCAGTGACGTGGGCTCGTCGAGGATGACGAGCTTGGGCCTCATGGCCAGCACCCCCGCCAGGGCAACCCTCTGCTTCTGGCCGTCCGAAAGCTCGTGGGGGGCCCTCAGCGCCAGGTCGGTGATGCCGAGCAGCCTCATGGCCTCGTCCACCCTCTCCCTCATATCCCCGCGCGAGACCCCCAGGTTCTCGAGCCCGAAGGCGACGTCCCTCTCTACTGTGAACATGAAGATCTGGTTCTCAGGGTTCTGGAACAGGAACCCGACCCTCTGGGCGAGGTCGCGCATCCCCGACTCCTTGACGCTGGCGCCTCCCACCTTCACATCCCCGGAGTAGTCCCCGCCGTACATGTGCGGGATCAACCCGTTCACAGCCCGCAGGAGCGTAGACTTCCCGCACCCCGACGGCCCTGCGAGGACGACTATCTCCCCCTCGGGGACCGTCAACTGGAAGTCCTCCACAGCCCGCTTCGGAGAATCGGGGTACCTGAAGCTCAGCCCGTCGATCTCCAAGATGTCAGCCATGTCTCCACCTCTCAATGCTCGCTCCGCACCCGCTCACAGGGTACACACTCCGCCCCCCGGTCAGCCGATGGGCTCGGCGCCCATCCTCCTCGTCCCCCTCAGCACCGAGGCGAACCACGGGGTCCTTCCTCCCACTTTCACCTTCGAGACCGCCGGGACGCGGAGGACGAAAGATGATACCGCCATGACAAGTAGGAGCTGCAGCACGTTGAACATCGCAGTGAACCCGAGGATTACCCAGAGGGCGTTGGCGTCGGTGAGCCCGATGCCTATGACGGCGAAGGGGGCCTTCAGGAACCCCTCGATGGCCTGGAGTCCGTAGAGCGTTACAATCAGGTAGAAGTTAGGCAGCGTCATCACCAGCGCCCTGACACCTGCCCCCATGGCCGTGCTCCACCCGGCAAGGCTCAGCAGGCTCGTTTCCCCTCCCCTCGACGCAATCTTCGTCCCCACCCACATCCCCCCCACAGTGGACACGAGTGCGAAGAGCTTCAGCAGCGGCCCCACGGGTACCTGCTGGCCGAATACCATCAGCCCCCCGAACTCGACGAACGATGAAACGAGCGCGGGGACCGGACCGAAGATGAAGAACGCCAGGATGATCGCCACTTCCCCCACGTCGAACTGCAGGTACGGGATGAGAGGAAAATTAAGCCCCAGGGCCTGAGATGCCCCTCCGAGCACCAGGGCCAGCGCGCTGAATATCGCGCTCCCGGCAATGGCCGTCGTATCCAGCCTCCCCCTGGTCTCGCTGTCCACCTTTGCGGCCGATTCCGGTAATCTTATAACGGTTTGGTAGATACAATTGCAGTTGTAGATGGTCAGGGCCTTTCCGAGCAGCCAGCAGCTCTCCACCCTGGTTGCCCTCGCCAGGCTGAAGGCCGGAGCAACCTACGCCGACGTCTCCACCCGGCGCCTCGGGGAAGCCCTGGACCTAACCCAACAGGGCGCATCGAAGCGCCTGGCCGACCTGGAGCGCTCCGGACTTATCGAGCGAATACATTCGGGGAGGGGGCTCAGCGTCCGCCTCACGAACGCGGGGCTTGACGCAGTCCGCGCACTCTACCTCGACCTCAAGGAGACCCTCGAGTACCAGGGGAAGGAGCTCGTCTTCCGCGGATCTGTCTTCACAGGGCTGAGGGAAGGGAGATACTACATCTCTCTGAAGGGATACGCCAAACAGTTCCGCGAGGCCCTGGGTTTCGAGCCATTCCCTGGGACCCTGAACCTCAGGCTCGCCACCCCTGCCATGGCTGAGCAGAGGCACATGCTGAAACTCCTCCCCGGCGTCGACGTCCAGGGCTTCAAGGACGGCAGGCGGACCTACGGTCCGGTCAAGTGCTTCCGGGCCGAGGTGAACGGGAGCTATCCCGGCGCGGTCCTTGCCATCGAGCGGACACACCACGACAATTCTGTCCTCGAGGTGATCTCCCCGGTCAACCTCCGGAGGGCCCTCGGCGTAAAGGACGGAGACGAATGCTCCGTCACGGCGTACCTGGAGTAGGACCGGTGGCTTCCACAGTGAACTCGACCTGGTCGCCGTCCTTCAGCCCTAGTCTCTCCCTGAGGTATACCGGGGATATCAGCTCGGCCACGGTCTCGTTGTAGTATGTCACGTCGATGAACAGCAGCGTCACCTTCTCTCCCCGGAGCTCCCCATCGAAACACGTCAGCGCGCTGAACGACTCCCCTCTGGAACTGAACGGGGGGATCTTCACCCCTCCCTCCTTCCGCAACCGGTCCAGACTCCGAACGACCTCGGGGTCCTCCAGTTTCAGGTTAAGAGTCCCCGGAAACGGGGAGTACCCAAGGCGCTCGGCGAACCTCCGCTGGTACTCCTGGTGCCCGACGTAGTACCTCCCCTTCCCCATCCCGCTGAAGACCCTCCCCCGCACCGACAGTCGCATCTACAGTCGCCCGCCCGGGCCGCCATAAAAAGAACGATTTGCTTAATTACAAGCGAGCCTCCCTCGCCCCTGCCTTGAAGCAGGAGATCCTGGTCCTCGTCGATGACAACGACAACGAGATAGGCACTGACACGCGCGAGAACTGCCATTCCGGCAAGGGCAAGCGCCACAGGGCCTACACAGCATTCATCTTTCACGACGGGAAGATGCTCCTCCAGCAGAGGAGCGAGAAGAAACTTCTCTGGCCGGGCGCCTGGGATGTCTCTTTCACGAGCCACGTCTACCCCGGGGAGTCGTACCAGCAGGCCGCCATCAGGCGCGCTAAAGAGGAGCTCAGCGCCCGCGTCGGGCCTCTGGAGGATGTGTACTCCTTCGTCTATTTCGCCCCCCAGGGCGCCAACGCGGAAAACGAATTCTGCAGGGTCCTGGTGGGCGAGTTCGACGGCAAGTTCACCCCCAACAAGGACGAGATGATGTCGGTCAGGTGGGGAAAGCTCTCAGAGGTGGAAGCAGACCTCCGGGCCCACCCCGACTCCTACACCCCATGGTTCAAGCTTTCCTTCGAAGGCTTCCTCAGGAGCCCCGCTGCCAGGAAGTACGCCTAGCCCAGGGGCTTCAGCTCTCCGATGAGCTCCCCGACCCTGCGCAGCGTCCCCTTGATTGCCTCTTCCTCGCCCACCGCCGTCGAGAAAGACGCAGCTGTCGCGTGCCCCCCGCCGTGCCCCCCCAGCCTCTTCGACATCTCCTCGGCCACCTCCGTCCCCAGCTCGACCTTCGCCCCCTCGAGGAACCTCTGAGTCGCCCTGAGGCTCACCCTCGTCTCCCCGTCCGACTCCCCTCCCACCACCGCGACATCCGCCCCCAGATACATCAGCGACCTCGCTACATGGGCCTGGAAGGAACCCACCGAGCTGGTCGCCACGACCCACTCCCCCCCTCGGTAGATCTTCACCCTCTGGGCCCCTTTGAGCTTCGCCAGGACCTCGCCGTAGTCCGACTCACTTCTCAACTCCCTCCTCGCCAGCGTCACGTCGGCCCCTGCGTCCATCAGCTTCACCACCTTCCGAAGTCCCTCGGGGCTCGCGATGGCCAGGTGCGAAGAGTCGAACATTATCCCCTCCAGCAGCGCCTGGGCCGCCTCCCCGTCAACCTTCACCCCCAGCGCCTCGAACAGCGAGTAGACCACCTCCGCCGCCGAAGTCGCCTTCTCATCCACCAGCGCCTCGTCATAAGCCCTCCCCTCCCTCAGGGGGTGGTGGTCGACCAGCACCTTGACCCCGGCGCTCTCCTTCATCTTCCTCTTCCACCCGTCCAGCAGCTCCTCATCCCCGACGTCCACCGCCACGTAGAGGTCGTAGTCCTGGGCGCTCTCCTCCACACGCCTGTGTGGGAACCTCACCGCCAGCTTCTCCGTCAGCTTCGTCATCCCTCCCGGGGTCGCTATGTCCACCGCGCACCCTGGGGCAAGGGCTCTGACCAGCTTGGACACCGCGAAGGCCGAAAGGTAGGCGTCAGCGTCCGCGTTCCTATGGCAGACTATGGCCGCAGTTCGCAGGTGCTTCGGGTCGATAAACGGGAACTTCTTCAGGCTCAGGTCAAGCGTCAAGGGGCGCCGCGGGTCAAGCGTCTCCGGGCGGCTGCGCCTGGGGGGCCCTCGTCTTCACTGTGTCGTCAATCTTCGTCTGCAGGTCCTTCAGGCTATCCCTGAACCTCGTCTCCTGCTTGGCGAGCACCATCTTCCTTGTGTTTGCAAGCTCCTTCTTCTCGTTGAGCTCTTTCACTACGTCCTCCTTCTTCACCTTCACCAGCAGGTTCCCTGCAAACTTGTACACCGCCTCCGAGTCCGACGCCTTCCCCAGCTCCTCCAGCGCCTTCTCCGTCTCGCTCAGCTCGAGCTCCACCTGCTGCTTCTGCGCAAGGACTGCCTGCAGATTCTGCTGCGCCTGGTCGTAGCGCGCCAGCTGCTCGCGTAGTATCGGCGGAAGCTCTGGCTGACTCAATTTTCGACCCTGCGACCTCCGACTCTACTTAAAGCCTTTCGGACTAGCCGGCCCTTCTGATCCTTTCAAGGAGGTCCTTCGTCTTCTGCGCCATCTCTCCAGGCTCCCGGGCCTCGAGCTTCACCTCGCAGACACGTCCCCTGACTACGGCGGAGGGGACCGCCTCCTTGACCCTGGCGGTGGTTTCCTTGTCAGCCCTGAAGGTGATCTTCAGAGCTATCGACTCTATGGGCTTACCTTGCCTTCGATTGGGCGAGGTCGAACGCCCCCCCGGCCACGGTGTAACCACACGACTTGCACCTCCAGATCCCCGACGCCGTCCTCGCCAGCCTCATGCTGGAGCACGCCGGGCACGCCCTCGCCTGTTTGAGCGTCCTGAACACCCTCGCGTACCTCTTCCGCAGGGTCCCCCCGTACTTCGCGCCGAGGCCCCTCAGGCTCTCCTTGGCCTTCGGCACTATTTCGTCGCCTCTAGGATCTGCTCCCGGAGCGTCTTCCCTACCCTGACGGAGGTATCGACCGCTTCGAGCACCTGCGCCGGGCTTATGGTGCTCGCCTCCCCCTTCTGGCTCGCGCAGACGTTGCCGTCGTCGTCCGTGGTTATCGTTATCCTCATGTCCATGGACGCCTCCTCCTCGGTGCTTGGGTCGACGATGAGCCTGTCCCCGATCCTCGCCATGGTCACAGACACGGGGGTCCTGTGTACCGGGAGGGGTATCATCTCCTCGGTCGCCTCCGCCTTCTCGTCCTTGACCACGTACTTCTTCATCTTGGAAGTCCGCAGCGCCGACACCACGGCGTAGCTCGTCGCGTCGAACAGGTTCCCGTCAACGTTCATGACGTTGCAGTCCACGAACACGGTCACCACGCTCTTCCCGGGGACGAGGCAGAGCTTCGTCAGGTCCACCATCTCCGACTCCCTTATCCCCCTGTCCACTACCCTCGCCAGCTCGATGGCCTCCTCGCTCGGGGGCCCAGGCTCTGCGTAGGGAGATGCCATCGGGAGTATCTCCGCGTTCACTACCAGCAGCCCCTTGTCCGGGGTATCGGGGAATGGAGTCCCTGTCGCTATCTTGACCCCAGCGATGACCTGGGTGTTTCCCAGGGTGACCCTCGCAGACCCGTTCGCCTTCTGTATCAGCCCGGTCTCTATCTTCAGCTCCCTCGGCTGGTCAAGCGCCCTCTCGTCCATGCGCTTCCCGTCGGCCAGAAGCTGTATCATCTGAGCCTTCCGAATCGTCTCCACCACGTAGTTCTTCTTCATCGACATCTACTCGGCCGCCTCCTCCACCTGCGTAGTCTTTGCTGCCCCGCCGAAGAACCTCGCTTCGAGGGCCTCCCTCTGCATCTGGTAGATCTGCTTCCCCTTGTCTATGGCCAGCTCGAAAGCCTTCTGGAACTGCTCCTTGGTGTAGATGCCGTCCACCTGCAGCAGGGTCACCTGCCCCAGGTTCGGCATTATCGCCACTGGCATGTCCCCGCTCCCCTCCTTGTCCTCGGTGTCGTCCAGGTCTGAGACCACCGTGTCCTCGACCAGCCCGCACGAACATCCGACTACCAGGTCCCTCATGTTGATGCCGGCGTCTGCCAGCGCCAGTGACGCGGCTGTGATGCCAGCGCACCTCGACCCGCCGTCAGACTGCAGCACTTCGACCCACACCTCTATGGCCGTCCTCGGGTAGTCCTCGACTATCACCGCCGGCTCCAGCGCCTCGCGGATGACCTTTGATATCTCGATCTCGCGCCTCGAGGGCGCGGGGTTCTTCCTCTCGTCGACGGAGAATGGCGCCATGTGATACCTGCACCTCAGCAGCGCCCTGTCAGGCAGGACCTGGTGCTTGGGGTGCACCTCCTTCGGCCCGTAGACAGCCGCCATGATCTTGTTCTTCCCCCACTCGATGTACGCCGAGCCGTCGGCGTTCTTCATCACCCCGACCTTCAGGCTGATCGGCCTAAGGTCATCCCAGTTCCTCCCGTCCATCCTCTTGCCGCTGCCGTCAATCAGTTTCTTCTTAGTTTCCACCATCGCCACTCCCACCTAGGTACACGTCCACCTTCGCCATCAGGTCCGCCGCGTGGGCCTCCTCCTCAACCATCTTGATCGCCTTCGCTGTTTTCACTATCCCCTCCGGGGGCCCGTTCACAACCACCACTCCGTTCTGGCCGACTCTGAC
>Ga0335081_10022725_pt1 | contig 10146 bp, 8 predicted proteins | sample Lox_Sample_35_FD_206713 | JGI IMG/M metagenome (GOLD analysis project Ga0335081, IMG submission 206713) | Soil microbial communities from Loxahatchee National Wildlife Refuge, Florida, United States - Lox_Sample_3.5 | ecosystem: Environmental > Terrestrial > Soil > Wetlands | place: USA: Florida... | reverse complement strand
TGAGCGCACTGTGCGTGAGTGCATAGATCTGCCAGCCCACCGCCACCGTCGCGATCTGATAGGCCAGCTCCGAAAGACTTCGCGACGCGAAGTACTGCAGAAATGGTCGGTGTCGCCACAGACTCGGCACTTGCTCTGAAGGTGGCGTCATCGACGACTCCGAGTCCAGTGCAGGCCGATCTATGCGCTTATTCCCACTCAATAATCTCCTGGCGGCCTAAGTCATTGACGCGGCATGTACCCTTGCAACGCTGGCACCCAGATGTCCGTCAAGGGGCACGAAAACAATTCACGCTTGGTGCCGATAGATGCGGATAGACAATCAGCGACGACCAACAAACTCTCCTTCGCCGCCAAGCGCAACGACGCCTCATCTCACCTCCACGATAGTTCCCCGACGACCCGAGCACCGATATCCATCGCGCGTCAAATGAGGCTTCAATGTAGTCGTTCGCGTAGCCCTGGGAAACCGGCGGTTACAGTGGTGACACTGGACGATGTACTTCGTCCGACGTGCTCCCACTCTTGAGCGTGTCGTCGTAGAGGCGCGCCGATATCCGGAAGCCCGCTGCATAGGAGCGGCAATTGCGGCGGAAGAAGGACTGAGTTCGATGGCGTGGCGTGGTTCGAACGTACGTTCGAGAATGCGGGCGCCGCGAATTCGATCCACGCGATAGAATTTGATGTGGCCTGCTTCGACGTCGTGGGCCGCAAGCGAGACTGCGCCCGCCCGGCTTCGCCTCAGCGAGTACGGCTCAATCGTAGGCGTACGGTGGACACCCTCCTCATTGGTATACTCCAGTACAATGAGCTGGCGGCTCTGGGCCGCAAAGCGAACGAGTTCAAGAACCGGCGCTCGACCACCGATCTGAGCAAGCCCGCCGAAACGCGGCCGAAGCACTTCAGTTCCCGCAGCGATTTGCACGGGGGCCAGACTCTCGACAGGCCTGCGAGAATTGAGCCACTCAAAGACTGCCGGAAGCGCGCTCCAAAAGGACTCAAAGGGCGGAAGTTGCGGCAGCTGATGCCGAAGCATCCCCTCCCACGTGCCAATGACCGACTCCCGAGCTGCAGACACTATCTCAAGCGTAATGGTAGCAATGCGCTTGTATTCACACTTGCGCGCGAGTAGCTCCAGCACACGATGAGGCGCTGGGGAGTACTGGCTATTGCGATGGAGATTGACGACGTCATAGAGGTCGCGAGCGCGAGTACGCTCACCTAATGCTCTCAACTTCTCGGCGAAGAGCTCCTCGTAAGAGTAGCAATACGCCTGAATGCCGCCGTTGGGGTCATCAGAATACGGATGATTTACGGGCCTCTAAACTCCTCCGTCCAGCAACGCTTCGTCAGCGGTCAGATCAAGCTTGATCGCAGGCATATTATTGCCGGTCTGGAATCGGCTTCGGTAATAAACCCGGCCCTGGCATGAAGGGTTGCCGCGAGGATTATCATAAATATCAAATCGAAGCCGATCCGCGGGCATTTCGATGCCCGCCTCCTCATAGATCTGCGCGACAACTTCACCGAATGCCGCTTGCAAGAACTCAGCGTTAACGTGTTCTGCCCGCAGCAAAGTGAAATCGAGGTCTTCCGAAAATCTGTAGGTCTCGAAGTAACACTTTTTTAGGCAGGTTCCACCCTTGAAGAGCCACCGCTCTTGGAATTCCGCGTGCGTCGAAATACCGCGCAAGAGCCAACCCAGTATGTAGTCCTTTTCGACGACGGGTCCCGTGAGTCCGGTCGCGTTGGCCATGGCCAGTAGTTCGTTGCGATCAATCATCGCTGAGCACTCTCTCCCACGCTGCTGGTAGCCGCAATTGCCAGCGCTTGGAGATCCTGGGCGAATCGAGCGATGGGTCGAGGGCAGCCAACCCCGCAGTCACCGATCGCCTGCACTCCTCGATAACCTCGATCGGACCGTTAGCTGCCTCACACAAAAATCCAAGGCGCTTGAACGCTGTTGGGTGCGCGAGTCTCCTTGCATACTCGAGAAGTCGGGCAGTACCGGATCGGTCGCGCGCGAGATAGGAGCGCAGACAATGCATGACGTGCTGAATGCCGCCGCCAATGGCTGGGTCCGCGCATTGATCAAGGATCGTTTTGTGGATATCCGAGACGAGAACGCGGGCGCCCTCGCGCCACTCTACGTTGGTCCCAAACATCCAGCTTTCTGGAACATGTCGCACGTGCAATTCGGTGCCTGCAACGGTCAGCTGTGTGCGCCGGACACGATCGGAAGTGCAAACAAATAGGATCTGGAATACTTGTTCTGTGAGATCCCAGTGTTCGGCCGCACTCCAGCCACCCACATATGCTCGGCGAAAAGTAGCGGGGACCAGCACCCAAGGGTCGGCAATTACATGCTCCAGCGCCATTGCGCCCGTTGGCACAACTGCATAGGTGCCCCTGCGAACGCGCCGCAAGAAGCCTTGAGTTGCCCATCGGGCGAGCTGCTTCGCCGTACGCTTTCGATCCCAGCCGAGCACTGCTGACGCTGTAGTAATGTCCACTAACGGCTTCGCCGTCGCTGCAACTTTAGCGAGCTGTGCGCGAGAAGTAGGGAGCGAGAGGTGCGTTCTGTGCGCCATAGTTCGCAGTATAGTGGAACTATTGGACTTAACAAGCACCTAAAGGCCTGCGGAAAGCCGCCCTGTATCGCATCGCCGCATAGGTCAAGCCCGTGTTTACTATTAGCTCATTTGACGATTCGCATATTTGCTAATATTGTATAAACATGTCGGTGGACAAGATTTTTGAAGCTCTCGCATCCCGGTCACGCAGGGAAATTCTCGCCTATCTTTCTAAAGCAGAGCTAACGACATCCGAACTCGCAGCTCGCTTTCAAATGACGGCACCCTCCATGTCGCGGCACCTTACGGTACTCGAGAACGCTGGCTTGGTCGCCAGCGAACGTAAGGGACAACGAGTGCTGTATCGTTTGAATCCGGGTAGCTTGGTCAACACGCTCACCGGTTATGCATTTGAGATCTGCCCGGTGGCCGGCCCGCTGAAGCGCGAATCGCGAGCACTCGCAAAGCGCCGTCGCCTTCCCGAGTAACCCGGAATCGCTATGGACAGCATCGCCGCAAACCTGGGTCAACATCGCGTTTCGGCTATGAGTCTTGACTCCGTCAGTGTCGGCACGGTGCAGTACTCGCCCATTAAGTCCGCTTGGTTTCTTGGCATGCTGGTAAGTGCCGTTGTCGGCGGCGCAGCGACTTTTTCTTGGTCTGCTTTTACCGCATTCCTGTTCGCGACCGCGGTCGTGCTCCTGTTTGGCCACTCGCTCGGAAGCCATCGAAAGCTCGTGCACGATAGCTACCAGTGCCCTAAATGGCTTGAATACCTTTTCGTATATCTTGGTGTGCAGGTAGGGCTCGCGGGGCCAATCGGCCTTCTTCGCCAACATGAGCTACGCGATTACGCGCAGCGGCTGCCTAGTTGCCACGATTATCTGAGGCACGGTCGATCGGCCTTGGTGGACGCATGGTGGCAGCTAAATTGCGAGTTGGTGCTACTAGACCCGCCAACAATCCGAATTGAACCGAGAATTTCCGACGACCGCTTCTATCAATTTCTGGAGCGCACATGGATGGCGCAACAGCTCCCCCTGGCGTTCCTACTCTATGCCGTCGGTGGTTGGGGATATGTATGGTGGGCCGTATGCGCTCGGGTGACTGCCGGCGTCTTCGGACATTGGCTGATCGGTCATCTAGCGCATAACCATGGTGCAGTTCGCCGCGAGGTGCGAGGTGCCGCGGTACAGGGTCACAATGTTCGGTTCACCTCGCTATTAACCATGGGCGAGTGTTGGCACAACAACCATCACGCATTTCCGGGATCAGCGCGACTGGGGATCGCGCCAGGTGAATGGGACCCAGGCTGGTGGGTTCTCTTGGGCCTACGGCGCCTCGGACTGGTGACCCATCTCCGATTGCCGCCTGACCTACCCCATCGGTCAGAACTTGTCGAGGTTGCGCTTGTGGGACACAGCAAATCGATTTCGGCAACGGAACTCACCACACGCCCCGGAGTGGACGGTCATGGCCTCGCCGCCTGATACGCCAGAACCTCGCCGCTTCTGGATTGTCCGATTTGGATGGACGGTGCCCCTGATCTGCGGCGCCATCGTCGGCGTCGCTTTGCGTCTCTTTTTCTCGGCTACGCCCGACCACGCGATGGAGTCTTCCTTTACGCTGTTGGTCCCAATTCTGGTCGGCGCAGTAACCGTCTACATGGCAGAGCGCGCGGTGCGTAGGAGCTGGTCCTATTACTTCTTCGCCGCTGCCGCCGCCAATGCGCTATTTGTAGTCGGCACGATGGTAATCCGGGTGGAGGGGCTCATTTGCGCGATTCTCGCCATACCGCTCTTTGGTTTCGTGGGCGGCCTCGGCGGGGTTCTGATGGGTGCTGTGTGTCGTTGGACAAAGTGGCCACGGGCTGCCGTATACACTTTTGCCGCGCTTCCACTGTTGTTGGGAGGTCTCGAGCAAAACCTTCCACTCCCACAAGACATACGGTCGGTTGATAGAGTCCGAATCGTCTCCGCTAGCCCTGAGAGAGTCTGGACACATCTCACAGTTGCCAGAGGCATCCGAGCCGAGGAAATCGGCTCTGCCTGGATGTATCGCATAGGCGTTCCCCTCCCCTCATCGGCCGTTACCGAACTCGCTGACAGCACTCAAGTCCGCCACATCACGATGGGGAAAGGCATCCAATTCGATCAGGTCGCGGCAGACTGGCAACCTAATCAACGTGTGCGTTGGACCTATCGATTCAGGAACGACTCTTTTCCGCCAGGAGCACTCGACGATCACGTGAAGATTGGCGGGCGATATGTCGATCTCATCGACACCGAGTACGTATTGCGCGAAGTGAACGCAGGCACGGAGATTCGCGTCACGATGCGCTATCGCGTCAGTACGGCATTCAATTGGTATGCGCAACCCATCGCCGACTTTCTTGTGGGAAACTTTGAGGAGGCTGCCTTGCGGTTCTATGCCACTCGGGCAGAAGGGAGCTGAAAGGGGGACTCCCCCTTTCGATAGGCCGTCTAAAGGCAACGCGTTATGATGCGATCCTCTACGACTCCGCCTGCATTGACTCGCCCGCCAAGACGCGCGCTGCGCCGAGCCGAACTGCGAAAGATCATTCCGCTGTCGAACACAACTATTTACGAATTGGAGCAGCGCGAGGACTTTCCAAGACGTTTCTATTTGACCCCGCGCTGTGTTGTTTGGGACTCGGACGAAGTTTATGCGTGGCTGGACGCACGCAAACAATTCGAGCAACAAGCCATCATCGGACGGGCGCCTGTGCCGACTCATCATTCGCGCAAGCGTCGGCCTCTCAAATCATCTTTGTAGCGAACGACGTCGGCCGCAGCGGATTGAGATGAGTTTCGGCCAGTTTTCCCCTGAAACTCCGGGTTAACTATCGCGGCCGACCGTGACACACTGGGCAAGCGCCCTGGTCACTCCCACTCGATCGTCGCGGGCGGTTTGCCGGAGATGTCGTACACCACGCGCGAGATGCCCTGCACTTCGTTGACGATGCGCCGCGAGACGTGATCGAGGAACTCGTAGGGCAGATGCGCCCAGTGCGCCGTCATGAAGTCGATCGTCTCGACGGCTCGCAGTGCCACCACGTAGTCGTAGCGGCGGCCATCGCCCATCACACCGACCGAGCGCACCGGCAGGAACACGGCGAAGGCCTGACTGACGCGATCGTACAGATCATGGCGCCGCAGCTCCTCGATGAAGATGGCATCCGCGCGCCGCAGCAGCTCGGCGTACTCCTCGCGCACTTCACCCAGGATCCGCACGCCAAGTCCAGGACCCGGAAACGGATGGCGGTGAACCAGCGCCGGCGGCAAGCCGAGCTCGACACCCAGACGGCGCACCTCATCCTTGAAGAGCTCACGCAACGGCTCGACCAGCTTCAGCCGCATCTGCGCCGGCAGACCGCCGACGTTGTGATGGGACTTGATGACGTGCGCCTTGCCCGTCTTGGCGCCGGCCGACTCGATCACATCGGGATAAATCGTGCCTTGCGCAAGAAAATCGATGCCCTTGAGCTTGTGCGATTCTTCTTCGAAGACCTCGACGAAGAGTCGGCCGATGATCTTGCGCTTCTTCTCCGGATCAGTTTCGCCGGCGAGCGCCTTGAGAAAGCGCGGGCCGGCGTTCACCCGGATCACGCGCACGCCGAGATTTTCAGCAAAAGTGCGCATGACCTCATCGCCCTCGTCAAGGCGCAGCAGGCCGTGATCGACGAAGACACAGGTGAGCTGATCGCCCACCGCGCGTTGCAGCAGCGCTGCCACCACGGATGAGTCGACGCCGCCGGAGAGCCCGAGCAGCACTCTGCCCGAGCCGATCTGCGCACGGGCGCGCGTCAGCGCATCCTCGATGATGTTCCCGACGCTCCACAGCGCCTGACAGCCGCAGATCTCGCGCACGAAGCGCTCGAGCAGGCGCGCTCCCTGGCGCGTATGGGTGACCTCGGGATGAAACTGTACGCCGTAGAAACGCCGCGACTCATCGGCCATCGCGGCGAGCGGCGCATGGTCCGTGGCGGCGGTCGCATGAAATCCCGCCGGCAGCGTCTCAACCCGATCGCCGTGGCTCATCCACACATCGAGCACAGCGCGCCGTGAGCCATCCTCGCGGTCCGCCAGGTGATCGAGGAGGCGGCTCGGCGCAGTGACGGTCACTTCGGCGTAGCCGAACTCGCGCTTGCTCGCTGGGGCCACGCGCCCGCCCAGCTGCTGCGCCATGGTCTGCATGCCATAGCAGATACCGAGCACCGGCACGCCGAGCGTGAATACTGAGGCCGGCGAGCGCGGCGGTGCGGAGTCCGTCACGGACTCTGGTCCACCGGAGAGAATGACGCCGCGCGGTTTGAACGCCCGCACGTCCGCATCGGACATGTCCCAGGGATGGATCTCGCAGTAGACGCCCGCTTCGCGGACGCGACGGGCGATGAGCTGCGTGTATTGCGCGCCGAAATCCAGGATCAGCACGCGATCGGCATGAATGTCCGGATGTGCGCTCAAGAGATGCGGTAGTTCGGAGCCTCTTTGGTGATCGTCACGTCGTGCACGTGGCTCTCACGCACGCCCGCGGTCGTGATGCGCACGAACGTGGGCCGGGTGCGCATCTCGGTGATGTTGCGGCTGCCGGTGTAACCCATGGCCGCGCGCAGCCCCCCGGCGAGCTGCTGCAGGATCGTGACGAGGCTGCCCTTGTAGGGCACGCGCCCCTCGACGCCCTCGGGTACGAGCTTCTCGAGCTCGCTCGTCGTGTCCTGGAAATACCGATCGGCCGAGCCGTGGCGCTCGGCCATGGCACCGATCGAGCCCATGCCGCGGTACGACTTGTACGAGGCACCCTGGTAGAGCTCGACATCGCCGGGTGACTCCTCAGTGCCGGCGAACAGGCCCCCGATCATGACGGCGTGCGCGCCGGCGACGATCGCCTTGGCGATGTCGCCGGAGAAGCGGATGCCGCCATCGGATATCACCGGCACGTCGGCGTAGGTCGTGCGCGCCAGCGCCTCCACCACATTCGCCACCGCCGAGATCTGCGGCACACCAACGCCGGCGACGATGCGCGTGGTGCAGATCGATCCCGGGCCGATACCGACTTTGATCGCATCCGCACCCGCATCGGCGAGCGCACGCGCGGCCTCGGCAGTCGCAATATTGCCGGCGATGATCTGCTGGTCGGCCCAGCGCGCGCGAATCCTGGCCACCGTATCGATGACACCCTTCGAATGCCCGTGCGCCGTGTCAACGACCACCAGATCCACACCGGCATCGCGCAGCGCGGCCACCCGATCGAGCGTGTCCGGGCTCGTTCCCACCGCGGCGCCGACGCGCAGCTGGCCGCTCGCATCCTTGCAGGCGCGGGGAAATTCGGTCGCTTTCTGGAAGTCCTTGACGGTGATCATGCCCTTCAACTCATGATCGCCGCTCACCACCAGTACCTTCTCGATGCGATGCTTGTGCAGCAGCCCGAGCACTTCCTGCTTGGGCGCATTCTCGCGCACGGTGATCAGGCGCTCCTTGGGCGTCATGACGCTGGAGACCGGCGCATCGAGCTTCTCTTCGAATCTCAAGTCGCGATGGGTCACGATGCCGACGACTTTATTGCCGAGCACCACCGGCACACCGGAGATGCCGCGCGCACGCGTGAGCTCGATCACCTGCCGGATGGTCATGTCGGGCGGGACCGTGATCGGATCCTGGATCACGCCGCTTTCGAATTTCTTCACCCGGCCGACTTCGCGCGCCTGGGCCTCGATCGACATGCTCTTGTGTATGATCCCGAGGCCGCCTTCCTGGGCGATCGTGATCGCGAGGCGGGCTTCGGTCACCGTATCCATGGCGGCCGACAGCAGTGGCAGATTCAGCCGGATGCGGCGGGTGACTTGGCTGGAGAGATCGACTTCGCGCGGCAGGACATCCGAGTAGGCCGGAACCAAGAGGACATCGTCGAAAGTCAAAGCCTCTTGCAGGATTCGCATCGCTCGTCCGTGCTGTCCTGACGTGTGTGAACTAAAACCGGTTATTTTACTGGCAATCTGGCTCACGGTAAAGATGGGATGCAAACGGCGACTCAGACCGAGCGCAACGTCTACAGCGTCTCGCGCCTGAACCGCGAGGCGCGGGCGCTGCTCGAGCAGGGGTTCGGGGTGCTGTGGGTCGAGGGCGAGATCTCCAATCTCTCCCAGCCCTCCTCCGGCCACTGGTATTTCTCGCTCAAAGACCGCGAGGCGCAGGTGCGCTGCGCGATGTTCCGCCAGCGCAATGCGCACGTGAGCTTCGCGCCCCAGGCCGGCCAGCAGGTGCTCGCGCGCGGACGCGTCAGCCTCTACGAGCCGCGCGGGGACTACCAGCTCATCATCGACCATCTGGAGGAGGCGGGACTCGGCGCCCTGAAGCGCGAGTTCGAGCGGCTCAAGGCGAAGCTCGCCGCCGCCGGCCTGTTCGCCGTGGAGCGCAAACGCGCCCTGCCGCGCTTTCCGCGACGTATCGGCGTCATCACCTCGCCCACGGGCGCCGCTCTGCGCGACATCCTGCATATCCTGCGGCGCCGGTTCGCCTGCGCGGACGTGCTGATCTATCCGGCGCCCGTCCAGGGCGCGGCCGCGGTGCCGGCGCTGATCGCAGCCCTGGAGCTCGCATCGGCGCGCGGGGAATGCGACGTGCTCATACTGGCGCGCGGTGGCGGCTCGATTGAGGATCTGTGGGCCTTCAACGACGAACGCCTGGCCCATGCCATCCACGCGAGCGCGATACCCGTGGTCACCGGCATCGGGCACGAGATCGACTTCACCATCGCGGATTTCGTCGCCGATGCACGCGCACCGACTCCCTCCGGTGCAGCCGAGCTCGTCACTCCCGATCGTAATGCCTGGCTTGCCGCGATCGCGCGAACTACCGACCGGCTCGGCAGTGCCCTGCGCCGGGAGCTCGCCCGCGCCTCCACGCGCTCCTCCCACGCCATGACACGCCTGAAGCTTGCGCACCCGGGCGTGCGCGTTCAGCAGCGCATGCAACGGCTGGATGAGCTCGATCTGCGGCTGATGGCCGCCATGCGTGCGCGGCTGCAGCATCTGGCCCACGCCGTGTTCGAGGCCTTGAGCCAGTTGCTGTTGCACTCCCCCGCCGACAGGGTGAACGCGCTGCAGCTGCGCAACGAACTCCTCGCCTCGCGGCTGCGTCACGCCGTGCAGGAATACATCGCAAGGGCGAGTCAGCGCTGGCACATCGCGACTACTGCGTTGCACAGCGTGAGTCCGCTCGCCACGCTCGAGCGTGGCTTTGCGATCGTCACGCGCGCAGCCGACGGAGCCGTGCTGCGTGAGGCCGCGGCAGTCGCCGTGGGCGAGACCATCGAGGCGCACCTGGCGCGCGGGAGCCTGAAGGCCAGCGTAATCGGTCACCTTGCGGAGAAGGAATAGCTCAGCATGCATCGCCCGACGCTCGTGTTACTGCTGCTGCCGCTCGTGTCGCTCACCGCCGCGCCCGCTGCGCGCGCGCTCCCCGAGCTGCCGCGCGAGAGCCTGGTGCCCGGCGGGGTGCTGGTGCGCCCCGTGGGAGATGCGGCGCAGCCGGCACCGTCGGTGAGCTACCTG
>Ga0335081_10022724_pt1 | contig 10146 bp, 9 predicted proteins | sample Lox_Sample_35_FD_206713 | JGI IMG/M metagenome (GOLD analysis project Ga0335081, IMG submission 206713) | Soil microbial communities from Loxahatchee National Wildlife Refuge, Florida, United States - Lox_Sample_3.5 | ecosystem: Environmental > Terrestrial > Soil > Wetlands | place: USA: Florida... | reverse complement strand
CCGGGTGCCAGCGACTAGATTGAATGGCGGTGATCCGCTGCGCCCGGCTTCGCCGCGCTTGCGATCACCACTCGATTAAATGGCGGTGACCCGCTGCGCCCGGCTTCGCCGCGCTTGCGATCACCACTCGATTAAATGGCGGTGACCCGCTGCGCCCGGCTTCGCCGCGCTTGCGATCACCACTAGAGTCTTCCGGGATGTCAAGCATGATTCTCGACGAACTGCGCTGGCGCGAATTGATCGCCCAGTCCACCGACCTCGACGCGCTGGCCGCCGAAGCGCAGCGCGGGCCGATGACGGTGTACGCCGGCTTCGATCCGACCGCGCCGAGTCTGCATGCCGGACACCTGGTGCCGCTGCTGGCGTTGCGGCGGTTTCAACGCGCGGGGCACCGCCCCATCGTGCTCGCGGGCGGCGCCACCGGCATGATCGGTGATCCGCGTGACATCGGTGAACGCGCTCTCAACGAGGCCGGCACGGTCGCCGAATGGACCGAGCGGATTCGCGGACAGCTGGAACGCTTTGTCGATTTCGATCAATCTCCGACGGGCGCGATCGTCGAGAACAACCTCGAGTGGACCCGCCTCATGTCGGCGATCGAGTTCCTGCGCGATATCGGCAAACACTTCTCGGTCAACGTGATGCTGGATCGCGACACCGTCCGGCGGCGCCTCGAGGGGGAGGGCATTTCTTACACCGAGTTCAGCTACATGCTGCTGCAGGCCAACGATTACGTCGAATTGCACCAGCGCCACGGCTGCACGCTGCAGATCGGCGGTTCTGATCAGTGGGGCAACATCATCGCCGGGGTCCGCCTGGTGCGCCAAAAACTCGGCGCCACGGTGCATGCGCTCACCGTTCCGCTGGTGACCGCCGCCGACGGCACCAAGTTCGGCAAATCCACCGGCGGCGGCAGCGTCTGGCTGGACCCGCAGATGACCAGCCCTTACGCCTGGTACCAGTACTTCGTCAACACCGCCGACGCGGATGTGATCCGCTACCTGCGCTGGTTCACCTTCCTGTCCGCCGACGAGGTGGCCGAACTGGAACGAGCGACGGCCGAGCGCCCGCAGCAGCGTGCCGCCCAGCGCCGGCTGGCCGCCGAACTCACCGTTCTGGTGCACGGAGAAGAGGCGACGGCGGCGGTCGAGCATGCCAGCCAAGCTCTCTTCGGCCGTGGCGAACTTGACCGTCTCGACCAGTCGACGCTGGCCGCGGCGCTGCGCGAGACGACGATCGCCGAGCTGAAGCCCGGCGGTCCCGACGGGATCGTCGATTTGTTGGTGGCCAGCGGCTTGTCAGCCAGCAGGGGCGCGGCGCGACGCACGATCGGCGAGGGCGGCGCTTACGTCAACAACGTTCGGATCGACAGCGAAGAGTGGGTGGCGCGGGACTCGGACTTCTTGCATGGTCGCTGGTTGGTGCTGCGCCGCGGCAAGCGCAACATCGCGGGCATTGAACGGATTTGAACGGATCAGCTAGTCGGCGGGCGCCCACTTTAGTACGCACCTTTGGTGCCCAGCCTGCATGGCCGTGCTGCAAAACGCGTTGGTGTGCAAACCTTTATCCAATCGTGCTGTAGGTGTGACTCTTCTTGACCACTGTTGTCACAGTGATTTGCGCGCCACATGTACGCCGGCCCGCCCTGCGCTTTCTGGCGCTGACCGCGGGTCTGGCTGGTGCGGCTGCGACGCTGGCGGCACCGATCCGCGCCGACATTATGGGCAATGCGTTCCTCGCGGCGCTGACGAATGCCGGGGTCTCATATAGCCAACCGGCAACCACGACGGCGCTGGGCGAGTCGGTCTGTCCGATGCTGTTCCAGCCGGGTGGATCGTTCGATTCGATTGCATCCAAAGTGGCCGACAACAACGGAATGTCCCACGAGACAGCCGGTGTATTCACACTCATCGCGATCGCAACGTATTGTCCAGCGGTTCTGGCACCGCTCTTGCCGAATCGGCTATAGGCCTGGCAGGCCCCTCAGCGTCCGGGCTTCAAGGGCATCGGGGCTGCCCGTAACCTCTACAGCGAGACCGACAGCGAACGAGGTGGACAGCACGAGTGGTCGAGGACAGGCAAGGTCGCGGTGGTGAGCGACGACCGCGCTCGTCATCCGGCGGCTCGGGCGGCTCTTCGAGGCGCGGGCCACGCACCGAGCGGGAAGCCCGCTGGTCGGGCCCCGGTCGTGCGCGTCCGGTCCAGCCCCAGGGAACACCGCCCGACGGCGAAGGCGCACCCCACGGTGGTGCCGAAGGGCCGCCCATACCGCCGGGCGTCGACGCCAGGCAGCTGGCGCCCGAGATCCGGCGCGAACTGAGCACGTTGGACCGCGCCACAGCCGACGCGGTAGCGCGTCACCTGGTCGCCGCGGGGCAATTGCTCGACGAGGATCCCGAAGCCGCCCTGGCTCATGCACGCGCGGCCCGGGCCCGGGCCAGCAGGATCGCCGCGATTCGCGAAGCCGTCGGAATCGCCGCCTACCACTGCGGCGATTGGGGCCAGGCGCTATCCGAATTACGAGCCGCCCGCAGGATGGGCAGCAAGTCTGCGTTGCTCGCGCTGATCGCCGATTGCGAACGGGGCCTTGGCCGTCCGGAGCGGGCGATCGAACTGGCACGTGGACCCGAGGCGGCCCGGCTCACCGGCGACGACGCCGACGAGTTGCGCATCGTGGCGGCCGGTGCGCGCGCGGATCTCGGGCAGCTGGAACAGGCGCTGGCCCTGTTGTCCACGCCGCAACTTGATCCGAATCGCAGCGGCTCGACCGCTGCGCGGTTGTTCTATGCGTACGCGGACACGCTGCTGGCGCTCGGCCGCAATGACACGGCGCTGCAATGGTTCCTCCGGTCGGCGGGCGCCGATATCGAAGGTGTTACCGACGCCGAAGACCGGGTAGCAGAGCTGGGCTCGGCTGAGAAACAGTGAAAACCCTTGTGCAAGAATATGATTGCCTGCTGATAGACCTGGACGGGACGGTGTTTCGCGGCCGCCGGCCCACCGAGGGCGCGGTGCGGGCGCTGGACGGGGCGGGAAGCCGCAAGCTGTTTGTCACCAACAATGCCTCCCGCAGCGCGGAAGAGGTGGCGGCGCACCTGCGTGAACTCGGCTTTACCGCCGGCGCTGCCGATGTCGTCACCAGCGCCCAGAGCGCTGCGCACCTGCTCGCCGGTGAGTTACCGCCGGATTCACCGGTGTTGATCGTGGGCACCGAGGCGCTGGCCAACGAGGTCGCCGCAGTCGGACTGCGTCCCGTGCGCCGGTATGAGGACGACCCGGTTGCCGTCGTGCAGGGCTTGTCGACGACCATCGGCTGGCCTGAACTTGCCGAGGCTGCGCTGGCCATCCGGGCCGGCGCCCTCTGGGTGGCGGCCAACGTCGATCCCACCTTGCCCACCGAGCGCGGCCTGCTCCCCGGGAACGGATCGTTGGTGGCCGCGCTGCGGACCGCCACCGGCGGCGAACCCCGGGTAGCCGGTAAGCCGTCGCCGAGCCTGATGACGGATGCGGTGGCCCGAGGCGATTTCCGCGCGCCGTTGGTGATCGGCGACAGGTTGGACACCGACATCGAGGGCGCCAACGCAGCCGGGCTGCCCAGCCTGATGGTGCTCACCGGGGTCAACACCGCGCGCGACGCGGTCTATGCCGAACCCGCCCGGCGGCCCACCTACATCGGCCACGACCTGCGCTCGCTGCACCAGGACGGCAAGCTGCTCAAGGTGGGGCCGCAGTCGGGCTGGCGGGTCGACCTCAGCGCCGGTGCGGCCACGGTCAGCAGCAACGGCGGCGACCACGGGGACGGATTATCGATCGTTCGCGCCGTCGCCGGCGCGGTGTGGGGCGCCGACTTCACGGGTCGGCCGCTGCACATCGAGGCCGGCGACGACGAGGCGCGCGCCGCCCTGCGGCGCTGGTCTCTTGTAGCGTAAGGGACGCAATGACTATCGATCCTGATCAGATCCGTGCTGAAATCGACGCGCTGCTGGCTCAGCTGCCCGACCCCGCCGACGCGGGGCCGGCGGACGGGCCAGAAAGCGGGCCGTCTCTCGCCGACCTGGAAGAGATGGCACGCCGTCTTTCCGAGGCGCACGACGTGCTGTTGCGGGCCCTGGAATCGGCGGAGAAGGGCTGAGTGAGCGCATGTCTCGACGCGCTCGCATCGACGTCGAGTTGGTGCGGCGCGGCCTGGCCCGATCCCGTCAGCAGGCCGCGGAGTTGATCGGCGCCGGCAAGGTCCGCATCGACGGCCTGCCGGCCGTCAAGCCGGGCACCGCCGTCGCCATTACCGCGGCACTCACGGTGGCCGATGACGGCGAACGCAGGTGGGTGTCGCGGGGAGCGCACAAACTCGTTGGTGCGTTGGACGCCTTCGGGATCCCCGTCGAGGGCCGGCGCTGCCTGGACGCCGGCGCGTCGACCGGTGGATTCACCGAAGTTCTGCTGGATCGTGGGGCGGCAGAGGTGGTTGCCGCCGACGTAGGGTACGGCCAGCTGGCCTGGTCGCTGCGCAATGATCCGCGGGTGGTCGTCGTCGAGCGGACCAACGCTCGGGACCTGTCACCCGAGGCGATCGGCGGGCGGGTCGACCTGGTGGTGGCTGACCTGTCGTTCATCTCACTGGCCACCGTGTTGCCGGCGCTGGCTGGATGTGCTGCGCCCAACGCGGATATCGTTCCCATGGTGAAGCCGCAGTTTGAGGTGGGGAAGGGCCAGGTCGGTCCCGGCGGGGTGGTTCACGACCTGCAGTTGCGTGCCGATTCGGTGCTGGCCGTCGCGCGACGTGCCGAGGAACTGGGATGGCACACCGTCGATGTCACGGCCAGCCGGCTGCCGGGTCCGTCTGGCAACGTCGAATACTTCCTGTGGCTGCGCGCCGAGACCGATCGGTGGCTATCTGCCGACGGGTTGGCCGACGCGGTGCGGCACGCGGTGGCAGAGGGCCCGCAGTGACCGCGCCGCGCACCGTCCTGCTGATAGTCCACACTGGGCGGGACGAAGCTACCGAGACCGCACGGCGGGTAGAAAAGGTGTTGGGCGACAACGGAATTGCGCTTCGCGTGCTGTCCGCCGAGGCGGTCGACCGGGGATCGCTGCACCTGGCTCCCGACGACATGCGCGCACTGGGCGTCGAGATCGAGGTGGTCGACGCCGACCCGCACGCGGCCGAGGACTGCGAACTGGTGCTGGTTCTCGGCGGCGATGGCACTTTCTTGCGGGCGGCCGAGTTGGCCCGCAACGCCGGCATTCCGGTGCTGGGCGTCAACCTGGGCCGGATCGGCTTCTTGGCCGAGGCCGAGGCGGAGGCGATCGATCTGGTGCTCGAGCGCGTCATCGCGCGCGACTACCGGGTGGAGGAGCGACTGACGCTGGATATCGTTGTGCGCCATGCGGGCCGCGTCATCGAGCAGGGATGGGCGCTCAACGAAGCCAGCCTGGAAAAGGGTCCGCGGCTGGGCGTGCTGGGGGTAGTCGTCGAAATCGACGGCCGTCCAGTGTCCACATTCGGCTGCGACGGGGTTTTGGTGTCCACGCCGACCGGATCCACCGCCTACGCGTTCTCCGCGGGTGGCCCGGTGTTGTGGCCGGACCTCGAAGCGATCCTGGTGGTACCCAACAACGCTCACGCGCTGTTCGGCCGGCCGATGGTCACCAGCCCGGATGCCAAGATCGCGATCGAGATCGAGGCGAGCGGAAACGACGCGCTGGTCTTCTGCGACGGCCGCCGCGACATGCTGATACCGGCCGGCGGACGGCTCGAGGTGACCCGGTGTGCCACACCGGTCAAATGGGCGCGCCTGGACGGCGCGTCGTTCACGGACCGCTTGGTGCGCAAATTCCGGTTGCCGGTGACCGGTTGGCGCGGGAATTAACGGCGCCGGCCGGTGCTGACGGAATGCTGACTGAGATTCGCATCGAGTCGCTGGGCGCCATCAGCGTTGCGACCGCCGAGTTCGACCGTGGCCTGACGGTGCTGACCGGCGAGACCGGCACCGGCAAGACCATGGTGGTGACCGGGCTGCACCTGCTCGGCGGCGCGCGTGCCGACGCCACCCGCATCCGGTCCGGAGCCGACCGTGCCGTTGTCGAAGGTCGCTTCACCACAAGCGATCTCGATGACGCTACGGGCGCTGACCTCGACGAGATACTGGACGCGTCGGGGGCGGAGCGCGACGAGGACGGCAGTGTGATCGCGCTGCGCTCGGTCAGCCGCGACGGACCTTCGCGCGCCTACCTGGGTGGTCGCAGTGTGCCCGCCAAGTCGCTGAGCGGATTCACCGCCGAGCTGCTCACCCTGCACGGGCAGAACGATCAACTGCGGTTGATGCGGCCCGAGGAGCAACGCAGCGCGCTGGACCGGTTTGCGGCCGCAGGGCCGGCGTGCGAGCGCTACCGCAAACTGCGTGACGCCTGGATGTCGGCGCGACGCGACCTCATCGACCGCCGGAATCGGGCCAGGGAACTCGCCCAAGAGGTGGATCGGCTGCAGTTTGCGCTCAACGAGATCGACACCGTCGACCCGCAACCCGGAGAAGACGACATGCTGGTGGCCGACATCCTTCGGCTCTCCGAGCTGGATACGCTGCGCGAGGCCGCCGCTGCGGCGCACGCGGGGCTGTCCGCGGAGCCCGACGAGACGTCGGGCGGCAGCGCTACCGACACCCTCGGGCGGGCAAGGGCCGCGCTGGAATCGACCGATGACGCCAGGCTGCAGGCGTTGGCCGCGCAGATCGGCGAGGCGCTGACGGTGGTCATCGACGCGGGCCGCGAGCTCGGCGACTATCTCGAAGAACTTCCGGTTGACGCCAGCGCACTGGAGTCCAAGCTGGCCCGTCAAGCTCAGTTGCGCACGTTGACCCGCAAGTATGCCGCTGACATCGACGGGGTGCTGCGATGGGCGGCTGAGTCACGCGAACGATTGGCGCAACTCGACATCTCCCCAGAAGGCTTAGCAGGATTGGCGGATCGCGTCGATGAGCTCGCGCACGAATTAGCTCAGGCCGCAACCGATCTCAGTAAGATTCGCCGCAAAGCGGCCAAGCGGCTGGCCAAAGAGGTGACGGCGGAGCTGTCCGGCCTGGCGATGGCCGACGCCGAATTCACCATCGACGTGACCACCGATCTGGCTGGCGATGACGACCAAGCCGCGCTGAAGCTGACATCGGGCGAGCTGGCCCGGGCCGGAGGGGACGGCGTCGACGACGTCGAGTTCGGCTTCGCGGCGCACCGCGGCATGACGGTGTTGCCGCTGGCCAAGAGCGCATCCGGTGGCGAGTTGTCCCGGGTGATGCTGGCCATAGAGGTCGTGCTGGCGACCACCCGAAAACACGCAGGTGGCACCACGATGGTGTTCGACGAGGTCGACGCGGGCGTGGGCGGCCGGGCGGCGGTGCAGATCGGGCGACGGCTGGCGCGCCTGGCCCGCACCCACCAGGTCATCGTGGTCACCCATCTGCCGCAGGTCGCGGCCTATGCCGATGTCCATCTGGTGGTGCACGGCACCGGAGCGGACGGTGCCAGTGCGGTCCGGCGGGTAAGCGACGACGACCGGGTGGCCGAACTGGCCCGGATGCTGGCCGGGCTCGGCGAGTCCGACAGTGGCCGCGCGCACGCCCGCGAACTGCTCGACGCCGCGCAGAACGACCAGATCTAGGCCGTCCTCGCTGTCGCGAGCGTGCGTGTGCGTACGACGACACGCCGCGAAATGCGTACATTTGCGCACCTTCGCCGCCGGCGGCTCTGTTAGCCACTCTTTATGCATCATTTATGCATCTGTGACAGATGTGACGCTAGGTAACTTCTGGGGCTAATGTTACGGCGCGCCTCCACGCTCCGGCCGGGCTTCGCGGACAGAATCGCCCCCATGAAGATGTCAGGTCTGCTTTCCCGAAACACGTCCCGGCCGGGTGTCACCGGCACCGCCCGGGTCGACCGGAACATCGACCGATTGCTGCGCAGGGTGTGTCCCGGCGACATCGTGGTGCTCGATGTCCTGGATCTGGATCGCATCACCGCCGACGCCCTGGTGGAAGCCGATATCGCCGCCGTCGTCAACGCATCGCCGTCGGTGTCGGGCCGCTACCCGAATATGGGGCCCGAGGTGCTGGTCAACAACGGGGTCACCCTGATCGACGAGACCGGACCCGACGTCTTCAAGAAGATCAAGGACGGTGCCAAGATTCGCCTGCACGAGGGCGGGGTGTACTCCGGCGACCGCCGGCTGATCCGCGGCACCGAGCGCACCGACCATGACATCGCCGACTTGATGCGGGAAGCCAAGAGCGGACTGGCCGCACATCTGGAGGCGTTCGCCGGCAACACAATCGAGTTCATCAAGAGCGAAAGCCCGCTGCTGATCGACGGCATCGGCATCCCCGATGTCGATCTCGATCTACGCCGTCGGCATGTGCTGCTGGTCGGCGATGAGTTCAGCGCCGTCGATGAGCTGAAATCCCTGAAGCCGTTCATCAAGGAGTACCAACCGGTGCTGGTCGGCGTCGGCGGCGGAGCGGATGTGTTGCGCAAGGCGGGTTATCGGCCACAACTGATCGTCGGCGACCCCGACCAGATCAGCACCGATGCCCTCAAGTGCGGTGCCCAAGTCGTGTTGCCCGCCGACGCCGATGGCCATGCGCCGGGCCTGGAAAGAATTCAGGACCTCGGTGTCGGGGCGATGACGTTCCCGGCGGCGGGCTCGGCGATGGATCTCGCCCTGCTCCTGGCCGATCATCACGGCGCGGCCCTGCTCGTCACGGCCGGCCACACCGCCAACATCGAGACTTTCTTCGACCGGACGCGTGCGCAGAGCAACCCCTCGACCTTCCTCACCAGGTTGCGGGTGGGCGAGAAGTTGGTGGATGCCAAGGCGGTCGCCACCCTGTACCGCAACCACATCTCGGCCGGCGCCATCGCGCTGTTGGCGCTGACCATGCTGATCGCCGTCATCGTCGCGCTGTGGGTGTCACGCACCGACGGCGTGGTGCTGCACTGGGTCATCGACTATTGGAACCGCTTCTCGCTGTGGGTGCAGCACTTGGTGAGCTAGGACGGTGCGTTCATGATCTCGTTACGCCAACACGCCTTCTCACTGGCCGCCGTCTTCCTGGCGCTGGCCGTGGGCGTCGTGCTGGGCTCAGGCTTTCTGTCGGACACCCTGTTGTCCAGCTTGCGGGACGAGAAACGCGATTTATACACGCAGATCAGCGGCCTCAACGACCAGAAAAACGCGCTGACCGAGAAGCTCAGTGCGGCAAACAATTTCGATAACCAGCTGGTGGGCCGGATTGTGCACGATGCGCTAGGGGGCAAGACGGTGGTCGTCTTCCGCACCCCGGATGCAAAAGACGACGACGTCGCGGCGGTGTCGAAAATCGTGGCTCAGGCAGGCGGCACGGTCACCGGAACGGTGTCGCTGACGCAGGAGTTCGTCGACGCCAACTCAGCGGAGAAGTTGCGCACCGTGGTCAACTCGTCCATCCTGCCCGCCGGCGCGCAGTTGAGCACGAAGTTCGTCGACCAGGGGTCGCAGGCCGGCGACCTGCTCGGCATCGCAATGCTGATCAACCCCAACCCCGCCCCGGCAGTGGAAGACGTTCAGCGGGATACCGTGCTGGCGGCGCTGCGCGACACCGGTTTCATCACCTACCAGACCTACCAGCCACAGGACCACATAGGTGCGGCCAACGCCGCGATCGTCATCACCGGCGGCGCGTTACCCCAAGACGCCGGCAACCAAGGGGTCAGCGTGGCCCGGTTCTCCGCGGCGCTGGCCCCGCACGGCTCCGGCACCCTGTTAGCCGGGCGGGACGGCTCGGCAACGGGCGGCGCCGCCGTGGCGGTGACCCGCGCCGACGCCGGCATGGCAGCCACGACCAGCACCGTCGACGACATCGACACCGCGCCCGGACGGATCACCGCGATCCTGGGCCTGCACGATCTGATCAACGGCGGCCACGTCGGGCAGTACGGCACCGGACACGGGGCCACGTCGATCACGGTTCCCGAGTAGATCACAGTAGGGCGTGTTCGCGGCGCCACCGCGTGCCGGATGTTAGGGTGGATTTCCGTGGGTCGGCAGGCCCAACTGGTTAAAAAGGCTAGCCCTGCCCGTCTTCACGGAGGTCGCTCAGTGCGAAAGCACACCCAAAC
>Ga0335081_10022723_pt1 | contig 10146 bp, 12 predicted proteins | sample Lox_Sample_35_FD_206713 | JGI IMG/M metagenome (GOLD analysis project Ga0335081, IMG submission 206713) | Soil microbial communities from Loxahatchee National Wildlife Refuge, Florida, United States - Lox_Sample_3.5 | ecosystem: Environmental > Terrestrial > Soil > Wetlands | place: USA... | reverse complement strand
CTCACGTGCATGCTCTCGGAGCGTCCAACCCACATCGCGACAAAATTTGCGAAGTCGTGAACTTTGTATTTGCGTTGAACGTATACGCAAAGAGGTGACTGCAATCGGGGGCACGCTTCGATGGCAGTTCAGGTGCAAAAAGAGTTTGGGGTCAAACAGAGTGTTTCGCCAGCGGTTTGGCGGCCCCGGCGAGACAAACTTTGGGAGGCGTGGAAGCGTCCCCGTACTGTTTAACCCCGCTGCTACATTCTATGCCGCGCCGCGGGAAATGCAAGCTTCCGCAACGACCCAGTCCGGGCCAGGCGCGCGGGGCCGCCAGAACGAACGTCATCAGCAAGGAGATTTGAGAATGACTCGTACACTGGCTCGTTTCACACTATTGGTCCTCGCCCTAACCCTGTCCATCAGCGCCTTCGCCGCGTCCAAGTCACAGACCGTCGTGCTCTATCACGATGCCCAACTCAACGGGACAACACTTCACCCCGGGGAGTACACCGTGAAGTGCGACACGACCGGCTCAAATGCGCAAGTGAAGATCCTGAAGAACGGGAAGGAAGTGGCTTCGGCCAATGGGCAGGTCAAACAGCTCGACTCCGCGCCCGAATACAACCAGGTCGTTACTCAGGACGGTAACGGCGGCGCAACCATCAGCGAAATCGATTTCGCCCACAGCAACACCGGCGTGACCTTCGAGTCCTCGGCCATGTCCAGCGCGGGAAGCAATTGAGCGATTCACCACGGAGGCACGGAGGGCACAGAGAAGTTCTTTTCTCTGAGACCCTCAGTGCCATTCGTTTTCTTGGGGAGACAATCTAATCTTCCACGTGTCATCCCGGGGAGTTCCCTCCGGCAAACAAAAGGGAGGCAAGATTGGACCCGCCTCCCTCGTGTCGAGCCCCAACGAGTGCCGGTTTTGCACTCGTTGGGTGACTAGCTTAGCTAGAACTCCCCGGTTCGTCTTCCATCAGGAGGCTCTCCCGAAGGGCGAAACTTGTTTCAGGCGGCCTGGCCTTTGCCCGACGCCTGAGGTTCCTTCTTGCCTTCGAGGGCCTTCTGGCCGATGTTGACCTTGATCTGCTTCGGCTTGGCCTCGGCGCGCTTCGCCAGACGGACCTTCAGCACGCCGTGGTCGTAATCGGCTTGGATGTCCTCGGTGTTCACCGTGTTGGGCAGCGTGAAGGAGCGGCTGAAGCTGCCATAGCGGCGCTCCACACGATGGAAGTTTTCTTCCTTCTCTTCCTTCTCGAACTTGCGCTCGCCCCTCACGGTCAGAACATTATTTTCGACCTTGATGTCGAGGTCCTTCTCGTCGATGCCGGGCACCTCCAGCTTCAACTGGATGCTGTGCTCGTCTTCGTAAATATCGACCGGAGGCACAAACGCCCCGGTGGTCAGCGACTCCTCGCGCCCGCCCCCGAGCTGCTCTTCGAACAGGCGGCTCATGCGGTTCTGCAAGGCACTGAGTTCACGAAAGGGGTCCCAACGAGTCAATACAGTCATGGTTCACATCCTCCAAAGCTTTAATTAAGAGATATTGGCGGCCTTCTGGCCTGCTAACAAATTGGATGCCTGTGTTAGCGCATAGGAAGCATAAAATATGAGTGTAATATTGTCAAGTCAGAATTGTAACCCTTCCGTTCAGCGAATGCCAGACGGGCCCATCCAGCGGGAAAGCTCTTCCGCCTGAATTCTTATCCAGACGGCAGGCGAGTAGCCTGCGATTCGACATCTCTGGCCTATCTCCAGAGCAATCAGCAACTTAGACGATCATCCCGAGATCATCCCGACCTCATCTCGGTTTCATTTCCAAATCAGTCGCTAACCATTGAACCCGGAAAGCAATGGGCGCATTGTGCCCGCATGAAGGCAGTCAGTTGGGTCGAACTTGACCAACTACTTTGCGGTGACCCTCTGGAGACGGGCCAACTAGCCCGCCTCCGGAGGCTAAGAAAGGCGCCGCCGTCGCGCCGCCTGATGCACAAAGAGAGAAGGAGGCCACGATGAAAGCCCTAACGGTAATGCGAACCAGCCAGGCAGGGAAGTTCGCCCGCTTTCTCGACGAGCATCCCTGCTTCTCGCCGGAACTCGTTGGCGAGAACGCATCTGTCTGCGGCTTCCGCGTGGGTGGGAGCGTTCTTTCGATAGAGGAGATGGAAAGGCTGATCGATACGCCCGTCGACGAGCAAGCCGCAACACTGCTGCGGACCCTGCTCCCAACGACGCGCGAAGGAGGCTGTGATGAACCAGCAAGAGTTTGACACCGCTTCGACGGCCACGGGCCCGTTGTTGGCCCTGATGTCCGCCTCGCATGAAAACGAACTTGAGGATGAAGGTGCGGATGACCGGAATAACGGCGAGATCACCGCGGGCAGGCTCGTTAGCGACAGCCGACCAACCGTGGCAGAGGCGCGGCCCACGTGGCCGAAAGCAGTTGTTCCAGGAACGCTACCGGCGCTGCTGCTGATCATCTTGCGCCGCCCGCGCAGCCACTGTCCTCCCCGCGACGAATGGAACCTGCCGGCGGGATGCGTTCTGGCCGTGCGCTATAGGTCGCGATGAAGAGTTCCTATGTCGAAGGCTACGCCTTGGCTAAGTGCCAAACGCTGAGTGCTAATTGCTGAAGTTAGGAGCAGTGACGCGGTGAAGTTGCTCCTCACTATTTAAAGATTAATTGCCGCCACAACCAATGACCACAAGGAGGTCAATATGAAAAAGATAAGTATGCTCGCAACCATCGTTCTAGCTCTGGCAATGTGCGCCAGCGCCCAACAGCTCATCGACTTCACTCATCTGACTCCCAGCAGCGCACCGCTGACTGTACCTACCGGTTACGCCGGTCTGCGCTGGAGCAACATTTACTCTGTCGCATCTCTGCGGTATCCCGACGCCAATGGCGCCATCAACCAGGGACCCGGGTTTTTCACCGGTCCTGAGGCCCTGGTGGCTTTCGGCGGCGGCCCCATGTGTTTCCATGACTATGGTGCCGCAGTGGCCGACGGTGTAACCGACGTACACATCTGCGAAGCCTCCATCTCAGCTTGGGACCGCGCTCTTTTCCGGCCCCAGAGCGCGTTTGTCTCCGCCGGCTGGGTCGAACGAAATGCAGATCTTAGCCCTGCATTCATCACCCTGACCGCCTATAGGAACGGCGTGCAGGTGGGCTCATCGTACCGGTACCAACTCAACTTTATGGCGAAGAAGCTGGACTTCTCGAAGAACGGCTGGGGAGACATCACCGATCTGGTGATTCATCCCAGTCCCGAAGGCTCGTTCGTGATCTACACCTTGCAGGTTAACTAGCGCCGTTTTCCTCCGTGCTAAACGGCACGCGAAGGCGGTCGCTCTCACCACCAGGGGCGGGCCAACCTAACCCGCCCCTGGAATTTTTTTCGAAGCGATACGTAAGAGGCAGCTTACCCGGTGAAGCTGGATGCCCTACCCAGGCTTCTTTTTCTTGGGTGGAGACTTGCCGGCCTTGAATTCATCACCACGAGGACAGACTGACATTGTCCAGCGACACCGAGTATGGGTCCTGGCGGTAGTCGCCGTCTAATTGGAAGGCGACATTCACGTCGTCGTCTTGCCAGCCCGCTTGCGGATTGTAGGGCTCGTCCACGGTGCTGACCTGGTCATCAAGTGTCACGCTGATGTAGTGCACTTGCCCGTTGACGCGCTCGACTATCCACGTCAGATGGTGCCACGTCTGGGCCGAACCACCTGTGGCGCTGCTTCAGTGCCCGGTAGAATCGCTGCGGCGGGCTGCCTCGAACAGGAACCAGGTGCGCCGCTCGGTCTCGTCAATCCAGACTTCGATGAGGCTGGCCGTCGCAACGTCCGCATATTCTTCGCAGACGCCGTGGGCCTCGCGCAGGCGCGCCGCGAATGCTTTGCTGTCCTCGCGCAACTCAGCCAGCATGTCTTCCGGCTCGACGAACGCGGCATCGTTGTCCAAGACGCGCTGCAAGCGGGCGACATGGCCGATCGACCTGATCGTGGTCCCACCTAGCTTGCGGATGCGCTCCGCGATGGGATCGGTCATGGCGAAGATTTGGTCGGCCTGCTCATCGAGCAGCAAGTGGTAATCGCGGAAGTGTGGCCCGCTCATGTGCCAGTGGAAGTTCTTGGTCTTCAGGTACAGCGCGAAGACGTCCGCCAGGAGGGCGTTCATGGCTCCCGCGACATTCCTGGTCGCTTCCGTTGTAAGGTCAGTGGGGGTGATCAGTCGAGCTTCTTGCAGGCGTTCCAGTTCTGGCGTCACTTCAATTGATTTACTCATAGCGTCTCCTTACTTGAAAATTCAGTTTGGCCGACTGGGCGCGCCCCCGTTTCCGTGTGAGTTGAAGTCGCGCCCTGGCCGGATTCCTCCGATGCTGGCTTGGACAGCGCCGCTGGATGATTGTCCGGCGTCGGGGTCATCGCGGAACGCCGGACATTCACCGGTTCACGCTGCCGCTCGCTCGGCTCCTTCGAAAAACTCCAGCAGATCGGCATTGATCTGGTTTGCGTTGGTTGTGGGCATGCCGTGGGGAAAGCCCGGATAGACCTTGAGCGTTGCTTTCCTCAATATTTTCGCGGACATCAGACCGGCGGCGCCAATCGGCACAATTTGATCGTCGTCACCATGCATCACCAGCACGGGGATATCAATCTTCTTCAGGTCTTCAGTAAAGTCGGTCTCTGAGAACGCCTTGATGCAGTCATAATGGGCCTTCATACCGCCCAACATGCCCTGCAACCACCAGTGCTGACGAATGCCCTCCGAAATCTTTGCGCCGGGGCGGTTGTATCCGTAAAACGGAAGCGTGATGTCCCAGTAGAACTGCGGCCGGTTAGCCGCGAGTGCTGTCCGGAGGCTGTCGAACGCCGAAATGGGCAGACCGCCAGGATTCTTCTCGGTTTTCAGCATGAGCGGTGGGACAGCGCTGATAAGCACCGCTTTGGCGACACGCCTGGAGCCATGGCGACCAAGATAGTGGGCGACCTCGCCCCCGCCGGTGGAATGCCCAACCATGATGGCGTTCTTGAGGTCGAGCGCTTCAAACAACGCCGCCAGGTCGTCCGCGTAGGTGTCCATCTCATTGCCGTCCCACGTCTGATCGGAGCGCCCATGACCTCGCCGGTCATGCGCAATGACGCGATAGCCATGCCGCCCGAAGAACAGCATCTGCCCGTCCCAGTCGTCGGCGCTCAGTGGCCAACCATGTGAGAAAACGATGGGCTGTCCGGCGCCCCAGTCCTTGTAGTAAATCTGCGTGCCATCTTTGGTAGTGATTGTGCTCATATGACTTTCTCCTTCGATTATTGCCGTGCAGAGTTGGAACACTCGCAGGGCGAGGTTGATCGGCAGTGGAAAGCAGCCCCGTCAACGTGAAGTTGCGGCGCGATCTATCGAACAGGGCCCAGCGTGGTTGTGGACGATTGCGGCGTCATCGTTCCCACCACTCGAAGAACAGCAACTTCATAACCAGATGCAAGCATGCCGATCCTCGATTTGCATGACAAATAGATGTTTCAGGATGCTCGGGGGAACCAATAATCTGTTGCGTCTTCAGATGAACATCATCATCGCCTGCACCGGCGGCGGCAAGTACGTTCTCTGGAAATGATGGAGGTTCATGATCTAATGAGATTCACCCTTGCGAGGCCGCAAATGTGCCGTTACCAAGGAGCGCTGACAACATCGCAACCTTGCGTTGCTGAGGAGGAGACGATATGCCGGACACAGGAGAAGATCGAGAGATAAGGCAACGAGTGAATGCCAAAGAAGCGGAGGTCATATCGGAATCCAAGAAGCTGGTACAGAAGGTGAGGTCAACCAAGGGCAGGACCAGGGACAGATCACGTGGCGCAAAAAAGCAGGGAACAGTGCCAAAGAGTCGATAGCGCGTGATCGACACCCTCGGGTTTTGCTTCATCAGCCGCCTCACCCGTAGTCGAACAACGTCATGAATCCAAAATCCATGTGCAATTGCTGGTGACAATGGAAGAGCGTCAGTCCCGGATTGTTCGCCACAAAGTCCACCGCCATCTCCTGATAGCCTCCCAGCATGACGACATCCTTCATGACGCCCGCGGTGGAAGTCCCGGCCACATTGGTCAGCTCGAAGCTATGGCGGTGCAGATGAATCGGATGCAGATCGTCGCTCTCATTGCGCATATGGATGCGGTAGCGCCGGCCCTGCTTCAGGTGAAATGAAGCGGGCGCCATCGCGTTCGACATGGGGTACGCGGTCCCATTGATCGTCCAGCGATTGAAGCCTTCGGTGGCGGCATTGTCTTTGGCAAACGTCATGTCGAAGATCTCATCCGGAGCAGGCGCGATCGCGCCGCTCTTGGCAAACAGCGTGTAGTTCCATCGGAATTTGGGCGGAGCGATCCACTGCGCTTTGCCTGCATGACCCGCGTACTCGACCACGATGCCCATTCCGTGATGGCGGTCGTCATCGTCGGTGTCTCCCATGATCCAGACTCCCGGATGGTTCATCTCCACGATCGCCGAGACCCGCTCGGCCGTGCCAAGCCAGAGGACCGGGACCTTCGCAGGATTCGGTACCGGGTTGCCATCCAGGGCTACTACGCGGAAGGAATGGCCGGGTAAAGCGAGACTGCGAATCTCGGTGGCGCTTCCGTTCAGCACATGAAAGAGGACGCGTTCGCCCTGTCTTACGCGGACAGGATCTCCGTGCCCCAACATGCGGCCGTTGATGGTGAATAAGCCATAGCCGACTTCGTATCCCCTTGGCATGCCCTTGGCCAGCGACGCCTTCATCGCCGACTCACCCTTCTCCTCCAGCGCCTTCACTTTCGTCGCCGGCGAGAGAACTTCCTGCGGCATGTCGCCGCCGCGGCTGAACGCGGGACCGAACTCTTTCAGTACCAGGAACATTTCACGGTCATAATCGCCGGGCTCGCGCTTGGGCTCGATATAGACATGTCCCACCTGGCCGCTGTACTGGCCGGCGGCAAGGTCGGCGCCTGCTCGATTGTGCGTGTGGTAGAAGCGATGGCCAGAGGGGCGCGGAAAAAACGAGATGCGCCGCTTCCCGTGTGCTGGAATGTAGGGCGTGCCCTCCTCGGCCGCGCCGTCTACATCCACCGGAACGAACTGGCCGTGCCAGTGCAATTGCTCGGGAGCGTCTGTATCGTTGTCGAGATCGACCGTGACCTGCTGCCCCTCTTTGAAGCGCAGCAGCGGCCCGGGAAATTGGCCGTTGTAGGTCGTGGTGGAGATAATTTTCTTGGGCGCGATCTCGATCGGACTGGCCGCGATCCTGATGGTGTAATCGGCTGCGCCTTCGCTGTGAGGCGTCGCGCTTGGTTGTTCGGAGATGGCCGATTCAACCAGCCCCGCCGGCATCAGCGTGCTCCCCGCCAGCGCGCTCGCCGTCTTCAGGAAATTACGTCGGGAAATCATGTTGTCGTGCTCCTTCACTCACAAAGTTTATCTGTTGGACACTACGCCAAGGGTTCACAAATCTTTGACGAATCTGTGACATGACGCGGGCGCGGCTGGCCTAGCATTTACCGCGTCAAGCCCGCTCTGCGCCGGCATTTCCTGAACGCCATCCGAGGGAGACAACGAAAATGCGCTACACAAGGAACGTGTCGATCATCTCGCGATTTAGTGCCATTTCCAGGCGCGTGTCATTCTTTTTAGCTCCACTGATTCTTTGTAGCGCCATAGCGTTGGGGCAGACTACCGAATTCCAACCCAATTCCTCGGCTGGACCAAGCGGGATCTTCGTCCACAGCAGGTTTGGTGGACAAATCTTTGGGTTTGACATCGATCAGAACGGTACCGAGGGCTTGCTGGCGGAAGCTAAGACGCTTTCCAACGGGAATGTGCTGGCCGCAGTCGAAACCTTTGACCAGGCGACCGGCAATATCCTCAACGTGGTGCAGCTGACACAACCATCGCACTCGCAAGATGATTTCGTCACCTTGGGCGTGGTCGGCAACAGTGTAGGACTGTTCGAACACGAGCACGTGTCCCGTATCACCGTCACCAGCCGTACCTTCAGCACCTTGAATCCGCTGAGTTCGAACCGCATTACCGGCGTCTGGACCCCGCCCATCGGAGCGCAGCACCTCATCATGCCGAGCGGGGTGAGCCGCAGCCAGGGAGTCCCCAATGTCGCCGTATTTGCCTACGACAATAGCGGACAATTCACCCCGTGGGTGTTCAGCTCCAACGTCGCCAACAATATGTTCGGTCCGGTCGTCAGGATCACGGACTCCACCAATTTTGGCAGCGTGCCTCCGCCCATTGCCTACGATAGCGCGACCAATCAGGCGCTGCTCGGGGGAGGCCGGGGATGCTTTGGCTGCCGGCCGGTCTTTGCCGTCGTCGATCTCACCCAGGGCACGTTCACGGAGTTTACAGGCACTGGATTTGGCTTTGTCAACGGCCTGGCCATCGACTCAGCCGACGGCATCGCCTGTAGCACGACCGAAGATGACGCCAACGTGGAATTTTACGATCTCAGCACACGGACCGGTTTTACCGTGGTGCTGCCGGGATCAGGTCAACAACAGTTTTACAGCGGCGCCGACGTCGAGTTCGATCCCATCCACAAGCTGTTCCTCGTGGCTCAGCCCAACTCAAGCTCGACAGGCAGCGGCAGCACGATCTACGTTTACGACGTACACGGGGACCTTCAGGAAACGATTAACGGATTCAACTTCTCAAATGCTTTCAACGTGGTTCCCGCGCACATTGCGCTGCACCCTAGCCTTCGGTCCGGGTACGTAGACGGCCCTGACCCTGGTGTGACTGAGCTTCAGGCTTTTACGTACTGACGGCGGCGTTCAAGACTTGTAGAAAACCGTCCAAATGGCTGAGATTTTGATGCCTTTGTGGTTACTTCTCTGACGATAACTACTTGCTGGCGGAGAGGGGGGATTCGAACCCCCGATACAGCTTTTGACCGTATAACGGTTTAACAAACCTTTCCGTCACAGAAAGGCAACTATAACAAAGAGAGGCATTTACCCAGCATCTCTTTTGAAAATCAATGCCCTGCCAATTGTGGCAAGTTGTAGCTCGTTGTACCACACTGTGGCATCTTGTTGATGGCGTCCCCACAAAATCACCCACGGTCGCCTTGCAGGTCGGCGATCACGTATTCCTCCGCCCCTGAAGCCCAGCTATCGCACTCGTGCCGACGAAGCACCTGGTGCAACACTAGGTGCTCTACTGCACTCGCGTGGTCATGAAAGTACGATGATCACCTCAGGCGATTTTATTAGCGCTGCGGCGATTTGGCCCTTCTTCAACCGCATCTCGCACCGCATCGGCAGTCACAATCGATGTGATGCGCTGGCCTCCAACCGACAAAGTTACTTGCGCCATAAGGCCGCTGATCTTCACGTCCAGAACTTGTGCCGCGTCCCGCGGCGTATACAACTTTGGATCCATCTGCGATTCCCCTGGTAGAGGACTGCGCCAAGCGCAGGCACGGTTCCGGTCAGGTTCCAGGGGCGTGCTCTAATATGGTTAAAACAGCCTTTACATCTCGGTTCAAAACGAATAAAACTGTTGAACCCCCGCAAAGGGGCCAAGCTCGCACGGGCCCCGGCCAGAGACGCAAAATGTCGGCGGGGACGGAAGGAGAGCCGGCTTGCCACATCCTCGTTTCGCACCGCTACTTTTTTTTGTATTCGTTGTTTTCCCGGTTTGCTGCAACGCCCAAGTGGCAGCGAGCCTTTCTGGGCGTGTCCTGGACCAAACCGGCGCCGCGGTGCAAGGGGCTACGGTCACAGCCACCAATCAGGACGCAGCAATATCGCGAACGACGATAACGAACCAGCATGGAAGATACGAACTGGTGGCACTGCCAATCGGTCAGTATGAACTTCGGGCAAAGAAGGACGGCTTTGCCGAGCAGGTGCGTACGGGAATCATTTTGGTGGTCGGCGAGGACGCGACCGCCGACATGAACCTTCAGGTAGGCAAAGTGACCGAGCAGGTGAAAGTTGTAGGGAATCTACCCGTTGTGAATGCGTCGACCCAGGACATCTCCGGCCTGATCGGCGAAAAAGAGATTAAGGCACTCCCGCTGAACGGCCGGAGCTTCGATCTGCTGATGACGCTCGACCCCGGCATCGTCAATTTCACCTGGGAGAAGACTGGCGGCATCGGCGTCT
>Ga0335081_10022722_pt1 | contig 10146 bp, 8 predicted proteins | sample Lox_Sample_35_FD_206713 | JGI IMG/M metagenome (GOLD analysis project Ga0335081, IMG submission 206713) | Soil microbial communities from Loxahatchee National Wildlife Refuge, Florida, United States - Lox_Sample_3.5 | ecosystem: Environmental > Terrestrial > Soil > Wetlands | place: USA: Florida... | reverse complement strand
CTGGCAGCGGGGCTTTTTATGTGCGCCGGGGATGTTCTCGGGGTGAATTAGCTAGAATTATGACGGGTATGAAGTGTGCCCCATTCCTGTGCCTCTGCTCCTTCGTCCTCTGTGCCGCGGAGCCGGTGGAGAAAGTCTTCGACCGGGCTGTTAAGGATCTCGCGGCCGAAAACTATCAGAGTGCGGAGCGCGGATTCCAAGCCGTTCTTCGTGAGGAGCCGCGCAACATTGCTGCGCTCAGCAATCTGGGCGTGATTTACTCCCGTACCGGCCGCGCCGATGAGGCGATCACCGTCTACCGGCGGGCGCTCAAGTTGAGCCCGGATGACAAGGCACTTCTCCTGAACCTCGGCTTGGTTTATCTCCGGCAGGAGGACCACGCGCGGGCGCTCCCGCTGTTTGCGCGTGTCGTGGCGATCGATCCGCAGCACCTGCAAGCCCGGCAGTTGCTGGCCGTGTGCCGCGCCTACCTCGGCCAACTGGCGCCGGCGATTCACGATCTTGAGGCTCTGCACGCCGCCGCTCCGCGCGACGAAAACATTCTTTTCCTGCTGGGCTTTGCTTATCTGAAGAACCACGACTCCGAAAAGGCCAAGGCTATTTTTGAGCGGATGTTCGAGGCGGCCGGTCCGGTTCGGGCGGAGTTCCTGCGCGGCAAAGCCAATTATGAGGCCGCTTTGTTCCTACCGGCCGAGGAGAGCTTTCGGCAGGTGCTCCGGCTCGATCCAAGGTTTCCGGGAGTGCACCTCGAATTGGGCAAGGTCTATATCAGCCTTCGCCGGACCGACGACGCCATCCGCGAACTGGAACTGGCGCTCAAAGAGAACCCCGGCGACACGGACGCGAGCTATTTCCTGGGCGGCCTGCTGGTTCAAGAAGGCCGCTACGCCGAAGGGATTCCCTACCTGGAGCGGGCCAGGAAGGTGAGGCCTGACTTCTGGGCTCCCTACTTTTATTTGGGGAAGGCCAAGCTCCGGATGGAGCACCCTGAGGATGCCGTCGTACTGCTCCAGAGAGCCGTCATGTTGAGACCCGACGACGAGGCGACTGCCTACTATCTGCTGGGGCAAGCGCTCGAGGCTTGCGGAAGAAAATCGGAAGCCCGCCAGGCGATGAACCGGGTGCGCGATTTGCGAGCCAGCGAGCGTGAGTCCATCAAGCTCGATGACGGCCGGGTAGCGGGCACCCGCTGAGGGCCGCCGGCGGCCGGCAGCGGTACGCAGTTATTATGAAATCGTCCATGACCCGTCGCGCAATGCTCGCAATGCTCGCCACTCAGGCTTCGGCCCTGCGGGCGCAGCGGGCTGAAGGGATGGCTTCGCGAGGAATCGCTCCCACCCCTCGCGGTAAGCCGTCAGGCCGGCCCTTCCACGCGCACTTCACCGACGTCGCCGAGCACGCTGGCCTGCGCACTCCCATCGTTTACGGCTACGCCGACCATTGCGACTACATCCTGGAAACCATGGGAGCCGGCATTGCTTTCCTCGACTACGATAATGACGGCTGGCTCGATATTTTCCTGCTGTCGGGCACGCGCATGGACGGTGATCCTCCCGGGGCGACCAATCGCCTATACAGGAACAACCGCGACGGGACGTTCACGGACGTCACCGAAAAAGCCGGCTTGCAACACTTAGGCTGGGCCTTCGGCGTGACTGTGGGAGATTACAACAACGATGGTTTCGAAGACATCTTTGTCACCTACTGGGGCCAGAATATTCTCTACCGCAACAACGGAAACGGTACCTTCACCGATGTGACGCAGGAGGCCGGCCTGGTGTGCCCGGTACGCTGGGGCTCAGGCTGTACCTGGGTGGATTACAACCGTGATGGCCACCTCGACCTGTTCGTCTCCAACTACTTGAAGTTCAACCCGCAGCGAATCCCGAAGACCGGCCAGAATGCGCTCTGCAACTGGAAAGGTGTGCCTGTGAACTGCGGCCCGCGCGGCCTGCCCACCGAGACGCAGCTACTTTTTCACAACAACGGCGACGGGACGTTCCGCGAGGTCACCGAGAGCTCCGGCGTTGGAAAGATCAAGGGCAGCTACGGCCTGACGACCGTGGGGGCTGACTTCAATGACGATGGCTGGCCGGATATCTACGTGGCCTGCGATTCCACGCCCAGCCTGCTGTTCACCAACAATCACGACGGCACCTTCACCGAGGACGGCCTCGAGACCGGCATCGCCCTGAGCGAGGACGGCGCCGAGCAGGCCGGCATGGGTGTAGCCGTCGGTGATTACAATCTCGACGGCCGCCTCGATATTCTGAAAACGCATTTTGCCGAAGACACACCGGTCCTCTACCGCAACGAAGGCAAGGGGAACTTCGCCGACGTAACCATCCGCGCCGGCCTGGGCGTGGAAACACGCTTCGTATGCTGGGGCGCGGGTATGGAAGACTTCGACAACGACGGTTTCCCTGACATTTTCATCGTCACGGGAAGCGTTTATCCCGAAGCGCAACGCAAGCTGCCTCAATTTCCCCATAAGACCCCGCGATTCATTTTTCGCAATCTGGGAGACGGCAGGTTCGAACAGCTCATCGAGGAAGCCGGTCCCGCCCTGTCCGCTCTTCACGCCAGCCGCGGCGTCGCTTTCGGAGACTTCGACAACGATGGGGACGTGGACATTCTGGTTATGAATCAGAACGAGCCGCCGTCGCTGCTGCGGAACGACGTCACCGGCGGCCACCACTGGCTCAAGGTCAAACTAATCGGGACGACTTCGAACCGCAGCGCGATCGGCGGCCGCGTGACCGCAAAATACGGCGCCAAACAGCAGGCGCGTGAAGTCCTCGGACAGTCGGCATATCTGTCGTCGGGCGATCGCCGATTACATTTTGGCCTGGGCGCGAATCAGACGGCGGATCTGGAGATCCGATGGCCCAACGGCGGGCGCGAGAGCTTTGCCAAAGTGGCAGCCGACCAACTGGTGATCATCAAAGAAGGCGCGGGAATCATCCGCTCCGAGAAGTTTCCGGACACGCGGCGATAACCTCATCCCGGCATTACGAGGCATCCGCACCCTGTCCGAACTCTTCCGCGGTTTTTGCTCCTTGGGCGCGCAGGTATTCCTCGATCTGCGTGATTTTGGCGTATCGGGCCCAATCCAGCGGCGTCCCGTGAAAAAGAATATCTTTGATGTCCAATCGCGCTCCCCGCTCAACCAGCAACCGAACCACCTCCCCATGTCCGGCTAAGACGGCCTGGTGTAGAGGAGTCGAGTGCGAGTGGCATCCCACAGGGTTGTAGCGGCTTGGATCTTCGCCCGCATCGAGGAGCAGCCGCACGATCCCGGCGTGTCCATGTTGCGCCGCTAACGCGAGCGCGCGGTGCCGTTCGGGGGCATTGGCGGTTGGAAGCAGTTGGCGGGCATTTTGGATGCGTCCCGTCGCCGCGGCCGCCGCCAGATCGACTTTCGCCCCGCGCCGGACGAGCGCCTCCACCGCCTCGAATTCGCCGTGCCCGAGGGCCGGCAACATCGCACTATCGGGATCGGCCCCGTAATCGCACAGCAGGTCAGTCAACGCAACTTGCACTCCGCATTCCCGCGGTACCCGGCCGGAACATACGAGCGCGAGCGCCGCATCCATGCTGGCTCGATCTGCTCTTGCACCCGCGTCCAGGATGACCTTGACGGCCTCGACGATGTTAGGCGGTAAGCTGCCGCGCCTGACTGGGTTTTCCGCCGCGAATTCCACGAGCGTCGGATTGGTAAAGTAATTCCCGCCTTCGAATCTGACGCGTTGATGGACCAGGCCGGGATGTCCGATCAGATGAGCGCGCAGACCGTCCGCATCACCTGCGTCGAGCAGATCGACCGCCCGGCGAAACACGGCGTCTTCGATCCGCTCGTGGTGAGGGAGATTCGAATCGTCGCGGCTGGGTTTCTGTACGTATGTTCTCAGCCTTGCCCAGTTCGGAAAGCCGTACTCGCGGGCGATGGCGAGTTGGGCGTCGCTCAGCGTGAACTGCGCCTGGCTAATCACCGTATCGGTCGCGTGGCCGAAGCGCGGATGAAACTCTCGGATGCGCTGGTTGGCTTCGGGATTTCGCGCACGGTGCGCTTTCAGTAAGTCCTTTGCCTGGTACCGGAGATGATCGAGGTCCGGGTTCGGCGGCAGTTGTTTGGTCGGCATCACGAACTTCCTTTCACGCTGCGCCTGAAGTCCGCATTTGCAGGCAGAAAGTCAGTTCGTAATTACTTTTCTTGGTGTGGGTGGACTTCTGTCCTTTCCGCGGACTGGCGGCGTCCCTTAAGCCGGTGGTTATGTTACCACGAACGGCAACTTCACGGTCTCGCTGCTCACCGGCGCGGGCGCTTTCAACGAAGCCAACAGAGATTTGACTTCGGACCGCAGCTCGGGCGGTAAATTACGAGCCGCGAAGATGCTCTCCCGCGCCGCCTGAGGTAAATCGGCCAGTTCGCGGAAGAGAGCGGATACCTGCTCGTCCATGATCACCTGTCAGCAGAGGCTCAGGGATACTCACTCTGCACTGGACCGCTCCTTTGCTGAATGCAAAACAGCGCCGGTGCTACCCGCCGAGCTCCCGGCGCAGCCAGGCCCGCGCCAGCCGAATATCGTGGCGCACGGCATCAGAAGAGCGGTGCACTACAGCCGCCACCTCTTCCGCCGTCATTCCTCCGAAGTAGTGCATTTCGATGATCTGCGCCAGAGAAGAGTTTTCTCCCGCCAGCGCTTGCAACGCACGGTCCACATCGATTACCTTGAGCTGACCGAAGCCATCTCCGGCGAACTCCACAGTGGCCTCTAAAGGAACACGCTGTTGTCTTCCCCACCGCTTGTCGGCGCTCGCGCCCCGGGCGTGATCGATCAACACCTGGCGCATGACGCGCGACATGACAGCCAGAAAGTGCGCCCGGTCGGTGAATCCCGGTTCGGCGTTGCGAGACAGCTTGACCCATGCCTCGTGGACCAACGCAGTGGGCTGGAGCGTATGTCCGGGTTGGTTCCGCAGGAAGCTCCGAGCGATCCGCCGCAGTTCATCATAAACCAGTGGCGTCAGGCGGTTGAGGGCCGTGTCGTCCCCTTGACGCCAGCGTTCGAACAGATGTGTCACTTCAGCCGCCATGCGTTCAGGCAATTGTCTCACAGGCGTGGGGACCGGCCATTACCCCGAAGTTTCCCGCCAAAAATTCCGCTGGATTCCGTTATTTAGGGGTGGACGGTTCCCCGCTGGGAGTACACGACTAGGAGTCCGGGGCCAAAAATGAAAATCCCGGTCAAGATTTGGGGGGCCCGGTGACATCAAGAGTGTTCGTATCGCGGGGTGCGTGACGCCTCTGATTGTGATAACGAGCATCGAACGGAGGGTGCTGTGATTCATCGAATTTCGACTCATAAGGCGTGGCTATTAGCCCCATTGGCGGCGGCCTTGGCCGCGCTGGTGGGACCTGCTCCGGCGCAGATCCGCGCGGCGAGCAATTCGTCCAGCGCGGGTGGAAAGGCTGTCCGGGCGGGTGTTCACGCCGCCTTCAATCCGGGGATGACCGACGCCGACGGCCACGTCCTGCCGGCCATACCGGAGCAGCGCCTGGGCGAGGACGACGGTCCCGGGATGACGGACAAGGGGAAGGCCGACAAAGCTCTGGCCGAGCAGCATAAGGGTCCGGGCGTGCATAAGCCCGGGCCCCGCGTCATCGGGGAAAGCGGATCCAAGACAGCCCGCCCGGCCGTGAGCAACAGATGGAAGTCGGCCGAGGCCCCGAACCAGGCGTCGCCGCAGGCATCGCAGGAAAACGACTTCTTCGGCATCAACGATACCGGCTCCGAACCTCCGGATGTCGCGATGGCAGCCGGCCCCAACCAAATCGTGGCGGCCGCCAACGCGGTGGTGGATACCTTTGATAAGACCGGGACGCGAATGGGCTCGCAGACGTTTTCTTCTTTCTTCGCGCCGGTGGGCATCCCTGCCAGCTGGTTCATCTTCGACCCGGTGGTCACCTTCGACAGTTACATCAACCGCTTCTGGGTGATCGCTACCGCGCGAGATGACAGCAGCAACGGGTCCATGATCCTGATTGCGCTTTCGGCAAACCAGGATCCCAGCCCTTCGGGGTGGCTCTTCTGGGCGGTGGACTTTACGCAGGACGGCTCCAGCCATACCAACAACTGGTGCGATTATCCGCACTTGGGGTACGATACGCGGGCCATCTATATCACCTGCAACCAGTTTAATTTCCCTTCCCCGGGCAGTTTCCAGTACGCCAAGGTCCGCCTGATGAACAAGAGCCAGTTCCTGAACGATACCTGCTGCTCGTGGTGGGACCACTGGAACCTGAAGGAAGGATTCCTCAACCTTTCGACTTCCTTCACGGTACAGCCGGCAGTGATGCGGCATGCCGCCGATTCCGACGGGGAGTTTCTGGTCGATGCGCAGGGCGGGGGCGGGTCGGGCGGTACACTTCAGGTCTGGCACTTCCCCGATCCCATCGGTAACCCATCGCAACTTGACAGCGCGAGCGCCGACGTCTCCGATTACAGCCCCGCACCGGCGGCCAATCAACCTTTCGGCGCCCCCGGCATCGACACGGGCGATGCGCGCCTGCTATTTGCCAACTGGCAAGCCGGGCACCTCTCGACCGGCCAGAACTCGAGTTGCGGTGATCTCAACCGCAGTTGTGGTGCGTTCTACGAGTTGGATGTTTCCGGCTTTTCGGATATCTCCACCGTAAATGACTGGTCGCTGCAGAGCGACATCTTGGATTATTACTATCCCTCGATGGATCAGAACAACAACAGCGACAAGACCATGGTATACAGCCGTTCCTGGGTGGACTCGGCCGATTTCGCCGGGGCGTGGTCTGTCGCAATTCCCAAGAGCAGCACCTGCACTTCTTGCGTCGGAGCGGAGGTTCCGCTGGAGATCGGGCATGGCACTTATAGCCGGATCGTCGACGGCCGCAACCGCTGGGGCGATTACTTCTCGGCTTCCGCCGATCCGGACGGCCTGGGGATCTGGATCTCAGGGGAGTTCGCGCAGGAAACAAATAACACCTGGGCCACGGAGATTGGCGCGACGTATAACACCTACCAACCGGCCGTCCAGCAATCCATGTTCGCGGTGAATTTCGGCAACCAGGCGGTGGGAAGCAGCGTACTACAAGTAATCTCGTTCACCAATACCGGCAATGCCAACCTGAACGTCTCGTCGGTAACGGTCAGGGGCACTGACTTCTCCCAGAACAACAATTGCACAGCGGGTCCCGTGGAGCCGGGCTTCAATTGCCTGGTGACGGTCGTATTTACGCCCACGGCCGCGGCGGCACGCTCCGGCACCCTGTCTGTTTTCGACAACGTCACCGGCAGCCCCCACACGGTTTCGTTGGCCGGCACGGGCGTGGTCCCCACAGTGAGTGTCACTCCCGCGAGCCTGAAATTCCCCGCTACCGGGATTCACCTGACAAGCACGGCCCAGACGGTCACGGTGAAGAACACCGGGATCGTGCCGTTGACCATTAGCAGTATTACAATCACGACCGGATTCACCGAGACCAATACCTGCGTGGGCATCCGCGCGCCGGGTTCGAGCTGCACGGTGTCGGTGAAATTCGCGCCGCTGACAGTGGGGCCGCAAACGGGCACGCTCACTATTCACGACAATGCCTCACCGGCGACGCAGACCGTCGCCCTGTCCGGCACCGGCTCCGACTTCGCGGTCTCGGTTTCGCCCTCCGCCATCACGGTGTTGCCAGGCCACTCGGGTACGGCCACGATTACTGTAACGCCCATCGACAGCTATGTGGGCGTCGTCAACCTGATTTGCGCCGTTCCGGCCGGCAAGTCGCTGAGCTGCACGGTAAATCCCAACTCGCTAAACACCAAGGGCAGCCTGACTTCCGTATTGACGATCACCGCCGGCACAACGACGCCCAAAGGCACTTATCAAGTCGGGGTCAAGGGGGCCACCGGCGCGCTCAATCACACGGCCACAATGAACGTGACGGTGAAGTAGACCGGCACGCGCGGCGTGAAGCTCGCTTCGACCGGCGGAGGAAGGCTGTCGAGGACAGCCGATCTGCTGTGATCTAAATCAGGGAGGCCGAGCTTTGTTTTCGGCCGTTTTGGGGTTCGCGGGCCTCCGGCTGCCACTTTTGCTCATTCCAGCCGCGTCCATCGCGGCTGGTCAACAGCCTAGGCCCCAGGCTGGCGGATCGGGGTCTCCCGTCAACTCGTCAACTAGCCATAACACCGCCCTTGTCGGCGCGATAGCCAATGACGACAGAATAGAAGACGACTCAAGGTCGAGTGAACCTTCAAAGTAGATGCAACCGGCGGCGGCTTAGGCGGCTTCGCCCAGTTGACCGCTCCAACTTCCATTGCGTAGCGGAGGACTAATGCGCTGCTCCTGCCACTTCTTCCGCAGCACACTCCGTGTGCCCACACTCGCAGGCGATGGATGGTTGATCGCCCAAACTCTCGCAATAGGGGCTGCAATATTTCGCGCCATTCGCTACCGGACATTCGCAACCGGGATGTGCGCACGTCTGGGGTTTCTTCTCGGCCATAACTCCGCCTCCTGCCTTCTCGGTACCACCTTCGTGAGTCTGAAAGCAATGATTGCGGGGTTATCTGAATCCTAATTGCCGTACGCATAAGCACCAACTCCAGGGCCGTGACCGCGTGTTCGGAAAGGATCCTTTCCTCTGTTGGTTCGCCGCGTCGCTGTTCCGGAAGCATCAAGGATGCATCAACCTCAACGTGGCCGTGTCTGTCCCTAGAGCGGGCGTTGTCAATACAGGCGGAATTCCTGAGCCAAGAGAGGCGGTTATTGTGAAGGTGCGCGAAGATCGCGGCGACAGTCCGGCCGCCACGAGCCTTGGCTGCGGGCGGGCGAGTACGCCAGGCCGCGCGGGTCGAGATGCGCGAGAAGGAGCCGGTTCATCGCATCATTAATCAAGCTCGTGCGCGCAAGGCGACGGGAGACATAGAAGCGGCTGTCGCAGAGATCCGCATCCTCGATTCGGGCATGAGTTCAACACAGCCGGACGAACTGCGGGCGTCCACTCGACTCGCGTTTGCTTTGGTAATGCTCCTGTAATCAAGACCTTGCCGTATGCCGAGCAGCGCCGCGCCGGTGCCTGCCCAGTCGCCCACGACCCGGCGCCGCCTCTGCCGGGCCGGTCACTGCGCGGAATCGGCCGGGCTACCATTAAGATCCACCCCGGCAAGGTGGGGCGACAGACGCAGCAGATTCGATGGCGGACTTGGTTCGCATAGGTTGACGACTCGGTACGGCTGTGTCAAGGCTGTTTCATCTGCGACCAATGGCTAGTATATTTCGAAACCGCTTAGCGCGCATAATTGTGGTGATAATTGGGAATTTCAGATTTAAAATGCCTGCGGCTTCGGCACGCTCCAGCAAAATGAACCAGAATACCAGCACTGGCTGTCACGGAATTCTCGAAGGCGTGGTGCAGCCGTCGGGTTCATGCTTGAACGCGCTTGAGCCGATCACGATCCTGCTGGTCGATGATGACGACCAGTTACGCGCGCTTTGCAGAAGCTTTCTGACGGTCCAGGGTTTTCAGGTGTTAGAAGCCGATAACGGCATGGACGCGCTGTTGATTGCGGCGGAGTGCGGTAGAACGATCGACGTCTTGATCACAGATCTGGCTATGCCTGGGATCAGCGGCCTGGACTTGGGTCAAGCCTTCGAGCAAATCTGGCCCGGCGTAAGCGTGTTATATATTTCGGGATCTGGCCGGGAAACCGTGGGAGCGCTGCTGTCCCAAGACTGTGCTTTCCTCCCGAAGCCATTCGACGCCGAAGGGCTCGTGAGGGCCGTTGCAGCGTGCATGCACGCGCGGGTTTAATACTCGCGGACCGGGTCTTTGACGGCACCAAGGTTCTCATACTCCGCACACGCGTGGAAACAAGCAGAAGGACTTGCTTGTTTCCGGCTGTCACCGCATCAGCAATTCCCGCTTAGGGCGTGACCTTACGCAAAGCATCGCTAGATCGGCTCGATCCTCGGATCCTCATACGCGCTCACGGCTATCGGGGGGGATTCAACGCTGTGGTGCCGGGACACATGGACTGTATGCAGGCGGCTCCGCAAAGCGGTTCTCTCGGCCCGCCGCTTCCGGCGAACGGGACCTTCGCTGCGTTGCCGCAAATA
>Ga0335081_10022718_pt1 | contig 10146 bp, 4 predicted proteins | sample Lox_Sample_35_FD_206713 | JGI IMG/M metagenome (GOLD analysis project Ga0335081, IMG submission 206713) | Soil microbial communities from Loxahatchee National Wildlife Refuge, Florida, United States - Lox_Sample_3.5 | ecosystem: Environmental > Terrestrial > Soil > Wetlands | place: USA: Florida... | reverse complement strand
CCAACCTGCGATCAGCCGGTCGCGCTGGGGATCGCTGCAGTTGTAGGCTGCGTACGGCTCGCCATTTGGAATACCTTTCGCGATTTCGGGGTAGAGGGTTCGGAGGGTGACGTCGTTGGGGAGTTCTTGAAAAGAGTCTGCCGCTACTAGCCATTGTTTGTCCGGAGTGGTGGGAGAAAGAAGCGTACGCAGGAGCTGTGCGGCGGAGTCGTCACCGGCGCGGAGAGTGGACGCGACGGCGACACAGAGAAGAAGGACTCTGACGAAGAGAAGAGGCGATAGACGCACTCGCAGCATGATGTTAGAACGGCGGCGGGCGGATTTCTTGCAACGACCTTTCTCTCGACCGGGCGCTGGAGTGTGAGTAGAATTGCGGCGGTGAGGTGCGAAATGGGCCATTTGAAACGATTGAAAGGCACGCGTGGTCCTGAAAACGGGGCGCCAGACAGCGTGTGTCGGCTGACGGAAAAGCGGGAGCACATTCGCTTCCCTCAGTGTGAGCAAGCTCCCGCACTCCAAACGCGGCGGGAATTTCTGGGGAAGGCCGGGGCGGCTGCGGCGGCGTGGACGATTGTGCCGCGATGCGTGTTGGGCGGGCCGGGATTTGTGCCGCCGAGCGACAAGGTGAATATCGCGTTTATTGGCGTGGGCGCGCAGGGGTTGCGCGTGATGCTGCATTTTTTGAAAGAAGCGGACGTGCAGGGCGTGGCGGTGTGCGATGTGAACAAGAGCGCAGCGAACTATCCGCAATGGGATACGCACGAATTTACGAAGTCGGTGCAGAAGCTGTTGGGCGTAGACAGCGGCTGGGACTGGCTCAGCCCGGACCAGCCCATTCAGCTTTCGCATACGCTGCGGGTGACCAGCGGCGTGGCGGGGCGCGAGCCGTGCCAGAGAATCGTGAACGGCTACTACGGGACGCAGACGCGCTCGGGGAATTACACCGGGTGCGCGGGGTACACGGATTTTCGCGAACTGCTCGAGAGGCAAAAGGGCGTGGACGCAGTCGTGGTGTGCACGACGGACAATTTGCACGCGGCGGCTTCGATTGCGGCGATGAAGAAAGGCAAACACGTGTTTTGCCAGAAGCCGCTGACGCACACGATTTATGAGGCGCGGCGCATGGCGGAAGTGGCGCGTGAGACGGGTGTAGCGACGCAGATTGCCGTGGGAAATCAGGCGTCGGAAGCGACACGGCTGTTGTGCGAGTGGATTTGGGCGGGCGCGATCGGCCCGGTGCGCGAGGTGCGCAATTGGTCGAACCGGCCGTTCTGGCCGCAGGGAATGGATTTGCCGAAGGAGTCGCAAAGCGTGCCGGAGGGGCTCGATTGGGATTTGTGGCTCGGTCCGGCGGAGGCGCGGCCGTTTAATGAGGCGTATTTGCCGTTTGTGTGGCGCGGCTTTGCGGATTTTGGTTGCGGCGCGCTGGGGGACATGGGTTCGTACAGTTTTGACACCGTATTTCGCGTGCTGAAGTTGGAGGCGCCGGAAAGCGTCGAAGCGAGTTCGAGTGATCGCTACGACGGAGTGTATCCGCTGGCGTCGATTGTGCGGCACAGTTTTGGCGCACGCGGGAATATGCCGCCGGTGCGCTTCAATTGGTATGACGGCGGGCTGAAACCGCCGCGGCCGGAGGAGTTGGAGGAGGGGCGGGATTTGATGCATGAGGACGAGGAGGGCGAAGGGCTGTTGTTTGTGGGAGACAGCGGAAAGATTTTGTGCGGGTTCAATGGGTCCAATCCGAAGCTGATTCCGCAGGCGAAGATGGACGCGTTTCAGCCGCCGCCGAAGACGTTGCCGCGTTCGCCGGGGAATGAGCGCGAGTGGCTGAATGCCTGCAAGGGCGACAAGACGAAGCCGGGTGGGAATTTTGAGTTTGCTGGGATGGTGACGGAGACGCTGCTGCTTGGCAATGTGGCGTTGCTGGCGGGTGAGAGGCTGCATTGGGATCGCACGAATTTGAAGGTGAGTTCGGATGCGGCGCAGAAATGGGTGAAGCCGGAAAGAAGGAAGGGATGGGAGATTTCGGACCCCACCCCTGGGTGTTTTTTGGAAAGATGCGCAGGGAAAGGACTTAGTTAGCGGAGGGGGTCTGCAAAGGATGTGAAAAGAAAGGAGTTACGGAGGCGTACGGAGGGGGCGGGAGACGAGTTCCAAAACGGGAAGGAACAGCGGGCGCGCTACTAAAACTTACATAAGCTTATAGCACATCCCAAGTGTGTTATCAATAGAATAACAACGCCTTTCTCTGCAATCGGTTCGAGGGACATCCAGGGCGCTTACGGCTATGTTCAAGAACGATTCCTCACCCAGCACACGGGGAGGGACAACGCTAAGAGCAGTGCTTGGCGGTAGGAGAAGAACGAGCTTGAAGTGGGCGTTCTTTTCTAACACAGAGGTCACAGAGAACAGAGGGCACAGAGAAGCAGAAGAGCGAAACGCCGAGACGCGGGGGGGCGCGGAGCAGAGAAAAGTCGGCACCATTTGTGAGACCGATTCTGGAGGTGGAAGTCCACAGAGGGGAGGCGCTGAGGGCGCCGCTACACGACCGGCGATGTTGTGGCGCGTCAGGCTTCGTGGAGATTGCGGACGGGATCGGTGTGCATAGCGCGCCACACGGGAAGCGCGGCGGCCAGCGCGGCAATGGCGATGACCGTCGCGCCGGCGAAGAGCATCATGAGCGGGCTACCGGCGCCGACGCCGAAGAGCAGGCTGCTGAGCCAGCGCGAAGCGCCCCAGGCGCCTAAGGCGCCAAGAACAATGCCCACGGTGGCGAGTCGCAAGGCGTGCAGGCCTGCCCAGCGGAAAATCGCGGAGCGCGACGCCCCGACCGCCAGGCGAATAGCAATTTCCTTCTGGCGCGTACTGACCCAGTAGTTCAGCACGCCGTAAATTCCTACGGAAGCCAGAAGCATCGCGAGCGCTCCAAAGAGGCCGAGGAGAAGCGTGGCGAAGCGCCTGCGGTCCAGCGTTGCTCCCAGCCGCTCTTCCGCAGGACGCAACGATTGGATGGGCACGTTGCGATCAAGCGCGGAAACGTGGCGGCGTGCGGCGTTGGTTAGTTGCGCGGGGTCGCCGTTGGCGCGGATCATCACGACCATGGCCGAAGAAGGTTTCTGTGAAAACGGATAATAAAAGACTGGCTCGACTTCGCCGTCGAGGCCGTCCTGGCTGACGTCGGCGACGACGCCGACGATTTCGAGCACCGGTCCTTCCGCATACGGGCCGCCGACTTTCAGGTGCTGGCCAACGGCAAGCCGTGGGTCGCCGCAGCACTGGTGTGCGAGCGTTTCGTTGATGATGGTGACCAGCCCGCCGCCGGGACGGTCGGAATCATTGAAGGCGCGTCCGGCCAGCAGACGAATGTGTGCAGCGCGAAGGTACGCGGCATCCACCATGTTGAATAGGGCGCCGGGTACATCGGAGCGTGCCGGCGCTGGTTTTTCGAGGATCGAATACCACCAATCGCCGCAATCGCCGGCGCCAGGAGGGCACATCACCAGGCCAACGTCCGCGACGCCGGGTTCCGCGCGGAGGCTCTGCGTGAGCTGGGCGTAATAGTTGCGCACGCTTTCCTCGCTCTTATAGCGGGAAGTCGGCAATTGCAGTTCGAGCGCGAGAAGATGCGGAGCATCGAAGCCGGGATCGGAATTCTGCGCCAGGACCAGGCTGCGCACGAGCAGTCCCGAGGCAAATGCCATGATGAGCGTGATGGCCATTTCGGCAACGACCAGCGTGTTACGGAAAGCCTGACGCCCTTTGCCGGTGCCTGACGTGGGCGATCCGTCCTTGAGCGCGGTGGTGAGATCCACCCTACCGGCGCTGAGAACCGGAGCCAGTCCGGCCAACAGCCCGACAACGATGGAAACGCCAACCGCGAAGAGCAACACCGGAACGTCGAGCCCAGCATCCGCGAGGCGAGGAATGTCGCGCGGGCCAAGAACGATGAGTGTGCGGAGGCACCAGCCCGCAAGGAGTAGTCCTAACGCGCCGCCGATGACGGCAACAACGATATTTTCGGTGAGAAGTTGACGCGCCAGCCGTGCGCGTCCGGCGCCAATGGCGACCCGTACAGCGATTTCCCTGCCGCGGGCCGTGCTGCGGACGAGGAGGAGACTGGCCACATTGGCGCAGGCAATCATCAGCACGAGGCTGACGGCGCCCATCAGCACAAGCAGGGTGGGCCGCACTGCACCAGTCGCCTCTTCCGTAAGGTACGCGACGTAGGAGCGGTGATCGTCCTCGGGCCCTGGGTCGCTCAGTGCGAGCCGCTGCATCATGGCATCAAGATTGGCTTTCGCTTCCGTGGCGTTTATTCCCGGCTTGAGTAGGCCGAGCCCGCCAATAGAGCTGTGGTGGCTGCGCTTGTCGGAGGGGCTCTGAGTCCGTCCGAGCGAAAGGTAAATCTCGCGAGAGCGCCACAAGAATTTTGCTCCGGGACTGAGCACGCCAATGATTTGATAAGAGGTGCCGTTCAGTTCAAGCGACTCGCCGATGACGTGCGGATCGCCGCCGAGCCGGCTCTGCCAGAAATCCGCAGTCACAATCACGGTCGGTGCAGCGCCGGGCTTGTCGTCCGTGTCCGTGAACAGGCGCCCCAGCGCGGGCTTCATGCCCAAGAGCTGAAACATATTGCTGGTCACGAGCTGCCCATGCACGAGAACGGCATCGCCCCGCCCTGTGAGCGTCAAATCTGTGGCCGTGGCGGCGGCCATGCTCTCAAACGCGGTGTTCTCCGCGCGCCAGTGCTGGAAGTTCACCCACGTTACAGCGATGCCCGTGAATTGGCCGGTAGATTCGCCCAGCCTGACGAGGCGCTCGCCGTGGGGGTAGGGCAGGGGGCGAAGAAGGACGGAATAGACCACGCTGAAAATGGCGGTGTTGGCGCCGATGCCGAGCGCGAGCGTCAGAATCACGACGAGAGAAAAGCCGGGGGAGCGGCGAATGCCGCGGAGACCGTAGCGAATGTCTTGCAGGATGGTTTCGAGGCGCGGGAATTGCCAGGCGGCGCGGGCGTTTTCGTGGGTGCGGCTCAGATTGCCGAAATGGCGCCGGGCGGCGGCGCGAGCTTCGCTGGGAGGCATACCACGGTCGAGGTTGTCGGAGGTCAGCAGGTCGAGATGCGCTTGCATCTCCTCGGAGAGATCGCTGTCCAGCCCACGCCGAAGATGCAAGGCACGAGCAAGCTTGGCCCACCATTCGCGCATAGCGTTCACCTCCCGGGAGCTAGAACACGGCCCATGGCCTCGACAAAGCGCATCCACTTGGATTTCGCGGCGACCAACTGCTTACGGCCCAGCGGTGTCAGGCGGTAGTACCTGGCGCGGCGGCCGTTCGGCGATTGTTTCCATTGCGCGGCAATCCAGCGGCGTTGCAGGAGGCGCTGCAGGGCGGGGTAGAGCGAGCCGTTGTCGACGAGGAATTCGTACTCGGACTGGCGCTCGAGGAATTGGGAGATGCCGTAGGCGTGGTTGGGAGCGGGTTGCAGGCTGCGAAGAATGAGCACTTCGAGAGTGCCCTGAAGGAATTCGAGAGATTTCCGTGGATCATCTACCGTAGACATACTACCTGTGTACGCCGATGGAGTGCGATTGTCAACTGGAGGGTGATTCGGCGAGAGAGCAACGCCGATGGCGGCATAGCCTCCAGTGCGGCGTTCTCAAGATGCAGGGTGGGGCGGTGCGACACGGAAGGGCACGATGAATCGTGCCCCTACAGGGAAGTGCGCGGAGAGTTGATTGCCGAAAAGGGCGCAGCATGCTGCGCCCCCATGAAGGATTGGCTCGTTCGTTGGCTGGTGGCCTCGCGCCTAGAAGCGATGAATCGGGCCGATGAGATTCCAGTGGATGGAGTACCACGTCAGAAAGACGCAAGCCAAGGCCACCAGCGAAAACTTGACGCGCGAGATGACGCGTACGTCATCGCGAGACCAGATGCGAATGCCGGATATGACCGCGAAAATGCTAAAGAAAACGGCGAGCACCGAGAACCAGGTGATAAACCAGAAGTAGCGTTCGAGCACCGGGAACTTAGGCAAAGCGTCGTCCTGCAGATGGTTGAGCAGCAGGCCGAAAAAGATTCCTACGATAATCCACAGGAAAGCGGCGAGGCGCGGGCCGATGGAGAGCCAAAGGGTTCCGGGTTGCGGGCTGAGACGCGGGCGCTTACGAAAGAAGAGCCGCCGGCCAAGCCGCGTGAGGCTGGCGAGAACCACGAAGAGCAGGATGGAGACGCTGACGGTCAGCGAAATGCTGACGAAGCGTTTCAGCTCATACCACGGCACGCGCTGCTCTTGCACGCCAGCGAAGTTGATGGCCAGGCGCACGACTTTTCCGGAAGCATCGCGAATGGCGAAGAGCCGCGGTTGGTCGTCTTCCGCTTGCCACAGGTCTTTGCCGATGGGTTTAAATTTGCGCGTATGGCCGCGCAGGTCCTTGGCGGTGTCGATGGTCAACACGCCGTCCTTGTCGATTTTCACGACGCTTTCGCCGAAGGGGTTGCCCATGGCCAGCTTGGTGCTGTCGGCGCGGCGGGTGGACTGGTAGCTGCCTTCGACGTCTTTGAGTTGAGCGGCGGGGGTGTTCTGGAAGGCGGGCGCCGTGTACGCTGGGTAATAGCGGTCGGCGAAGCCGTCGAGCAGTTCGCCGCGATTTTTTCCGGCGGAACCAGCGGAATTGTAGGAGACAAAGAGAACGAGTTTCTCTTTGGGCTCCATGAGGAACATGCTGTGGAAGGCGATAAGGTCGCCATCATGGCCGATGAAATGGAGATTGTTGCGCCACGTCTCGTAAAAACCCATGCAGATGGGAGGAAGGGCCTCGGAGGCACGGAATTGCGGCGTCCACAGCAAGTCGCGCGTTGCGGTTTTGAGGATGCGCTGGCCGTCGAGCTCGCCGCCATTGAGCAAGGCCATGGCGTAGCGGCCCATGTCGGCGGCAGTGGAGGAAACACCACCGGCGGGCGCTGGCTGGAAAATCTCGAAGCCGATGGCCGGCTTTTCGGTCGTCGCCCGGTAACCGTCGGAGACAAAGGGAGCGAGTTCGGCGGTCATGGGCTCGTTGAAGCTGGAATGCTTCATGCCGAGCGGCATGAAGATATGTTCGGAAACATATTGTTCGAAGGGCTCGTTGGCGACGCGCTGCACGATGTAGCCGGCGAGGCCGACGCCGTAGTTGGAATAAGCGGGGATTTGGCCCGGCGGATACATGCGGCGCGGCTGGTTGTGAATCAGAAAATCGCGAAGAGAGGTCGCCTGCTTGGGGTCGGTGACAAGAATGTTGTGCAAAACCTCTTCGAAGCCGCCAGTGTGGGTCATGAGATTGCGCAGGGTGATGGGTTTGCCAAAGGCGGGCGCGATCTGGAAATCAAGGTAGTTGTTCACGTCGGCGTCGATGTCGACCTTGCCCTGCTCGGCGAGTTGCATCACCGAGATCCAGGTGAAGGTTTTCGAGATGGAGGCCAGGCGGAACATCGAGGTGTCCGGATTGACGGGCGTTTTCTTGCTGACATCGGTGTAGCCGTAGCCCTTCTTCAGCAGGATTTGTCCGTCTTTCATTACCAGGACGGACGCGCCGGCGACGTCGCTGCGCTCCATCTGCAGCGGCACAAGGCCGTCGAAGAAGGCTTCCAGGTCCGCCTTTTCGAGCGGATGTGGCGAAGGCGCCGCATTCGCAACGGGCTGCGCTGGCGTGGTTGCGGAAGGCGGGACCGATTTTTGCGGAGCGGGGGTTTGCGGAGGCGCGGCGAGCGCCGTCAGAAAGACGCACAGAGCGACGACAAGGAGAAACGCGCGGAAACGAGTCATGGCACCTCCCGAAGCAAGAAACACGCGAGAGAGTCTCTTGAAAATGGCGGCTGCACGCAACAAGAATTTGTTTGGCAGGGCCGAAGGTTAAAGAGTTCGAGGAATCGAGAGATGGATAAGTGTTCGGTCCAGATGAAAGACCTGGTCTCGGAAAAAAGAGCGGCGCTCTGCAGGTATCGCGAATTTCTATTCGTAGCGCAAAGCGACCATGGGATCGACGCGCGTGGCGCGGCGCGCGGGAATGTAGCACGCCACGAGCGCGGCGGCGACAAGCAGCAGGATCACCCCAACGAATGTCAGCGGGTCGGTAGCGGTAACGCCAAATAGAAGGGAAGCCACGAAGCGCGTGAGCGCCAGCGCCCCTGCCAGCCCAGCCACGACTCCCACCAGGATCGTGCGCATACCCTGACCCATAATCATCTTCAGGACATCACCCGAACCCGCGCCCAGTGCCACGCGCACGCCGATCTCCTGCGTGCGGCGACTGACGGAGTACGCCATCACGCCAAAGACGCCGGCCGTCGCCAGCAGCAGCGCAGTGATTCCAAAGAAGCCGATGAGAATCACGTTGAATCGCCGCGAGCCCAGCGAAGCCGAATAAATCGCTGAGAAGGTGCGGAACTTTGTCGGCACTTCAGGATCCAAGTCGTGGAGAATGCTGCGCGCGGCCGAAGTGACCGCCTGGGTGTTGGCATCGCTCAGCATGGCCAGGGTCATTGCGGGACGTGGCCGCTGAAATAGATTGACGTAAACGGTAGGCCGGGACGGCGCGTCCAGGCCGTAGTCACGCACGTCGCCGACGATGCCCACAATCGTCAGCAAACGTACGTCGCCATCCATATTTCCAAACTCGATGGTGTGGCCGATGGGATCCTGTCCCGGCCAGCGGTCGCGGGCCAGGGATTCGCTGATGACGGCGACGTGCGGCGTATCCGGGCCGTCGTGTTCATCGAACATGCGACCGCGAATCAGAGGAATTCCGAGGGCCTGGAAGTAGCCGTCTGTAGCGACACCGAAATCGGCGCTGCCCAGCCGCTCCTTTTGCTGAAACAGGGCCTCGAAGCCATCCATGCTCTTGGGGACCTCATTCTGGTTCATCAGCAGGAACATGCCATCGGGAAGCCCGCCCCCGTCTTGCAGGGGAAGGTTGCTGATGGCGCCCACTTTTCGCACCCCTGGAATTTGTCCGAGGCGCTCAATCAGCCGTGAATAGAACAACGCCTGAGTGGCCTTCAGTTTGGGGTCCTCCACCCAAGGAAGCGAAACCTCCATGGAGACGATCTTCTCGACGCGGAACCCTGGATTCACCTCGAGCACCTTCATCAAACTGCGACCGAGCAGTCCCGCTCCGACCACGAGGACGAGCGTGATCGCCATCTGCGCGGCTACGATGACACGGCCGACGCGCTGGCTGCTTTGCGTGCCGGCCTGGCCGCGCGCGCCTTCGACCAGCGCGTTGCGCAGGTCGCCGGAGGTAACCCGGGCCGCGGTGAACGCGCCCAGTCCCGCCGCAACCACCGTCGAAAGCAGAAACGCGAAGAGCAGAACCGGAACGCTGATGGAGACACTTTCCAGCCGCGGCAGGTTCTGCGGCGCCATCGCCAACAGGCCAGCCACGCCCGCGAATGCGCCGAGCACGCCGAGGGCGCCGCCGACGAGTGACAGCAGGAACGCCTCGGTCAAAAACTGCCGGATCAGGCGTGTGCGCGCCGCGCCGAGTGCACTGCGAATGGCCAGTTCGCGCTCTCGGACTTGAGCCTGCGCCAGCAGCAGGTTGGCTACGTTCGCGCACGCCACCAACAGCAGGAAGCCGACGGCTCCGAGCAGTATGAACAGCGGAGCGCGCACGTTACCGGTCATCGAGTCCTGCAGCGGAACAACCACCCCATCCTTCAATAGATAATCGTTCTGGAGGCTGGCCGTGGCGCGAATGCGGCGGGCGATCCCGCTGATGTCGCCATTGGCTTGCGGGACGGTCACGCCGTCGCGCAGCCGCGCTACCGCAAGGTAGTTATGCGACGTGCGGCTGGTATTCTCGCCATCCAGATCCGTGGGCAGCCACAGCGCCGCGTCATCCGGAAACTGGAAGCCCGGCGGCATCACACCAACGATCGAGTACACGTTGTTATCAACTTTCAGGTGTGCCCCGGCAAGGTCCTGCGCCGCACCCATATACTGGCGCCAATAGGCGTAGCTGACCAGCGCGACAGGCGCCGCGCCTTTCTTCGCGTCGTTTGCGACGAAGTCCCGCCCAATCATCGGCGCAACACGAAACACGCTGAAAAACTGCGGCGACACATATCCGACCATGGTGCGTATCGGCTGCGAGGTTCCCGTGACGG
>Ga0335081_10022717_pt1 | contig 10147 bp, 7 predicted proteins | sample Lox_Sample_35_FD_206713 | JGI IMG/M metagenome (GOLD analysis project Ga0335081, IMG submission 206713) | Soil microbial communities from Loxahatchee National Wildlife Refuge, Florida, United States - Lox_Sample_3.5 | ecosystem: Environmental > Terrestrial > Soil > Wetlands | place: USA: Florida... | reverse complement strand
TCCCGCGGACGCTCAAGGAGGCGACGGTTGCAATCGAGGACCGGCGCTTCTACGAGCACGGCGCGCTCGACTACCAGGGGATCCTGCGAGCCGGGATCAAGGACGTGTTCAGTGGCGGGGACTCGCTGCAGGGCGCGTCGACCCTGACCATGCAGCTCGTCGACAACATGTACATCCCGCGGCGCTACGCGGCCAACCACGATCTCAGGTACAAGATCGTCCAGGCCAAGCTCGCCGAGCAGCTGGAGAGCAAGCACAGCAAGGCCTGGATCCTCGGCATGTACCTCAACGACGTGCCCTACGGGACGGTCAACGGGGCCACGGCGCAGGGCGTCGGCGCGGCCTCGCAGATGTTCTTCAACAAACCGGTCTGGAAGCTGAGCCTCGCGCAGCAGGCCCTGCTCGCCGGGCTGCCGCAATCGCCGACCGACTACAACCCGTTCTTCGCCGCCCCGCTTGCGCTCGCGCGCCGCAACGAGGTGCTGCAGGCGATGGTCACCTCGCACTACATCACGGCCGGCCAAGCCGCCGCCGCAGAGCGCGAGCCGCTGGGCGTGCGCCGCAACGCGGTCTACTCACAGCGCTCGCAGCAGTACGTGTTCGACTATGCCCTGTCACAGCTCGTCCAGCACTACGGGCTCAAGACCGTGCAGAACGGCGGCCTGAAGGCTTATACGACGATCGACCCGCGGATGCAGTACGACGCTCGCAGCGCGATCCTGGCCCACCAGCCCGGCGGTCCGGTGCTCGACGATCAGCCCGCCGCGGGGCTTGCTGCGGTCGACCCATCCAATGGGCACATCCTCGCGCTGGGGTCCTCGGCGACCTACGCCCAGACCAACTTCGACTACCCCGTCCAGGCCCACCGCCAGCCCGGCTCGGCGTTCAAGGTGTTCGCGCTGATGACGCTGATCCACGACTACCACGGCGACCCCGACCAGACCTATTACGTATCCAAGCCCCTGCCCGCGGGCTGGCTCGGGTCCGACCCGACCTGGTCGGTGAAAACGGCGGAGGACACCTATCAGGGCACGATCAACATCACCAAGGCGACGGTGGAGTCCGACAACACGGTGTTTGCGCAACTGGCGGCCGACGAGGGATGGGGAAAGCTCGACGCGACCGCGCACGCGATGGGGGTCACCTCGCGGCTGGACGGGAATCCCGCCGAGGTGATCGGCGGCCTGCACCTGGGCGTCACACCGCTGGAGATGGCCGACGCCTACGCGACGCTGGCGAACGGCGGGTACCACATCGCGCCCACGATCATCGACCACGTCGTGTTCCCCAACGGCACCGTCGACACGAGCATCGGCAAGCCGGCGAGGACGCAGGTGTTCAGCTACGGCGAGACATACGCGGCGATCGAAGTGCTGAAGGGCGTGATCACGAGCGGCACCGGCACGGCCGCCGGCTACGGCTGCCCGGCCGCCGGCAAGACCGGGACCGCCGAGAACATGGACAATGCCTGGTTCGTCGGCTTCACGCCGAAGATCTCGACCGCGGTATGGGTCGGATACCCGCAGGGCAACGTCCCGATGTCCGACGGCTTCGGCGGCACGCTTGCCGCGCCGGTCTGGCACGAGTTCATGCAACAGGCAAGCGACGGCTACTGCGGCGACTGGTCCTCGCCCGACGTGCCGTTCGAGGGGACGGCATATTTCGGTGATCGCGCGGTCACGGGCAATCCGGGCGTGGGGCTGAACAGCGGCAGCCTCGACAACGGCACCCAGGCGACCACCGCGACCGGCGCCGTCACGACGAGCGCCGCGCCGACCGCTGCGCCGGCGTCGCAAACCGGCGCAACCAACACAGCGACGACCGGCAACGCGGGCAGCGGCGCGCACCGAGGCGGCACTCACACCCGCGGCGCAGGCACCGCGCACACCGGCCGCGGCGGCGCCGCGACGCATCGCTGATCCGGCGGCCGGCCAGGATACCGACTACCCTTACCGTGACCGGGGCAGTGCTGTGCCCGCCTACCGATTGCTGTAGATAGAGCAGGAATGCCAAAGGAAGAGAAGGTCGAACTAGAAGGCGAAGTAGTCGAGGCGCTGCCCAACGCGATGTTCCGTGTCAAGCTGGACAACATGGATCGCGTCGTGCTTGGCCACGTCGCCGGCAAGATGCGCCGCTTCCGGATCCGGATCCTGCCCGGCGACCGCGTCCGCGTCGAGTTGTCGCCGTACGACCTCGACCGCGCCCGGATCGTCTACCGCCACCGCTGAGCCGCCGGCTGCCGGCGACGTGCGCGAGCTCGAGCTGATCGAAGCGCTCGAGCAGGTGCTCGCGCCGGCGGGCTCCCGCGTCGTCAGAGGCCTCGGCGATGACGCCGCGGTCGTGCGAGCGCGGGGCTACGCGGTCACGTCGGTGGACGCGCTCGTCGACGGCGTGCACTTCCGCAGCGACCAGCTGTCGCCCGAGCAGATCGGCCACCGCGCGCTCGCGGCAGCGCTCTCTGACATCGCCGCGATGGCCGCGCAGGCCGGCGAGGCGTATCTCGCGCTCGGCCTGCCGCGCGGCTGTGAGCCGGCCTACGCGCTGGCGCTCGCGCGTGGGGCGCAGGCGCTCGCCGCCGGCAGCGGCGTGACGATCGCGGGCGGGGACGTGACCCGCGCACCGGTGCTCACGATCGCCTTCACGGTCGTCGGCTGGACCGATGACCCGGGCGCGCTGGTGGGGCGCGACGGGGCGCAGCCCGGCGACATCGTCGCGGTCACCGGAACGCTGGGCGCGGCGGGCGCGGGGCTTGCGCTGCTCGACGGGCGCGCCGGCGCAGCCGATCCGCAGGTCGGCACGCGGTTGATCGAACGTTACGCCCGCCCGCATCCGCGACTGCGGGAGAGCATCGCGCTGGCCGGCGCGGGCGCACGCGCGATGATCGACCTGTCCGACGGGCTGGCCACCGATGCCGGTCATGTCGCGCGGCGCAGCGGCGTGACGCTCGAGCTGTCGCTCGCATCGTTGCCGCTGGCCGACGGCGTGGCCGAGGTCGCGGCGCAACTGCGCACCGACCCCCGATCGTTCGCCGCGACCGCCGGCGAGGACTTCGAGCTGTGCGTTTGCGTTCCCGGGTCCGCGCGCGAGCACGTCGAGGCGCTCGGGCTCGAGCTGACGTGGGTCGGGCGTGCCGTCGCCGGCGAGGGACGGGTCTTGTTTGCGGACGCCGCCGGACCGCTGGCCGGCTACGAGCACGCGTTCTGAGGCCCGCGCGCCCGCGCCTCAGGCCGCCGACGCGCCGCTGTCGACCAAGGGCCTCTCGCCCGACAGCCGCGCGAACACGATGATCCGCTGCGCGGCGCTGTAGAGCGGGTTGCAGGCCGACAGCACGAGCCGCTCGTAGCCGACGTTGTCGGTCACCCACAGGGCAGTCGGGGCGACGATCCGGTGGTACTGCACGACATACGTGAACTGCGCATACGGCATCCGGAGCACGATCCGGTCCCCGGGCGCGAGCTCGTTGAGCCGCTTGAACGGCGCCAGGTAGGTCGTGCGATGACCGGCGATCGCGACCGTCTGGCCGAGCCCCGGGAATGACGTCGCCGGGTAGTGACCCGGCCCCTTCTCCAGGCTCGAGGTGTCGGTGCCCTGGATGATCTCGTAGCTGACCCCGATCTTGCTGATCACGATCCGCCCGATCGCAGCGCCGGTCGCGACCTGGCGCCGCTCACGGCGGGCGAGAAACGCGATCTTCTCCGAGGCCGAGCGCAGATCGCCGAGCGCGTGGCGGTCGAGCGTCGACAGCGGCATGGTCGCGTAGCTCAGGTAGCGGTTGTCGATCTGGCTGCGCTGGACCAGCGCGATCACCGCCGTCACCGGCTCCTGCCAGACGAGCGTCGCGCCGGCGTCGAGCACGAGCAGCAGTCCGGAGATGATCAGCACCGAGGAGATGTCGCGGATCAGGCGGCGCATCATCTAGACCGTGTAGCAGACGCCGGATCGATATAGGTCCCGGCAACGCGAGCCTTGGCGGGCTCGCGCCGCTCGCGCAGGCGCTGGCGGCCGGCCACCACGAGGATCGCGCTGAGCGCGCACCCCAGCACGATGCTCCACTCGAGCGCCGCGAGCACCCCGACCTGGCGGCCCGCGACCAGCAGCGCCCCGTTCCAGAGCACCCCGGCCGGCGACAGCGCGAGCGCGCGCGCCCAGTACACGATCTCGATTGCCGGCGCCAGCAGCCCGACCGCGAGGGCCACGATGCTCAGCCCGACGGGCATGCGGACGTCGGGATCGACCACCCAGATCCACAGGTGCGCGGCCGGAATCAGCAGCGCCGCCGCGAACGGGTTGCGGACCCAGACCGCCAGCGAGACCGCGCAGATCGTGATCGCCACCGCAGCGCCGGCACCCGCATCGCCGGTCGCGCCCCTGTCTCGCACGCGGTCTCCGATCCGGCGCAGCACGAACGGCCGCAGGAGCGCGAACGAGGCCGCGAGCACCAGCGCCAGAACGGCGAGGATCGCCACCCCCCCGGCCCGCAGCGGGACCGCCCCGCCGCTCACCGGCCCTGCGGGCAGCGCCTTGATCAGCCCCGCGTACCTGATTGCCAGCAGCACCAGCAGCGCGAGCGCAAACGGCAGCGCGCAGGTGCCCACCCACGCCAGCCACGGCGCAATCCGGTGACCGCGCCGGCGCGCTCGCGCGGCACCGTCGAGCGAGGTGATCAGCACCGGAGCCAGCAGCGCCGCCACCAGCACGCGCAGCGCCCAGGCCGGGATCAGGTTGCCGTTCCAAGTCAGGTACGCGGTCGGGGCCGGCACCGGCGGCCCGCCGTCGAGCGCACTGATCGCTTCGAGCACGGCCTGACCGAGCGCGGTGATGTGCGCCGCGTCGCGCACCACCTCGTGCGGGCCGGGCTCGTGCACGCCCGACAGCGACAGCAGCACCGCCGGGTATCCAAGTGCGCCGAACGGCGCCTGCTCGCCGAGCGACAGCGGCAGCGCAAGGTGCGCAAACTGGCCGCCGAGCGAATCGGACCCGGATGCCAGACCGGTCTGTGCCGCGACCGCCGCAGCGAGCGTCTTGCGAAGCATCGGCGCCGCCAGCGACTCGCCGCCCGACCACGGCACGATGATCGGCTCTCGGACCTCGGATCCCGCGAGGTCACCGAGCGCGATCACGGCGTCCACCGGCCCTTGCAGGCTGCGCGCGAGCTGCGCCGCGCCGGCCGCGCCGGCCGAGCCGCTGGTCGACGCGAGCACGATCGCATGGCTGTGCGTCTCCCCCGACAGCGCATTGGCCAATCCCAGCAGGGCCGCCGTTCCCGACAGCTCGGCTTGCGCCGGAGAGCCGAGCGCGTCGCGGTGGGCGACGATCACGATGCTGCCGCTGGATGTCCCCGGCGAGGTCCCGGTCACCGTCTGCAGCGTCTTTGTCCCGTCGACCGTTCGCGCCCGGAACGTGCTGGTCGTGACGACCAGATTGCTCTGCCTGAACTGGCTCGCTACGTAAGACGCCAGCTGCGCGTCGGCGACCGAGCCCGGGCGCCGGTTGGGATACCGGCTCGCGAGCGCGGTCAGCGTCGAGAAAGCGCTCGGGCCGTTGAATGCGTTCGGAGCGAGACTCGTGCTGAGCGCCCCCTGCTGGCCCTCGAGCGAGAACCCGAACACGATGACCGCCATCACGGCAACGACCATCCCCGTCCGGTAGATCCGGGGATCTAACATCGCCGGGAGGTTATCCGTCTGCCAGACCGCCGCGAAGCTACCTCGCTCTAACCTTCTGTGCAGGTGCCGCCATCGATAAGGGCACTGACGTGATGACCACCGCCTTGCCCGATCGCCCAGCGCGAATTCTGCTCGTCGACGATGAGCAGTCGATTCAGACGTTGCTCTCCTATCCGCTGCGCAGGGACGGCTATGAGGTCGTTCAGGCGACTGACGGGCAGCAGGCGCTCGACCGCTTCGGAGAGCAGGCGTTCGACCTCGTCGTGCTTGACCTGATGCTCCCGCGCATCGACGGCCTCGAGGTCTGCCGGCGGTTGCGCAGCCGCAGCTCGGTGCCGATCATCATGCTGACCGCGAAGTCCGAGGAGATCGACAAGGTCGTGGGACTCGAGCTCGGGGCCGACGACTACATCACCAAGCCGTTCTCGCTACGAGAGTTCTCGAGCCGGATCAAGGCCGCGCTGAGGCGCGCCGAGATGAGCCGGCCGGTCGAGACCTCTCCGGACGAGATGCCGCTCGAGGTACGGCAGCTGCGAGTCGACTTTCCCAAGCGCTCGGTGCGCATCAGCGGCACCGACGTTGAGCTGACCTATGTCGAGTTCGAGATCCTCTCGGCGCTGGCGCGCGCTCCGGGCCGCGTGTTCACTCGCGACATGCTGCTGGCACGGATCTGGGGCGACTCCGCGTACCGCGATCCGCGGACGATCGACGTACACATCCGCCACCTGCGCGAGAAGCTCGAGCGCGACCCCAAGGACCCCGAGTACCTGTTCACGGTGCGGGGAGTGGGCTACCGGTTCCGCGACACAGAGCCCTAGTGGACCACTTGCGCCGGCCCCGATGAGGCTCTCGCTGCTCAACAAGCTCGCGCTGGTGTCCTTCGCGGTGACGCTGGCGTCGGTCGGAGTTCTGTACGTGTACGTGGCGCCCGGCCTGCAGACGAGACTGCTCGACGAGAAGCTCTCGGAACTGTCGCGCGCGGCGCGCTCGAGCTCGGGCCCGCTGCGAGTTGCGCTCGCCGATTCCGAACCGCCGTCCTCGATCCGCAATCGCGTCGACGGCGCCGCGCGCAACTCGGGCGATCGCGTCTCGCTGCTGTCGGTCGGCCACGTGCAGGGCCGCCTGCAGCTTTCGCTCCGGGCGGACTCGAGCAGGCCCGTGGCGATGCAGACGCTGAGCTTTCCGGCAGCCGTCGCGGCCACCACGGCGAGCAGGCCTGCAACCGCGATCGAGTCGACGAGGATGGGGATCATCGCGGAGGCCGCCAATCCGATCCCGACGCCGGCCGGGACCGGCGTTTTGCTGTTCTCGGCACCCGTTTCCGATGTCGTGCGCAGCGTCGCGATCGTGCGTCACGAGATCCTTGTCGCCGGCCTGATCGCGCTGCTGATCGGGCTGGTGGGCAGCTACATCGTCGCGCGGGCGCTCGCGCAGCGCGTCAAGCGGCTCGAGCGTGCGGCCGACCGGGTCGCCGCCGGGGAGTTCGAGCACCCGATCCGGATCGATTCCACGGACGAGCTCGGTCAGCTCGCGATCGCGTTCAACGCGATGCAGCGCCAGCTCGCGCAGCTCGAGCTGGCGCGCGAGAAGTTCATCGCGACCGCGTCGCACGAGCTGCGCACGCCGATCTTCTCGTTGGGCGGGTTCGTCGAGCTGCTCGAGGACGAGGGGCTCGATCCTGACACTCGCCGCCGGTTCGTGGACCAGCTGCGCAGCCAGGTCGAACGGCTTCGCAAGCTGTCGGTCGACCTGCTCGATCTCTCCAAGCTCGAGTCGGGCTCGCTCGAGCTGCGCCCGGAGGAGGTCGATCTCGCCGAGCTGACCCGATCGGTGTCGGGAGAGTTCGAGCCGACGCTTGCCCAGCACGACTCCGCGCTCGAGCTTCGGGTCGACGCTCCGCCGGTCATGGTGACCTGCGATCCGGTCCGGATCGCCCAGATCATGCGGATCCTGATCGACAACGCGCTCACCCACACGCCGCCGGGAACACGGATCGTGGTCAGCGCCGGCCGCGACAATGGGCACATGCGAGTCGCAGTCTGCGACGACGGCGACGGGATCGACCGGCTTGCGCTGGAACGCGTGTTCGAGCCCTTCTACACCGCCGACGACACCCAGGGATCAGGGCTGGGGCTGGCGATCGCGAGCGAGCTGGCCGAGCGGATGGCGGGCCGGCTGTCGGTCCGCTCGGTTCCGGGCGAGACCACGTTCACGTTGGACGTCCCGGCGTGAGCGCGATGAGCCACCGCGCGCTCGTGCTCGAGCTTGCCCAGCGGCTGCGCGAACGGGTGCTGCCCGAGCTCGGGTCGCATGCCGGCCGCCGGCACGAGGGCGGCGGGGCGGGCGGCGATGTGACCTTCGCGGTCGACGCAATCGCCGAAGCCGAGCTGCAGGAGTTCATCGCCGCGCAGGCGCCGACGATCGCGTTCTACTCGGAGGACCGGGGGCTGGTCGCGGCCGACGGCGCCACGCACGTGCTCGTCGTCGACCCGATCGACGGCACCCGGCCGGCGATGGCCGGACTGGAATCGGCGTGCGTGGCGGTCGCGCTCGCTCCGCTGGGCGCCGGGCAGCCCACGATGGCCGACCTGGAGCTCGGCTGCGTGGTGGAGATCAAGACAGGCGACTGGTTCCTGGCGCAGCGGGGGCGGGGCGTGGAGTCGAGCCGCCCGATCAGCTTGAGCACCGGCACCGACGTCGGGCGCATGTTCTGGGGCTACGGCTTTCGCGGCCGGCCGGCGCGGGCGACGGTGGAGGTGCTCGCCGAGCTGATCGACGCCTCGTCGGTCGGGGGCGGGACCTTCGAGCTCGGCTCGCAGTCGTTCGCGATGACGAGAATCGCGACCGGGCAGCTCGACGCGGTGATCGAGGTCGGTTCGCGGATGATCGACGACGTGCCCGGGATGCGCCGGCAGTTCGAGCGAGTCGGGCGCGGCCAGGTACTCAACAACTCGCCCTACGACCTCGCCGCGGCCTGGCTGTGCCTGCGTGAAGCGGGCGGAGTGGTCACCGACGGCTGGGGAAGGCCGCTGGATCGCCACCGCCTGCTCGGCTCCGGTCACGAGTACCAGATGTCTTCGATCTCAGCCGCCAACCCGGCCTTGCACGCCGAGCTGGTCCGCGCCGTCGACGCCGGGATCGACCGGCTCCGGCAGCGCCACGGCGACCGGTAGCGGGCACGTGCGCACGCCTCGCCGGCGCGCGAGGACCGCGAGGGCTATCGTCCGCTGTCGCCACCGGCCGGCGCCCAGATCAGCATGCTCCAACCCGTTTCCGTCGCGACCAAGCACCTGTCGGACTACGCGAGCATCGTCGGGCGCCCGCTCGTCGACGAGGTCCGGGAGCGTGCGGGCCGCCTGCAGGGCAAGCGCGTGCTGCACCTGTCGGCAACCGCCTTCGGCGGCGGCGTATCGGAGATCCTCTACACGCTGGTGCCGCTGATGATCGACGTCGGCTTGAAGTGCGAGTGGGACGTGATCTACGGCCGCGAGGAGTTCTTCAACGCGACAAAGGTGATGCACAATGCGCTGCAGGGCAACCCGCAGGACCTCAGCGAGGACCAGTGGGAGACCTGGCGCGTGTACAACGAGATCAACGCGCGCTCGATGTCCGAGGGCTGGGACGTGTGCGTCGTGCACGATCCCCAGCCCGCGGCAATCGCTTCGCTCGTGCCTGGGAAGGCCCGCCGATGGGTATGGCGCTGTCATATCGACCTCTCGACGCCCAACCCGTTCACGCTCGAGCGCCTGCTGCCGCATCTGGAGCCCTATCCGGCAGCCGTGTTCCACATGCCCCAGTACGTTCCTGCGGGGATGGAGCAGCACGCGCATATCATCCCGCCCGCGATCGACCCGCTGGCACCGAAGAACATGGCCTTCTCGCCCGAGGACGCGGTCTACATCTGCGAGCAGTTCGGGATCGACGTCGACCGGCCGCTGTTGTGCCAGGTCTCGCGGTTTGACCCGTGGAAGGACCCGCGCGGCGTGATCGACGCCTACCGGATCGTCAAGGAGCAACTGCCGGATGTTCAGCTCGCGCTGGTCGGATCGATGGCGACCGATGATCCCGAGGGCTGGGATTACTTCAACGCGACCGTCGCGCATGCCGACGGCGACCCCGACATCCACATCCTCAACAACCTCAACAACGTCGGCGCGATCGAGGTCAACGCGTTTCAATCGCACTGCGACGTGGTCATTCAGAAGTCGACGCGCGAGGGATTCGGGCTGACCGTGACCGAGGCGATCTGGAAGGCCCGACCGTTCATCGGGGGCGACGTCGGCGGGATCCCGCTGCAGGTGACCGACGGCGAGTCGGGATTCCTCGTCTCGACGGTCGAGGACTGCGCGCAGCGAGCGCTCGAGATCCTGCACGACCCGGCGCTCGGCAAGCGCCTCGGACGGGCCGGCAAGGAGTCGGTGCGGCGCCGGTTCCTGATGCCGCGGCTGCTGCGCGACTGGCTGGCGCTGTTCGAGCAGCTC